>Ga0207645_10003055_pt1 | contig 12860 bp, 9 predicted proteins | sample KBSM53metaG_FD_184331 | JGI IMG/M metagenome (GOLD analysis project Ga0207645, IMG submission 184331) | Miscanthus rhizosphere microbial communities from Kellogg Biological Station, Michigan, USA - KBS M5-3 metaG (SPAdes) (version 2) | ecosystem: Host-associated > Plants > Roots > Rhizosphere >...
CACGGTGATGGTTTCCTGCACGGCAGACGGTCCCAGCGTGAAGTCGACAACGGCCTGTGTGCCGACCACCAACCGGATACCTTGTCGAACGACGGTCTGGAATCCCGAAAGTGACGCTTCGACGTTGTACGCCGCTGGCAGCAGGTCCGTCACGGCGTAGCGACCCTGCGAATCGGCGACCGTGCTCTGCACGACTCCGGTTTCGGTGTTCGTCACGTTCACGGTGGCCCCAGGCAACACGGCCCCGGTCGGGTCACTTACCGTGCCCAGCACAGTCGAGCGGACGGCCTGGGCTGCCGCGCCATCAGCCATAGCCACCGACAATGCCGCTACACATACAACGACAAGACGTCGCATCACGATGATTGCTCTCCTCGGAAGTGACTGCATCGGGCACCGCGCCCTGTACGTGCCGGCGCCACTCTGCGCTGACGCACAAGCGGACGCAAAATCGTTTGTCGAGATACCGGCCATCGCGGAGATCGATGACGGATGCGGATGAATGGCCGTTAGAATCCGGCCGATGAAGCAGCCGTTCTTTGTCGTCGTGGGAGCCGCGAAATTGACGATCGCGGCAGGCATAGTTTGGCCACAGATGTGCTCTCGCTCTTCAACCCGGAGTGAACCATGAGGCTGGGCCTGACCAAGGCCACGGTGGTGTTTGCGGTTTTATCGGCGTTCGCGTTCAACGCCCTCGTCCACGCACAACGAGGTGGACGCGGCGCGCCGGCCCCACCACCGCCTCCCCGCGCCGCCGCACCCTTCGATCTGTCTGGTCAGTGGGTGTCGCTCATCACTGAGGACTGGAGGCAGCGTCAGTTCACTCCAGCGAAGGGCGACTACGTGCCGCTGCCTCTGTCCCCCGCAGCCCGGAAGGTGGCCGACACGTGGGACCCGGCGAAAGATGAAGCCGCTGGCGAACAGTGCAAGGCGTATGGCGCCGTTGGACTCATGCGGCTGCCGACTCGAATACGCATCGCCTGGCAGGACGACACGACGCTGAAGCTGGAAGCCGACGCCGGAACGCAGACGCGAACCTTCTACTTCGGCGCTCCGCAGGGAAGCGGCGGTGACTGGCAGGGCGTCTCGTTGGCGACGTGGGATGCCCCTCGTGCACCCTTCGCCGGTCGCGGCGGTGGACCGTCATCTGGCGGATCGCTCAAGGTCGTCACCACCCGTATGAAGCCCGGTTACCTTCGTAAGAATGGAGTGCCGTACGGACCGAACGCGGTACTAACCGAATACTTCGATCGTTTCGATGTTCCCGGCGGCGACTCGCTGCTCGTGGTCACGAGCGAGCTCGTCGACACGGAGAATCTGATGACGCCGTACTGGACGAGCCAGCAATTCAAGCGCGAGAACGGGACGACAGGGTGGAACCCGACTCCTTGTGCAGCACGTTAGGACCGACATGAAGAGGGCTCGAGGATTGGTATGCGCAGGGCTGACGCTGCTCTGCGTCACAGTGAGTGGCCAGGCTCCGCAGATCCCGACGGCGATCCCCGGACAGGCTCCGCCGGTCGATCTCAGCGGGTACTGGTCGCCGGTCCTGCACGAGGATCTTACCGAGCGCGGCCCCGGCTCGGATCTCGCCGACTACGGGGGCTTTCCACTCAACGAGGCCGGCCGACTGTGGGCGCTGTCGTACGACCCGTCACGCGTCACACTGCGGCACCATCAGTGCGAGGCGTATCTCGCGCCGTACCAGATGCGGGCCCTCGGCAACTTCCGCATCTGGGAAGAGCGCGAGGAACATACGCAGCGGCTGGTCGCGATCCACATCTGGGCGCAGACAACCGAAGGACACCGGATCATCTGGATGGACGGGCGTCCTCACCCGCCCGCGTGGGCTCCTCATACCTTCCGAGGATTCTCGACCGGCCAGTTCGTCGGGAACACTCTCGTCGTTCGCACGACGCATATGAAGAACGGAGCCCTTCGCCGCGGCAACGGCGTGCCGCAAAGCGATCAAGCCACGCTGACCGAGTTCTTCGTGCGGCACGATGACCATCTCACCAACGTCACCGTCGTCACCGATCCGGTATTCCTGAGCGAGCCAATGGTTCGAAGCAACGACTTCTCACGCCAGCCCGTCGATCCAGGAGCCTGGCTGTATGCGTGCGACGACGGCGAACAGATTCTCGATCGGCCCAAGGACTATGTGCCGAACTACCCCTTCGGGAAGCAGCCCTTTGCGCGCGAGTTCTCGACGCGCAACAAGCTGCCGCTCGCTGCGAGTCTGCTCGGCGGGGTGACGATGTATCCCGAACTGGCGGCGCGACTGCGCACGGTGACCGATGCTGAGTCGAACGCTTTGCTTGCTCCTGCCGCTGGCCGATCGCCCGAGACGAGCAAGGGCACGGACCCCGAGCCACGCGACGGCAACATCCACATCTGGCCCATCCGCCAGAACGTCTACATGCTCGTCGGGGACGGCGGCAACATCGTCGTGCAGACCGGCGATCAGGGCGCGTTCGTTGTCGATACAGGAGAAGGCAAGCTGTCGGACAAAGTCCTCAGCGCGATTCGAACGCTGACGAATCAGCCCATTCAGTTCATCGCCAACACGAGCTTCCGGCCCGAACACACCGGCGGCAATGCCGTACTTGGCGCAGCAGGCCAGGATCCCAGCCTGCCCGGCTCCTTCTTCCTCGTTCAATCACCGCGCAGTGTCACCGGGTTCTTCGACGACCCCCTGGCCCACGCGACGATGATGGCGCATGCGAATGTGCAGGTGCGGATGCAGGCCGCAGGCGCCCCCGTAGGCGCCGTTCCAGCCGATACCTACCTCGAAGAACGCCGGCGCAAGTTTCACAATGGCGATGCGATTGAGTTCTTTCACCAGCCGAACGCGGTCACTGACGGCGACAGCCTGATCTACTTCCGGGCCGCGGACGTCATCGTCGCGGGCGATATCTTCACGACCACTCAATACCCGGTCATCGATGTGAAGAACGGCGGATCAGTACAAGGGCTGATCGCAGCGTTAAACGATATCCTCGACAGGACCGTCTATCGCCATCAGGGCGAAGGCGGCACCTACATCGTGCCGGGCCACGGCTACCTGGCCGACGAGCACGAGGTCGTCGAGTACCGCGACATGGTCGTGATCGTCCGGGATCGGGTGAAGGCGCTGATCGAGGCCGGAGCCAGCCTGCAGCGGGTGAAGACGGCGCGTGTGACCGCTGATTACGACACTCAGTTCGGCGCGAATACCGGGTCTTGGACGACGGATCTGTTCGTCGAGGCGGTGTATACCAGCTTGAAGACGGCCCCTGCGAAACGCTGACGCCAGGCGCCGCGGTCACAACCTCGCGGCCCGGCGTCTGCGCCGAGTTCCGTGCGGTTGTTTGGTCGCTCGCGAAGGCAGCTGCCGGTGTCGAAGGCTCTCGGTAATCGGCGGTGGTTCGTGCGGCAAATCCGTGACCGCGTCCTTCAGTAACCGGCGAAACCACTGGCTCGCGGGATCGTAGTCGTGAACCTTGTGCCACTGCAGCATTTCGACCATCGGCGGAATCGCGATGGGCACCGGCACGAGCTTCAGTGGCAGAGTCTCCGCACACTTCACAGCCAGACGGGTGGTAATCGTTGCGACACGGCCAGTGCCGACCACGAGCCGCGGCGCAAGACTAAAGGTGGGCACAAAGATCTCCACTCGGCGCTTGAAACTGGAACGCCGCAGGAATTGCTCATCGTAGTTGCCAGGCTGTTCCGCGCCTGCGACATTGACCACGACGTGCCCGAGTTCAAGGTATTCCTCGATGGTCAGCGACGTCCCTATGGACTGATTGCCGGCCCATGCAACGCACGTGTAGGTGTCCTCGAACAACACGTCCGTCGGATGATTCGCTGACACGTAGCCTTCCGGCGAGATGAGGAAATCCAGCTCGCCGCTCTCGAGGTCCTCTGTGGCCCTGCGGCCGACGCCGCGCAGCTCGAACGTCATATGCGGCGCTTCCTGTCTTGCCCGGCGCAGTACGTCGGCCATGAGAATGTCGGCGACGTAATCGCTGACAGCGAGAGACATGTGGCGAGTCGCTGTCCGCGGATCGAACTGCGGCTTCGAGCCGAGCGTGCCTCTGATCCGAACCAGAATGTCGCGAACCGGTTCGACCAGCCCTTCGGCCACCGGCGTCAACGCCATCTGTCGTCCAACGGGAACGAGGAGTTCGTCGTGGAAGTAGTGGCGAAGCCGGGCAAGCGCTCCGCTCATGGCTGACTGACTGAGATTGAGTCGATTGCCGGCCCGCGTGACGTTGCGCTCGGTCAGCAGTGCATCGAGGGCAACGAGCAGATTCAGATCGAAAAGGTGCAATTCCATAAGCGGCTCCACTCATCGTGCCGTCGCAAGATGCGCCACCGTGTAGGACCGCGGTGGCAGCTTGAACGTCATGCGCGCGCCGGGCGAGGGCGCGTCGAGCCGCTGCGGCACCACGCGCTTGGGCTGTTCGAAGGTGTTGAACGCTTTCAGATCGGGACCGGTCATCGTCTCGCATGTCAGGACGCGCGTGGGTGTGATGTCGCGCCACTCGAGCGCGATCTCGCGCTCTGCCTCCAAGTCGCGGTTCAGCATCAGCAGCGCCGCCTGTCCCTGCTGTGAATCGAGCGTCGCGACGAGATCGACGAACGGCACCTGGTCGCTGCGGGCGAAGTCGGCCTGCAGTCCGGCTGCCGTGATCGGATATGTCTCGGATTCGACCTGCAGATCCAGCAATCGTCCCCGCGCATACCGCAGCGCCCAGGAGTACGGAAAGTAGATGGTCTGACGCAGCACCCCGGTGTCGTTGGTGACGAGCGGCGCGATGACGTTGACGAGCTGCGCGAGGCAGCCGACCCGCACGCGCCCGGTGTTCCGCAGCAATGTATTGAGGAACCCACCCACGAGCAGCGCGTCTTCAAGGTTGTATACCTCTTCGAGCAGCCTCGGCGCGAACTGGCGGCGCCCGTCCACCGCGTCGCCGCTGCGCGCACGGTACCAGACGTTCCACTCGTCGAACGACAGCCAGAGCCGCTTGTTCGATCGCCGCAGGCCTTGCACGTAATCGCAGACCGCAGCCACCTCGCGAATCTGGCGATCCATGTCGAGGTTCATCGCCAGATAGCGCGCCGAGCTGTTGCGCGTCAGCGCCGGCGTGTTGCCGTAATAGGCGTGCAACGAGATGCCGTCGACCTGGTCGTAGCACTCTTCGAGCACCTCGCGATCCCAGATCAGGTACTGCGGCATGTTCGTGCCGCTCGACCCGCACGCGATCAGTTGCAGCTCGGGGTCGAGGACGCGCATCTGGCGGGCGGCATCGCGCGCCTTGCGCCCGTAGTCGCGGGCCTGCATCTGGCCGATCTGCCACGGCCCGTCCATCTCGTTACCGAGGCACCACCAGCGCACGTTGTGCGGCTTCTCGTAGCCGTGCGATCGCCGCAGATCGCTCCACTTGGTACCGCGCTCGTAATTGCAGTACTCGACGTAGGCGACCGCCATCTCCGCGGTGCCGGTGCCGAAGTTCATCCCGAGCAGCGGCTCGGCGCCAACGAGCCGGCACCAGTCGATGAAGTCGTTGGTGCCGAATTGGTTCGTCTCGATGGAGTTCCACGCCCGCTCGAGTACGGTGGGCCGCTGCGACTTGGGGCCGACGCCATCCAGCCAGTTGTACCCGGAGACGAAATTGCCGCCCGGATAGCGCGTGATCGGGACGCCGAGCTCACTGACCTCGCGCGCCACATCGGTGCGGAAACCGTGCGAGTCGGCCAGCTGCGAACCGGGTTGGTACACACCCGTGTAGACCGCCCGGCCGAGATGCTCGAGGAAGGCGCCAAGTACCCGTCGATCGAAATCCGTGCGCGCACGCGACAGCCCGATGACGGCGCGCGCGGGACCGCGCGCCGTCTGCGTGTATCCAATCGCCTCCAGCCAGGACGTCGTCGCGAGCATCGCGCCCGCGCTGCCCAGACTCTCCAGAAACTGACGACGGCTTGAGGGACTCATAATCCGCTCGGGCGCCTCCATGAATTTCAGGGTGCCGTTGACGATAGTCGAAGAGCCGGCCAACGGAAAGCCGGCGCGCACGCCACCGAGCTGCCCTTTCGTCATCGAAGCCAGTCAAGTCTTCTTCTCGAAAAGATTCGCGTTTGGGCTCGCATAACGGGCTAATGCCGTTCCTCTGGTAATTACCGACACCTGGTGTCTGGTGAGATCGTGGAACCCGATCAGGTCTCTTGACAGCGCGGACCGTCGGCTCGCACACTCGGCTGCGTTTGGCCACATAATCGAGTAGTACGTCCCGTGAACGTCACGGTCGAGTGGGCCAAGGAGGCCGGAATGCGCTCGTATGTAGGTATTTTGCCCGGCGTTCTTGCGGGGATCCTCCTGGCGGCCACGATCGGCGTGCCGGCTGGTGCGGCCCCGCAGAATGAGGCCCGCGCCGTCGCGTCTCCGACGCAGACCCAGGCCATCCGCCAGTTCACCACGCAGTACTGCGTGTCATGCCACAACGCGCGTCTCAACACCGGCGGTCTCGCGCTCGACTCGCGGGACTTCGACCACCTGGGGGCCGACGCCGAGGTGTGGGAGAAGGTCATCCGGAAGGTTCAGGTCGGTATGATGCCGCCGGCAACCGTTCCCCGGCCGGACCCCGCAGCGCGACAGGCGTTCGTGACGACGCTGGCAGGCGCGCTCGACGAGTCGGCACGTACCAACCCGAACCCGGGTCGTCCGGCCTTGCACCGGCTGAATCGCACCGAGTACGCCAACGCCATCCACGATCTGCTCGATCTCGATGTGGACCCCACAACGCTGCTGCCACCCGACGACTCCGCGTACGGGTTCGATAACGTCGCCGACGTCCTCGGCGTGTCCGCGACGCTGATGGAGCAGTACGTGAGTGCAGCGGGCAAAGTCAGCTCGCTCGCGGTGGGCGATCCCGACGTCAGTCCTGCGGCGGAGGTCTACACCATTCCTCAGGATGCGTCGCAGGACAGGCACGTGGAGGGGTTGCCCTTCGGCACCGTCGGCGGCATTCTCGCTACGCCGACGATCCAGGTCGGTGGCGAATACGAGCTGTCGGCCAAGTTCTTCCGCACAAACCTCGGCGTGCTTCGGGGCCTCGAGTACGAGCACCAGCTGGAATATGCCGTCGACGGCGTACGCGTGCATCTCACCAAGCTGGGTGGACCGGCCGACTGGGCGGCGAATTTGGAGAACAACACACTCATCGCCGATGAAATCGAGGAGCGAGCCAAGGTACGCGTCACTCTGACGCCCGGCCCACACGAGATCACGGCCGTCTGGCTCAAGAAAAGCGACGCGGTGGATCCCGTGAGAACGACGCGGCCCATTCGCAGCTCGCATGACACGCGCGACCCGTTGGGGATTCCGCACCTGTCGACGTTCACCGTCGCCGGCCCGCTGAAGACGGCCGGACAGGGCGACATGCCGAGCCGGCGCCGGATCTTCACCTGCACGCCAGGTTCCGGCGCGGAAGAACGCTGCGCGAAGCAGATCCTCTCGACGTTGGTGCGCCGCGCGTATCGAGGACAGGGCACGGATGCCGACGTCGAGCGTCTGATGACCTTTTGGCGCGAGGGCAAGAGGCAGCGCGACTTCGATCGAGGTATCCAGGTTGCGCTGCAGCGCGTGCTGGCCAGCCCGAAGTTCGCGTTCCGCGTCGAGCGCGAGCCCGATCAAGTGTCGTCCGGCCAGGCCTACCGGCTCAGCGACCTGGAATTGGCCTCGCGGCTCTCCTTCTTCCTCTGGAGCAGCATCCCCGACGACGAGCTGCTGAAAGTGGCCGCAGCCAACCAACTGCATGACCGGGCCGTGATCGAGCGCCAGGTTCGGCGCATGCTGGCCGACCCGAAATCGGAACGCCTGGTGGAGAACTTCGCGGGCCAGTGGCTGTATCTGCGGAATCTGGTGAACCACCAGCCGAATTCGATGGAGTTCCCGGACTTCGACGATCAGCTGCGGCAGGCGTTCCGGCGCGAGGCGTCGATGTTCTTCCAGAGCATCGTGCGCGAAGATCACAACGTGCTCGACCTGATGTCGGCGGACTACACATTCGTCAACGAACGGCTCGCCAGGCACTACGGCATCCCGAACGTCTACGGCAGCCAGTTCCGGCGCGTGACGTTGACCGATGACGCGCGCAAGGGCCTGCTCGGCAAGGGCGCGATCTTGATGGTGACGTCGCAGGCCACGCGGACCTCGCCGGTCGTGCGCGGCAAGTGGATCCTGGACAACATCCTGAACGCCCCGCCGCCGCCACCGCCGCCCAACGTGCCACCGCTTCCCGAGCCCGATGGGTCGGGCAAGGTCTTGACGATGCGCGAGCGCATGGAAGCTCACCGGCGGAACCCGGTCTGCGCGAACTGCCACCGGCTCTTCGATCCGATTGGGCTCGCCATGGAGAACTTCGACGCCGTCGGACGATGGCGCACTCGTGACGGGGGCTCGCTCGGAAGCCCGATTGACGCCTCGGGCGAGTTGCTCGACGGCACGCACGTGGATGGGATCGTCTCACTGCGGAAGGCGCTGCTGCGCCAGCCCGAGCTGTTCGCGGGAACGGTCGTCGAGAAACTCATGACGTTTGCGCTCGGCCGAGGTGTGGCGGCACACGACATGCCCGTGGTGCGGGCCATCGTCCGAGACGCTGCTGGTCGCGACTATCGTTTCTCGAGCATCGTGCTCGGCATCGTCAACAGCACGCCATTTACGATGCGCGTCAAGTCGGCGCCCGAGGCTGAGGGGCCCGCCTCGAGCGTGGCGGCGCGGTGAAGAACACGTGAGGCAAGGCGCTGATCCGTGCAGCCGGCTGAACCGCGCCATTAAGGCGCAAAAGTGATGAGAACCGGGCTAAAAACGCACTGCCGAGGGTAGCCACCCCGTGCTAGGATCGCACCCTGTAGCGATCTCATACACCTGTCTCGCGAAGGAGTGACCGATGTTCGTCTCCAAGATGGCGTTACCGCGTCGGACCGTTCTTCGGGGGATGGGCGCCGCGTTGGCATTGCCGCTCCTGGATGCAATGGTGCCGGCCTTGACGGCGACCGCGAAGACGGCGGCCAACCCGCCGCGCCGCTTCGGCGCCGTGTTCGTGCCTCTCGGCGAGCGACCGGGATACTGGACGCCGGCAACCGTGGGATCGAACTTCGAGTTCACTCCTATTCTCAAGCCGATCGAGAAGTTCCGAGAGCAGGTGACGATCATCTCGGAGTTGTGCGATCCGCTGGACGGACACGCAACGACAGTCTCCGCATGGTTGAGCGGTGCCGTCCCGAAGAAGACGTTCGCCGAGGATGTCTATAGCGGTGAGACAGTCGATCAGGTCATCGCGAAGAAGATCGGGCAGGAGACGTCGCTGCCCTCCCTCGAGCTGGCCACCGAGGATTTCACCGGCTACATCGGCGGCTGCGACACGCAGTACAGCTGCGCGTACATGAACACGATCTCGTGGTCGTCGGCGACGACACCGATGCCCATGGCGATCAATCCGCGTGTCGTCTTCGAGCGGCTCTTCGGACGCCCCGGAACCGCCGCGCAGCGGCAGCAGCGGAAGAAAACCGACAGCACCATCCTGGATTCGCTGGCCGACGACGTGAAGGATCTGGAGCGCGGACTCGGTAACCGTGACCTCGGCCGCCTGCACGAATATCTCGAGCACATACGGGAGGTCGAACGCCGCATTCAGCTGTCGGAACAGCACGATGCGAATTCGATTATCGAAGTAGACGCGCCCTTCGGCATTCCGGAGTCGTGGGAGGAACACGCTCGCCTGATGTTCGAGATGGCGGCGCTGGCGTACCAGGCGGACATCACCCGCGTGCTGACGTTCATGATGGCCAAGGACGCCAGCATGATCTCGTACACGAACCTGGGCATCTCAGAGCCGCACCACTCGACGACGCACCATCTGGAGCTGCCGGAGAGCATCCCGAACCTGGTGAAGATCAACACGTATCACATGTCGCTGTTCGCCGAATTCCTCGACAAGCTGAGCGCCATGCCCGACGGCGACGGGTCGGTCCTCGATCACTCGCTGCTGCTCTTCGGCAGCGGGATGAGCGAAGCGAACATTCATTCGCGACTCAATATACCGACACTTCTGGTTGGTGGGAGCGGCCAAGGGTTCAAAGGCAACCGTCACGTCCAGACGGCCAAAGAGACGCCGTTTGCCAACTGCCTGCTGTCGTTGGCCAACGTCTTCGGATGCGATCTCGATCGCTTCGGGACGCTCAGCACCGGAGAGGTCTCGCTCTGAACGGCAACGGGACAGGGCGTTACGCGACTCCCTGGACCAAAGAACGAGTTGGGTCACACGACGAGCCGCTTATGAGATATCTCCGTCTGGTGTCGATTCTGGTCCTCGCGACGGTTGCGGGTTTGAGCGCCGCCGGGAACAGCCTTCCCCTGATCGATGCTGTCAGGTCCGGCAACGTCGCCAGCGTGCGCGCGCTGCTCAAGCAGCGCGTCGACGTCAACGACGCGACGGCCGATGGCACGACCGCGCTGCACTGGGCCGTGCAGGCGAATGCCAACGAGCTGGCGCAGCTGTTGATCACTGCCGGCGCCAAGGCCAACGCCGCCAATCGCTATGGCGTGACGCCGCTCACCCTCGCCGCAACCAATGGCAACGCAGTGCTGACCGAAGCGCTACTCAAGGCCGGCGCCAACCCGAATCTCACGGTGGGAGAAGGCGAAACGATTCTCATGACGGCGGCGCGAGTGGGCAACGTGGACACGATCAAGGCGCTCGTCGCCCACGGTGCCGACGTGAACGCCGCCGAACAGTGGCAGGGACAGACGGCGCTGGTCTACGCGGCCACCGAAAACCACGCTGACGCCGTGAGACTCCTGGTCGAACTGGGCGCCAACGTCAACGCGCGATCGAAGCGGCTCGAGTTCCCGGACTTCGTCTTCAAGACGGCCGGCATGATCTACGCGGTGCAGCCAGTCGGGAACTGGACGCCGCTGATGTTCGCCGCACGCGATGGCGCAGTCAACGCGGTCCGCGCTTTGGCTGACAGCGGGGCCGACCTGAACCTGGTCGACCCGGACGGCACGACGGCGCTCACGCTGGCTATCATCAACGGCCACTTCGATACCGCGATTGCGCTGCTCGACAAGGGCGCCAATCCAAATGTGGTGGACAAGAGCGGCATGACCCCACTCTACGCCGCGGTCGACATGAACACGATTCAGACGGTTTGGGGACGGCCGATGCCATTGCTCGAGGACGCCACCGATCCAGCAGGCATGGTGCGGTCACTGCTGGCCCACGGCGCGGATCCGAACGCGCAGCTGAAGCGGCCCATCATCGGGCGGCACACGCGGAATACGGGCGATCCGTCGCTCAGCGACGGCACGACCGCCCTTGCGCGAGCGGCGAAGAGTGGCGACGCGAAGTTGATGAAGCTGCTGCTCGACGGCGGCGCGAATCCGCATCTGACGCAGGCCGATCTGACGACGGTGGCGATGATTGCTGCCGGCGGCGGCGGGCAGCGCGTCTACCCCGGAGCAGCGTCAGTGAGCACACCAGCGACCGAAGAGGATTCGCTCGCGGCTCTCAAGCTGGTTGCGGAAGCGGGAGTCGATCTCGACGCGTTCAACATGAACGGGGACACTGCCCTCCACCGCGCAGCAGGTCGCGGAGCCGATTCGATCGTGGCGTATCTGGTTGAGCGGGGCGTCAGGCTCGATACGCAGGATCGCCGCGGCCGCACGGCGCTTGACGTGGCACTTGGAGTCGGTGGCGGAGGGCGAGGCGGACCGCCTCCAGTGCGCAAGAGCACCGCGGAGCTACTGCGTCGGCTGATGCAGGAGCAGGGCCTCACCGTACCGGCGGCGCCGGCCGGCAGCATCGCGTCGCAGCAGCCCTGAAGCCAGAGTGCGACGGCCTTTCGACTTCGCTCAGGCCGTCGCGTTCAGATCTAAGATTCAGTGAACGCCTTTGTGCTCACCGGCTGGTCGCACAAGTGTCGGCCAGCGTCTCGAGCGCTGTCACATTCAGCCTGTAGTCGCCCGGCTGCCGGTACACCAACCCCTTGGCGGCCACTTTGTGGCCTTGGCGCGTGGCCGGCGCAAATGGCGTCACGCTGACGAGCGCGTAGGTATCCTCGCCCAACGAGCGGCTTCGTGCGCGTTCGAGTTCCGTTGCAGAGACGGCCCGCCCGCGTGACGCCGGGCCGGCGCTCGAGTGTGTCAGCACCCATCGATTTCCGATTCCTGGCTCAAGGCAACCGACCACTTGCACAAACGATAGGTTCTGCGGACCTGGCGTGGCGCCCTTCTGAAGAATCTGCACACGTCCGAGGCTGGCCGGGTCTTTGGTCAGTTCTGTCGCGCCAGGTGGCAAGCTGTTGCGCTGAAGGATGTAGGCGACGACGTTGATCTTGTCGTCGTCGCTCACGATGTTGGCGCTGCCCTCTGGCATCTGGTCCCTGATGAAGCCGAAGAGCGCGTCCAGGCTGCCATCCCGCCAGTTCGAGAGGAATTTCTCGCCCGTCAGCGTGGGCCCGCGTTCGGATCCGCTCAAGTCGGCGTTGTGACAGCGCGAGCAGCTGACGTCGAAGGTGGCCTTGCCGCGCTCGGCCTGTGCTCCCGTGTAAACGCCATCCCAAACGCTGACGAGTTTATCGCTCTCCTGCGCCTCGATTGCGGATGCGACCAGCGTCAGAGCCAACGCGATCAGTGCGATACAGGTTGGCAGAGTCCTATGCATCGTTCGATCTACCTGGCCTTGGCTCGACCCTGAGCAAGCGAGCGCAGGGTATCACAGGTCCCGAGAACCAAAGACCTGGCTAGTTCTCAGGGCGCGACTTCTTCTATCCGCACATCCAAGGGCAGCCCGACGTATTGCTCGGCGAGGCTC
>Ga0207645_10003057_pt1 | contig 12852 bp, 14 predicted proteins | sample KBSM53metaG_FD_184331 | JGI IMG/M metagenome (GOLD analysis project Ga0207645, IMG submission 184331) | Miscanthus rhizosphere microbial communities from Kellogg Biological Station, Michigan, USA - KBS M5-3 metaG (SPAdes) (version 2) | ecosystem: Host-associated > Plants > Roots > Rhizosphere >...
CCGCGCGACGGCATCGCGCAGGACGTCGCGATGGTAACGCGCCAGGGAATTTTGCGGCGCCTGCACGAGCAGCGCATCGAGATGGTGCTGCACGCGGAGCCCTGCGCGCTCGAAGGCCTCGAAGACGGCAAACTTTCATACGCAAATATTTATACGGGCGACCGCACCGAAATAACGGATGTCGCGTTTTTCGCGTACTCGACGCCGCGTGCGCCGCGTGTAGAACTCGTCGAGCCCCTGCGCGCTGCGGGTCTGGCCTTGCACTTGGTCGGCGACTGCCGCGTGGCGCGCGGCGTAATGGCGGCGACCGCCGAAGGGCATGCGGCGGGAAATGCGATCTAGCAGATTAACCGCAACCAAGTTCGTCACTTCCGCGCAGGCGGGAGTCCAGACAAAGCTACGACGAATTGAAACCGTCTGGATTCCCGCCTGCGCGGGAATGACGGCGCGCCAACAGGAGGAGTCATCCATGGCCGGTATTGCCGTTAAATTACGAATTCTCGCCGGTGCGACGCTCGCCCTGTCCGCTATGCAGGCGCACGCGCAAACCTTTCCGTCCAAACCCATCCGCATCGTCGTGCCGCTTGCGGCCGGCGGTCCCGGCGACGTGCTGGCGCGCTCGGTCGCGCAGAAGCTCACGGAAAACGTGGGCCAGCAGGTGGTCGTCGACAACCGGCCCGGCGCGAACACGAACATCGGCAACGAAGCGGTGGCTAAGAGCGCGCCCGATGGCTATACGCTGCTCGCGACGGCCAGCACGCTGACGATCAATCCGGCGCTGTATACGAACCTCACGTACGACGCGGTAAAAAGTTTTGCGCCGGTCACCTTGATCGCGTGGACGCCGCTCGTGCTCGTCGTGCATCCGTCGCTGCCCGTGAAATCGGTGCCCGAGCTCGCCGCCCTCGCGAAAGCGAAACCGGGGCAAATCTATTACGGCTCCGCCGGCAGCGGCAGCGTATTGCATCTCGCGGGAGAAATGTTCAATACGATGGCGCGCGTGAAGCTCGTGCACGTGCCGTACAAAGGCGTGACCAATGCGTTCAGCGATTTGCTCGGCGGCCAGATTTCGCTGATGTTTCCCGGCGCGCCGATTGCGCTGCCGCAGGCGCGCGCCGGCAAATTGCGCGCGCTCGCCACCACCGGCGAAAAACGCGCGCCCGCCGCGCCGGAATTGCCGACCGTGGCTGAAATGGGTTTTCCGGGCTACGAAGTCTCGGTGTGGTACGGCATGCTTGCCCCCGCCGGCACGCCGCAGGCAACGATCGGCCGGCTCCACACCGAGATCGTCAAGGTCGTACAACTGCCCGAGATCGCCGAACGCTGGGCTGCTCTCGGCGCGGTGCCGCTCACCAATACACCCGAACAATTCGCGGCGTTCCTCAAGAACGATTTGTCGAAATGGGCGAAAGTCGTGCGCGACTCCGGCGCCAAGGTGGATTAGGGACATGACTTCGATTGCGAGAACAATTCTTGCGGCGCTGCTGTGCGCCGCCGCGGCGGCGCACGCGCAGCCCGCGTGGCGGCCGGAAAAATCCGTCGAAATCATCATCGGCACGTCACCGGGCGGTCCGCAGGATCGCCTGGGCCGCACGCTGCAAAAAGTGCTGCAGGAATCGCGGCTGGTCGAGGTCCCCGTGTCCGTCGAAAACAAGCCGGGCGGCGGCGGCGCGGTGGCGCTTGCGGCCCTGGCCCAGCGCACCGGCGGCAGCACCCTCATGATCAACGCGCCGACAATGCTCAACAACCAGATCACCGGCAAGAGTCCGCTGCCCTATACGGACTTCACCGCGCTGGCGATCCTCGGCATCGAATACGAATGCGTCGCCGTGCGGGCCGACTCGCCACTTAAATCCGCCAAAGAACTCGTCGACCGCCTGAAGAAAGACCCGTCCGCGTTGAGCGTGTCGATCGGTACTTCGCTCGGCAATGCGGGGCACCTTGCCTATGCGCTGGCGATGAAAGCGGCCGGCGTCGACATCAAGAAACTCAAAACCGTCGCGTTCAATTCAGCGGGCGACGGCATCACCGCGCTGCTGGGCGGCCATATCGATCTTGCCTCGACGCCGCCGTCGGCCGTGCTGCAGCACGTGCAGGCGGGCAAACTGCGCGTGCTGGCGCTCACCGCGCCGACCCGCGCGCATGGCGAACTCGCGAACGTACCGACCTGGAAAGAGCTCGGCGTCAACAGCACGCACGAAGTATGGCGCGGATTGATCGGCACACGCGGCATGACCCGCGCGCAGATCGCCTACTGGGACGACGTGCTCGGCAGGCTCGTCAAAACGGACGCGTGGAAGAAAGAACTCGAGCAAACCCAGATCGAAAATGTTTACCGCAACAGCGCCGAGACGGTTAAATACCTGAAAGCGGAATATGATGAATCGCGCGTCATTCTGACCGATCTCGGGCTGGCAAAACAATAAAAGCTATTCGGAGCCGCAGATAAGCGCAGATGAACGCGGACAGTTCAAAGACGAAGAGACTTAAGATGTACCTGCGTTTATCTGCGGCTGATGGTTTTTTTAACAGAGGTTTAAAGTAAACATGTCCACCGCCCCCGCCTGCATAGGCCCGCATCCTCATCCGCGCAAGCCGCGCCATCAGCTGCCGGCCGGCAGCACCGATTGCCATTGCCACGTCTTCGAAGATCCGAAAAAGTATCCGCTCTCGGAAAACCGCAGCTATACGCCGCCCTACCTGCCGCTCGAGCGCTACCTTGCAATGTGCAAAACGGTGGGGCTCACGCGCACGGTGCAGGTCAACGCGAGCGTGTACGGCTTCGACAATTCGCTGTCGCTCGACATCATTGCCCAGCTCGGTCAGGACCGTGCTCGCGGCGTGGCCGGCGTGCGCCCAGACGTCACCGCGCAGGAACTCGCGCGGCTCAACGAAGGCGGCTTCCGCGGCGCTCGCCTGTCCACGCATGTAAAGGGTTACGGCGGCACCGACGTCCTGGATACTATCGCCGCGAAAGTTGCACCGCTCGGCTGGCACGTGCAACTGCACGTCGGCAATAATGCCGAGCTGGCTGCACTCGAATCGAAGTTGATGAAAATACCGGCCGCGCTCGTTTTCGATCATTTGGGCTGCGTGCGCGGCGAGCGCGACAGCGTTGACTCGCCGGGCTTTCAGGCGCTGCTGCGCATCCTGCAAAAGCGCGACGACTGCTGGGTGAAGATTTCAAGCTGGTATAACCGCTCGAAAGCGGGGCCTCCCGACTATGCCGACATGCGGCCGTTCGCGCATGCCCTCGTGGCCGCGCGTCCCGACCGTGCCGTGTTCGGCACCAACTGGCCGCATCCGAATCAGTATCCGCCGACCGTCAATCCGAACGACGGCGACCTCATCGATGCGTTCTGCGGCTGGTTTCCGGATGAGAAAGTGCGTAACGGCATTCTCGTCGCCAATCCCGCTGAGCTCTACGGGTTTCCCAAAGCTTAGCCGGGCGCAGAACGCGTCCCGGTCTACAACTTGGTTGCGGTAATGACCTGAAAGTTGCCGAACAAGTACGTCGTGCGCTCGCACGACCAGCCGCCGGATTGCTCGAGCCACTTTAGCGGGTCGTGCTTGTCCCACAAAGCAAGCCCGAACGGCTCGAACACTTTGAAATACGTCCAGCCTAAAGCGCGCAGCACCCACACTTCCGGCCGGTGAAACTCCGCCAGATAAAGCTGGCCGCCCGGCTCGAGCATGCGGCCGGCCTCGCTCAGCGCGCGTGCTTTGAGGTCGTGCGGCAGCTCGTGTAGCAAGAAGAACATGACGTTGGCAGCGACGACACCATCCGGCTGCGCCATCGCAGTTGCATTGTCGTCGATGAATTCGACCTTGCCCGCATACTGTTTCAGCTTCGTTTCGGCGTGGACGAGTTCGTTGTGAATGATGTCGGCGATGAGCACGCGCCCGGCGCCCGCGCCGAGCGCCGCATCGACGACGCGTGGAATCACGTTGCCGAACGCGCAGGAGGTGATGAGCACCCGCTTGTTGCGCAAATCCGTGCGCGCGAGTCCGGCGACGATTTTCGACACGAGACGGTGATACTGGAACAGCAGGATCGCCGAGATGACCGGTTGATAATCGACGAGCTTGATCAGGCGCATGTTTGAATAGAGCGGATACACATGCGACTTTTCGCTGTTCTGGGCCGACGACAGCCCGCGCACGAGCAGCGTGCCACGCGTCGCGACGAAGAAAAATGCGCCGGTCAACACCAGCACGGCGGCCACTGCGATAGCCCCATTCATCAGCCAAATATTCATGTCACCTCCTTCAGCGAAGACCTGCGAGCCGGCGCTTATGCGTCCCTATTGCTCTCGCCGTGCGGCTGCCCACGTCCTTTTTACGCTGAAAGACTCGACGGCAATTGACTTAAATCAAGTTCATGAGCGGTTACAATGGTGAGTGCGTCCAATCCTGATGGAACAAAGCACTTACGGGATTTAGGCGTTCGACCGTGAATTGCGGCAATCCAGTGCCGCCTCCCGCGCCGCAGCCCTGAATTTAAAGGACCTTTACCATGACGGCCGTCACCCGCGCACTCGCGCGTTTTGCTGTCGCCACGCAATACGATGCGCTCCCCGCGAACATCCGCCACGAAGGCGTGCGTGCATTCGTCAATTGGGTGGGCTGCGCCGCCGGCGGCTCGCAGGAAGACGCGATTGAACGCTCGCTCGACGTGCTGACGGAATTCAACGGCGCCGCTTCGAGCACCGTCGTCGGCCGCCGGGAAAAGCTCGACGCGCTGAACGCTGCGTTCGTCAATTCGATGAGCTCGGCCGCGCTCGCGTACAACGACACGCATTTCGTCACCGTCGCGCACCCGACGAGCCCGGTCGGCGCTGCCTTGCTCGCATTGGCCGAGCGCCAGCCGGTAAGCGGCAAAGAATTCGTCCGCGCAGTCGCCCTCGCCAACGAAATGCAGTGCCGGGTCGGCGCCATTCTCGTCGCGCCACCCGCGGAATCGGCAATCGGGCTCTCGATGGCGGGCCTGGTCGGCTGCATCGGCGCCGCAATCGCCGCCGGGATAATCATGGAATTCGACGAGGACAGGATGACCACCGCCATTGGCCTTGCGGCTAACCAGTCGGCGGGCCTGCGCGAGACGCATGCATCGAATGGCAGCCAGTACATCCAGGGCCATACCGCGCGTTGCGGGTTGCTGGCGGCGTTTCTCACCGCGCGCGGCTTCACCTGCAATGACGGCGTGCTCGAAGGGCCGAAAGGCTTCGGCGTCGGGTTCGCCCGCCAGCCGCAATTCGACGTCGCGCTCGATAAGCTCGGCGAAGTTTGGGAGATTTCCACCCTCGCCTACAAGCCCTATCCATCGGGCTTCGTGATCCACCCGGTCACCGATGCGTGCCTCGACATCGCGCAGAACAATAAATACGATCCGGCGAATATTGAGCGCATCGAGCTCACGCTCAATCCCCTCGCGGTGCAACTGACGAGCCGCCCTAACCCGACATCGCGCAACCAGGCGATGGTGAGCCTGCAGCACTGGACGGCCGTGTCGCTGATTTACAAAGCAGCCGGCATCCGGCAAATCGCCGATACGATCCTGCGCGACCCGCTCGTCGCCGCGCTGCGCGCCAAGATAAACATGAAAACCGATGACGCGGTCGGACGTGAAGCAGCGACCGCGCGCATCGTCTTCAAGGACGGCAAAGCGCTTGAAGCGACCGTCAAGGATTGCCGCGGCAGCGCGGGCCGCCCGCTGACGGACGAGGACATTTCAGTCAAGGCGCTCGACCAGTTGCGCGTCGCGTTTGCCGCGGCGGATGCCGAGCGCATCGTGGCCGAATGCTGGAAGATCGAGCAGTTTCCGCGCGTCGGGCCGCTCGCCAAAATGCTCGGCGTGAAGGTTTAACACAAGGTGACCGCCAAAACCGCACTCGTTGCCGGCGCGTCGGGGTTGATCGGCCGCCGCATCGTCGAGCATTTGCTCGCGGCCGGCGGCTGGAACGTAATCGGACTCGCGCGCTCGCAGCGTAACTCCCCCGGCATGCGCTGGATCGCCGTCGATCTCAACGATTCCGCGGATTGCGTGCGCAAGCTGGGGACGTTGACGGAAGTCACCCACATTTTCTACGCCGCCCGCTACGATCACCCGGAAGGCGTGCCCGAATCGGTCGAGATCAACGCGGCGATGCTCGAGAATGTCGTCAAGGCGGTCGAGCCCAAAAGCGGCCTTGAGCATGTGCATGCCGTGCATGGCAGCAAATACTACGGCACCCAGCTCGGGCCGGTGCCTGTGCCGCTGACGGAAGAATCGCCGCGCGCCAACAACCGCAATTTCTATTTCGTGCAGGAGGATTTCCTGCGCGAGCAGAGCCGCGGCAAACAGTGGAGCTATTCGACGTCGCGTCCGCATTCGTTTTGCGATCCCGCGGTCGATTACGCACGGTCAGCGTCGATGGTGATTGCCGTTTACGCCGCCGTGCAGCACGAGCTGGGGCTCTCGCTTGATTTTCCCGGCACTGCCGCAAGCTTCGAAGTGCCTAATCAGTTCACCGACACCGCACTGCTCGCACGTGCAATCGGCTGGATGGCGAGGGAACCCCGTTGCGCGAACCAGTCGTTCAATGTCGTGAACGGCGATTATCCGAGCTGGTCAGCATTGTGGCCGCGGATCGCCAAAGAATTCGCCATGCGGCCGGGCAAGCCCGCCAATGTGAAGCTCGCGATTTACATGGCGGACAAAGGTCCGCTGTGGGACAGCATAGTGCACAAGCACAAACTGCACCCGACGCGACTCGCCGACGTGGCGCTATGGCCCTACGGCGATTATCTATTGCGCCCCGAATGGGAAATACATTCGTCGATGGACAAGGCGCGCGCGCTCGGCTTCGACGCGACGCTCGACAGCGGAAGTATGTTCGCGCAGCATTTCGCGCATTACCGTGCCGCGAAGATCATCCCTTAGATCAGATCGCTACTCTTTTTTGGGTACAACGACCTTGTCCGGCATCTGAATCGCCTGTCCGCGCTCGAACTTCCGGTCGCTCGCTATCAAGTCCGACACGAACCACACGGCGAGAACCGTCGCTACCAAGGCGACAATGATCAACGCCCGGTTTCCGAAACGATGCCTGGCAGTCTGCTCGGCTTCGAGCTCGTCTGCGAGCTTCCTGACTTTGCGCAGGGCGACTTGATCGACCGTGCGTTGAATATTGGCGTTAAGCGCGTTTCGATCGATGTGCGGTTCGGGATTCACCGGCGCCTCCAGGCGGATTCGTAATCAACGTCCAAGTTTAGCTGCAACGGCATGTTTCGTCGTCATCATCGTGGACCAGGGCTTCCGTGCGTTTCGCGCATTTCCTTTTTGCGGTTCAGGTTAAAAACCACCGTACGTTCGAACCACAAGCGGAATTTGGGAGCTTCGGGATGGTCGCTGATTTGCGTCAATTTGACCACGCCGGCGGTTGAGAAGCCTTTGTCCCTGCGGCCCGGATTTATGCCGTACTCCTTTGGCGTAAAGCGTGTATCCAGCCAGGACGCGGGTGTCTTGTCGAGCACTGACAATACATCTTTTGCGTTGAACCACGCATCGTCGCCGTTGAAATAAGCACGCAGATGGGTGCTTCCGTACTTGTAATACCTGCCCTCCCATTCCTGAAACGCGTGGCGATGAACCATGCGCTCCAGTGCAGGGAAGAACTCCAGAACGGGCTTCGCGAACATGACGCCCCAGATCGGCGCTGTGATGGGCAACCCGATCAATCCCAGCACCATTACGCCCATGCAAGTCACCCCAATGCAGATCACGAGGCGTAGCGCCAGGCTACCGGGAGACAATGAGGACACGGCTAACGCCAGCCTTCAGTTGCTGCCATACGCTCAAATGCGGTCGGTCGGCTCCGCGATTGCCACGCCGTGATCAGCCTCGCAACGTTGCTCTCGGTCGGCTGGGTTGCATCAATGCCGAGATCGTACTCCGTGAACCGATGCACGGTGTGAAAATCCGTGAGAGCCTCTCCGATGCGCCGGTCATCCCTGGGCTGTTCCCGACGCTCCAGCTCTGGCAACGGACAGTGCACCCCGACAAAGAACACGTCAAAGGGGGCGAGCAACTGGACCAGATCGACCATCCACTGCTTCTGCTCAATGATGTGATCCACGATAAGGTTATTACCGGCCTTGGCGAAAGCGGGCAGACTGCGATGGAATCCGTCAAATATCGCAGGGCGCATGCGCGCCCAGTCGAGTTCGCCGTTCCGAATACGCGCCATAGGCAAGACATTGGACTCGCGCAGATGATCAAACGACAGATGCAAGAACGGTTCGTGCAACTTCTGCTGCAGCGAGCGCGCCAGCGTTGACTTCCCTGCGCTCGACGCACCATTGATCAGGATGATCTTGCCCGGCTCTCGAGAGTCGTTCATCGAAGTCAATTCCGACGAGGGCCTAACGTTGGAGAACACCCGGTCGCGACGAGATGATCACGCGTTGACGAAAGCGTGATTCGCGGCTCGGGTGCATCGCGTTGTTAACCGCCGGCCGGGTTGCTTTCAAGCGTTCTCTTCATCGTGTCTAAACCACGTTGAATCATTTCGCCAACAGTTTCGGCGGCTTCATTTGGCATCAAATCCGCGATCCAAACAACGCGACATTTGTCGTCGCCGCGTGAAAACACCTGTATAGATGCGTTATGGTGAGTGAGGGGCTCACCGCGAGCCGACCAGGAGTGCCGGCAGGTCTTGTCGTCGACGTCGACGATAAGCTCACGCGCGACCATTCCGTTTGCGAAGGTGACGATTCGCGAGTCACCTTCCAGCTTACAGTCCACTACGAAGCCAGGCACCAACCTTTTATGAATAGCGCCTACATCGCGGATGGCGTCCCAAACAAATTCCTTGCTACGGTCGATTTCCATTTCTTTGCGGATAGAAGCCATAGGGTTTTACTCAAACCTCTGATTGTTACGAGAACTCCAGAGCGGCTAACGCGTATTACATGACAAAGTCTGGATGAATGTTTAGTCGACAAATTAGAAGACATCTACGTTACGCCGGTCGCCAGCCAGCGGCAACTTCAGTACAAGTCGACGCGCTTCCGCGGCTTCACGGCTTGAAAGAAGCTATACCCGAGCGTCATATCCGTAATCAGTCGCGCGAACACCGCGGGGATTGCGATGAACGCATGAATTACGATTGCGCCAGCGCTGTAGCAGGCGAACTCGGCGGACCGTACGGCAATCGGAACCGGTGATGGCCGCGTTTCCACAAAATCCCACCGCAATGCATCGACATCCATCCACCTGCCCGCATCGACGTCCCTACGCACGGATTCGGAATACAGATTGCGGCTTGCGCAGCCGCGCTTGAATGCGCGCCACATGCGCTTCGGTTCGAGAAAGAGACCGGTCGACAGCGCAATCAGGTTCATCGTACCCAGCAGCGGCGAAGCGAACGCCGACCCCGTGCCGAGTTCCCACGCGCTGACTTCGCCCTCGCCTATCCGGCCCACACTGTAACCAGTCAGCAGATGATGCAGGTCGTGGTATTTAAGATAGCGCCGCCTCGTCTCGATATTCGGTAATGGCACCAGCATGCATCCCGTGTAGACGGGCACCGTTAGCGGGCGCGCGCCGACGACGTTGCCAAAATGATTGGAAGCGTAGAACGCGGCTAGCTCGTCGTTGAGGCTCATCAGGGCACTCTATGGGGACCTAATCGGGCGCTGTCCATTGCGGATTCCAAACCACTTCCCATAGATGGCCGTCGGGATCCTGAAAGTAGCCGCCATAGCCGCCCCAGAACGTATCGCGGGCCGGCTTCACGATTACGGCGCCGGCCTCCTTCGCCTGCGCCATCACAGCATCGACTTCCGCTTTTGACGAAACGTTGTGCCCGATGGAGAACTCCGTGGCGCTGGCGCCTGCCACAGGCAGGCCGGTATCGTGGGCAAGACTTTTGCGTGGCCACACTGCGAGCTTGAGCCCGGCCTGCAAATTGAAGAACGCGACCGCGCCGTGCTCGAATTGCTCGCCGATGATGCCTTCCGTCGCGAGGCCGAGGCCGTCGCGGTAGAACCGCACTGCGCGCTCGAGATCGTCGACGCCAATGGTGAGAACAGTAACGCGCGGTTTCATGTGACGTAACCTCGGTTATTCGTAACCGTAGCCGATGACAAGAACGTGATCGATGCCGTCAAGGATAATCTATTCGCAATCAATCGGGCATGGCGTTTGACACGCAATCTCGCGGGTCGCTACATTACGGTATGCAGGTTCAGACTCGCTGCGCGGCCGCGCAATGAGGACTTTTCCCCGGGAGTGCAATCCATGCTTGGCGCTATCAAAGCCGTTCGACTATCCGCACTCCCGCTGATTTTTCTCACGGCTCTCGGCGGCGCGGGAGTCGTCTGTGCGCAAGCCTACCCCGCCAAATCCGCCAAAGGCATCGTCGGGTTCCCCGCCGGCGGCGGCTCGGATGCTCTGGCGCGCCTTGTCTGCGCGGCATTGAGCGAAAAGTTTGGCCAGCAATTCGTGGTCGACAACAAGGCGGGCGCCAATACGATAGTCGCGACGCAGTTCGTGAAGAGCCAGCCGGCGGATGGCTACACGCTGCTGTTCGTGTCCGCCTCGTTCGCGATCAACCCGAGCCTCTACAAGCTCGATTACGACATCGAGAAGGATTTCACGCCGGTCGCGGTGATGGCGATCGTGCCGCTGCTGATGATAGCCAACAACAACCTGCCGGTGACGTCTGTCAAAGATCTGATCGCGATGGCAAAAGCTCAGCCGGGGAAACTGAATTACGCGTCTTTCGGCATCGGCAGCTCCGCGCATCTTGCCAGCGAAATGTTTCTCAGCATGGCGGGCATCGAGATGATTCATGTGCCGTATAAGGGCAGCGCGCCGGCCGTCGCCGACGTAATGGGCGGGCGCATTACGATGATGATGCCGGGCATAGGCTCAGCGATCAATCTTGCACGCGAGGGAAAGTTGAAAGCGCTCGCAGTCTCGACCGGCAAGCGCCTCGCCGGCGCACCCGATATTCCGACCATCGCGGAGTCCGGCGTGCCGGGATTCGACGTCGCGACGTGGGAATCCATCCAGGCGCCGGCAGGCACGCCGCCGGATGTAGTGGCGAAGCTCAATGCCGCGGTGCGCGAAGCCATCGCCAACAAGGATCTGCGCCAGAAGATGATCAATCTCGGTTTCGAGCCCGATGGACAGAAATCACCGGCCGAAGTCGCGCAGTTCGTCAAAAGCGAAACGAACAAGTGGGGCAAGGTCGTGCGCGAACGCAACATCAAAGTCGAGTAGCGCGCGGTTGAGCGCCCCGCAAGTCACCGTCGTCGGCGCAGGCATCGTCGGCGTCTGCTCCGCCGCATGGCTGCAGCGGGAAGGCTTCAAGGTCACGCTGATCGACGCCGGTCCCGTCGGCGAAGGCTCCTCGTTCGGCAATGCCGGCAACCTGAGTCCCGGTGCGGTCGTGCCTTACATGATTCCCGGCTTCTGGAAAGAACTGCCCGGCTGGCTCGCACAGAACGGGCCGCTTGCGGTGCGCCCGGGTTATTTCTTTAAAGTGCTGCCTTGGTTGCTTACAGCGGTCAAATCGAGCAGCCAAGAGGCGGCGCTCAAAACGTCGCGCGCGATGCACGCGCTTCACAGGGGCACGCTCGTTGCGTACGACGAGCTCACGCGCGGAACCGCAGCCGCTGCCCTGATCGAACATTGCGGTCAGCTCTATGTTTCAAAGCAGCCGAATGCGGCGCAGGGCTCGGCGCTCGCGCAGCGCATGCGCGAATTGGCCGGCGTGAAATGCCTGCTGCTCGATCACATGGAGGTCCGCGAGCTCGAGCCCGCGCTCGCCCCGCATTTCAAAAGCGGAATGCTGCTGCCGGACAACGGCCGCTGCAAAAATCCGCACGAGCTCGTGCGCCTGATTGCCGCCGAAGCCGAACGCAATGGCGCAACCGTCCTGCGCGGCAAGGTAACCGGCTTTCAAACCAACGGAAAATCCGTCACCTCGATCGTCGTCGACGGTCAGGCGCAAGCCGTCGACCGCGTCGTTATCGCCACGGGCGCGGCATCGGGCCGCTTGAGCGCACAACTCGGGACGCCGTTGCCGGTCGAGGCGGAACGCGGCTATCACATCACGATAGGCGATCCCGGTGTGACGCCGCGCATTCCGGTGAGCAACGTCGACGCGAAATTTGTGTGCTCGCCTATGAACATGGGGCTGCGCATCGCGGGCACCACCGAATTCGCGGGCTACGATGCGCCGCCCAACTGGCGCCGCGCGGAGCTGCTCGAAACGCAGGCGCGCGCGATGTTTCCCGGCATCCGCATGGAGAAAGTGACACGCTGGATGGGCCGGCGCCCGAGCCTGCCGGATGGGCTGCCCGTATTAGGCGCCGCGCCGAACTACGAAAACGCGTTTTTCGCGTTCGGCAATTCGCACTTCGGCATGAGCGCCGGCCCGGTGATGGGTAAGGTTGTAGCCGAACTGGTTGCCGGGCGCGCAGCCAGCATCGACATCGCGCCGTTCGCGCCGGCGCGGTTTGGGTAATTGCTTATTCTCTAACGAGCAACGCGCGGCGGATGCAACGCCGTCCACGCCTCCCGCAACTTGGCCGGATTCGCCGCAGTCACGCTCGACCATGACGAGCCGAACACGCCTTCCCCGCAGTCGTCGCCCAATGAAGTCGACGACACCATGCGCACCGCGTCGCGCATCGCTTTACTGAACTTCTGGGTTTCGGCGAACCCGAGTTTTTTCTTGACCTCGCTGTTGGGCCGTGTCGACACCCCGCGCGCTTCGAGCCGGTAGCTGTCGAAGTATTGCTGCTGCGGCATGAGCGCGACTTTCTCCGCGTCGAGATAGGCCTTCAACGCGTCGTCCT
>Ga0207645_10003062_pt1 | contig 12835 bp, 9 predicted proteins | sample KBSM53metaG_FD_184331 | JGI IMG/M metagenome (GOLD analysis project Ga0207645, IMG submission 184331) | Miscanthus rhizosphere microbial communities from Kellogg Biological Station, Michigan, USA - KBS M5-3 metaG (SPAdes) (version 2) | ecosystem: Host-associated > Plants > Roots > Rhizosphere >...
CAGCTCATTGATGGGAGCAGAGCAGGGCAAGAAGGTAGGCGAATACATTTGGCAAAAACTAAAACTGACTAAATAATACTTTTATACCAATTATGAGATTAACCAAAGTCACTCTTTATACATTATACCTATTACTATTTGTTTTTCTGATTTCAGGAACCATATTATTTAATGGTTGCGCTAACAATACTACTACTGAGGATACTTTTAAGCCAACAGGTGATACTGTAGCTGATGGAAAAAAATTGGTAGCAATGTATTGTACAAAATGCCATGCCGGGGTCCCGGCTAATGCCTTAACCAAGGATGTGTGGAGGTTTCATACGCTACCGGCTATGGCGCATTACCTTAAAGTATCAGTTTATGAAACATCCTTTTATAAAAAACCAACAGATACAGGCGGTATATCACTGACTAACTGGCAAATAATTCAGGATTATTATCATAAAGTAGCGCCTGATTCTCTGCCTGTTGCTACACCACCAACTTCGGTTGTGAACGATTGGGCCGGCTTTACTTTAAAAAAGCCACAAGAAGAAAACCGTATTAGTTTTACCACAATGGTTGCTGTAAACCAATCAACCAAAAAAATATACAGCAGCGATGTGGTGACAGGCAAATTATATGAATGGGATAAAGATTTGAAAGTGCGAAATGCGGCCCAGCTCCCTTCACCAGGTATTGATGTCAATTTTATAAAGGATGAAAAAGGCGCAGATGCTGCTATGGTTACATGTATAGGTCAATTCGCACCTATGGATTTTCCTAATGGTAAAATAGTAACTGTAGGTCTTAATAACAAAGCTGAAGTTATTGCACCGAAAGTATTAGCAAGTGAGGTATACCGCCCGGTGCAAACAGTACAGGGAGATTTCAATAAGGATGGTCAAACTGATATGGTAATTTGTGCTCAGGGTAACAGATCGGGCGGAGTTTATTTGATGACTCAAAAAGCAGATCATTCATATGCTCAAAGCACTATAATTAAAAAATCAGGGTCTGTACAGGCTCGGATTGGTGACTTTAACAATGATGGCTGGCCTGATGTGATGATATTATTTGGAACTGGTGATGAAGGATTATGGCTGTTCCTGAATGATCAGAAAGGTGGTTTTACCGGGAAAAATCTGCTTCATTTTCCACCCGTGTATGAATCGAGCAGTTTCCAATTGGTAGATATAAATCAAGATGGCAAACTTGATCTGATTTATACTTGCGGTTATAACTTCCGTGATTCGCGCATTTTCAAACCTTATCACGGATTATACATTCTTATCAACCAGGGCGATTGGAACTTTAAGCAAAGTTATTTTTACCCGATAAATGGCTGTACGAAAGCTATTGCAACGGATTTTGATGGCGATGGCGATATCGATATTGCAACAACGGCATTATTTGCTGATCTGAACCATAAGCCAAATGAAGGGTTTATTTATTTTGAACAGGATAAGGCCATGAGTTTTAAGCCGCATGCTATACCTGTAAGTAAATACGGCAGATGGATGGCTATGGATACCATTAGCAAACCGAATGGAAGACCCGATATTGTATTGGGGAATTATGCAACAGGGATGGTGATTGACCCCAATTTAAAACCTTTCTGGAATATGAAATTACCGTTCATTGTACTGGAAAATCATAATAAAAAATAAGGATACAACAAATCTTACTTAAAGCGCGCATGGATTTTATTCATGCGCGCTTTTTTTGACCGTATATTTAATCTGCCAAAATCAGTATTTCATCTATGTATTTAGGTTGTATGTCTATTGCCTTTAGTTTAATTAAACTAAAGGCATAGTTTTGGTAATGGACAGTGATATTGAGAAACTCAATTGAAAATTATTAATAGGTTAAGCAACTGCATATGCCCTTGTTATCGTATGTAGTTTAAGGGTAATGATATGTAGATGTTTTTGAATGTATTGATAGTCAGCTGGTTATTTTGACTATGTTCTTAGGTATCATGATTATTACAATGAATGGTCGAAATAGCGAAAGAGAAGCGGCGTTTAACACATATAATTGTGTCTGAACGGGTGCAGAGTTATTATCTAAGAACTTAAACTAAATGTTCACAAAATTCAGACTTTCTTCAAATCAGTTTTGTTTCTTTATCGGCTTTGCCACTACGGCATTAATTTTTATTGCCTATAGCTGTAATCAAAACACACCCGAAAGCAGGTTGAAACAGGATATAGCTGATGGCAAAGCATTGGCAACCAAGTACTGCGTTAGTTGTCATCAGCTACCAGACCCCTCATTAATAGATAGTGCCAGTTGGGTACACGGTGTTTTGCCTGCCATGGCAAAACGGTTGTACATAAACAATTACATGGGTCAATACTTTGCCGACCGGAAATCTGCATTAAATATTGTGGAGTGGCAAAAAATAGTTGCCTATTATCAACACAGCGCGCCTGTTAATTTAACTGTTCCTAAACCGGCAGCTCCGGCACTAAAAGATTGGTCTGTATTTAGTTTGGTAAAACCTTTAGAGGACCCGAAAGCGCCAATTGCCATGACTACACTTTTGGAATACAATGATAATGATCATCAGTTTTACAGCGGCGACGCAGCGGGTGATTTTTATCAATGGAATAAAGGTTTAAGATCGAAACTAATCCAAAAAATGCCCTCAGCTGTTACCGGTGTTATTTTTCCCGAAAAGTCTAATGAAGCTATATTAACGTCTATCGGTGTGCTGCCACCTTTGGATATTGAAAAGGGCGAAGTTGTTCAAATCAGTCTTGATGCGAAGAACAAAACGCAAAAGGTATTAACCGATAGTCTACCAAGAGCAGTACAAACAGTTGCCGCTGATTTTAATAAAGATGGTTTGATGGACTATGTGGTATGTGGATTCGGTCATGAACGCGGCGGGTTATTTTTGTTGCAGCAACGGCCAGATCACTCTTTTAGGAAAACAGTAATAAGAGGCATACCCGGTGGCGAACAATTAATAACAGGTGATTTTGATAACGATGGCTGGCCTGACGTGATGTGCTTGTTTGCACAGGCTGACGAAGGTATTTGGATGTTCCTGAATGATCACAAGGGCGGTTTCATTACCAAAAACCTGCTGCATTTTCCTGCGGTGTACGGTTCAAGCAGTTTTCAGTTGGTTGATTTTAACCATGATGGAAAGCCTGATATATTATATACTTGTGGTGATAATAGCGATTTTTCTAAAGTGCTGAAGCCATATCACGGCGTTTATATTTTTACCAACCAGGGCGATTGGAAGTTTAAGCAAACTTATTTCTATCATATCGACGGCTGTACTAAAGCCATTGCTGCCGATTTTGATCATGATGGTGATCTGGATATAGCAACTATTGCGTTCTTTGCCGATTTTAAATCTCACCCAGCTGCAGGCTTTACCTATCTCGAACAAACAAAGCCCAATCAGTTTACAGCTCACGAATTACCAATTGACAAGTACGGGCGCTGGCTGACAATGGAAGTAGGAGATGTAGATCGGGATGGGAATGAGGATATCATTCTCGGTAATTTCTCAACTCATGGCAGGGGGCTGCTAAATCAAAAGGATTTTAAACCCAAGTGGGATCAGCGTTTGCCAGTGATCGTGCTAAGAAATAATACCGCCAAAAAATAGTATAAGCTCAATCATATTAAAAATAATATTATAAAAGGCTAAATTAGTACAACGCCCTCAGCGGTATTGTTAAGTAGTTTTACAATCTCAACTTGTACTAATGAACAGGCTTTTTTACTCCACAGCTTTTCTGCTGCTTATTCTTCTGTCGCCCTCTGCATTGTTCGCACAAAACGGGACGATCAGGCAGATTAAACTAATTAATTTTGATCTTCAGTCCTCGACCCTTGTAAAAGAAAATGGTGCGGAGTTATCAAGTGCAAAGTATCACTCAGGTATTTACTGGTTTCCTGTCAGGGTGCCATCGACGGTATTAACAGGCCTGGTGGCCAATCATATCTATCCTGATCCATACCAGGGACTGAATAATATGCTGATTCCGGATGCCTCGGATCAGTTTAATAAGGAATATAATCTGGAACAGTATAGTTTTTTGCCTAACACACCCAATCCATGGAAGCGGCCCTACTGGTACCGGACTACATTTAAAGTGCCAGCTTCGGACAAAGGGCGCAGGTTCCAATTAATATTTAAAGGGATAAATTATCGTGCCGCGGTCTGGGTAAATGGCAAGCAAATAATAGATTCCACACAAATGGTGGGCATGTTTGCCGAGCATAACCTGGATGTGAGTAAAGAAATTATTGCTGGTGCCGAAAATGGCCTTGCAGTGGAAATATATCCGTTGGATTATCCTGGCTGTCCTGCTAAGGAACAATTACAGGCACTTGGTCCATTCTATGAAAATGGTGGCCCTACTGGTGACATAGGTAAAAACGTTACCATGCTATGCTCCGTGGGCTGGGACTGGATGCCGCCTGTGCGCGACAGGAATATGGGGATATGGCAACCGATTTATCTACGCACAACAGGAGCAGTAACTATTGGTAGGCCAAAATTGGTAACCAATCTGCCAGACACCAATACGGCAAAGCTGTCTTTAAATTTAAGTTTATCTAATAATACTAATTCCGCAAAAACTGGTAAACTGACAGTCAGCATCAAACCTGAAAACTTTGCGGGTACGCCAGTAAAGTTCTCTCAGGAGGAAAAAGTGAAATCAAACTCGACAACAGAAGTAAGCCTTGATGCCGATAAAATAAACCAATTAATTATACATCAACCGCATTTATGGTGGCCCAATGGATATGGCGCGCCGAACTTGTACCGTATCCGTTTGCAATATAGCGACGCGTCTGGTATACAGGATGATACAACCTTCTTGTTCGGCGTAAGAACGGTCAGCTCAAAAGCGACAAGAACAGCAAATGGTTTCGTGCGCCGGGAGTTTTTCGTGAATGGTAAAAGGGTGCACTTAAATGGTGGCGCCTGGGTGCCGGATATGATGGTAAACCGTGATTCAGTCCGTTATGATTATGAGATCCATTTATGCCGTAATGCTAATGTGAACCTGGTTCGCATTTGGGGAGGCGGTGTAACTCCACCTGATGCCTTCTGGAATGCCGCTGACAAGCATGGTATGATGGTATGGTCAGACTTTTGGGTAACGGGCGATACACAAGGTGAATTCAAAGGCTCACCTGATTGGCCGCTGGAAGGGAATGTGTTTATAACGAATGTGAAGAGCACGATTTATCGTATCCGTAACCATCCGAGCTTATTGGTGTGGACAGGTGGTAACGAGGGGCATGCCCGTAAAGAGTTATATGATGCTATGCGCGATAATATCATCGCAATGGACGGTACCAGGCCTTTTATACCAAGCTCATCAGGTTTTGCTAAACTGCCCGAAGGATGGAAAGGCTCTTACCCGGATGATATGCCTTCGGGTGTATACAGCGGCGGTCCTTATGCCTGGAAAGATCCTAAAGTATATTATAAACTAGCTGACGATGCGCACGATTGGGTGTTTAAGGATGAAACAGGCCTGCCATCACAGCCACCCTACACTACATTGGCCAAAACTGTTACCGATTTAGTTTGGGACCCAAAACTACCTTTCCCGCTTAACAATACCTGGGGATATCATGATGCTGCAACCGGCGCTGCCCAATACGATAAATATTATGAGGAGATGGCGAAACGCTATGGCAAACCAACTACAATGGTAAACTTCTCTGACAAGATGCAGTTGATGAATTACATAGGCTACCAGGGGATTTTTGAAGCAGCCGGGCATAAGTTAACTCAAACAGGTGGTGTAATGCTTTGGAAATTGAATGCTGCATTGCCAAGTGTAGTGTGGCAGATATACGATTGGTATCTGGAACCCAACGCGGGCTATTATGCCATGCAAAATGCCTGTGAACCGGTACATATCCAGTTTAACCAGGATGATTCAACTGCTGCGGTGATTAACCGTATGCATCATGCAACAGGAAATCTGAATGCAGAAGTTGCTATTTATAATACCGATAGCAAACTGTTAAAGTCAGCACATGCAGAACACTTAGGTTTAGCGGGTGAAGGTGTTCAGGAAGCTGTCAAACTAAAGGAAGTCTTGAAGGAGATAAAATCAGCATGTTTTGTAGTGATGAGCTTGAAAAATGGCGTGGGTAAAGTAGTCTCTCATAATGTCTACTGGTTGTCGCCAGGTAATAATTTTACTGCCCTGAATGAGATGAAGAGTACGCAGGTTGAGGCTAAAGTATTGAAAACAGAAAAAGGCCAAAGTGAAAATAAATGGACATTGCAGTTTGCCAATAATACGAATAAGCTGGCCTTCTTTGTCCGCCCGCAATTGATGAAGAATGGCGAAGAGGTTATGCCAAGCTACTGGACCGGCAATTATTTTACATTGGCTCCGAAAGAAAGTATCACAGTTTCAGTTAGCGCACCCGTTGCAAAATTGGGTGGTGTAGAACCTACTGTTTTACTGGAAGGATGGAACGTTGAAAAACAAACCATCAGGTTATCTGTAAATAATAAATAGCACTCAACAATCATTTCTATAGCATGGCCTTCCGGTAACGGGGGGCTTTTGCTTTTCGTACGGAGGGGTGCCATGCTGAACTTTTTGAAGTATGGTGGAAGGCCTCTGCGCCATATTCTTCGACAGGCTCAGAATGACAATGCACTTTTAATGTAAATCCTTTTACTTTGTATTATCGATTATGAAAAACGCAGACGTAATTATTATAGGTGCTGGTGCAGCTGGTTTAATGGCTGCTTATGAATTATCCAAAGCAGGTAAACAGGTGATACTACTCGAAGCCCGCGACCGTATGGCTGGACGAATGTACACCTTAGATGATGACTTGCACACCGAACTAGGTGCCGAGTTTGTTCATGGTGATTTGCCCGTGACTCTGCAACTGCTAAAAGAAGCTAATATTGAATCAGTCCCCGCATCTGGCGAGATGTGGCATAGTAGTGAAGGCAAATTCTCAAAGAATGCTGAACAGTTTGAGTACTGGGATTTATTGATGGAAAAACTCATTAAGTTAGAAACAGATATTAGTATCGGTTATTTTTTGCAGGAGGAATTTGGAGAAGAAAAATATACAATGTTAAGAGCATGGGTAACGCGGTTTGTTTCTGGATATGACACTGCTGATCCGTTCAAAGCAAGTGCCTTTGCCTTGAGACGAGAGTGGCAAAGCGAAGATGATAACACGCAGCACAGGGTAAAGGGTGGTTATGGTAGGATGATTAATTACCTCGTCGATACTAGTGAACAAAATGGAGTTCAATTTTATTTGAATACCATTGCTAAGCATATTCATTGGACACATGGACAGGTAGAAGTAATCACATCCGGTAATGAAAGCTTCAAGGCGAAGCAATTGATTATAGCCCTGCCATTAGGAGTATTAAAAGCTGACGCCCCAGAACAAGCCGCAATAACGATCAGTCCCTCCGTTGGGATGTGCAAAGAAGCTATCAATCAGATTGGTTTTGGATCGGTGGTGAAGATATTACTGCAATTTAAAACAGCATTTTGGGAAGATCAGTCTATCACCGACGCCGATTTGAGCGACATGGGTTTTATACTTTCAAACGAAGCAATACCTACATGGTGGACTCAGCATCCATCGCATTCAACTTTACTGACCGGTTGGCTGGGGGGGCCTCTTGCCGAAAAGAAAAAGGGCATGAACAACGATGAGTTATTGGAAGAGGGTTTACAGTCTATATCGCGAATATTCAACGTCAGCATAGATAGATTAAGGACAGACTTGATCACTTCTCATGTAGTTAACTGGACAACCGATCCCTTTACATTAGGCTCATATGCTTATGATACAGTGGAATCAGCAGGAGCCCGAAAAGTATTAAAAACACCGATAGATCATACCATTTACTTTGCGGGAGAGTATTTATATGATGGTCCCGCGATGGGCACGGTAGAAGCAGCGCTTACCAGTGGGCTGGAGACGGCGAGAAAAATTTACGGTAGTTGAAAGATCAACTTTAATTTAAGCTTGAGCTCGATTACTTGTGCTGGATTAATGGAGCCAATTATGCCTACAATCCGTGAGCGGTCAATTGCTGCTATTTTACTTAATCGTACGAGTGAGGTCTTTTTGATCCCGTTTTTAGAGTCAGGTTGCAATGAAATATCGGTTGGTTCCTGCCACTGGAGTTGAGTAGTGATAAAACTCACTGTAACGTCAAGGTTATTTTCTGCTAAAATTAGCGCTGGCCTTAGTTTGTTGCCGATAAATCGGTAAATGGAAATGGTATAAGAACAATATTACCTTTGGGCATTAATATTTTCTTTAATATTTTTTTTGAATACAGCACTTCTTCTTCATTTAAAAAATTGAATGCTTGACTTCCTTCAACTATCTTATATATTCCGTTTTGAAGGATATATTCTTCATACTTTTTCAATACAAAATCTGCAACCTCCTCGATTTTTTCAACAGGCAAAAAACATTTAATGTTTTTAATGTCTTTTCTATAATCGCTTCCCTTGTCATATATCAAATATACATATATTTAATAAGGCTATTTCCGTTTTCGTTTCAGTCTTACTGCCAATAATTCCCTGACAGGATGATCATATTCAATAGCTTGATGCTGTTGTCATAATAATCGTAATCCTTCAGCTTAAAATTCACCAGGTAATCCCATTCGTCATTTAACCATTGCTGGTTCTTTTTATCGGTCATGGCAGAAACTGTAAACGGACCGATAAAACTCAAAGCCTCAAAATAGCGATGTTTTATATCATTGCCAGCAAGGGTGTAGCCCGCAGAGAGGTTATCCGGTTTGTTTTGAGTGGTTTCGCGTATCCATTTATTTATACGGTCATTGAATGTTTTAGCGCGTTTATCGCCGGTTAGCAGGTAATCCGTGGCAATACGCCAGGGAACACGGCAGGCATTATAGTTATAATTGCCATCATAAAGCGACTCTAAATAATTCGATTGGGCGGGTACAGCTTTCTTATTGATGTGTCGGATAAAGTCAGGCACCAATCCTGCATTTGGACTGTAAGTCTCCTGCATATAATTGAACAGCCTATAGTTGTTATCGATTGCCTTTTTCCACCTCATATCGTGAGTTGCATTTTCAAAGGCTTTGAAATTTGACGGCATAAAATCCGATGAACGTGTATCATAATAATCTTTGCTATCATACTCTATCGCGTCACTTAATAAAATAGAGTAGGTGTGAGGATTAACCTCATAGTGCATAATGGATGAGATTATTTTCTGTGCTTCCTGCAGGTAGTTTATTTTGCCTGTGCTTCCCCATTGTTTATCAGCAAGTAAAAGTGAATAAGCAATATCCATATCGCCATCGGTGGCGGTGCTTTTGTCAAGATCGCGGCAGTTTTGTGTTTGCGCCCAGGCCATCAGGAAGGGGTGATTTGCCGGGTGGTTTTTGTAATATTGGTAAAGGCCGTCGTAAACGTTTTTTGCCGAATGATCGGTTCCAGCCATTAAAACGGTGATGGTCATACCATAACCCTGACCCTCAGATACACATTGCTTATCACCTTTTCGCTCAAACCAAACAAAATATTCGCCCGGATGGCAACCGGATTTGACATAACGCTTCTTCCATTGCTTGTAGAAGTTCAGGGTCAGCTTATCGAGCCGATCCTGTGAAATGTGATTTGGCTTAATGCTGCCTTTTGTGTAGATCACATGTTGCGGGAAGGGCCTTTTGGGAGCCTGTCCATATAGCCCTATACTAATGCATAGAAAGACAATCGTACAAAGCCATCTCAAACTCATCAATACTGGTAATTCTTAATGTCCTGCACTATGTTAAACCGGGTAACTGGCGAGGCCGCCTGCATAATACCAGTATATTGCTGCACTGCTGGTCCGTCTGCATTCATGTCAGCCCCTGAAAAATACATTTTTAAACACTCCAGAAAATTTTGAATTGCGGGTGTTTGCTTGCATGTTGCGGCAAACCAGGCGCGTTTGGCTATACTATGGTGCAATGGTTTTACTACGATATTCCGGTCTTTTAGGTAAGGTTCAACGATCCAATCGGCCATTACGGTGATGCCTAAGCCTGCATTTACCATCTCGATAGTTGCATCGGTGTAATGTATACGGTGCAGTGTTTTTGGCTTTACATGCTGCGCTTCAATTAACGATTCAATTATAGGCGTATCCTGGTAAGATGGATCATATAAAGGCAGAATGAGCTCCTGATCTTGAAAATCGCATATTTCAATTACATCTTTTTCTGCAAGGGGGTGATCTTTGGAAACCACGGCCATTAATTGATCCTCAAAAATAGGCTCGTAACGTATGCGCGTATTTACCATTTGGGTGCGGATGATACCAATATCCAGGTCGCCATTCATTAAATATTCTAATGGACGGCGAGTGGCTTCAGACAATATTTGTATATTGATATCCGGCCAGCGCTTTTTATAATATTTAATGATACCAGGGAGCCAATGATAGGCAGTATAGCACTGCATGCTTATGCTAAGTTTACCAGTGCGGCCCATTTTATAGTTGGTGATATCTTCTTCGAGAGCCTTAATTTCAGCCAGGATTTTTTCAGAAGTCCGCAGGAAACGGTATCCCTGGTCAGATAAATGTAACCTTTTCCCTTGTCTGTCGAATATCCGGACGTCCAATTCACGTTCCAACTCCCTAAGTTGATGACTGAGTGCAGATTGGGTAAGATGCAGTGTTTTAGCCGCTTTGGTTAGTGTTCCCTCCTTCGAAATCGTATCAACTAAGCGGAAATGATGCAGAGCTATGTTCATTATTAGTATTTTTAATGATTGTAACAAAATTAATTCATTTTTTTCATATAGGACTTAATATCTAATTTTGTCGTGTCAAATTTACACGTCTATGGTCAACCAGCCTTTTAAGCATTTTCTCTGTGTTTTTCTGGGCTTTTTTAGCATCATTCAGGTACACGGTCAGGAAAAAGTGTTAACTATGAAAGATGCGGAGCAATTGGCGCTTGGCAATTATGCATCTATCAAAGCTAAAGCCAGCCAACTAAATGCTTCAAAAGCCTTTTTGAAAGAAACAAAATCCGAATATCTGCCCGATGTGAGCTTGTCGGCACAACAGGATTACGGAACAATCAACGGGCAAAATGGTCCTTTGTTTGGCTATCATGGTTTAAGTGTAGCCTCATCCGGCCCCGCATTGCCTAATCAAAACTGGAACGCGGCGTTCGGTGCACTGTATCTGGCAAATGTAAACTGGGACTTCTTCGCATTCGGACGGGCACGTGAAAAAGTTAAAGTACAGAAATCAATCGTCGGGCTGAATGAAAACGATCTTGCCCAGGAACAATTTCAGCACCAGGTACGTGTAGCCACAGCTTATCTTAATCTATTAGCTGCACAACAATTAGCCAAGGCACAACAAGATAACCTCAACCGTAGTGTCGATCTGCAAAAGGTAGTTGTGGCCAGGGTAAAAAATGGTTTGAACGCAGGAGTGGATTCGGCCCTTGCAAATGCTGAAGTTTCAAACGCGCGTATTGCTTTAACCAATGCTGAGCAAACTGTGCAGGATCAAAGCAATCAGCTATCAAATTATTTAGGTATTGCGCCGCAGAATTTTGTATTGGATAGCGTGTTTGTGACCAAGGCACCTAATAATGTGGATCAGCAAGCGACAGTTAACCTGGATAACCACCCAATCCTGAAATATTACCGCGACCGCATTGGCGTAAGTGATGAGCAGGCTAAATATCTCAAAACGTTTAGTTACCCCACACTTAGTTTTTTTGGCGTATACCAGGGCAGGGGATCTGGCTTTAGCTCCACCTATGGATCCGATCAATCTGCATACACCAGCAGCTATGGCAGCGGGGTAGATCCTACCCGTTATAACTACTTGTTCGGAATAGGGTTTGTGTGGAACATTACTAATCCGTTTAGGGTGCATTATAATGTTCAGTCGCAGAAGTTTACCTCTGAGCAGTATCAGGATGAGTACAACCTGGTTAGCCAGCGATTGCGCGATCAAACAATACTTGCAGACACCAGGATATTCAATGCTTTGAAAAACTATCACGAAGTACCCGTTGAAGTGAAAGCGGCCAGTGATGCTTATATACAGAAGTATACTTTATATAAGAACGGCCTTGCCAATATTGTTGACTTCACCCAGGCACTTTATACATTAAACCGTGCCGAAGTGGACAAAGATATTGCTTATAACAACGTATGGCAGGCATTATTATATAAGGCGGCAGCTACAGGTGATTTCGGACTGTTCATCAATAATTTTTAATCTAAAACAAAACACAAATAAATGGGAATGATTAAAGGCGCGCTGCAAAAACCGATCACCATATTGGTAATCGTTGCAGGCCTATTCTTCTTCGGGATCAATGCGGTCCGTACTATCAAGATCGATATCTTCCCCGATCTTAATTTGCCGGTTATCTATGTGTCTCACCCTTATGGCGGCTTTACTCCCGACCAGATGGAGGCATATTTCGGCAAACAATATGTGAACCTGCTGCTGTTCGTATCCGGTGTTAAAAGCATCGAAACAAAAAATATACAGGGCTTAACCCTGATAAAAGTTACATTTTACGAGGGCACAAATATGGCCCAGGCCGCCGCGGAGGTGACGGTAGTCATGACATCGGCTAGCCCTGCAGCTTCGACCGCAACGCCTCGGCGATCATCGGATCCACCGACAGTCTCGAGGCCATGACGCCGGAGGATCTCCGCGCCTTTCACGCGTCCGTGTACCGTCCGGCCAACAGCACCTTGATCGTGGCCGGTGATGTGGACGCGGACGCGGTGGTGGCGATGCTGGAAACGCACTTCGGCAAATGGCAACCGTCGGG
>Ga0207645_10003065_pt1 | contig 12833 bp, 10 predicted proteins | sample KBSM53metaG_FD_184331 | JGI IMG/M metagenome (GOLD analysis project Ga0207645, IMG submission 184331) | Miscanthus rhizosphere microbial communities from Kellogg Biological Station, Michigan, USA - KBS M5-3 metaG (SPAdes) (version 2) | ecosystem: Host-associated > Plants > Roots > Rhizosphere >...
GGGCCGCCGCCAGGTTGACACCGGATGTCTCATCCGTTCGCCTCGACCGCGTCGGCGAGCTCCGCGAGGCTGTGGAAGCCGCTTCAGCGCCGCGACCGAGTCGGGGAAGGCCGGCCAGCGCGCCACCGAATCGCGCAGCCCGTCGGCCAGCGCCGCGGAATCGGGCAGCCCGAGCTCGGCGGCGACCGCGTGCCAGACCCGCACCAGGTCGTTCGGGAACCAGCTCGCATCGGCGATGGCGCGCGCACGGCGGTAGGCCGCGAGGAACTCGTCGTCGGGCACCTTGGCATCGGGCGCGGCCTGGCGCAGGTAATCGAGCATGCCGCGTTCGAAATCGATCAGCGTGCCGACGACGTCGAAGGTCAGGACCTTGAAGTCTTGCAGAGGCATCATGAAGCTCCGTTCAGGGGTCGGATGAAGAAGGCGCGCGGGGCGCGTATGCACTGGGCTCAGCTTAAGAGCGTCGCGCTCGATCGGCGCGCCGTAAGCCCGGTGCCGCGCGGCAGCGAATTGCGTTCTCGGGGGCCGGCAGCGCAGATCGTGCGGAGCGCGCGGTTCGCGTGCGTCGTGACGCGAGCGCGCAGCGTGGCGCGTGCGTCGGCCCGCAGCGCGCCACCGCAGGAGATGCCGAGACGGCGCTGAATTCGCCATCTCCTGCGGCCGCATCGGCCTGCTACAGCGCCATCGTGCACGGCGTCGCGCCTAAGCTTCGTCCGATGGCGACCGAGACCGAAGCCAAGCCGGAACGTGCGGGCGCGCAGCGCTCGGCGCGTTCGATCGAACGCGCCCTCGCGCACATCCACCACCACCTCGGCGAGCGGCTGCCGCTCGAAGATCTGGCGCGGGTCGCCGGCCTGAGCGTGTGGCGTTTCGCGACGGTGTTCCGTCGGCAGGTCGGCCAGGCGCCGCACCGCTACATCTGCACCGCACGCGTGCGCCGCGCACAAGACCTGCTCGACGCCGGGATGCCGACCGCGAGCGTCGCCAGCGAAACCGGCTTCTACGACCAGAGCCACCTGTCGCGCCACTTCAAGACCGTGTGCGGCATGACGCCCGGGCAGTACCTCGCGCAGCTGCGCGGTGCTGCGCTCGTCGCCTGAGCAAGCCGAGCAACGCCGCGTGCGGCGCCTTGCGGCCCCGACCTGAAGGGCCGGGGCGATATGCCGCCCAGGCTCCTAGTCAGCCATCCGGGCCCGCGCCTGGTCGGCGCGCTCGAAGATGTGCGGCGCCAGCCCGCGCTTCTTCAATGCGTCACCGAGCTTCATGCGCAGGAAGTTGCTCGCGGTATAGCGCGAGACGATCGAGTAATGGCGCTCCTCCAGGTCCTGGACCATCGCGGTGTAGGCATCGAGCAGGTCGGGAAAGATGCTGAAATTGTCTTAGTTGACGATCGCCTGGACGCGCCGGCCGAGCGGCTCGACGAGCTGTGTCACCTGGGCCCGGATCGCCTCCACATCGGCCTGGCTCTTCACCGTATGGCCTTCGAAGTTGATGAACAAGGTGTTCTGCTGCGCATCGTAGGCAAAGCGCTCCGGCAACGGCAGGCGCAGCATGCGCTCGCGCAGGCCCATGGGTTCGGTGCGAAAGATGGCCGCATCCATCAGCACCGGCGGCGCCTTGATCACCGGCGCGAATTCCATGCGGTCGAGGATGTCGCGCTGCAGGTCGACACCGGGTGCGATCTCGATCAGCTCCAGTCCTTCGGCGCTCAGGCGGAACACGCAGCGCTCGGTGACATAGAGCACACGCTGGCCCCGTCGAACGGCCTCGCTGCCGCTGAAGGTGCGATGCTCGACTTCGCGCACGAGCTTGGCCACCGTGCCGTCCTCGAGGATGCGCAGCTCGCCGCCGTCCACGGTGATGCGCAGCCGCCCGGCGTTGAAGGTGCCGACGAAGACGACCTTCTTCGCGTTCTGGCTGATGTTGATGAAGCCGCCCGCGCCGGCGAGCTTCGGGCCGAACTTGCTGACATTCAGATTGCCTTGTGCGTCGGCCTGGGCGAGGCCGAGGAAGGCGATGTCGAGCCCGCCACCGTCGTAGAAGTCGAACTGATAGGGCTGATCGATGATGGCCTGCGGGTTCGTCGCGGCGCCGAAGTTCAATCCGCCCGCAGGCACGCCGCCGATCACGCCGGGTTCGGCGGTCAGCGTCATCAGGTCGACGACCTTCTCTTCGTTGGCCACCGTGGCGATGCCCTCGGGCATGCCGATGCCGAGGTTCACGACGCTGTTGGCGTCGAGCTCGAGCGCGGCCCGGCGGGCGATGACCTTGCGCTCGTCCAGCGCCATCGCGGTGCCGAGCGCGCCGCCGGTCAGCGGGACGCGCAGTTCGCCGCTGAAGGCCGGGCTGTAGGGTTCGCAGAAGGTCTGCCAATGGTTCTGCGGCTGCGCGACGACGACGCAGTCGACGAGCACGCCGGGCACCTTGACCTGCCGCGGCGGCAGCGAATTGCGCTCGGCCAGGCGTTCGACCTGCACGATCACGATGCCGCCCGAATTGCGCACGGCCATCGCGATCGCGAGTGCCTCGAGCGTCAGCGCCTCCCTTTCCATCGTGATGTTGCCGTCGGGGTCGGCGGTGGTGCCGCGGATGATGCCGACATGGATCGGGAACGACTTGTAGAACAGGTAGTCCTGGCCATCGACGGGCATCAGGCGCACGATGTCTTGCGTGGTGCGCTCATTGAGCCGGCCGCCGCCGAAGCGCGGATCGACGAAGGTGCCCAGCCCGACGCTCGACAGATGCCCCGGTCGGCCCGCCGCGATGTCGCGGAACAGGTGCGAGATCACCCCCTGCGGCAGGTTGTAGGCCTCGATCCGGCCCGCGACCGCCAGTTGCTGCAGCTTCGGGCACAGCCCCCAATGGCCGCCGATCACGCGCTTGACCAGGCCTTCATGGGCGAGGTGGTTCAGCCCCTTGTCCTTGCCGTCGCCTTGGCCGGCGGCGTAGACGAGCGTGAGGTTGCGCGGCTTGCCGGTCGATTGCGCGAAGGCATCGTCGCTCTGCAGATACAGGGCCTCGAGCGCCAACGCGATCTCCTCGGCGAAGCCGATGCCGACGAAGCCGCCGGTGGCCACCGTGTCGCCATCGCGGATCAGGCGCACCGCTTCCGGCGCAGAGACGATCTTGCCGCGGTGCATTTGCGTGAGCGCGGTGAGCTGCGGGTGGTGTGCATGCATGGTGAACTCCAGCGCCGGCGCGCTCAGCGAAACGGCTCTTCCCGGATCAGGCGCTTGGCGTCGTCGATCGGGTCGACCTGTGGATTCTGGTTGCGTCGGATGATGCGCTCGGCCGTGCCATCGGCCCGCATCGCGGCCCAGGCATCCTCCCATTTCTTCGCCTCGGCATCGGGAAGGCTCTTCGACACCGCCAGCCAGAGCTCCGATCTGCGGATCACCTGACCGAACTGCAGCACGTCGAGGTTGCCGCGCACTTCGCGCACGGCGTGAACCACCATCGCCCGCGGCGCCACCCAGGCATCGATCGTTCGATCCTTGATGCGCTTGGCGTTCATCCACTCTTCGGGTTGCGGCATGACGCGGGTGAACCCCAGACCCCGCACCAGCGCCTCGGCACCCGAGCGCTGCAGCACGCCCACCGGGCGGTCGCGAACCTTCGACAGATCGGAGACGTCGACCCCCGGCGAGCCCACCAGCACCAGGTCATCGTCGAGCAGGTGCAGCAGCCAGCGGTACTTCTCTTCGCGTTCGGGCGAACGCGTGATCGCGAGGATGCCGACGTTCGGTTCGGCCTGCGCGATCTCCTGTGCGCGGAACCAGGGCATGTAGTCGATCCGGCCCGGATGCCCGACCCGCCGCGCCGCCTCGGCGACCAGCTCGTGGATGACGCCACGCCCCGCGCCGGGTTGCTCGGAGACCGACGCCGACGGCGCCTGATAGGTGTACGGCGGCAGTTCCGCCGCCAGCAAGCGCAGCGGCTGCGCGTGGGCCGATGCGCCGATGCTCGCCGCGAGCAGCACCGCCCATCGAGCCCAGGATCGAAGCAGGGCCCGAAGCACAGACCGAAGCAAGGATCGGAAGGATTGGAACAAGCGCGCCATGGTCAGAATACCCCGACGGTCAGGTACATGCCCAGCACCAGGATGCTGGCCGAGAACGCCGTCAGGCTGCCGACGACGAAGAGGTCGAAATACGACTGCTTGTGCGTGAGCCCGCAGATCGCCAGCAGCGTGATCACGGCACCGTTGTGCGGCAGGATGTCCATCGCCGCCGAGCCCATCGCGGCGATACGGTGCATGATCTCCGGGTTGATCCTGGCCGCTTCGGCGGCATGCGCGTAGTACTCGCCCATCGCGCCGAGCGCCAGGCTCATGCCGCCCGAGGCCGAGCCCGTCATCGCGGCCAGCACCGTCACCACCAGCCACAGGCTGACAACCGGATCGGAGGCGACGGCCTTCAGCCCTTCGCGCACGACCGCAAACGCCGCCAGCGTGGCGATCACCGCGCCATAGCCGACCTCGGAAGCCGTGTTCGCCATCGGCAGCAGCGACCCCAGCGTCCCCTTGTTGAACGCATCGCGCAGATCGGCGATGCGCGAACGATTGGCCAGCACGATCACCACGATCGCCCCCGCCATCGCGCCGATGATGGCCCAGATCGCGAGCACCTTCTTCAGTTCGATGTTCTTGAATTTCGCAGTGGCCAGGTAGCCGTGGTCGAACGCCGGGATCACGAACTTCGACAGCCCGAAGTTCAAGGCGATCACGACCAGGATCGGCAGCAGGGCCACGAAGAACGGCGGCAGGTTCGATGCATCCACCGCGGCGAACTCCTCCTTGTGCTCGCCGTAGCCCTCGCCGGCCCGGCTCGCGGCGTGCGAGCGACGCGACAGCCACAGCATGCCGAAGACGAACATGAACACCGCCGCGACCAGGCCCATGCCGGGCGCGGCGTAGATCGTCGTCTTGAAGAACGGGATCGGGATGGCGTTCTGAATCGCCGGCGTGCCGGGCAAGGCCACCATCGTGAACGTGAAGCTGCCCAGCCCGATCGCGGCCGGGATCAGGCGCTTCGGGATCTTCGCTTCCCGAAACAGCGACGCCGCGATCGGATACACCGAGAACGCCACCACGAACAGCGACACGCCGCCGTAGGTCAGCAGCGCGCACGCCAGCACGACGGCGAGGATCGCGCGATCGCTGCCGACCCATTCGACGATTCGATGCGCGATGGCGCGCGCCGATCCTGATTCATCCATCAGCTTGCCGAACACCGCGCCGAGCATGAAGAGTGGAAAGTAGGTCGCGAAATAGGTGCCCAGCGCCGGCATGAAGATCTGCGTGTAGCTGGCCATCAGCGGCAGGTCGCCCCAGTTGAAGACGATGGCCACCGCCGCGCAGATCGGCGCGACGAAGATCACGTTCCAGCCGCGTTGCGCGAGAAAGATCAGCAGAGCGAGCGAGGCAAAGATGCCGAGGATGCCGAGCATGGGTGGGGACTCCAATGGCGATGACGGATGTCTTTGCACAGCGAAGCGCGTGCCAGCCGGATGTGGTGCTCGATCGCCCTGGTTAACCCTTGGTTTCGGCCCGATTTCGACGGCATGGCGCCGCTCGCCGGAGGTGGCTGTCCACCGATCGGAACAGCGGTGTCAAGCAGCGCGTACAGTTGCGCCGAAGACGGCAACATGTCGCATTCGAGGAGACAAGGGCGATGACCTCACCCGCGGGCCGTGCGCAACGCGCGCAACCGAATGCCTGGCCGGGCGCGATGCTCGGGCAGAGCGCCGCATCGATCCGCGAGGTGGCGATGCGTTCGCTGTTCGATCGGCTCGAAGGCCTTTGCGAGGGCGCCGTGGCGGTGGACATGGATGCCCGCGTGGTCTGGATCAACGAGAAGTACGCGCGCAAGGTCGGGCTGCCGAATGCCGATGCCGCGCTCGGTCGCGCGATCGAAGAGATCATCCCGAACAGCCAGTTGCGCGAGGTGGCGTGCAGCGGCACGCCGATCGTGCTCGATGTCATGGACCTGGGCGACGAGCACATGGTCGTGACCCGCATGCCCTTGCGCGACAGCGATGGCCGCGCGGTCGGCGCGATCGGGTTCGTGCTGTACAACCGGGTCGAAGGCCTGAAGCCGCTGTTGGCGAAGGTCGCGCAGCTTCAGGCCCGCCTCAAGGCGGCCGAGCGCGAGCTTGCCGACAACCGCAGGGCCAAATACAGCCTCGCATCGTTTCTCGGCATGTCGCCCGCCGCGAGCGAGATCAAGCGCCAGGCGCGCCGCGCCGCGCAACTCGACGGCACGGTGCTGCTGATCGGCGAGACCGGCACCGGCAAGGAGTTGCTCGCACACGCGATCCACAATGTCTCGCCGCGGGCGCAGCAGCCCTTCATCAGCGTGAACGCGGCGGCGATTCCCGAGACGCTGCTCGAAGCCGAACTGTTCGGCGCCGCCCCCGGCGCGTACACCGGCGCAGACCGACGCGGGCGCGACGGCAAGTTCAAGCTGGCGGATGGCGGCACCTTGTTTCTCGATGAAGTCGGCGACATGCCACTGTCGCTGCAGGCCAAGCTGCTGCGCGTTCTGCAAGAGCACGAGATCGAGCCCCTGGGGGCGAACCGACTGCTGCGCCTGGACGTGCGCGTGATCGCCGCCACCAGCCTGGACCTCGAAGCGCGGGTGGCCGACGGGCGCTTCCGCGCGGATCTGTTCTACCGCTTGAACGTGCTCACGCTCGCGCTGCCGCCGCTGCGGGATCGTCTGGAGGACTTGCCGCTGCTGGTGGAGCGCCTCCTCGAGGACATCGGGCTGCGCCTGGGGCAGCCGATCGAGATCGACGCGCAAGCCCTGAAGGCACTCGAGCGTCACACCTGGCCCGGCAACGTGCGCGAGCTCGGCAACATGCTCGAACGTGCGTTGCTGCACCATGAGACGACCCGGCTGACGGCGCAGCAGGTGTGCAGCGTCCTTCCGGCCGCGGCACAGGAGGCCGCAGAGCCGGTCGAAGCCATCGGCGACCTGCCTCTTCTCGCGCGCCCCGAGCACTCGGACACCCCCGGGGCGATCGAGTCGCTGGCCGCTGCGACCGCGACCGCCGAGCGCAACGCGATCACTGCCGCGATGCGTGCATTCGGCGGCAACAAGGTCGCCACCGCGCGTGCACTCGGCGTTTCGCGGGCGGCGCTCTATCAGAAGCTCGACGCGCTCGGCCTGCGCTGACGACGTCACGCTCGCCGTCTCCCCTGCCCGGCGCCGACAAGCGCCCGCTGCTGCGCGCAGCCAGTGCCCGCGCCATGAATAAGTAGGCCGAGCGCGCGTCCCGTGCTGCCCGTGTGGAACGGGCGCCTCGATGCCGTCAGGTTGTGGCAAGCGCGAAACACGGTGCTCACATTCCGGGGGGGCCTTGCGCGCACCGGGTGTGCGGTTCGTACCGGGCGCGTGCTTGAGGAACTGCCAATTCCTAAGCTTCGTTCCGTCCTCGCTCTCGGCATGGGACAGGGACCTGCCCAAACCAACTCATCAAAGGAAGAGCATGAAAAAATTCGCATTGCTGGCGGTGCTCGCCGGCATCTCCGCCTCCGCTGCCGCCCAATCGTCGGTCACTCTGTTCGGTATCCTCGACGTCAACGCGCGTTATGTGAAGAACGGCGACCTCAAGGTCAAGTCGCTCAGCACCGACGGTGTCAACAGCAGCCGACTCGGCGTGCGCGGCGTTGAAGACCTGGGCGATGGCCTCAAGGCAGGCTTCTGGCTCGAAAGCGCCGTGAACCCCGATACCGGCACCTCGAACAGCACCCGCTTCTGGCATCGCCGCTCGACCGTGAGCCTGCTCGGCAGGTTCGGTGAAGTGCGCCTCGGCCGCGACCTCACGCCGACGTTCACCGGCTATGCGGACTACGACGTCTTCGGCACCAACGGCGTCGCCGACGCTTCGAAGTTCGCTTCGTCGTTGGGCACAGACCGCGACACGGGCGTGCGCGCCGACAACATGGTCAGCTACTTCACCCCTGACAACCTCGGCGGCTTCTACGGGCGCGCGTCGGTGGCCGCGGGCGAAGGCACGGCCGGCAAGAAGTACGTGGCCGGTCGCGCCGGTTATGCGGCCGGCCCGCTCGACGTGTCGCTGGCGTACGGCCAGACCACGGTGACGCCGGTCTCGAACGGCGACGACAAGTTCAAGACCCTGGACGTGGGCGCGTCGTATGACTTCGGCGTGGTCAAGGCCACGGGCTACTACGCGCAGTCGAAGACCGGCGCGTTGAAGATCGCGACCTACAACATCGGGGCTGCGGTACCGATCGGCCTGGGCTCGCTGCGCGTGTCGTATGTGCACGCGAACGCTTCCGGCACGACCGACGCGGGGGTGAATACGAACCCGAACGACGCCAACCAGTTTGCGATCGGCTACCTGTACAACCTGTCGAAGCGCACCGCGCTGTACGGCACGGCGGCCACGGTCAAGAACAAGGGCAGCGCGGCGTTCGCCGTGGCGTCCAACCCGACGCTGGTCGCGGGTCAGAAGTCGACCGGCCTCGAGGCCGGTCTGCGTCACAGCTTCTGATCGACTGCATGGTTTCCGGGGCCGAGCCCCCGGGCCGCTCGCGAAGGGCCGTGTTCTCACGAACGCGGCCCTTTTTCGTTGGTCGTCGCGCGCGCCGATTCGCCATCGACAATTCACTAGCGCTCATTACAGAATCGTAATCCTTCTGCCATCTTTCTGTCGGCCGCGCGTTCCTATCGTCAGGTCAATCCAATCCGTGACCCCTGCGCGATGGTGACCGGCCCGCCGTGCCCACCAACGTGCTGTTCACACGACACTTCCCGGAAGCACGCATGCGGCGACAAGATGTTCAACTGCTGGCGCTGGCCAAACAAGGCGATACCGCCGCCCGTTGCGAAGCGGGCCGTCGCTATCTGATGGGGGTCGATGGCTTCCCGCACCATGTCGCGACCGGCCTTGACTACCTGACCCATCCGAATGTGCGCGAGCTGCCGCAGGCCGCGCGCATCATCGCCGAGAGTTTGCCGCTCGAAGAACTGCTGCAGCTGCGGCAGGAAGACGCGCTGGCACGCGCCGCGGTCGCGGGCAGCGCGCTCGCGCAGGTCAAGCTGGGCGTCTGGTCGAGCGTGCGGCAGAACGACGGCGCGGACGACGGTGCGCGCTGGCTCGAAGCGGCCGCTGCGTCGGGCCACCGGGCCGCGCAGCGCGCGCTCGCGGCCTTGAAGCAGCCGGGCAGCGACGACACCGCGACGGTGTTGCTGCGCAGCTTGACAAGCTCCGGCGACCTGGCCGGCCCGGTCGTGGCGGTGATGGCCGCGCGCCATGCGCTGGCGGAACGCCATCTCGCGCGTGTGGCCGGCGGCCTGCGCACCGCGCTTGCGCTGAGCCCCGGCGTGACCGCCGAACTGGCCGAGCTGATCGCCGCCGCGGTGAAGCTGGCCGAAGACACGGCGCAGCCCTTGACGGGCTTGGCCGCGAGCGCCATCGAGACGGGCCTGGACATGCGGGTCAGCCGCGGCGACCGCGATGCCGCCTATGCGCTCGGTCGCGCGTTGTGCGGCATCGCCTGCGGCATCCTTGCGCCCGAAGCGCTGGCCGACGGCCCGAACATGCGCAAGGGCGTGGCGCTGCTGCTGCGCGCCGCCGACGCGGGCCGCGAAGAAGCGTGGCTGCACCTGTACCGCATGCACGGTGACCACAGCCTGTCGGTCGCGAATCCGCAGATGGCGCGCTTCTGCCTCGAGAAGGCGGCGCTCGGCGGCCAGCCCGAAGCGCAGCGCAAGCTCGGCGCATTGATGCTGCGCGCGTCCGATTCGCTCGCCGATTCTGAGCAGGCGATCCAGTGGCTGTACGAGGCCGCCAGCGCGCAGGACATGCATGCGAAGCGCCTGATGAAGTCGCTGGTGCTGCCGCTCGAAGGCAGCGATGCCGACGCCGCCGCGGCGATCGAGCTGGTGCGGCACGACGACCCGTGGCTCGCGGTGCGACTGCAGCTGTCGCGCCAGTTCGGGCTGACCAAGCTCGAGGCCTTGTGCGTCGACCCGGCCGAGGGCATGCGCCCCTGGGGCCTGGTCGTCGGCAAGAACCCGTTCATCACGCAGATCCGCTTGTCGGCGGCGCGCGCGATCCCTGCGCTGTCGCCCGCGGCGATCGAGACGCTCAAGCGTGCCGCGTCGTTCTTCAGCCAGGCCAGCCGCGATGCGATGGCTTTCGAAGGCGATCTGCGCCGCCGCTCATTGCGCCAGCGCCGCGCGTTCGAGCGCCATGGCCTGGACGAGGCAATGTTCTTTGCCACCGCGACCTCGATGACGCTGGAGGCGTTGCGCTTCGGGCCGAAGTGGGCATTTCGCGCGAAGGAGCCGCTGCAGATGGCGCTGGCCGCCTGATGGCGCACGATCACGGATACTTGCGTTCCGTGAATCCCGCTGCTCAATGTGGAGCTGCGCTCTCCGATGCGCATCCTGATCGTTGAAGACGAAGCCAAGACCGCGGCCTATCTGTCCAAGGGGCTGACCGAACACGGCTACGTGGTCGACGTCGCGAGCAACGGCATCGAGGGCCTGCACCTGGCGACTTCGGGCCCGTACGACCTGATCCTGCTCGACGTGATGCTGCCCGGCCTGGACGGCTGGGGCGTGCTCGACGGCATCCGCCGCCAGCGCCAGACGCCAGTGCTGTTTCTCAGCGCGCGCGACGAGGTCAGCGACCGCGTCAAGGGCCTGGAGCTGGGTGCCGACGACTACCTGGTGAAGCCGTTCGCGTTCTCGGAGCTGCTCGCGCGCATCCGCACGGTGCTGCGCCGCGGGGCCGCGCCGGTGGCGCCGCAGCAGCAGCGCTTTCGCCTGGCCGATCTCGAAGTCGACCCGGTGCGTCGCCGTGTCAGCCGCGCCGGCGAGCGCATCAGTCTCACCGCCAAGGAATACGCGCTGCTCGACTACTTCGTGCGCCACAGCGGCGAGGTCGTTTCGCGCACGTTGATCGCCGAGCACGTGTGGGACATGAACTTCGACAGCGACACCAACGTCGTCGATGTCGCGGTGCGGCGCCTGCGTGCGAAGGTCGACGAAGGGTTCGACCGCAAGCTGATCCACACCATCCGCGGCATCGGCTACGTGCTCGACCTGCGCGACGAGTGACGACGGTGCCGAACTGGAACTTCATACGCACGATCAAGCGCTCGCTGACGGCACAGATCAGCCTGTCGATTGCGGCCATCTCCATCCTGCTGGTGGCCGGCAGCGGGCTGCTGATCAACCGCCTGGCCGCGCGCGAGTTGCGCGAGAGCACCGAACTGATCATGTTCGCGAATCTGGTGCTGGTGCGCGAAGACCTGGCCGCCACCAATTACGACCTGGCGCGCGAGCCGCGACGACTGGTCCAGCGCATGGACCTGCAGCTCGGCCACCTGCACATGGCCATCCTCGACGACGAGCGCCGCGTCATTGCGGCGTCGGAGCGATTCGAGGTGCCGCTGTCGGCGCTCCCGACCGCCGCGATCTCGTTCGATCAGTTGCCGACCGGCATCGAGCACGCCGACGTGCGCGCGATGGGCACGGCGCTCGGCCCGCTGACGACGGTCTATGCCGCACCGGATCAGCGCACGTTCCGTCTGCTGCTCGCACGCATCCCGGTGGCGGCGGCGTCACCCGCCCACGCGCAGACGCGCTCCGTGCTGGTCGCTTTTGCGTACGAGTCGACGCAGACGCGCCAGATCGTCAAGAACGAGCTCGAGATCTTCGCGGCGACGCTGCTGATCGGCGCGCTCGCCGCCGGGCTGATGGGCGTCTGGATCGCGCGCCGCATCCTCGCCGGGCCGATGCGACTCGGCGCCGCCGCGAGCCGCATCAGCACACAGCCCCTGCGCGAGCGGCTCTCGCTGGAGCACACGCCGACGGAGCTGGTCGAGTCGACGCACGCGTTCAACCGCATGCTGGACCGCGTCGAGGCGGCGTTCAGGCGCAATGCCGAGTTCTCGTCCGACCTCGCGCACGACTTGCGCACGCCGATCAACAACCTGCTCGGCGAGGCGCAGGTCGCGTTGTCCAAGCCGCGCTGCGCGAGCGAGTACCGCGCGGTGATCGAGTCGGCGATCGACGACTACGAGCGCATCTCGCGGCTGATCGAGAACATGCTGTTCCTGTCGCGCGCCGATGATCCGCGCGCTGCGATCGACCGCGTCTGGATCGATCTGCGGCCGTTTCTCGAACGTGGCTGCGGCTACTACGAGCTGCTGGCCGAAGAGCACGGCGTCGGCATGACGCTGGACATGCACGGCGCGGAGCCGGCGCGGCAGCAGGTGTGGGCCGACGAGACGCTGCTGAAACGCGCCATCGGCAACCTGGTGTCGAATGCGCTGCGCTACGCGCCGCGCGGCACCCGCATCGGCGTCACGACTCAGGTGCACGACGGCGGCGGTGTGACGCTGTCGGTCGCCAACGACGGCCCGCCGATCGCGCCCGAGCACCAGACGCGCATCTTCGACCGCCTGTTCCGCGCCGATGAATCGCGTGCGGGGTCGGGCGCTGGGCTGGGCCTGTCCATCGTCAAGTCCATCATGGAACTGCACGACGGCACGGTGACAGTGAGCAGCGGCGAGGGGCGCAGCACGGTGTTCCGGCTGTCGTTCCCCGGCCCGACGAAGGCCGATGCGTTGACAGGCCGCGGGCCAGGGTCGGCAACGGCCGTTTGAAACGCCCGGTCCGGCATCACCGTACGCGCTTTGCGCAAACGTGTATGATGCTCATCATGCCAATATCGAAACGCAACGCCAGGACGGTCGCCAAAGAGGCCTCGCACGAGCGCATCGTGTCGGCCGCCGCACGGGCGATTCGTCGCAGCGGCTTCGACGGCACCGGCGTCGCCGACATCATGAA
>Ga0207645_10003073_pt1 | contig 12814 bp, 12 predicted proteins | sample KBSM53metaG_FD_184331 | JGI IMG/M metagenome (GOLD analysis project Ga0207645, IMG submission 184331) | Miscanthus rhizosphere microbial communities from Kellogg Biological Station, Michigan, USA - KBS M5-3 metaG (SPAdes) (version 2) | ecosystem: Host-associated > Plants > Roots > Rhizosphere >...
GGAGAATGCACCGGCAAGATTGCCCAGCATGGTAGTGAAGCCGGATATTAATCCCATGGAAGCGGCAAATGCTTTATTAGTGGGCACTGTTACCGATTTACGAAGTTCCATTGCAACGATAATGATCACCGTTATAATAATAATCACGGCCATTACCTTGCGGAAATAATATTCATTTAAATCACGGCCGGCAAAAACGCCGATAAGAATGCCGATCATCATCCACGGAACAAGTTTCCAAAAATATTTCCATCGGCAATGGCGGTGATAGTAGGTAACGGCCATGATATCTGCCGCACATAATAATGGCAATACAATACCGGTCGACGCCTTGCCGCCAAATACAATAGCCATCAGCGTTACGTTCAGCATGTCGATACCTTTTAATCCGGCTTTTGACAGACCAATGATAAAAGCAGCGAGTGCAATCAGTATCCAGTTGGTGAGGGAGTAACTATATAAAACGTTCATGGTGTATTGTCGCCAAAAATAGGGGCTTTGATGTTAATATGGAGGGTTAATGGTTAAGCTTTAAGCTGTACTTAAATGATGATGTCAATTTTGGTACAAAGGGCCGTAAGCTTATAGCCTAAAGCTTACAGCTTATTGCCTATTGCCTACCGCCTGAAAAAAACTTATACCTCACCCAGCTTTTAATACCCACAAATACCGGCACAAAAAGAAGCAAAGCAATAATGGATAGGAACGCTATCGCATTCAAATATCCTCCGGCTAACGGAACCAATAACACGATAACCGCAATAATCACCAGCAACCGCGATACGGGCTTTATATAGGCACGATCTTCTTCATTTTCTTCCATAATTGCAGCAATAAAAACGATCATCAATAAAATAACCGCAATAGCAATGCAAAACATCCATTGAATAATAGCGGGTACACTTGTTTCAATATCCGCCAGCGTAACTTTTATACAAGCCCCTACTACACCCAATGATGCCAGTAATGGAAAATGCAGAAAGATGAGCCATTGCAGGTATTGATATCCTTTTTTTGTTTCCTGTTCGCTGGTCATATCAAAATAGATACACCATAGCAGGAAGGCGATCAATATGCCGATGATGAAACCGATCCAGGCAATAGGATGCTGATCTTTCACTTCTGCTATACCGGTTACAGTACCGAGAATACTTTCTGTCAATACAATAATGGTAAACAACCCGAATCGTTCTACCAATGCGGCTGAAGCAGAGAATACCTGTCCCCTTTCTTTCAATACCCGCACAATCGTGCGGGCACCGGTAAGACTTGGTGTAAGATCAAGAACCAAGACAATTATCCATAAAATAACAGCAGTATGAAAATCAAGAAAAGCCGATACAATTAATAGGATAAAAGAAATGATATAGTTGAACGTATAAAATTTGTTGAACACGCGATGCGAGCGATCATAGAACCCAACACTCCACCACAAATACGTGATGATAATTTGAATAGCTGAAAAAGTTATAGCAAATGCTTTGTGAAATCCATTGAATGTATCTTCAATAGTAATCGTTACAGCAGCAACTGCAAGCATTTGAATAAATGTAAATAGTCTTGTGCGGATACTATCGCTGCCGTGCAGGTCATAATACTGGCTGCCATTTATCCACGACCAGAAGATCATGGAAAACAACAGGAAGCCGAAACCCATCACTGACCACGAAGGATGCGCTGCGAAATGATGCGTGAACTGCGAAATAGCCGCAACATATACAAGATCATAAAACAATTCGAGCCAGCTGATCTTTCGCTCACTTTTCCGTTCGTCGAAGTTTCGTGGCGGCCCCCACCAGAGATTTGTTTTTGTGTGAGACATATGGTTGGTTAAGGGTTGCTAAGTTAAAGAAGGAAATGGTGCGGAAAGGATTGGGAGTTATCGGAACCAGACGGGTCACACGCAACAGGCAGGTCGAAAAACTTCGTGAAGATTTAAAAGCCAATCCGTTCAATGACAGATGATGTCCCAGCGAAGTATCTGGGACGGATTTTAATGAAAATTTCCCTGTACCCCAATGCCTCCACGGTACAAAAAAAGTCTTTTAATTGATTAACTTAGCACTAAATCATTAAAAACAGAGCGATATGAAATTTTCCCTTCTCACCGTTACCTATGCCGGTTTATTCTATGATGGCAAAGCTATATCTGTAGAACAACAGATCCATAAAGCAAAAGAATTTGGTTTTGACGGATTGGCAATTGAAACAAAAAGACCCGTAGCCTCACCGCTTGACTTAAGCACTGCCGATAGAAAACGTATTAAATCGGTAGCCGCTGATGAAGGAATAGAACTGGTATGTATAGAAAGCCTTAGTGACTTCTCGAGCAATATCATGGAACTGAGAGAAAATAATCTTGTGATGATGCAATCGGTATTAAAACTGGCCAGTGACCTGGGTGTAAATATGGTAAAGATATTCGCGGCATGGCCCGGTATTATCAATGATGATATACCTGCTATGTACGCGCCTTACGATCGCGGTAATTATTTCAAACCATTGTATGCTGCCGATCTTCGTGTGTGGCACCGCTGCGTGGAAGGCATTCGTGAAGTAACGAAATGGGCCGATGATCTCGGCATTACATTGGTATTGCAAAATCATGGCCCGGTACTGTCACCGGGATATGAAGATGTACTGGCTATGCGTAATGAAGTGGGTAACGAAAATTTAAAATTGTGTCTCGATGTGCCTATGTTTTTTGATCGCCAGAAAACAGAGTATGTACGCGAATCGGTGGAGAAATGCAGTGACCTTATCCGTTATACACATTACGGAGCATGGAACTTCAGCGAAACAGAAGATGGCGAAGTTGTATTGGACCCGGCTCCCGGTCATGGCGGCCAGATCAACTATGAAACGTTCTTTGAAGCGCTGGCACAACATGGCTATAACGGTTACCTTACTTCCGAATACTGTTTACCCGTTTTGCAGGATCATAAAGTTTGCGGTGTTGAAGACATTGACGCCGCTACCAAAAGAGGATTACGCTATATGAAACAACTGGTAAAGAAAGTGAGTACTTCAAAAAAAACTACACAAAAGGCTTCGCTCGTTTGATAAAATTAAAAATACCAATTCGGTGATCCGCGTAAAGCCAGGTAGACAACATCGCCTGGCTTTATCTTTTTATCCTGCACAAAAACTTTTAGCAGCTGTTTATCCGATTCTATATCTGCAATAGAATAGCTGCCGTGAAATTGTATGTCTTTGACGACTCCTTTAAACATACTTTTTTCTTCAGTGGTCAAAAGGATATCTTCAGGGCGCAGGAAAAGCTTTTTATCATTCTCCCTACCAACCAGGTTGAATTCCCCAAAAAGCGCAGCGCAATATTCGTTTACGGGATGATGATATATTTCTGCCGGAACGTTTTGCTGGATAATTTTTCCATCTTTCATTATTATAATGGTATCGGCCCAGGCCAGCATGTCTTCTGCATCGTGCGAAACCATAATACAACTGAGCTTTAGGTTTTCGCCAATATCTTTTATTACCTGTTTGATAATATTTCTGTGAATAATATCAAGATTGGAAAAAGGCTCATCCAGTAATAAAAGCTTTGGAGACTCGATAAGCAGTTTGGCTAAAGCGATCCGCTGTCTCTCCCCTCCCGATAATTGATCCGTCCTTCGACTCAACAGCTGCCCGATTCTGCAAACAGCAAAGATATTACCCGCTTCCTGTGGCGATAACCTGTTTGCATAGTCTAAAATTTCGTGAACGAAATAATTATTTCTCAATTCGAAATGCTGTGAGAGATAGGCTATATCCTGGTGGCCCGGCAACAACTTTTCATACGGGCCTTTTACTCTTTTTTCTTCAAATCTTATTTCTCCTGCATCCGGTTGCACGAGACCGGCAATCATTTTTAGTATCGTTGTTTTTCCTGAGCCTGTTTCGCCGGCGATTGCAATGTTTTGAAATTGGTTTTGAGTGAAGCTGACATTGTCAATAGTAAGATGTCCGTTTTCATACTTCGATATTCCCGATACAATAAGAAATGCCATGCCCGAAAATACAGTATGAATTAGAAAAACCAATTTATGTGTTTTTGAACCATACAAGGGATACAGACATACAAGCATTCACCAACTGCTTATGTATTCTTATGCCTCACATGGTTAAACTATCCGAACTCCCTATTTTTGCGCATGCAAAACATAAAAAACCTCATCTTCGACTTAGGCGGAGTCGTTCTCAATATCGATTTTAAAAAAACAGAAGAAGCTTTCCGTCAACTCGGCCTTCCGGATTTTTCCAAACATATCAGCCAGTTCCATATCACCGATTTCTTTCACCAATATGAAATAGGTAAAATAAGTGATGATGAATTTGTAACTGGCATTGCCAAACTGATGGATGAACCTGCTGAAGCCGAAAAAATCATTGCCGCATGGAACGCTTTGTTACTTGACTTTCCGCCGGCAAGAATTGAGTTGCTTAAAAAGTTACACAAGAAGTATCGCACATTTCTGCTGAGCAACACAAATTCAATTCACGAAAAGGAATTCAATAAGCGATTGTTTAATCAATACGGTGTTTACCTTGAAGATATTTTCGAAAAGACTTACTACTCCCATGCTGTGAACCTGCGAAAGCCTGATTCTGCTATATTCCAATTAGTGTTAAATGAAAATAACCTGGTGCCGGAGGAAACATTGTTCATCGATGATACCGCATTAAATTTTCCTGAAGCAGAAAAATTAGGCGTCCGCGTTTATCATATTACGCCGGGAAATGGAATAACGGATATGAAGTTGTTTCATGATGAATTGCATTTGGTCTAATCCATGGGGACAATAATTTAAGTGAATTAACTTCTATAAACAGCCTGGCCTGATGGATGATTCAATTTACCCCGTCAGGCCGGGCGAATCAAACTTGTTAGTCTCTTACAGTAACCGTCCCGACGGTTTCAGATTTTTACTGCAACAACGCCATCAACACCTCAGTCTTCATATCGTCGGCTTTTTTCGACAAGTCGCAATCGATCACTACACCGAGATTGGTGGCAATGAAAATATAAACTTTATGAGAAGGTATATACAATAGTCCGCAACCGGCACCGATACCGCCGCCTCCATGTCCATATGCCGGAATACCACCGAGATCAAAATAAATTACACCCAGTCCATAACGATTGTGTCCCTTCTGATCTTTCACAAAATCAAGCATCTCTTTCATCGACTCCGGCTTCAGCAATTTGCCTTCCATTAATCCTTTCAGAAATTTTACAGCATCAACGGTTGTGCATACAATGCCATCATCACCCTTTGAAGAAGCGACTGTTACCTGCTGAAAAACGGTAAAGTTTGCGGGCCGGCTTACACCCAGTGCATCCCAATAGGATTCGGGCAAATAAAGACCTTTCAGGTAATCGTGGCCGAGACCATAATAACTGTTATTTAATCCCAGTGGTTGAAAAATATGCTTCTTTATATAGGCTGCATGATCGCCGGTGATTGCATCGCCGATCAATGAAAGCAATAAATAGTTTGTATTGGTATAACGATACAAACTACCGGGTGGATATTGCAGGTCTTCACCGTTAATACTTTTCAAACAATCATCCTGGCTGAAGAACCTCGAGGGATGCATGACGACATCACTTACAAAAGAAGGATTGCTGTTGTACTCAGGTACGCCTGATGTATGATTGAGGAGCATACGCACAGTGATCTTATCAGCGTCTTTTATATACAGGCTATATTTTGCCGGCAGATATTTTGTCATTGGTGCATCGAGATTGATTTTTCCCTGTTCCTTTAGCTGAAGTATTTCAACCGCCATATACATCTTTGATACGCTTTGTATGTACTGAAGATGGCAATTGTCCATCGGCGTCTTATTTTCTTTTTTCGCATACCCCTGGGCACTGGCCCACCAGCCTTCCGCTTCCGAGTAAATAGCAAGAGAAACTCCCGGTAATAATGCAGGCGTATACTTCCCGATAATGGAATCAAGTGCAGACGCCTTTGAATAGTTTTTATTAATGGTTACGCCCAGCTCACAAGCTCTTCCTGCTTTTTTTGAAGACTGGCCGTTTGTAAAGATTGAATTCAGTACCAGTACCAGGTAAATAATTCCTTTTTTCATTTCTATTTTTTTACAAAACAACGAACATGCTGTACCCTTATCCAAATTTCAGCAGTTGTATCCAGATGAGGTGATGCAAAATTCACCACGGCCAATTAAAAGAAATACTAGTGTATCGACTATTTCCGTTGAAGTGTAGCAAAATAACGGTTGAAATGAAGCGGTTTTCAGGAATCTTCCGGCTGAAACCAGTTTTTAAAACTTACCGCTTTTGTCCGGCTCACCTGGATCGCTTCGGGAAGGTGGTCAAATTGAGCCAGGAGCACATCGATTTTTCCATCCCCGGTTCTTTTGAATCCTTTTACCGCACTGCGATGAATAATATACTGCCGGTTGAGCCGGAAAAAACTTTCTTCCGGCAGCGAGTCTTCAATCTTATCCAGTGACCGGTCCTGTAAATACTTTTTGTTTTGCCTGGTTAATAGCACTGTATATCCCTCATCCGCATAAAAACTTAAGATCTCATCGAAGGCGATAAGAACATTCTGTTTTCCCTGTTTTACGGTATATCCCGTCGATCTTATTTCCCGTTCTTTGCGTCGCTGATCCTCCGAATTTTTCCATTCGGAATAATAATGCATACCGATATAGATACCGTTGATCACCAGGAACCATATCGTGAAAATGAAAATATCAAACAGGTAAAAGTTCAGCAGTGCAGGTTTTCCCCTGACCAGCCAGCTGACCAGTTCGGTCAAAATTATAATTGTAAGTAATCCGGCTACAGTAGTGATCACAAGTTGTACCCCAATCCGTTTAAGCGGGTTGTGGCCATAAGGCATTTTTTTATCTAACCAGATAATTATAGTGCGCATGGCCCACCATGCCAGCCAGCCCTGAACCGTATCTATAGTGTATGTAGCAATTAAAAACCAGTTGAAACGGATATTGCTCCAGGTAAGGTAATAATTGAACGCACTGATGAACGCAATGGCGATCAGAAAAAATTTTACATCATGGTATTTCTGTTTTGGTTTCATCGTGGCTTTAAACTACAAGGTTACAAAAAAATGAAGCAGGGCAACCACAAGTATTTTAGTTAAATTTGAATAGCTTAATAGCACATAGAATTCATCACAAACACCGCATCATGGAACGTCCGGCGTCCTACTCATTGGCGGATCCACAGGCAAGGCAACTGGCAGCGATCATGTTTGCTGACATGACCGGCTACACAGCCATGATGCAGGAAGACGAGCAAAAAGCAAAACTGTTAAGAGACCGGCAACGGCAGACGCTCGAAAAATTTATTCCTGCACACAACGGAAAAATACTTCAATATTTCGGCGATGGCACGTTGAGCATTTTCAACAGTGCGATCGATGCGGTGAAATGCGGCATCAGTATACAAAAGGAATTGCAAAGAGAACCAAAGGTGCAATTGCGCATCGGGTTGCACTCCGGCGATGTGGTGTATGATTCACAAGGCGTGTATGGCGACTGCGTCAATCTTGCTTCACGCATTGAAGGTATTTCAATACCCGGCGCCGTGCTAATTTCCGATAAAGTATTTGATGAAGTAAAAAACCAACGCGAAATACAAACAATTTCTTTAGGTAAGTGCAATTTGAAAAATGTAAAAAGACAAGTGGAAGTGTATGCAATTACCAATGAAGGGTTAACTGTTCCGACAGTGCTGCAGGCCGGCATTAAAACCGGTTCGGAAAAAAGTATCGCGGTTTTGCCATTCGTGAATATGAGTGCGGACCCGGACAATGAGTATTTCAGCGATGGGATATCGGAAGAAATTTTGAATGCGTTGACAAGAGTGGAAGGACTGTATGTTACTGCACGCACTTCATCGTTTTCATTCAAAGGAAAGAACGAAGATATCCGGGAGATAGGAATAAAGCTGGGCGTATCGAATGTACTGGAGGGCAGTGTGCGAAAAGCAGGCAAACGCATGCGGATAACGGCCCAGTTAATAAATACATCGGATGGTTATCATATCTGGTCAGAAGTTTATGATAGTGAAGTGGAAGATATCTTCGACGTGCAGGATGAAATTTCGATGAAGATTGTGGGCAGGTTAAAAGAAAACTTTTCAGCCGGCGAAAAAAAAGAATCGATCATTAAACAACCCACCGAAAGTATAGATGCGTATAATTTATACCTCAAAGGCCGCTATCACTGGAACAAATCCAATCCTGAAGAAATTAAGAAAGCAATAACAGCGTTTGAAGATGCAATTGCCATTGACCCCCATTTTGCCCTGCCGTATTGTTCCTTATCGTTTTGCTACTCGTTTTTGGGATCATCGGGATTGATGCATCCCTCGGCTGCCTTTGCAAAAGCGAAAGATTATACATTGAAAGCAATTGAACTGGATCCCAATCATGCCGAATCACACCTTTCACTGGCGACTATTAAGTTTTATCATAACTGGGATTTTGAAGGTGCCGAGGTTTCATTGAATAAGGCCCTCAGCCTGAGTCTGAATTCATCGCTGATCAACCAGGTATATGGCTGGTTTCTTATTGCAAAAGGTGATTTTGAAAATGCGATTGAACGAATGAAGCAGGCCCTCGCATTGGACCCCTTATCATTACCACTGATGAGTAATCTCGGTGATGCGTACTCGTTTGCCGGACGATTTGATGAAGCGTTACATCAATATGAAAAAATAGTCGAAATGGACCCGCAGTATCGTCGCGGGTTTGAAGGACTTGGCATGATATATCTTGCTAAGGGCGAATCTGAAAAAGCGATAAAATACCTGGAACAATATCATAAACTGGTGGGTCACCCATTAAAAGGGTTGGCTTCGCTCGGGCATGCCTATGCAACTGCGGGTTATATGGAAAAGGCAATGGAGTGCCTTTCTAAAATCCAGCAAAGAGAAACAACGGAACCGGGTGTGCTATTGCACATGGACTATGCATTTATTTATGCCGGTATGAAAAATTTTGATCTCGCTTTTGAATATCTCAATAAAACTTATGAACAACGTATAGGGATAGCGTGTCTCGGTATGATATTCTGCATCCGGTACCCGATGCTGGATGAATTAAAAGCCGATCCACGATTCAGTATGTTGACAAGACGTATTGGAATTGAATGATGGTTGAAGATTGCAAGAGTATCAAAGCCATCGTGAGGCATAAACCGAAATCCGTTTATCCCGTTGTTCTTTTTGCATTTTATATTTTATTGCATCAACCTAACACCAATTGCCGATGCAATTTGTCCAGCGTCTCCTTTGCATCTTTACATAAACCGGGATGTACAACCGAAGTTTGCAATACAGTGCTTCTTTTTGCCGTGAGCCAGCGAAAACGGGACGCAATATCAAGACCGGCTATCGGTCCGGCATCCGGATTACCTATACTTACCTGTTCAAATGCATCGAGATGAGTTTTTATTTCTTTCAGGTCAATATCCGGAAATAGAGTTTTCAGTCGTTGTTCATCTAAAGTGTATACCGTTTGTAAAAACCGTAAAGGTTTGGAATAAACAATAACGCCTACGTTCAGAAATTCTTCTCTTTCCACACGCGGTACCACACGTATAATGGCGTATTCAAACAAATGATTTTCCTGCATGTTCGGCTTCATTTACAAAAATGGTGGAGTGTTTTAACCGGTTCAATAAAAAATTTATATAGACCTTTCTTTTATCATCGGGATTTTCTTCGTCATCATGATTTATCAACCAACTGTCCGGCACGGCTTCCACAATTGCCTTTATTTTATTTTCTGTGAGCAATGACTGTAATTGTTTATCTACCCTTTTTATTTCTGTCGCCTGCTTCAATAATACATGATCTTTGATCTGCACAAATGGCTTTTCCGATTGCTCCTTCCAGTTATGCCATGTATGATGAAAGTATAATGAAGCCCCGTGATCAATCAGCCATAATTCATTATGCCAGGTAAGCATGTTCGTATTCTTCGCTGTCCGGTCCACATTCATCAAAAAGGCATCGAGCCATACGATGCGTGAAGCCGTTTCACTATCCGGTTTCGTTACAGCCGGATCGAATGTAATAGCACCGGATAGATAATGTAGTCCGAGGTTCAATCCTTCGCTTGCTCTTAACAGGTCCTGTATCTCCTCATCCGGTTCTGTGCGGCCAAATGCTTCATCCAGGTTTGCAAACACTATTTCAGGTACTTTAAAACCCACGGCTCTTGCAATTTCACCACCGATAAAATCCGCAATCAGTGCCCTGCTCCCCTGCCCCGCTCCCCGAAATTTTAATACATATAAAAATCCGTCGTCCGCCTCTGCAATAGCGGGCAACGAACCTCCTTCGCGCAATGGGGTTACGTAGCGCATAACCTGTACCGTTCTTATTTCCGGTTTAAATTCATTCATACAATTCAATCCCTGTCATCGATCGATTTTGTGCAACAAGCAAAAGTATTGTTTTAAAATAAATACCTGAGGTATCCGCCGGGACAGCGCTTTAAAGTAGTCTGTGGTTGACATAAGACAGGCCCGACAGTATTGCAGACTACATTTTATCCCGTCTTATTCGCTTCTGCATACTGAATGCTCTGTCAAAACCAAATTGCTTATAAAAAGGTGCGAGACTTTCACCGGTGTGCAGGGCCACCATTGCATTGTCAGATGCATGCAGATCCAGCCAATCCGTTAATGTTTTCATCAACGCTGTACCTATGCGTTTGCCCTGCCATGCAGGATGAACAATTACATTTTTTACATAATAAAAATTGGCATTGTCAGTTAACAGGAAAGCACAACCGATAACATTGCCGGATATTGTATCTTCTGCTATAACCACAACAGCAATAGAAGATACTGGTATTTGCGGGGCAGCTTCTTCCTCTGGTTGCGACCAGCCTACAGCTGTCGTAAGGTCATGCAGTTCTTTTATCGTTGGCATTCTTTCAACTATTGTAACCGTTTCCGGCATCTCATCTTCACTTTTTTTCCTGTTGGATGTGCTATGTCCAAACCGGATGATATGCCCGTCAGGGTCCTGCACCAGCATTTCCCTGATACCCCACTCCATCGATTTCGGTTCTGAAATAATCGTTGCGCCTTTAGATTTTATCCGTTCATAGTAATCATCCACATTATCTACCATTATCGAAAGCCAGGTACCCGGGTTGCCCTGTCCTTTTTCACAGAAAAAAATTTCAACGCTGTTCCTATGAACACCTCCAAAAGTTGGAGGACTTCCCCATTCCCATTTGTCTTCAAATCCCAATACATCGGTATAGTATGTAAGACTTTTTGTTATATCGGAAGAATAAAGGATCGGAACTATAGTATTGAACCGCATAACTACTTATTTGGTATCGTTGTTCTGAAGTTATCGAAATATCTGCAAGTTCCGATACCTGTTGTCTTTGCAGTTATGTTCCGGCTTGCCGGTGCTTTTGAAGTTATTTGTAATATAACAACTACAATTCCCTTTTATTTTCATTACAGCGAAAGAGAACTACCACTATTTTTCCAGGCCCGTCGTGAGTGTTACTTCGTGGAAGATTATTACCTAATCCAAACTATATGCGAGAACTCAAAATAAGCGCTTCAATTACAAACCGCGAATCAGCTGCTTTCTCAAAGTACCTCCAGGATATCAGTAAAATACCGTTAATAACTGCGGAAGAGGAAGTGGCATTGACCGCTTTGATAAAACAAGGAAACAAAGCTGCACAGGAAAAACTTGTCAACGCCAACCTGCGCTTTGTTGTGTCTGTTGCCAAACAATACCAGGGAAAAGGGCTCACCCTCGCCGACCTCGTAAACGAAGGCAATATTGGGCTTATCCGTGCTGCCGAACTATTTGATGACACACGTGGTTTTAAATTTATTTCCTACGCCGTATGGTGGATACGCCAGAGCATATTGCAGGCCATCAGCGAGCAGGCAACAATGATCCGCATTCCCCAAAACAAAATGAACCTGAAAAACAAAGTTCATAAAGCACATGCTGAACTGGAACAGGAACTGGAACGTTTACCCTCCGCCGACGAAGTAGCAGAAATGACGGGGATGAATCCAGACGAGGTTCATGCAGCATGGTTACTGAGCGGCAACCATGTAAGTCTTGATAGTCCTTTTGCCGATGATGAAGACAACAGCCTGCTGGATGTTTTGAGAAATGAAGACTCATCACCCGCCGATGAAAAGATGCACTATCGTGATTCACTGAACAAAGAATTAAAACGCTCTCTCGAAGTACTGGATAAAAGACAGCGCCAGGTGATCTGCTGGCTATATGGAATCGGCGTAGAATACCCGTTGAGCCTTGACGACATCGGCAAGCGTTATTTTCTTACCCGCGAAAGAGTAAGACAAATACGCGACAAAGCCATCAATAAGATGCGTGCTAACAAGAACGCAAATATGCTGAAAACCTATCTTGGAAATTAATTGTAACCAATAAACTAATTATTTGCGGATAGTTATACACTTACGACTTCAATTTTAAACCAGGGAACAGCATCAGCCACTCTTTCTTTCCTGTACATAATGATCGCCAAAATAAAAAACAAAGAGGCCAAATTACAATCTTTTACTTCTACAGGATGTATGGTGTCGAGACCCTTTGCAAAAGGCATATACCTGTTACCGCATGAAGTAACCTATTACTTGCAAAAATTAATACGCCGATTTTTACTGTCCCAAAACGTAAATTAATTCGGTCAATCAGCAGCCTGCCTTTCTTATTCAGTTTATAGAATAAAGGAATCAAGACAGTCCAGGCTTATCCGGAAAACATTTGTCACTTTGTTTT
>Ga0207645_10003075_pt1 | contig 12804 bp, 7 predicted proteins | sample KBSM53metaG_FD_184331 | JGI IMG/M metagenome (GOLD analysis project Ga0207645, IMG submission 184331) | Miscanthus rhizosphere microbial communities from Kellogg Biological Station, Michigan, USA - KBS M5-3 metaG (SPAdes) (version 2) | ecosystem: Host-associated > Plants > Roots > Rhizosphere >...
TCAAAAAATTCCAGCTGTTCTAGCGGGCATAGCGCTGGCGGTGGCGCCGTTAATTGCCACCAGCAGCTCCGCGCTCGCTCTATCTCCGGGAGTTGCGTTTTCCGCCAACGCCCTCCCGACTTGGCAGACAAACGGCGTTGCCTGGACCATGGCCCAGTCAAACGGAGTTGTCTACGCCGGCGGAACTTTCACCCAGATCCGGCCTCCTGGCACCGCCGCCGGCAGCGCCCAGTCAAGAAATGCGGTGAACTTCGCGGCCTTCGACGCGTTCACCGGCAACCCGACTTCCTGCGCCTTGTCCGTGACGGGCGGCACAGGTACAACCGTTCGTGCCCTGGCGGTAACTCCGGACGGCAGCCGGCTCTATGTGGGCGGTCTGTTTGGGGCCATCAACGGCGTCAACACCACCCGCATCGCTGCCGTCAAGCTTCCTGGCTGCACGGTAGACACGACCTTCCGACCGGCAATCGTCTCGGCCACGGTCCGGACAATCGCCGCCACGAACACCGCCGTCTATTTCGGTGGCGACTTCCAAACGGTCGGGACCGAGGCCCGCAGCCGCTACGCGGCCATGGACTCAAACGGCGCGCTCCTTCCATGGGCACCGGCCGTCAACGCGTCAGCCCGCGCGCTGGACATCCCCGCCGGCCGCAACGTGGCCGTCCTCGGTGGCGATTTCGCAACTGTGAACGGCGTGGCATCCCAGTCGATCGCCGTCGTCGATACGAACACCGGGGCGAATGTAAGGGCATACGGCGCAACGTTCATCTCGCGCACGTCATTTACAAAGTCCATCGTTGACGACGGGCAAAACTTCTACATCGGCAACGAGGGCACCGGAGGCGGCGTCTTCGACGGACGGGCACGATTCAGCCTTGACACCTACGACCAGGTGTGGAGGGACACCTGCCTCGGAGCTACCCAGGCGGTGGACGTCTACAGCGGTGTCCTCTACGCCGCCAGCCACGAGCACGACTGCTCGACCATGAATGAAATGGCAGACGGCGTCCGACAGCACCTGACGGCACAGAGCATCAACGCCCCGGCGCCCCAATTGGGGTGGAGCCCTGATACCAACGACGGGATTGGTGAGGGCATTGGTCCCAGGGCCATCGTCCACACGAACCGGGGTTCGGGCGACATGCTCTGGGTCGCCGGCGAATTCACCACCACCAACGGCGCCGCCCAGCAGGGCCTGACCAGGTTCGGCCCCGGCCCGGGGACCGTGGCCCCTTCCTCGCCCAGCAACGTCAGCGCGGAAAGCATCAAGGCCGGCGAAAACCAGATCCGGTGGCGGGCCAGCCTCGACAACGATGACTCGGAGCTGAGCTACAGCGTCTACCGGAACGGCTCGACGACGCCGCTGGGAACTGTTAACGCCAGCTCGCTGTGGTGGTCGACCGGCCAGGTGTCCTTCACGGACAAGACAGCCGTACCCGGAACGCAGTACAGCTACCGCGTCCGGGCGACTGACGGCACCAACACCGGTCCGCTCTCGGCCTCGGTGGCCGTCACAACAGCACGGAACACCGCAGCCTATCCGGCCGCTGTCCTTGGGGCAGGTGCCAGTACGTACTGGCGGCTTGACGGCAACGGTCCGACGGTCGGCGCCGACAGCTCTGCGGGCAACAACCTGGAACTGAGCTATGGCGGACCGGCATTTGCCGGCGACACCGGAGCCATTGCCAATGACACCAGCCGCTCGACGACGTTCAACGGCACGAGCGCATTCGCCTACGGCCAGAACCGGGGCAATGCGCCCACCGTCTACAGCGCGGAGGTGTGGTTCAAGACGAACACGACCCGGGGCGGGAAGATCTTCGGCTTCGGCAGTGGCCAGCCTAACCGGCACGGTACCAATCCCGGACTCAGCAGCAGTTACGACCGGAACCTCTACATGACGAACGCGGGCACGCTGATCTACGGTGTCTACGTCAACGGCACAAGGACGGTTAGCTCGGTTCTGCCCTACAACGACAACGCCTGGCACCACGCCGTGGCGACGCAGGGCAGCGACGGCATGCGGCTTTACGTGGATGGAACCCAGATCGGCGTGCTGCCGAACCAGACTGCAGCGCAAAGCTACTGGGGTTCGTGGAAGATTGGCGGAGACCAGCTGAACAGCTGGCCGTTGCGGCCCTCGAGCAACTACTTCGCCGGCTCCATCGACGAGTTCGCCGTGTACCCGACGGTACTTTCGGCGGCGCAGGTCACCGACCACTTCAACATCGGCAAGGGAATCGGACAGCCGGTCCCCGACACACAAGCTCCCGCGGCCGTGACAGGAGTTGCGGCCGCGGTAACTGCCAGTGATGTGGCCGTTTCCTGGAACGAAACCACCGACAACGTCGGGGTTACGGAATACCAGGTCCACCGTTCCGATACCAGCGGGTTCACCCCGTCAGCAGCCAGCCTCGTCGCCACGGTGAACGGGAGCACGCTCAGCTGGACTGACGCGGGCCGTCCGGCCGGAACGTCCTACTATCAGGTTCTCGCCGCCGACGAGGCCGGCAACGTCAGCGGTCCGTCCAACGAAGCGTCCGCAACGGTGGTTCCGCTCCCGCAGCCGGTCACACTCACGCTGACACCGACCGCCGACACCTACGTGAACGCGGGAGCGCCGAATACCGCAACAGGGTCCTTCACGACCCTGGCCACCAGGGGTACGTCGGCTTACATCACCTACATGAGGTTCAATGCGTCCGCGCAGGTTCCTGCGGGCCAGCACCTCGTGTCGGCGACCTTGAAGTTCTCAACTACCGCGGATTCCTTTGCCGGGTCCGCCGATCCGCAGCAGACGGTGGCGATGGCCGGTGACTGGTCCGAGGCGACGACGACCTACAACAACCGCCCGCAAACCAGCAGCACCTTGCTGGGAACGCTGACCGGTCCGACGGCACCGAACGCGTCGTACTCAATTTCGCTCGACGCGGCCGCAATCTCGGCAGCGCTCGCAGGTGACATCAACTTCTCGATGCAGAGCGCTGGAACCGACAACATGTGGTTCTTCTCGCGGGAAGCCACTGCTGTCAAACGCCCGGCCCTGGTCCTGAACTTCGAGCCGAATCCCTAGGTAAAAATAGCTCTCGAAAGAAAACATCCCATGTATAACGGTCTCTCGAAATCCCTGGGAATGGTGCTCCTGGCGGCTGCGGTCCTCGCAGCCGCCGGTTGCACCTCCCCCGGAAATCCCAACGCCACGTCCACGTCCGCCAACTCATCCTCCCCGTCCGCCTCAGCTTCTGAGGCTCCGGCCGCTCCTCCGGGGGCTTCCCCCTCGGCTCCCGCCGCGGGAGCCAAGACAGCGGCACCTGCTAACACCCCCACCTCCTCCGGCGAGGCGCAAGCCCCGCAGGCTGCACCCAAGCCCACCTTTGCGCCTCCCGAGCAGCGGTATCTCGTTTCACGGGTCCCCCAGGGCACCGACCCGAACGCTGTCCTCCAAGTCGGACAGGAAAGCTGCGCCCAACTGGAAAATGTGAAGGCCACGGACCAGAAGGCCGTGGTGTCCCACTTGATCGAGAAGGTGGACGCGGAGGTGGTCGCTGCCATTAAAGATCTCTGTCCCGGGCTCCAGCCCGAGCTCGATGCCGCGCGCCGCGGCTTCACCGACGGCGACTTCACCATCGGTGCGGCAGCGCCCAAGGAAGGCGGTGGTTCAATCTCCGCAGGTAAGTACGAGGCATGGAATCCCTCTCCGAACTGCACACTGGTGGCCTACGATGCAGCAGGCGGGTCGATTGCGCAATCGAACGGTACGTCGGCCTTCACCATCCCGGCCGGCACCGCCCGCGTCGTGTCGGATGGATGCTACACCTGGCTGGCCGCATGAAACCGCGCCGCTTCGCCTGGAATGCAGCAACCACCGCCTGTGAAAGGACCCGCAATGGACGTCCGTGAACAATTGCTTATATTGCGCCGAAGCTGGCGCCTGATCACTGTCCTGGCGTTGCTGGGAACGATACTCGCGGGCGTGGCATCCTTGCTTACTCCCACGTCCTACACGGCATCGACGAGCCTTTTCGTTTCGACGCAGAACTCGGAAACGTCCGCGGAACTGCAACAGGGCAGCGTCTTCGCACTGGCGCGCGTCCAATCGTATGTGGACGTCACCTCGAAACCGACCGTGCTCCAACCCGTCATCGACAAGCTCAACCTCGGCATGACCCCGGAAGCCTTGGCCGCCAAGATCAAGACATCCACCGCGCGCAATACGGTGATCATCGAAATCGAAGCCAGGGACGGCTCCGCCCAGCGGAGCGCCGACATCGCCAACGCCGTCGCTGCCAGCCTCATCACGGCTGTCGCTGACCTGGAGCGGCCCACGAACGGAACGCCGACACCGGTCCGGCTCAGCCCGGTGGACCACGCCACCACGCCGACCGAGCCGTCGAGTCCCAACGCGAAGCTGGACCTCGGCCTGGGCCTTTTGTACGGGCTCGCAGCCGGAATCGCGGCGGCCGTATTGCGCCATGTCCTGGACCGCAACATCCGGACGGAATCGGATTTGCGCAAGATGACTGATCTGCCGCTCTTGGCAGGAATCACTGAACAGACTGCCGGCCGTCTGCCAGGGGCCCCTCCCGCGGTCCTGGGCGGTTCGGGCGCGGAGGCGTTCCGCAAGCTTCGAACGAACCTCCAGTTCGCAGGCGTGAACCGGCCGATGCGCTCGATCGTTGTTACTTCCGCGTCAGCAGGGGAGGGGAAGAGCACGGTCGCGCTGAACCTTGCCGTCACTATCGCCAAGGGCGGCCAGAAGGTCATCCTCGTGGATGCGGATCTTCGTCTTCCTTCAGTTGCTTCAGCGACTGGAATCGAGGGGGGAATCGGACTCACCACTGTCCTTGTCGGAACGTCCAGCCTCGACGACAGCATCCAGTACTGGTCCGACGACGGGTTGGCGCTGCTGGCCTCGGGTCCTCTGCCGCCCAATCCCAGTGAACTGCTCGGTTCAGCAGCCATGAGCCGTCTCCTGGAGGAGTTGCAGAAAAAGTTCGACGTGATCATCGTCGATTCCCCGCCCATCCTCCCCGTCACGGACGCCAGTGTGCTGACCAAAAGCACCGACAGCGTGTTGCTGGTGGTCGGAACGAAGAGGGTGAGCCAACACAGCCTGGCCAAGGCAATCGACCAGCTCAATTTTGTCGACGCCAACATTCTCGGCGTCGTCCAAAACAGGATCCCCCGTCGGGGCCCCGACGCCAACACGGCGTACGTTGCCGGATACGGCGCCGAACATCCCGATCGCATCCCTCCGGTCGAGAACCGCGACGACGGTTCCTTCCGGCCCGCCCACGTTCGCCGCGGCAAGTTCGCGAGTGTGGAAACCTGATGATGACTGCCCCGTAACTCTTCGGTAAAGGACCTGGAGCCGCCGCGGCACTGACGGCCCGGGCGAATATCCTGAATTGGTTAGCTGCACTGTGGGGGAAGCGGGCTACGCCCATTGCCGTCCGCCAAGCAAGGATTTTCGTGGCATTCGCAGAGTACGACGTCGTCATCCACCGTGACGCCATGAGCGTGTACAACTTCCTCCTGGACCCGGGCCACCTGCCACTCTGGCGGGAGGGGGTCCGGAGCGTGGAACTACACTCCGGTGCCGCCGGTGCCAAAGGTGCCGTGTACCGGCAGACGGTCGCCGGACCGGGCGGACGACCCGTGGCCGCGGACTTCGAAATCGTCGAAGCCCGGACGGGGGCTGAGATCCGGTACCAGGTCATCGTCGGGCCGGCCCGGCCGCACGGCGGCTACTACCTGAGCACCGAGGGTCCCAGCACCCGCGTCCGATTCGCCCTGAACTACGAGCCCCGGGGGTTCATGGTCCGCCTGACTAACCCCTTCCGCCGGCGGATGAAGGCCGAGGTCGGCCAACTCGAGCGGCTCAAGTCCCTCCTCGAAGATATGCCCGTTACGGAATAGACGGCCCGTTGGAGTAACACTTGGCGGCTCCACCCGTTCGTGAAGCCGGGCAGGGCGCCGTGCGGTATTTTTGAACCTGTGCTGATCTCTGACCGCGACATTCGAACCGAAATTGACTCCCAGCGGATTGTCCTCGAACCCTTCGACCCCGACATGGTCCAGCCGTCCTCGGTGGACGTCAGGATCGACAAGTTCTTCCGGCTGTTCGACAACCACAAATACGCCCACATTGACCCGGCCGAGGAGCAGCCCGAGCTGACCCGACTGGTGGAAGTTGAGTCCGGCGAGCCGTTCATCCTGCACCCGGGGGAGTTCGTCCTTGGCTCCACGTACGAGACCGTGACGCTGCCGGATGACATCGCGGCCCGCCTCGAGGGCAAGTCCTCGCTCGGCCGGCTCGGCCTGCTGACGCACTCGACGGCGGGTTTCATCGATCCCGGATTCTCCGGCCACGTCACGCTGGAACTGTCCAACATGGCCACGCTGCCCATCAAGCTCTGGCCCGGCATGAAGATCGGCCAGCTGTGCTTCTTCCGGCTGTCCTCGGCCGCGGAGCACCCGTACGGTTCGGGGGAATACGGCAACCGCTACCAGGGCCAGCGCGGGCCCACGGCCAGCCGCAGCCACCTGAATTTCCACCTCACCAACATCTAGGCGGGACGGCTGCCAGGCCGGACGGCCGCGCCAGGCAGCCAAGCCAGCCTCCCGGCCAAGCAGCAAGCGCGCTGTGTCGCAGGGCGGCAGCGTTACGCCGGGCCCGAGGTCCGGAACGCGGGCCGCCGTGCGGGACGGCGCAGGAGCCGGACCAGCGGCTCCACAAAGCGGGCGGCCAGCGGCCCCACGATCGCCATGATCAGAACGTAGGCGGTGGCGAGGGCTGCCAGATCGGCGGGCACCACGCCGGAGGCAACGGCCAGGCCGGCGATGACAATCGAGAACTCGCCGCGTGCGATCAGGGCCGCGCCCGCGCGGTAGCGGCCGGGAATGCCAATCCCGGCCCGCTTGGCCGCCCAGTACCCGGTGACCACCTTGGTGGCTGCCGTCACCAGGGCCAGCAGCAGGGCCCAGCCCAGGACCGGGGGGATGGACCGGGGGTCGGTGTTGAGGCCAAAAACCACAAAGAAGATGGCCGCGAAGAGGTCACGGAGCGGTTCCAGGACGCGGGTGGCGCTGTGGGCCGTGGCGCCGGAAATCGCGATGCCGAGCATGAAGGCGCCCACCGCCGCGGAAACCTGCATGGCGGCCGCGAGCCCCGCGACCAGAAGTGCCGCGCCCAGCAGGTTGAGCAGGAAAACCTCGGAGTTTTCGCTGTGCACGGCCTTGGACACGTGGTGTCCGTGCCGCAGGGCCACCACCAGGACCAGGCTGACGACGGCCAGGGAGATCCCCACCGTCTGCAGCCCCAGCAGGATGCTGACGCCGGCCAGCGTGGCGGTCAGGACCGGCAGGTATACGGCCATGGCGAGGTCCTCGAACACCAGGATGGACAGCACCACCGGAGTTTCCCGGTTGCCGATCCGGCCAAGATCCGTGATGACCTTGGCGGCGATCCCGGAGGATGAAATGTAGGTGACGCCGCCCATCACCATGGCCCCCACGACGCCCCATCCCAGCATCACCGCGAGCCCGGCACCGGGCAGGAAATTGAGCAGCAGGTCCAGGACGCCGGCCTGCCAGGACCGCCGCAGGCCGGTGACGAGCTCGGACGCCGTATATTCCAGCCCAAGCATGAGAAGCAGGAGAATCACGCCGATCTCGCCGGAAAGGTGCGCGAACTCGTGCATGCCTTCGAGCTTGACCAGGCCCCCGGCCCCGAAGAACAGCCCGCCCACCAGATAGAGCGGGATGGGGGACATGCCGATCCGCCCGGCCAATCTGGCCAGCAGGCCGAGGCAGAAGACGACGGCCCCCAGCTCGATCAGGGTCAGCGCGAGCGGATCCATCCGGCTTATCCGTTGCGCAGGATGCCGGCCGCCGTGTCCAGGCCTTCTTGCGTACCCACCGCAACGAGGAGGTCACCGGGGTGAAGGACGACGTCGGGTCCCGGGGAGGGCACGACCTCGCCTTCGCGCATGATGGCCACGATCGAGACCCCGCTGCGGGTCCGGATGCACGCCTTCCCCATCGGCTGGTTCTGGAAGGGTGACTCAGCGCTGATCGAAAACTGGCGCGTGACAATACCCGGGATTTCCCGGTGGGCTTCCGAGAGCTGCATGGCGATGCGCTGGCCGCCCAGGAGGTTGCCCAGGGCGGCGGCCTCATCCGCAGTCAGCGGGACAGAGGCCTGGCAGGTGTCAGGATCGTCCCAGGTCGAGACGATGAGTTCCGTCTGGCCCTCGCGGTATTCGACAACGCCGATCCGGCGTCCGGAGGCAGTCATGAAGTCCTTGCGCCGGCCGAGGCCGGGGAGGTCCGTCTCATCCACGTTCATACCCTCAGCCTAGTGCGCGAACCGGTGATTCGGCCGCCTCAGGACTCGGGGACCACCGCGATTTCGGTCTGGTCGGGGGCCTTGACCGGCAGGAGCACGAGCAGGCCCACGAGCAGCACCACCATGATGCCGAGGATGCCCCAGCGCTGGGCCTGGCCCTCCGCTACGAAGGGTGCGGCGACGGCGATGCACAGCGTGAAGAGCGCGGGGGCGAGGAAGCTGACGGCCCGGCCCGTGGTGGCGTAGAGGCCGAAGAGCTCGCCGGATTCGCCGTGCGGGGCGAGCCTGGCGAGGTAGGCGCGGGAGGACGACTGGGCCGGCCCCACGAAGAGGCACAGCAGCAGGCCGAAGACCCAGAACGTGGTGGTCCCGGCCCAGGCCATGCCAAAGAACGTGTAACTGCCGTTGCCGAGGACCAGGATCGCGGTACCCGCGACCAGCAGGCCGGCGAGGGACGCGATAATCACGGTCTTCGGCCCGATCCTGTCATCCAGGAAGCCGCCGAGGATGGCGCCGGCGGCCGCCACGACATTTCCGAAGATCGCGAAGAAGATGACGTCCTTGAGCTCGAAGCCAAAGGTGCCGGCCGCGATCACCCCGCCGAAGGTGAAGACAGCTGCCAGCCCGTCCCGGAAGATGGCGCTCGCGAGGAGGAAGTAGATAGTGTGCGGGCTGGTCCGGTAGATCGCCTTGATGCGCCGGACGAGCAGGCCGTAGGAGGCGAGGAACCCCAGTCCGGCGCCCCGGTCCGAGCGCGGCAGCTCCGGGACCGCGAACAGCACGGGCAGGGCAAAGACGAGGAACCACAGGGCCGAAAACACCGCCACCAGCCGGATGTTCAGGCTGTCCGCGGTGGAGGCGCCAAACCAGTTCACGCTGGGCTGGACAAAAAGCTGGAGCACAACCAGCAGCGCGACGATGCCGCCGAGATACCCCATGCCCCAGCCGAAGCCGCTCACTTTGCCGATGTTCCGCGGGGTGGAGATCTGGGTGAGCATGGCGTTGTAGTTGACCCCGGCAAACTCGAAGAAGACGTTGCCCAGCGCTATGAGCGTGACGCCCAGGATCAGGAAGTCCGGCCGCGGGAAGACAAAGAAGCACAGCCCGGTCAGGACGACGACGGCGGCCGTGTTGACCCCCAGCCACAGCTTCCGCCGGCCGCCCGTGTCCGAGCGCTGCCCGGTGACCGGGGCCAGGAGGGCAACGGCCACGCCGGCGACGGCCAGCGCGGCGCCCAGGACTGCCGAGGCCTGGTCCTCCCCGCCGAATGCCCTGGAGGTCAGGTAGACGGTGAAAACGAATGTTGTCATGACGGCGTTGAAGGCTGACGAACCCCAGTCCCACGAGGCCCACGCGAGGATCCGGCCCCGGTGCGGGACGGGACTTCCCGATTCCAGTTCCGAGGGGCGCATGGCCTCTGGGGCGGCGGCAGTGTTCATAGCCAGAATCGTAGCCGCCCAGGGCGTCCTCCGAGGGGGAGCGGGAGGGGGTTTTGCCAGCCGGGGTTTAACCCCGGCTTCACATTTGCGTCGAATTGTTCAGCGGCCGGTGTCCCGGCCAAAAGAATTTGTACACGCTTGGTAAACTGACGGCACCGAACCTAACAAATGACCCGCCTGCTCCAACTTGCTGACAATCGACTTTCTGACGTTGCGGAGATACCAGTGATCACAGTCCTTGCCGTGCACTTTGCGGTGGCTGCTGTGGCCCCGCTGCTGTTCCGAAAGTTTGGCAGGAATTCGTTCTTCGCCCTGGCCGCGGTCCCCGCGGCCTCCTTTATCTGGCTGCTGCTGCAGCACGACGAAGTCTATTCAGGCACAGTCTATTCAGGTTCTGACGGGGCGATTACCGAAGTCATCCCCTGGATTCCCGGCTTGCAGCTCGAACTCGCGTTCCGGATGGATGCCCTGGCCTGGATCATGTCCCTGCTGGTGCTGGGGGTGGGTGCGCTGGTGCTGGTCTATTGCGCCCGCTACTTCAAGGACAAGGACGACTACCTCGGCGGTTTCGGCGCCCAGCTCCTGGCCTTTGCCGGGGCGATGTTCGGCCTCGTTACCGCTGATGACCTTCTGCTGCTGTTCATCTTCTGGGAACTGACCACGGTGCTGTCCTACCTGCTGATCGGCTACGCCCGCACCCGGCTGTCCGCGCGGCGCTCGGCGTTGCAGGCACTCGTGGTGACCACCGCCGGCGGCCTGGCCATGCTCGTGGGGCTCATCATGCTCGGTTCGACGGCCGGAACCTACCGGATCCAGGCCATCATGGACCTGGCTCCCGCCCTGGTCGCCGGCCCCGCAGGCGGGGTCGTGAACGCCGCCGTCGTCCTCATCCTGATCGGTGCGATCACCAAATCCGCCCTGGTGCCGTTCCACTTCTGGCTCCCCGGCGCAATGGCTGCCCCCACCCCCGTGAGCGCCTACCTGCACGCCGCGGCCATGGTGAAGGCCGGGATCTACCTTGTGGCCCGGCTGGCCCCCGGATTCGCGGACACCGCGGCGTGGCTGCCGATCGTGCTCGGCCTGGGCCTGGCCACCATGCTGGTGGGCGGCTACCGGGCCCTCCGGCAGACAGATATCAAGCTCATCCTCGCCTACGGCACCGTGAGCCAGCTGGGCTTCATGACCATGGTGGTGGGCCTCGGCACTCCCGACGCGGCACTCGCCGGAATAGCCCTGCTCCTGGCGCACGGGCTGTTCAAGGCCACGCTCTTCCTGGTGGTGGGCATCATCGACCACCAGTCCGGGACCCGGGACATCCGCGAGCTCTCCGGCGTCTACGGATCGGCCAGGGCACTGGCGGTCGTCGCGGCGATCGGCGCGGCCTCGATGGCGGGCGTGCCCCCGCTGGCCGGCTTCGTCGCCAAGGAATCGGTGTTCGAGGCCTTCCTCCAGTACAAGTCGGAGACCGGGACCGGACCCTGGCTCCTGGCCGGTGTGGTCCTGGGCTCCATCCTGACCTTCGCCTACAGCGCCAGGTTCATGTGGGGAGCCTTCGCCCTCAAGCCCGGCGTGGAGCCCACGGCCTTCAAGCCGGTCAAACCGGCGTTCCTCGCCGCGCCGGCGATCCTGAGCCTCCTCACAATCCTTTACGGGCTGTGGCCTGCCCCCGTTGACGCCTGGATCCAGCCCTACGCGGAGCTTTTTGTGCACGGCTCCGAGGCCCCGCCCGGGCACCTGGCGCTGTGGCACGGCATCACCCCGGCCCTGGGCCTGACCGCAGTGACGTTCGTCCTGGGCCTGGCGATGTTCTACGGCCGCAACGCCGTGGCCCGGCTGCAGGCGCTGGTGCCGGGCTGGATCGACAGCGACCGTGCCTACCAGCTGACGATCGGCGCCCTGGACGACACCGCGGTATGGATCACCGGCCGGACCCAGCGAGGTTCGCTCTTCTTCTACCTGTCCGTCATCCTGACCGTGGCGTTCGTCCTGCCGCTGACGGCGCTGCTGCTGGCCAACAAACCGCTGCCGCCCGGTCTCTATGTCATCGATCCCGGCTCGCCGCTGCAGTTGGTGGCCGGCGCCGGAATCGTGATCGGGGCGCTGGCCGCGGTGCGCGCCAACAAACGGTTCCTGGCCGTCCTGATGGTGTCCGTTACCGGCTACGGGATTGCCATGATGTTCGCCCTGCAGGGAGCCCCGGACCTCGCCCTGACCCAGATGCTGGTCGAAACCATGATCCTGGTGGCGTTCGTGCTGGCCATGCGGAGCCTTCCGCCGGGGCTGCGGGACCGCACCGGCGGCAAGTACAGGGTCATCCGCGTGGTGATCGGCCTGGCATTCGGCGTCACCATGATTTTCGTGGCCATCCACGCCCTCGGCGCCCGGGTGGCGCCGCCGGTCTCCCTGCAGTTCCCGCAACTGGCCTACGAGGGCGGCGGCGGCCTCAACGTCGTCAACGTGACCCTGGTGGACATCCGGGCCTGGGACACCTTTGGCGAGATCTCCGTCCTGGCCCTGGCCGCCACCGGCGTGGCCAGCCTCATCTTCGTCCGCGGCCGCGGCGACCGCATCCGGACCTCCGCGAGCGTCGCGGAAGGGACCGTGGGCCGGCGGACCGGGGCCAGGGGCAGCACCCGGGAAGACGCCGCCCTGGCAATGAACCGGCGGTTCGCCGCCGCCACACGCGACGCCTGGCTCGTGGCCGGCCGGACATTAGCCCCCGAACGCCGCTCGATCATTTTCGAGGTGGTCACCCGCCTCATCTTCCACTCGATGATCGTGTTCTCGATCTATCTGCTCCTCGCCGGCCACAACCTGCCCGGCGGCGGCTTCGCCGGCGGCCTCACCGCCGGCCTCGCCCTGACCATCCGTTACCTGGCCGGCGGCCGCTTCGAACTCCGCGAAGCGACACCCGTCGGCGCCGGCACCCTGCTGGGGATCGGACTGGCCACGGCGGCTGCCGCCGGAATGACCCCGCTGCTGCTGGGCGGCGAAGTGTTCCAGAGCGCCATCGTG
>Ga0207645_10003081_pt1 | contig 12793 bp, 8 predicted proteins | sample KBSM53metaG_FD_184331 | JGI IMG/M metagenome (GOLD analysis project Ga0207645, IMG submission 184331) | Miscanthus rhizosphere microbial communities from Kellogg Biological Station, Michigan, USA - KBS M5-3 metaG (SPAdes) (version 2) | ecosystem: Host-associated > Plants > Roots > Rhizosphere >...
CGGCGGCGGTGGCGGCACGCCGAGGATGTTGTCGAGCACCCACTTGCCGCGAATCACCGGCGAGGTGCGCGTGGCGTAGGACGTGACCGTCAGGATGCTGGCGTGCCGCAGCAGGCCGCCGCGGTGGCCGTCGTCGTCCAGCGTGACGCGCCGGAAGCGGCTGCCGTAGACGTTCGGGATGCCGTAATGCTTGGCGAGACGCTCGTTGACGAAGGTGTAGTTCGCGCGCAGCAGATCGAGCGCGCTCCGATCCTCGCGCAGGATGCTGTCGAAGAAGAGCTCGGTTTCCTGGCGGAAGGCCTGCCTCAGGTTGTCGTCGAAGTCGGGGAACAGCCGCATGTCCGGCGTGATCGAGTCCAGATTGCGGAGGTGCAGCCACTGCGACGCGAAGTTGTTCACCAGGCTTTCCGAGCGCGCATCCGCGAGCATCCGCCGCGCTTGCCGTTCGATGACCGCCGGCTCCTTGAGCTTCCCCGCAATCGCCAGATCGAGCAGCTCGTCGTCGGGAATGCTGCTCCAGAGGAAGAAGGAGAGACGCGAGGCCAGCTCCAGATCGCTGATGCGATAGGCGGTATCCGGCGCGATGCCGGCCGGGTCCTGTTCGACGCGGAACAGGAACTCGGGGCTCACCAGCACCGCGGACAGCGCCATCTCGATGCCGGCGTCGAATCCCTCTTCCGCCTGCGCCTTCCGGAACAGCGCCAGCGGGCCTTCGACGTCGGCGTCGGTCACCGCGCGGCGATACGCTCTCCGCATCACGGTCGCGAGGATCCGTCTGGCGGCGTGCTCTTCTCCGCCGGCATTCGACGGCGACGCGACGAACAACCGGCGGCGGCTGGGCGTTTCACCCGCGCCTTTCGGCGCGTACGGACCGATGATCGAAATCGAGTAGACGGCCGGCTGGATTCTCGGATGCCGGTAGAAATTGAAGTGTGCCTGGTAGGGTTGACGCGCGGTTTCGAGCAGGGCCGACGGGTTCTTGAGAAAGGCGACGCCGAGCGCGTGCGGACCCGCCTTCACCGGCACGCGCATCGTGAGATGGCGGTCGATGTTGTCGTGCGAAGGCTGATAGTCCTCCGAAAATCCTTCCTGTCGCGCGGGCGGCTGCACCGTGAACAGCTGCAGGCGCTCGCGGTCGAGCAGCAGTTCCACTTCATGCTTCTCGGTCAGCCCTTCGACGTGCTCGTTGCGATCGCGCGCGAGCCGAATCTGGATCTCGTACTCGCCGTCGATCGGGAACGTATACGGGACAACGGCGCCGCCACGCGTGCCGACGGGAAGGCCCTCGAGGTGCTCCTCCTGCGTGATGTCCGGCGCAATCCGGATCGTATCGCCGCCGGGAGAGCGGCCCGGACGTCCGACCGCCAGCCGGCTGATCTTCTCCGCGGCCGCAATGTATCGATCGAGCGATGTCGGCGACAGATCGCCGACCGTGACGTTGTCGAAGCCGTAGCTGGACTCGTCGGCGGGCAGCAGCGCGGCGACATCGACATCGAGCGCCAGCAGATCGCGGATCGCGTTCCGGTACTCGGTGCGATTCATCCGGCGGAGCGTGTCGGTCCGGCCCGGATTCGGGTGGGCCAGGGCCGCGCGATCGAGCGACTGCTCGAGCGACTCAATCGTGGCCTGATAGGTCGCTTCGTCCGGCCGCGGCAGGCCGACAGGCGGCATCTGCCGTGCGCGCATCTTGCGGACGACTTTTTCCCACGCTTCCGGGTTCTGGCCCACCTCGGCCGCCGCGACGGCGTCGAGCGTGAACCCACCGGTTTTGAGGCGATCGTTATGGCAGGACGCGCAATACCGCTTGACGACATCGCGATGCGCGCCCGAGGAAACCGGCGCGCCGACCGCGGGCTGCCGCGCCTCGAGGCCGACCATCACGCCGCCGGCCGCAAGCGCTGCGAGGCAGTATGCCAACCAACCGGTTCGAGTGTCGTGCATAAGCGCCGAACGCGGCCCCCTCCGGTGGAATGATACGCGGGCTATAGCCAGTTTCAACAACGATTTATGGAGAAACCGTGACGGGTGATTCTCGGCAATTCCCACTCCGGCGCGACAGTTCAGGCAACCGGCCAATGCGCGCGAGCCGATGTCGTTCGTCTGAAGGCGGCGCGATCAAGAACTCACGCTGCCGGAGCGAAAAGTAGATTAGTGTTACGGCCGAGTGAACCCATGATGACGATGACGCCACGACGCGGATTCCTGCTCGCACTGGTCCTCGCCATGCCGGCGCTGGCGGCGGTTGCCGCGGCCCCACAGGCACAGCTCGATCCGACGATCAGGGAATTCAAGCTGCCCGCCGACATCCCCTGGAGGCACGGCGAAAACGGCGCCGCCTCGGCGGTGCTCTACGGCGACCCCTCGAAGCCGGGGCTGTACGTGCAGCTGCTGAAGCGTGGGCCGAACCAGTGGAGCAAGCCGCACAGCCATCCCAACGACCGCTACATCACCGTGCTCGAAGGCACGTTCTGGGCAGGCTCGGGCACCGGGTTCGATCCGAATCGCACCGTGGCGTTGAAACCGGGCGCGTTCATGCGCGACGTCGCGAACAAGGTTCACTTCGACGGATCGAAAGACGACGGCCTGACGGTGATGTTCGTGGGGATGGGTCCATCGACGTCGACGCCCGCGGAAGTCACCGCGGCGGCGACGAGCGGCCCGGTGTCGGTCGATCCGGCGGTCCGCGAGATTCATCCTCTCGACGACATGGTCTGGAACCAGTCGGAGGCGTCGTCTTCAATCACGCTCGCGGGCGACCCGACCAAGCCCGGCATCTACGTGCAGTACCTGCGCAGGAAGCCGAACAACTGGAGCCGCCCGCACTCCCACCCGAACGATCGATTCATCATGGTGATGGGTGGCACGATGCACATCGGCACCGGACCGACCTTCGACAAGGACAACACGGTGGCCTTGCCGAAGGGCGGGTTCGTGCGCGACGTGGCTCAGAAGGTCCACTTCGACGGATCGAAAGACGACGAGCTCTGGATCCAGATCGCGGGCATCGGCCCGGCGTCGACGCCATCGCGCTGACACCTACCAGGGCATCGTCCGCTTCGAATACTTCCGGCCGATCTCCGCCGCTTTCTCGTTGGCGGCGCCGATCATCACCCCTTCCTTGATCATGTCGACGACGTTGTCGGCGCTCACCGAGTTGAGGAAGAAGATCTTGCTGGCTTTGGTCGCGGCGAAGACCTTCGCGCGCGCCGCGGCCATCAAGGGTGGCAGCGGCCCCGGGCCGGTTTTCACGCCGAGCGAATACGCCATGTCTCCCGGTCCCCACTCCGCGAAGGCGACACCCGGCACCTTCGCATTCACCTCGGCGTTCTCCAGCGCGTACTTGTCTTCGAGCTTCAGGCCGAGCAGCAGCTCCCCTTTCGGGTTGAGCGGCCAGACATCCGCCTTCTCGCCGTACTCGTCGGTCGAGATGCCCCAGATGCGCGCGGCGGTCGGGTTGCCGTGAACGCCGCGCCGGCCGCCGTTGGCCGGCGAGCGCACCGCCTCGATGAAGGCGCGCACCGCGCCGGGGGTGTCGGCGTGACAGAGCAGGATGCCGTGCACGCCGGTGGCCAGCACCTGCTGGAACATCCAGGCGTTGGCGCGTACGCTCGCCTCGTCGGTGCCGTTCACCGGCACGTTGACGATCACCGCCGGCGTCCGGTGTCCGCTTTTCGTCGGCCCGCCCTGTGCCAGGCCGCGCATGTAGTCGGCGAGCCCCTTGACGTCGAACGGGGCGTGCTCCATGTCGTAGCTGATGTAGTCGGCCCAGGTCTGGGCGTCCTTCATCCCCTGCTGGAAGCTCCCGTCCGTCCCCTCGTGGGAACCGGTGTAGTAGATCGGCTGCCCCTGCTCGAGCAGCTCGATGGCACGATTGATCCGCTGCGCTTTAGGCGGCTGCGCGATCGGGCTCGCGACCGAAAAGGCGAGGACGACCGCTGCCGCGACGACTCGAATGACGCTTTTCATCGGCGACCTCCTGGGGCATGGAGTGTTTTATCGGTCCCGGCCAGCATAGACGGCGCCCTGCACGGCGGCGACCGCTCGCCCGGCATATCCGTCCACGAGCGGCGCGCGTCCGGTGCGGACGGCCTCGACGAAATCGTCGACCAGCGGCTGGTGCACGTTCGCCGCCGGGGGATGCGACTCGCGGCGTTCGCGGCCGGCGGCGCGAACCGTGATCTCGCCGCGATTCAGCGAGGGGATTCTAACGGATCCGGCTGTGCCGAACAGATCGAAGGTGTCCTGCCGATCCGCGGCCGCATGGGAGACCACCACCAGGCCGGTGGGTCCGCTCTCGAACTGCAGCAGCGCGGCCGCCGTGTCTTCCACCTCGCGGCTCAGCGCGACAGTCGAGACGATGCTCGTCACGCGCCGGACCGGGCCGAGGAGGTGCAGCAAGACTTCGAGGCGGTGACAGCCGAAGTCTGCCATCGGCCCGCCGCCCGCTTCCGCGCGCTGCAGGAGCCACGAGCGCGGTTCACCAGGCTGCGGGTCGAAGGGCTCGAACGCGGTCATCTGTGCGAAAACCGGCTTGCCGATCTCGCCGGACTCGACGATCGCGCGGACACCTGCGACCACCGGATAGAACCGGCGATAGTAGGCGATCCCGAGCGCGACGCCGGCCGCGCGGCAGGCGGCAATCATCGCGTCGCACTCCGCGGCGTCCATCGCCATCGGCTTCTCGCACAGCACGTGCTTCCCCGCGTTCGCGGCGGCGATGGTCTGCTGGGCGTGGAGTCGAACCGGCGTGGCGACGTAGACGGCGTCGATTCCGGGATCGGCGACGAGATCGCGCCAGTCCGCATAGGCGCGGCCGGCGCCGATCTCGCGCGCGAACTCTTCAACCTGATCGGCGCGCGCGCGGCTGACGGCGGCGAGCGTGCAGCCGCTGCATTCGCGCAGCGCTTCGGCGACGCGCTTGCGGACTATGTCGCCGGCGCCGATCAGTCCCCAGCGCATCGTCAGGGATTAGGGAATAGGGATTGGGGATTGGTTCCGCTTAGGGAGTAGGGTCCAGGGACCAGGAGGGCTCCACGAACGCGAATCCCTGCGCCCCTGATCCCTCTAATCCCTAATCCCTACTCCCCGGTCCCTCCACGGGTCAGAACTTCAGCTTCACCGCGAGCTGAATCTGTCGCTCCGTCGTCCCGCACGTCGCGCACGACGGGCTGGCGAGCATCGCCGAGATCGTGCCGAACGCGGGGTTACCCAGCTGGCCGTTCGGGTTCGCGAACTGCGGGTGGTTGAGGACGTTGAACGCCTCGAGCCGCAGCTCCGATCCGATGCGGCCGATCGTCGTCGACTTGATCAGCGAGAGGTCGATATTGGCGGCACCGGGGCCGCGCACCGAGTTGCGGCTGGTGTTGCCGAAGGTGCCGGTGGTGTCGGGCACCTGCTGGAAACAGGCGGTGTTGAACCAGCGATCGATGGTCGGGTTGTCGAGCGTCGGATCGCAGATCGTGTTCGGCCGGTTGATGGTGATGCCGGTCGACAGCATGCTCTGCGACTGCGTGATCCCGCCGGGATTGCTGACGATCGGCAGGCCGCTCCGAAGGTAGAGGATGCCGCCCAGCTGCCAGCCGCCCCACGCGCGGTCGTTGGCCCATGGGATCTCGTAGATCCAGTTCGAGCTGAACGTGTGCCGGACGTCGTAGTCGGCCGGCCCGCGGCTGTACTCGGGATTGAAGATGTCGGTCAGCGTGACGGTGCCGTCGTTGTCGGAGTTCAGATCGATCGCGCGCCCCAGCGTATACGAGTTGAGGAACGAGAAGTGGTTCGCCGAGCGGCGCTGGAACTTGATCAGCAGCCCGTTGTACTCGACGTAGCCCCTGCTGGCGAGCGCGCCGACCGTGCGCAACAACGGAGACTGCGCGGCAAACGGCCGGTTGATGTTCTGGTCGATCACGCCAACGCGGGGCGGCGCCTGGTTGAGATCGACTTTCAACGCCGCGTTCTTCGTCCGCGATCCAGAGTAGGCCGTTTCGATCATGTAGTTCGCGCCGAACTGCCGCTGCACGTTGACGTTGAAATTGTGCGCGTGCGCGTCGCGGAAGTCGGTGAGGAACGCCGACCGCGTGTTGCCGGCCGGCGGGATGTTCGGGTTCACTCCCGGCGGCGCGGCGAGGCCGTTCGACAGGATGATGTTGGTGCCGAAGTTCGTCGTCTGGGCCTGCGCCTGCAGGAACGGCTGGTTCTGCGCCTTCGACGACGACGTGCCGCCGGGCGTGAAGTTCCAGAAGAGGCCATAGCCGCCGCGGATGATCGTCCGGCCGCTGCCGTTCAGATCGTAGGCGAACCCGATGCGCGGCCCGATGTCGCGCTTCGAGTAGGTCTGCAGGTAGCGGCCGACATGCACGCCGTTGATCACCGCATCGTCGGACGCGACCACGAACCGGCCGGTCGAGACATCGAAGTTCGACTGCTTGTTGTCCTTCTCCACCCACGGCACGTAGACATCCCATCGCAGGCCGGCGTTCAGGGTCAGCCGGTTGGTCAGGCGGATGTCGTCCTGGACGTAGGCGGCGTACTCCGGCCGCAGTTCCGTGTAGGTGCCCGGGTCGAAGAAGGTCCGGCTGGCATTGCTGGCGTAGCCGAGCAGGAAGCTGGCGAAGTCGAACCCGGTGTTCGCGAGCACGCTGCAGTTGGCGGTGATGCCGGCGCAGTTCGAGGTCAGGTTCTGGTTGAAGTCGAAGCGGCCGACGATCGTGTCGGCGTTGAGGATCTCGCGCGAGCGCAGCGTCAGGCTGCCGCCGGCCTTCATCGTGTGCTTGCCGGCGACGCGGGTGACGTTGTCGAAGAACTGGAAGTCGTTCTGGTTGGTGATGAGCGGCTGGTTCCCGTTCGAGCCCATGTTCCGCATGCCGCCGTTGTTGAACATCAGCTGGCTCATCGCCGAGGTCGTCTCGCCGAGGTTGACGCCGGGGATGCCGACGCTCTGTGCGATGTTGGTGCCGTAATCGATCGGCGTCATCAGGAACTTGATCGAGCTCCAGCCGAAGCGGAATTCATTCAGCCAGCTGGCGTTGAACGTATGCGTGTCGTTGAACGCCAGGCCCTGCGCCTTGATGTTGCCGTCGCCGGCGCCGAAGGTGAAGCCGGCGTCGCCGTGCGGCAGCGTCGCCGGCAGGACGCGATGGGTCTTCTGATAGCTGTAGCGGGTGAAGAAGCGGTTGCTGGCCGCCAGCGCGTGATCGATCTTGAGGTCGATCTGGTTGTCCTGCCGCTCGATTGTCGGGTTGATCAGGTAGTTGTTGATTGTCTGGCCGGAGGCGCTGCGCGTGCCGGCGGTGTTCGGTTCGGGAATCAGCTGGCTGAGGATGTTTCGCGACGCAGAATCGAAGCGGTTCAGCGGGATGAGGTTGCCGGCGAACGGCTGGCCGGTGCGCGGATCGTAGATGACGCGGTTCAGCTCGGAGAAGTCGCCAGCGCGCATCCGCGCCGACGGTACGGTCGACAGGTAGGTCGCGCCCTGGCGGACGCGGTAACCCTGGTAGTCGAAGAAGTAGAACGTCTTGTCGTGCACGATCGGGCCGCCGACGGTGCCGCCGTACTGGTGCTGGCTGAAATCGGGCTTCGGCCGGCCGGCGCGGTTGTTGAAGAAGTTGTTGGCGTCGAAGCGGTCGTTGCGCATGAACTCGAAGCCGCTGCCGTGCATCACGTTGCTGCCCGACTTGATCTGCAGGTTGACCACGCCGCCGAGCGAGCGGCCGAACTCCGCCGAATACGTGCTGGTCTGCAGCTTGAACTCGTCGAGCGCGTCGACGCTCGGGAAGAGGACGACGGTCTGCAGCCACGTCTCGTTGTTATCGACGCCGTCGAGCATGTAGTTGTTGTCGCGCGGCCGTTGGCCGTTGGCGGAGAACGACGCCGACGCGCGCCACGCCAGGCTGCCGGCGCCGTCGATGTTCGCGCCGGGGATGCCGCGCACCACGCCCGGAATCGTCCGCGTGAGGTTGACGAAGTTGCGGCCGTTCAGCGGCAGCATCTTGATCTGCTCTTCATTGACGGTCGTGCCAAGCTCCGACGACGCGGTCTGCACGAGCGGCGAGGTGCCGGTCACCGTAATCGATTCCTCCACCGCGCCGAGCTCGAGGCGGACGTTGATCCGCACGCGCTGGTCGACGCCGAGATCGACGTCGGGGACGATCACGCTCTTGAAGCCGGTGAGCTCGGCCTTGACCGAATAGCGTCCGGTCGGCAGCGACGGCACGGTATATTCGCCCGCCGAGTCGGTGACAACGTTGCGCACGAGACCCGTGCCGGCGTGGGTCAAAGTGACGGTGGCGCCGGGCATGACTGCTCCGGTCGAATCGGTAATCTGTCCGAGGACCGTGCCGGTCACGGCTTGCGCCAGCGACGCGGACGGGTGCAGGCATAGGCACGCGGCAACAACGAGACCCAGAACGGCTCTCTTCACCTTCGTCCTCCATGCGCCGGCGAGGCGGCGCGGAATTCATCGACCGATGACACGGTGTCCACCGCTCCGAGATCGACCGAGATGGCTCGGCCCGCGGCGACCACCGCCTGCGCGATGTCGCTGCCGACCGGCTCGCGCGGCATGCGCTCGGTCGGGCCGGCGACGCTGATCGCTGCGACCACGTCGCCGGTGTGGTTGAAGATCGGCGCGGCGATGCAGGTCACGCCTTTCTCCCTTTCCTCGAGATCGAGGCCGTAGCCCCGTTCGCGGATCACCGCCAGCTCCTTCATCAGGCGCCTGGCGGAGGTGATCGTCCGCGGCGTCAGCGCGGTGAACTTCTGCGTCGCGGCCCACGCCGCGACTTCGGCCTCGGGCCGGAAGGCGAGCAGCGCCTTGCCGAGGCCGGTGCAATACGCCGGCAGGATGGCGCCGGCGCGCGAGCGCATGTAGCCGACCGACAGCGGCGACAGCATCCGCTCCAGGTAGACGACCTGCCAGTGGTCGAGTATCGCGATCTGTGTCGTCTCGCGCGTCGACTCGCGCAGCGAGGCGAGGTGCGGCCGCGCCGTCTCACGCAGGTCGAGCCCGCCGGCGACGATGTTGCCGAGGACAAAACACTTGAGGCCGAGCTGATAGGCGCCGTGCACCTTGTCGAGGAAGCCCGACTGCTCGAGCGTCGACAGCAGCCGGAACGCGGTGGCGCGCGGAATGCCGGTGCGGCTCGCCAGGTCGGCGAGCGAGAGGCGCGGCTCGCGAAACGAGAAGACGCTGAGCAGCTCGAGCGCCTTCGCCGCCGCATCGACCTTGTAGCGCGCGGCCGGCACCACGCGGACCCGTCGTTTCATTGGGTGAAACGATATATCGTACCGTGAACTCGGTGTCAACGCACCGGCCGGGAGAAAAACGCGGGCCCGACGGGAAGAACCCCGAAATCTCGGATTCTTGGATCTACTGCGGCAGCACGAACGCGTAGAGCGCGTCGCCGGCACCGACGACGACGAACTGGCGGCCGTCGAGGAGGTAGGTTTGCGGGCCGTTGGTCGTGTTGGCGCCAAGCCCCGCGTGCCACAGCGGCTTGCCGCTTGCCGCATCGTAGGCCACGAAGTTTCCGCCGCCGTCGTTGCCGAACAGGACGCCGCCGGCGGTCGAGAGCAGACCCATCGCGCCGCCGAGGCTTCCCGCCGGACCCATCGCCAGCGGCCGCGACCACGCGACGCGGCCGGTCTTGTAGTCGATCGCCTTCAACGCGTTGCCGATCGTGCCGACGCTTCGCTCGGCCGCCGCCCATCCCTGTGGCCGGCCGTCGGTGTCGGTGAGATACATCACGCTGAAGGTCTGACGCGTGCCGAAGTACAGGAGGCCGGTATCGGGGCTGAAGCTTGGCGGCGGCCAGTTGGTCGCGCCGGTCGTATCGGGCGAGACCAGCGTGCCCGGGACGGTGGCGTCCTTCGAGGGATGCCGGATCGGCTGCCCGTTGGCGTTGATCTCCTTCGCCCAGTTCAACGAGTCGGTGTGCTTCGAGGTGAGCAGGTGCTCGCCGGTCACGCGATCGAGCAGGAAGTAGTGGCCGTTGCGGCTCGCCTGCGCCACCATCTTGCGCGGCCGCCCGCCGAAGTCGCCGTCGATGAGCACGGGCGTCTGCGCCGCGTCCCAGTCGTGCGTGTCGTGCGGCGTCACCTGGTAGTACCACGCCATCTTCCCGGTTTCGGGATTGATGGCGACGATCGAGCAGGTGTAAAGGTTGTCGCCTTCCCGGCTTTGCCCGGCGAGCACCGGCTGCGGGTTGCCGGTGCCGAAGTAGTAGAGCTTGAGCTCCGGATCGTACGTGCCGGGCAACCACGGCATCCCGCCGCCGTGCGACATCGCGTACTCGTCGGGCCACGATTCGGCGCCGGTTTCGCCGGCGCGCGGCGTCGTGTTCCAGCGCCACACCAGGTTGCCGCTCTCCGGATCGCGCGACTCGAGATACCCGGGCACATCGAGCGCATCGCCGCCGACGCCGATGATCACCTGCTTGCCGATGATCATCGGCGCGTTGGTCGAGAAGTACTCGCGCTTCATGCTGGCGACCTCGTGGTGCCAGCGCTCCTTGCCGGTGGCGACATCGAGCGAGACGAAGTAGTTGTCGGGCGTCAGGAAGTACAGCCAGCGGTCGAGGATGCCGACGCCGCGGTTGCCGATGTGATCGCCGCCGCGGGTCTTCCACGCGTAGTGCCAGACCTCGCGGCCGGTCCGCGCATCGAGCGCCCAGACATGATCGGGCGCGGAAAAATACAGGATGCCGCCGATCATCAGCGGCGTCGACTTGACCGACGGCTGCGTCGCCGGCGGCGGCGTGTCGGGCCCTTCCCCGCCGACAATCGCGCCCGCCCGCGACGTGTTCAGCCGGTAGATCCACGCCAGCGCGAGGTTCTTGACCGTGGCGGTGTTGATCTGTTTCAGCGTGCTGTAGCGGCGGCCGGAATAGTCGCCGTGATAGGTCGGCCAGGAATCGGTGGGAATCTGCGCCGCGAGCGCCAGCGGCGCCGCGGCGAACGCGACGAGAGCCACCACCCGGCACAGTCGCTGCGCGCGCGGGCTGATCATTTCAGGCTCGCCAGGTAAGCCGTCATGTTGTGCATGTCGGCGTCGGTCCACTTCGTCAGCTGATCGATGTGCGCCTGCAGCGGATCGGTCACGACAACCTGTGGCTCGTCGCCGTGGCGCAGCCACGATCGCATCGCGCCGGTCGCCGCATCGTAGATGGTGATGTCGTAGTCGGTCATGCGGACGAGGCCGCCGGTGGCGGCCGCGCCCGGGCGCGGGGTGACCGTGGCGCGAATCGCCGTCGGCTGCGCGTAGAGCGGTTCCGGCGCGACGCCTGGCGGCACGACGCGGCCGCGCGGCAGGAGCAGCCGCTGCTGGAGCGCGACCGGTTCGTACTTCGCGCCGATGCCCTTCAAGTCGCCGGTCGGCGAGTGGCAGGCGACGCATCGCCCGGCGCCGGTGAAATAGGATTCGCCCGCCTTCGGGTCGCCGACCAGGATGTCGAGAATCTTGTAGAGGCGGCGGTTGGCGTTCAGGTAAATCGCCGAGTGGAGAAACGCGGCCAGGTCCTCGACCTGCGCCCGCGGCAGGTCGAACCTCGGCATCCCGCGATCGGGACGGCCGGCCTGCAGGAACGCGCCCAGCTCGCGGCCGTTCTCGTCGTTCTGGACCAGCGCCGATCGCGTGAGATCCGGTCCGCTCGACCCGCCGCGCGCGTTGGCGCCGTGACAGAAGCCGCACTCCTGGACGTGGAGGCGCTGCCCGCGCTCGATCGCCGCCGGGTCGCCGGGCGGCGCCGGCGGCTGCTGTGCGTTGCCGACGACGGTCGAGAGGACGACGATCAACGCAGACCACGAACTCATCGACGACAGGCTCAGACCTCTGCGCCCTCTGCTCGCTCCGCGGGCTCCGCGCTCCCCCATGCGGCACACCTTACCAAAAAGGGGGCGCCGGCGTTACTCTGTCGCGCCATGGCACGAGCACTTGCGAAAACCACCCGGCGCGAGCTGTTCTCGGCGGCCGTCGGCGGGGCGTTTGCCGACGGCGTGGTCAAGAACGGCCGTCTCAAGCAGTCGGTATCGCGCTGGCCGTACCAGAAGATCCCGCTGCCCGAGTTCTGCCGCGCCGTCGCCGGGATCGGCCTGACGGCGGTGGATCTGCTGGAGGAACCCGAGTGGGCCGTCGCCCAGCAGCACGGCCTGGTCTGCTCGATGGGCTACGCCGGCGGCGGCTCGATCCGCGACGGCCTCAACGTCACCGCCAATCACGACGCGATCGTCCGCAACTTCGAGCGGACGATTCCGCGCGCGGCGGCGATGGGCGTGCCGAACGTCATCACCTTTTTCGGCAATCGCCGCGGGATGACCGACGAGGTCGCGACGGCGAACTGCATCGCCGGCCTGAACCGCGTCAAGCAGATCGCCGAAGATCACGGCGTCACGATCTGCGTCGAGCTGTTGAACAGCAAGGTGAACCACCCCGACTACCAGGGCGATCGAACCTCGTTCGGCGCGGCGATCGTCAAGGCGGTGAACTCGCCGCGGGTGAAGCTGCTCTACGACATCTATCACATGCAGATCATGGAGGGCGATCTCGTCCGCACGATCACCGACAACAAAGATCTGATTGCGCACTACCACACCGGCGGTGTGCCCGGCCGCCACGAGCTCGACGCGTCGCAGGAGGTGAACTGGCCGGCGGTGTGCCGCGCGATCGTCGACACCGGCTTCAAGGGCTATCTCGCGCACGAGTTCGTGCCGACGCGCGACCCGCTGACGTCGCTGCGCGAGGCGGTCGCGCTCTGCGACGTGTGAGGGCGCGTTAGAAACGCAGCGCCTTTCGGACGGCGCT
>Ga0207645_10003082_pt1 | contig 12793 bp, 8 predicted proteins | sample KBSM53metaG_FD_184331 | JGI IMG/M metagenome (GOLD analysis project Ga0207645, IMG submission 184331) | Miscanthus rhizosphere microbial communities from Kellogg Biological Station, Michigan, USA - KBS M5-3 metaG (SPAdes) (version 2) | ecosystem: Host-associated > Plants > Roots > Rhizosphere >...
TCTTGAGCGCGGCGCCGCGCGTCGTGAAGACGCCGCGCACGTCGGCGTTCTCGACGACGACCTCGCTGGCGGGCGGCTCGGTCGATTCGGCCGGCGGCGTCGCGGCCTGCACCGACGGCGTGGGATTGGCCGGCGCCGGCGTCGAGGCGTTCGGCGCGGTCGCCGTCTTGCTCGCCTGGACCGGCTTCTGATCCGGTTCCTTCGGCGCCGGGAACATCAACTGGTATCCGTACAGCACCAGGAACGACAGCAGTACGGCGATGAGGACTCTTCTTTCCATCTATGAGCGCTATACGGAGACGGGCTTGCCGCGCCGGGGCCCCGACGTCGGAGAAGGTACCGGATCGAAACCGGAACGGCCGAGTGGATGACAGCGGCCGAGCCGGCGCAGCGTCAGCCACGAACCGCGAAGCGCGCCGTGCGTGTCGATCGCTTCGATGGCGTAACAGGAGCAGGTCGGGAGGAACCGGCAGCTGCCGCCAAAGTGCGGGGACAGCAGCAGCTGGTAGCCGCGAACGAGCCGGACGAGGAGCTTCGCTGTCATGAATTTGACAGACCCAGCCGTCTCAGCGTGGTCCGATAGTCGATCGCCACGTCCCCGGCGACCGCCGTGACGGCCGCCTGCTTGGCGATGACGACCACGTCGGAGGCGCTCGCGGGAACGACCTCGGTCCTGAACACCTGTCGAATCAATCGTTTGGCGCGATTACGCGCCACCGCTCCGCCGATCTTGCGGCTCGCGACAATGCCGAGCCGTGACAGCTGGCCTTCGGCGGGCGCCGCAATGATCGTCAGGTAACGGCCATGGGCCCTGCGCCCGGCGTCGAAGACGCGCTGAAACTCGGTTCGGCGGCGGATTCGCCGGGCCGGCGGCAGGGAGTTGGAGGCCACGTCCCTAGCGGGAGTGCGTGACAGCGAGGCGCTTCCGTCCCTTGGCGCGACGGCGCTTCAGCACCTGGCGCCCGTTCTTCGTGGCCATGCGGACCAGGAAGCCGTGGGTCTTCTTGCGGCGCCGGCGATTCGGCTGAAATGTGCGTTTGCCCTTCATGACTTTGCGGAACCTCTGCGGCGATTCTGGCCGAACGGAGAAACAAGAATAGTAGCGAAGCCACTGTTCCAGTGTCAATTGCGGTGCGAAAACTGGCTATGTTACAGTCCCTTTTTCCCGGCGTCGCGGATGGGGCATTTAGGGGCCCCTGACCGAAGTTTTCCACAGCTGTGGAAAAAATTGTGGAAAAGCGGGGGGGCGAAAGTCGGAAACACCCTGTAAATAGCCTGTAAATCTTTAACTGAACAATTCGCCCTCCCGGAGGACGAGCCGGCCACCTGAGGCGAAAGTCCTCCGAACGCACATGATCGCCAGCAATATCTGGGACTTGGTCCTGACCCGCATCGAGACCAAGGTCAACCGGCACAGCTTTTATACCTGGTTCAAGCCGACGGCGTTCATCGCCGAGGGCGGGAACGGCATCCGGGTTCGCGTCCCCAACGTGCTCTTCCGCGACTGGTTGACGAAACATTATTCCGCGGTGATCGACGAAGCGCTGGCCGAAGTGCAGCGCGCCGGCGCGCGCGTCGAGTTTGCGACCGATGACGCCCTCGAGGCGCCGGTCGCCGCACCGCCGCCGATCCCGGACGCGGAGCCGGACGTCGACGAAGCGGCGGACGATCTCGGCATCCTCAGCCCGCGCTATTCGTTCGACACCTTCATCGTCGGCCCGTCGAACCAGTTTGCGCACGCCGCCTGCCGCGCCGTCGCCGAAGCGCCGTCGCGCTCGTACAACCCGCTCTTCATCTACGGCGGCGTGGGCCTCGGCAAAACGCACTTGATGCACGCGATCGGGCACTACGTCGCGACGCACCTGAAGACGCTGAAACTCACCTACATCTCGTCCGAGCGGTTCATGAACGAGATGATCAACGCGGTGCGCTACGATCGCATCCTGGATTTCCGCGAGCGGTACCGCAGCGTCGACGTGCTGCTCGTGGACGACGTGCAGTTCCTCGCGGGGAAGGAAGGCACGCAGACCGAGTTCTTCCATACCTTCAACGCGCTCTACGACTCGCAGAAGCAGATCGTCATCAGCTCCGACTGCCCGCCGCACGAGATCCCGCAACTCGAGGAGCGGCTCCGATCACGCTTCGAGTGGGGCCTGATCGCCGACATCCAGGCGCCGGACCTCGAGACGAAGACGGCGATCTTGAAGCGCAAGGCCGAGACCGAAGGGGTGCCGCTGCCCGACAACGTCGCGATCTACATCGCGGGGAAGATCAAGTCGAACATCCGCGAGCTCGAGGGGTCGCTGATCCGGCTGATTGCCTATGCCTCGCTGACCGGCAGGGAAATCACGCTGCCGCTCGCGCAGGACGTGCTGCGCAACGTGCTGCAGAACGACGATCGCGCGGTGACGATCGAGATCGTGCAGAAGTCGGTGGCCGACCACTACTCGCTGAAAGTGGCGGAGCTGAAGTCGAAGAACAACTCGAAGTCGGTGGCGATGCCGCGGCAGATCGCGATGTATCTGTGCAAGACGCTGACGAACGCGTCGCTGCCCGAAATCGGCAAGAGCTTCGGAGGGAAGCACCACTCCACCGTGATTCACTCGATCCGGAAGGTGGAGGCCATGCGGCAGAAGAACGGAGATTTCAACACACTTATCCACAACATGCTGGAATCCTTCCGCTGAGGAAACGGGGGTTTTCCACACGCCGGCCGGTCTCATCCGTGTGCATGCTTTGCGGGTATGGCCGGGATGGAAATCTTGCACAGTCCCGGGCCTGGAAACCCGCCGCCGTCCCGTAATCTCTTCCACAGCCTAAATGTCAGATTCTGAACGACTAATAGGTCTTTAAACGCTTTTCAACAGGACCTATTCTTTGTTATAATTCTTTGTTTACGTTTCTCTCCTCATTTTCTGAGATCACTCACGATGGAACTGGTCGTCCGCAAGACCGATCTGCTTCGCGAACTTCAACTCTTCCAAGGCATCGTCGAGCGCAAGAACACGATTCCCATCCTGGCGAACGTGCTGCTCGAGGCCAACGGAACGGAGGTGAAGATGCTCGCGACCGACCTCGAAGTCGGCTTGCGGAGCAAGTGCACGGCCAGCATCTCCAAAAGTGGATCGCTGACGCTGCCGGCGAAGAAGCTGTACGAAATCGTCAAGGCGCTGCCCGAGACCGACGTGCGGATCGAGGAAGACCGCGGCGGCGTGAAGGTGGCGGCGGAGCGTTTCGAGTCGCGCATGCAGACGCTGCCGCGGGAGGATTTCCCGACCCTGCCCGAGGCGAGCGGCACGGTCAGCGCGACGCTCGGCCGCGACGCGATCCGCCAGATGATCGCGAAAACGCAGTTTGCGATCACCGGCGAAGACACGCGCTATTTCCTGAACGGCGCGCTGTTCCTGCTGCGCCCCGACTCGATGGGCCTGGTCTCGACCGACGGGCACCGCCTGGCGCACATCACGATGGCGCGCGACGGGGACAAAGGAAAAGGCAAAGCGTCTAAAGGAGACGCGGCTGCAGACGAGAACCGGGTGATCCTGCCGCGCAAGACGCTGCTCGAGCTCGGACGGCTGCTCGGCGAGGGAGGCGAAGGCGACATCCAGTACGAGCGCGGCGAGAACCACCTGTTCTTCCAGGTCGGGGATCGCCTGTTGATCTCGCGGATGATCGACGGCCAGTTCCCGGCCTTCGAGCGGGTGATCCCGAAGAACAACGACAAGCACGTCGAGTTCGATCGCGATCGCCTGACCAGCGCCGTCAAGCGCGTGGCGCTGCTCTCGAACGAGCGCTCGCGGGCGGTGAAGTTCCAGATCGACAAGGGGAAGGTCGAGATCGCCTCGAGCAGCCCGGAGTTCGGCGAGGCCAAGGAAGCGCTGATGGTCGATTACGCCGCGGCGCCGGTGACCATCTGCTTCAACGCCCAGTACGTGCTCGATTTCCTCGGCGTCGTGGAGACCGATTCGGTTTCGCTCGATTTCAAGGACGAGATGAGCCAGGCCGTGTTGAAACCTCTCGGCGGCGAGGGCTACGACTACACCTACGTCATCATGCCGATGCGTATCTGAGCGCCATTTCCTGAATGAACGAACTGAACGAACCGAACACGCCGCAGCCGCCCGCGCCCACGGAGCCGGCTGCGCCGGATACAGCTGTGGTTGCGCCGGGCAGCAGCAGCAACGGCAACGGTACGGGCGCTGACGACTACGGCGCGGACAAGATCAAAGTCCTCGAAGGGCTCGAAGCCGTGCGCAAGCGGCCGGCGATGTACATCGGGTCGACCGGCGCGCAGGGGCTGCATCATCTCGTCTACGAGATCGTCGACAACTCGATCGACGAGGCGCTGGCCGGCCACTGCGACCAGGTCAACGTCACGATCCATATCGACAACTCGATCACAGTGATCGACAACGGCCGCGGCATCCCCGTCGATCGCCACGAGAGCGGCAAGTCGGCGGCGGAAGTCGTGCTGACCGTGCTGCACGCCGGCGGCAAGTTCGACAACGAGAGCTACAAGGTGTCGGGCGGTCTTCACGGCGTCGGCATCTCGGTGGTCAACGCGCTGTCGGAGACACTGGAGCTCGAGATCTGGCGCAGCGGCCAGGTGTATCAGCAGACCTACGAGCGCGGCACCCCGGTCGCCGATCTGGTCGCGACGGGGACGACGAAGAAGCGCGGGACGAAAGTCACGTTTTCGCCCGATCCGCAGATTTTCGAGACCACCGAGTTCAGCTTCGACACGCTGGCCCAGCGCCTGCGCGAGCTGGCGTTCCTGAACGCCGGCGTGACGATCACCATCGACGACGAGCGCGACGCCGGCAAGGGGCACAAGTTCCTGTACGAAGGGGGCATCGTCTCCTTCGTCCAGTATTTGAACCAGAACAAGTCCCCGGTCAACGAGAAGCCGATCTACATGCATGCCGAGAAAGACGGCATCGACACCGAGATCGCGCTGCAGTGGAACGACGGCTACGCCGAAACGCTCTACTCGTTTGCCAACAACATCAACACCCACGAGGGGGGCACGCACCTCTCCGGGTTCCGCTCCGCGCTGACGCGCACCGTCAACTCGTACGCGGCCAAGAACAACCTGGCGAAGGACCTCAAGGACGCGACGATCAGCGGCGACGACATCCGCGAAGGGCTGACCGCGGTCATCAGCGTGAAGATTCCGCGGCCGCAGTTCGAAGGGCAGACCAAGACCAAGCTGGGCAACACCGAGGTCAAGGGGATCGTCGAGACGATCGTCAACGACAAGCTGGGCGCCTATCTCGAAGAGAACCCGAACGTCGCCAAGCGCGTGATCCTCAAGGCGGTTGACGCGGCGCGGGCGCGCGAGGCGGCGCGCAAGGCGCGCGATCTGGTCCGCCGCAAGGGAGCGCTCGACAGCAGCACGCTGCCGGGCAAGCTGGCCGACTGCCAGGAACGCGACCCCGCGCAGAGCGAGCTCTACATCGTCGAAGGAGAGTCGGCCGGCGGATCGGCGAAGCAGGGGCGCGACCGCCGCTTCCAGGCGATCCTGCCGATCAAGGGGAAGATCCTCAACGTCGAGAAGGCGCGCTTCGACAAGATGCTGGGCAGCGACGAGATCAAGACCATGATCGCGGCGCTCGGCACCGGCATCGGCGCGGAGGACTTCGATCCGGCCAAGCTCCGCTACCACCGGATCATCATCATGACCGACGCGGACGTGGACGGGTCCCACATCCGGACGCTGCTGCTGACGTTCTTCTACCGGCAGATGCGCGCGCTGGTCGATTCCGGCTACGTCTACATCGCGCAGCCGCCGCTGTTCCGCGCCAAGCGCGGGCGCACCGAGAACTTCATCCGCGACGAGCGCGAGCTGGAGAACTGGCTGATCCGCCGCGCGGTGGAATCGCGCGAAGTGATCCTGCCCGACGGCACGACGTTCAAGGGAACCGAGCTCGAGCAGAAGCTCGAGAAGCTGATTCACTTCCGCAAGCTGCTGCAGGTCGTCGAGCGGCGCGGCCCGACGCGCGACGTGATCATCGAGCTGCTCGACCGCGGCGTCCGCGGCGACAAGACGTTCTTCACCGATCGCGACAAGGTCCAGGCGTTTGCCGACTCGCTGCACTCGCCGACGAGGTCGGCCAGCGTGCAGCCCGACGAAGAGCACCAGGCGCACGGCGTCGTCATCGAGGACCGCCGCGGCGGCTATCCGCGCTACCACCGCGTCGACCTGGATTTCGTCACCGCCAGCGAGTTCCGCACCCTGGCGCACAGCTACCAGGACGTGAAGGGCATCAAGGGGCCGATGGTCGTGAAGACGTCGGCGTCGGCGCCGCTCGATGGCGACGCAGGCGACGAGTCCGCGGACGCCGGACAGGCCGCCGCGACCGGCGACACCGCGATCGGCGGCGTGCCGCTCGACGAAGCGACGAAGCTGGCCGCGGAACCGAAGATCCCCGACGCCAGCACGATGCCCGGCGCGGCCAAGGCGGCCGCGAAAGGCCAGGACCAGGAAGTCCGGGTCGAGTCGCTCGACGAGCTGGTCGAGTTCTTCATCGCCGCGGGCAAGAAGGGGGTCGCCGTCAACCGCTACAAGGGCCTCGGCGAGATGAACCCCGACACGCTGTGGGAAACCACGATGGATCCGGCCAAGCGCACGCTGCTCCAGGTCAGGGCCGAGGATCACACCGAGGCCGACCTGATGTTCACCACGCTCATGGGCGACCAGGTCGAGCCGCGCCGCAAGTTCATCGAGGACAACGCCCTCGACGTCAAGAACCTCGATATCTAGCCGTTCGCACGCCCGGCCTGAAGGCCAGGCCGACAGGTGATGCACGCCCGGCCTGAAGGCCGGGCCAACAGGTATGACCGAAATCGCCGCCAACAAAGTTCCCGTCAACATCGAAGACGAGATGAAGCGCTCGTACATGGATTACGCGATGAGCGTAATCATCGGGCGAGCGCTGCCCGACGCGCGCGACGGCCTCAAGCCGGCGCACCGCCGCGTGCTCTACGGCATGCGCACGATGGGCCTGGCCAGCAACCGCGCCTACCGCAAGTGCGCGAAGATCGTCGGCGAGGTCATGGGCAACTTCCATCCCCATGGCGACGCGTCGATCTACGACACGCTCGTCCGCCTGGCGCAGGACTTCAACATGCGCTATCCCCTGGTCGACGGCCAGGGGAACTTCGGGTCGATCGACGGCGACCCCCCTGCGGCGATGCGCTACACGGAAGCGCGCCCGGAGTCGCTCGCCGAAGCGATGATGGGGGACCTCGACAAGGAGACGGTCGACTTCGTCCCCAACTACGACGAGACCACCGAAGAGCCGACCGTCCTGCCGACCACGTTCCCGAACCTGCTGGTCAACGGATCGGCGGGCATCGCGGTCGGCATGGCCACCAACATCCCGCCGCACAACATGCGCGAGGTCATCGACGGCGTCATCGCCGCGATCGATCTGCGCGGGCAGTCCAAGGAATCGCGGCTCAAGGCGGTGATGAAGGCGGTCAGCGGCCCCGACTTCCCGTCAGGCGGCTTCATCGTCGGCCGCCAGGGCATCTTCCAGGCCTTCATGACCGGCCGCGGGTCGATCACGATGCGGGCGCGGTCGAGCGTCGAGGAAAGCAAGAAGGGCGACAAGCAGTCGATCGTCGTCACCGAGATCCCCTATCAGATCAACAAGGCGCGGCTGATCGAGAAGATCGCCGACCTGGCCCGCGAGAAGACCATCGAGGGCATCAGCGACCTGCGCGACGAATCCGACCGCGACGGGATGCGGATCGTCATCGAGCTGAAGCGCGGCGAGATGCCCGACGTCGTGCTGAACAATCTCTACAAGCACACGCCGCTGCAGACCACCTTCGGCATCATCATGCTGGCGATCGCCGGCGGCCGGCCCAAGGTGATGCCGCTGCTCGAGATCATCGAGCACTTCATCGAGTTCCGCCGCGAAGTGGTGCGGCGCCGCACCGAGTTCGAGCTGCGCAAGGCGGAGGCGCGGGCCCACATCCTCGAAGGGCTCAAGATCGCGCTCGATCACCTCGACGAGGTGATCAAGCTGATTCGCGGGTCGAAGAGCCCGGCCGAGGCGCGCGAAGGGCTGCAGGGCAGCTTCAAGCTGTCGCTGGTGCAGGCGCAGGCGATCCTCGACATGCAGCTGCAGCGCCTGACCGGCCTCGAGCGCCAGAAGATCCTCGACGAGCTGCTCGAGCTGATGAAGACCATCGAGCGGCTGCGCGCGATCCTCTCCAGCGAGGAGCTGCTGACGCAGCTCGTGGTCGACGAGCTGAAGGCCGTCCGCGAGAAGTTCGGCGACGCGCGCCGCACCGAGATCATCGACGAGAGCGGCGAGCTGCGCATCGAGGACCTGATCGCCGACGAGGACATGGCGATCACGGTCACCAACACCGGCTACATCAAGCGCACGCCGATCTCGACCTACCGCGCCCAGCGCCGCGGCGGCAAGGGGCGCATCGGCATGCGCACGCGCGAAGAGGACTACGTCAGCCACCTCTTCATCGCCTCGACGCACGCCTACATCATGATCTTCACCGACCGCGGCCGCGCCTACTGGCTCAAGGTCCATGAGGTCCCCGACGTCGGCCCTGGCGGCAAGGGCAAGGCGATCGTCAATCTCGTCCAGTTCGAGTCCCCCGAGGAGAAGATCGCGGCGCTCCTGACGGTGAAGGAGTTCCCGGAGGAGGAAGGCCGGCAGTTCGTCGTGATGGGCACCCGCAAGGGGACCGTCAAGAAGACCGATCTCTCGGCCTTCAGCAATCCGCGCCCGAGCGGCCTCATCGCGATGGGCATCGAGGAGGGGGACGCGGTGATCGCCGTCGAAGTGTCCGACGGCGCCGAGCAGATCCTGATCGGGACGCGCAACGGCATGGCCATCCGCTTCAACGAGACCGACGTCCGTCCGATGGGGCGCAGCGCCTACGGCGTCCGCGGCATCTCGCTGCGTGACGACGACGAAGTGGTCGCGATGGAAGTCGTCCACGAGGGAGGCACGGTGCTGACCGTGGCCCAGAACGGCTACGGCAAGCGCACCGAGCTCGACGAGTACCGCGTGCAGTCGCGCGGCGGGTTCGGCACCATCAACATCCAGACCTCCGACCGCAACGGCAAGGTCGTCGGCATCGCCTACGTCACCGACGAGGACGAGCTGATGCTGATCTCGCAGCAGGGAATGATCCTGCGCATGAAGGCCGGCGACATCCGCAGCATCGGCCGCGCGACGCAGGGCGTCCGCCTGATCGAGATGGAGGAAGGGGACGCGGTCGTCTCCGTCGCCAAGCTGGCGGAACGGGAAGAAGAGGAAGACGACGAAACCGACGCAGGCGAAGGCACGTAACGCTCCTTCGTATCCTTCGGTTTCCTTCGTATCCTTCGTTTACGCCGGCTGGAGGTTGGCGAACCTGGCCAGCAGCTTCTTCTGCCCGACCGAGTTGAACCGCACGGTGACCTTGTAGTCGTCGGTGTGCTCCTCGACCGCGAGGACCACGCCGACGCCGAACTGCGCGTGCCGCACGCGCATCCCCACCCGCACGCCGCTCGCGGACTGATCTTCGTTCTCGTAGGAGTACTTCTCGGCGTCTTCCTTGAAGCGCGCGGGGCGGCCGCCGCGGCCGTACGGGTTGGTGCGGAACTCGTAGTGGGCGTGCGCAAAGCTGTTCTGGGGGCCCGACGTGAACGCCGGGGTGATGCGCTCGACCAGGTCCGCCGGCACTTCCTCGACGAACCGTGACGGCTGGGTCGACTGGTATTCGCCGAAGACTCGCCGGCGCGCCGCGCTCGTCAGGAACAACCGCCGCTCCGCCCGGGTCATGCCGACGTAGAACAGCCGGCGTTCTTCTTCGAGCTCGTCCTGGTCCTCCGACGAGCGCGAGTGCGGGAACAGTCCTTCCTCCATCCCCGCGATGAAGACGACCGGGAACTCCAGCCCCTTGGCGGCGTGCATCGACATCAGCCAGACGCGCGCGTTCTTGGTGCCGGACTCTTCGTCCGCCTCGGAGAGCAGCGACAGGCGGTCGACGAAGCCCCCCAGCGAGGCCTCCGGGTCGCGCATCTCGTAATCGCGCGCCGCCGACACCAGTTCCATCAGGTTCTCGGTGCGCTCGTTGGCTTCCTCGGTGTTCTCGTCGCGCAGGTCCTTCAGGTAGCCGGAGCGATCCAGCATCTTGCCGATGGCGATCGAGACGGAGTCGGTCCGCGCGTCCTGCCCGAGGCCGGCGATCAGATCGCGGAACCCGCGCAGCGCCGAGACCGCGCGGTTGCCCAGCTTGTTCTCGTCCACCGCGTAGACCAGCCGCGCCCAGAGCGACCGCGCCGAGCTCACTTCCGCCAGGCCGGCCGCCAGCAGCGGCGGCGCGTCGGCGGCGATCTGATCGGGGTCGATCGCCTGCAGCGAGTCCATCACCCCTTTGCCGACGCCGCGCGTCGGCACGTTGATCACCCGCCGCAGGCTCACATCGTCATGCGGGTTGATGATCAGTTTGAGGTAAGCGAGTGCGTCCTTGATTTCCTTGCGCTCGTAGAACCGGACGCCGCCGATGATCTTGTACGGGACGTTCTCCCGCATCAGCTGATCTTCGATGGCCCGCGACTGCGCGTTGGTGCGGTAGAGCACCGCCACCATCGTGTCGATGTCGTCCGAGCGGGCCTGCTTGATCGAGCGGACGATGAAGTCGGCCTCTTCGAGCTCGTCGCTGCCGCGGTAGTAGACGATCTTCGCGCCCCCCTTGCGGTCGGTCCACAGCCGCTTGTCCTTGCGGTTGCGGTTCTGCTGGATGACGGCGGTGGCCGCGTCGAGGATGATCTGCGTCGAGCGGTAGTTCTGCTCCAGCCGGACGATGGCCGCGTCGCCGAAATCGGTCTCGAAGTCGAGGATGTTGCGGAGGTCGGCGCCGCGCCACTTGTAGATCGACTGGTCGGGGTCGCCGACGACGGCGAGGTTCCGGTGCACTTCGGCCAGGCGCCTGATCAGCATGTACTGCGGCCGGTTGGTGTCCTGGTACTCGTCGACCATGACGTACTTGAACTTGCGCGCGTAGCGCTCGCGCACCTGCACCGACGTCTCGAACAGCTCGACGGTCTTGAGCAGCAGGTCGTCGAAGTCGAGCGCGTTGCTCTCCTTGAGCGCCGCCAGGTATTTCTCGTAGATCTTGGCGATCTGCTCGTCGCGCAGGTTCCAGGCGCCGCGCAGCGAGTCGGGCCCTTCCATCCGGTTCTTCGCCTGGCTGATCCGCGCCAGCGCGATCCGCGGCGGCACCAGCTTGTCGTCGATCCCCAGCTCGCGCGACGCCTGCTTGACGACGGCGACCTGGTCCGACGAGTCGTAGATCACGAAGTCCCGCGACAGCCCGATGTGCGGCGCCTCGCGCCGCAGCAGCCGCGCGCACAGCGAATGGAACGTCGAGAGCCAGACGCCGTTGGCGTCCTCGCCGAGAAGGCTCTCCACGCGTTCCCGCATCTCGCCGGCGGCCTTGTTGGTGAAGGTGACCGCCAGCACCTCATCTGCCTTCGCCAGCCCGTTGCCGATGAGGTACGCGATGCGGAACGTGATGACGCGCGTCTTGCCCGAGCCCGCCCCCGCCAGGATCAGCAGCGGCCCCTGCGCATGCAGCACGGCTTCACGTTGTTCGGGATTGAGCTTGTCGAGGAAATCCATGCGGGAACTCCAAGTATATCGAGGTGCGGAGCTTCGATGTCGATGACCGATGCGCGATGATCGATGGCCGAGGTGCGAGGTGCGAGGTGCGGGGTGCGGGGTGCGGGGTACCGGAGTGCAGGGTGCGAGGGCCGGACTCCAGAAAGAAGGTTCGCACGCGATGTCTCGATCGAAGAGCGGTCGCTACGCGAGGAAGTGAAGCAGCACTACGGCGAATAAGGCACCGACTGCGCCGGCAGCGCCAGCGGCCAACCGCCTCTCCTTTTCACGCCGGATTCCGTACAACAGTTTCTGGGCGCGGTCGAGCACGGCTTGGAGCTCGCGCGCTGCGGTGGGAGCAATGAACTTCAGCCGCAGCGCAATCTCGAGTTGCGTATCGAAGCGGGCGACGTTCCCGCCAATCGCGCAGCACTAAAACTTCTCTCCCTACTCGAAGGTCTCTCTTCTGAAGAACGTGAAGCAACGCGCATCGCCGAAGTCGCCGATCTGATCAAGTCGGAATACTTCCGTCTTAGCGACGCAGAGACGCAGGTTCTTTCAAAGCGCTTCGACGAGCAGCATCTCGATCTGTTCCGAGCCGATGTGCCGAACCTGAGCTCCGAAACAGTCGCGCGTTTGAAGAACCGTTATCGCATCGGTTTCTGGGATGCCGACTCGCTCGAAAATGCGTTTGCGTATGTCGGCAGCGACCTGAGTGTGAGCGCGTGGCTGGCGCGCGCGCAGAAGTTGTACACGGATCTGCCCGGCGCCGCTGCCACGAAAGAGCTGCTGAACATCGATGCGGGCGCGTACGATCGCGATCGCGACATCGCCGACAACGTCGAGAACGCGGAAACCGCGAAGCTCGAAGAGAAAGGCGTCGAGAAGAAGCGGCGTCCGTCGCGCGACATTCATCCGGCAGCGCTCGCCTGGACGTCACTCGTCATTCATCGATTCGCAGAGTTGATCCAGGCGGTGCCGCGCGTAGCAAAGCCGGCGGAGCTACGAGTGGAGTTGATGAGCTTGTTGGGTCGACTTGGTTTCCGCGAGCAGATCGTCGAGCCGACACGGATGTCGAATGACGATCAGGAACTGCCGCAGGTCATGCTCAATCTCAGTGCGTTGGAATCGATCCGACGCGCGATCGTCGCTGCCGTGAAGAGCATTGA
>Ga0207645_10003083_pt1 | contig 12792 bp, 13 predicted proteins | sample KBSM53metaG_FD_184331 | JGI IMG/M metagenome (GOLD analysis project Ga0207645, IMG submission 184331) | Miscanthus rhizosphere microbial communities from Kellogg Biological Station, Michigan, USA - KBS M5-3 metaG (SPAdes) (version 2) | ecosystem: Host-associated > Plants > Roots > Rhizosphere >...
TTGCCGCTCGGGGTATTACCGCTCGGCGTGTTCCCCATCGGCAGGTTGCCGCTCGGGGTGTTCGCGCTCGGAGTGTTCGCGCTCGGCAGGTTGCCCGAGGCCGCGGCGCCGGACGCGCCGTTCTGCGTCGATTGGGCTGCCGATTGAGTATCTAGCTTGACGTCGCCAGTGGTGATCTGCGGCGCACGGTAACGGTCGGCCGGCACGATCGTACCCGCCGTGTCAGTGCTCGGCGGGAAGAGACCGGTGGAGACTGCTACGGCGACAGCCGCAACGGCGAAACCGCCGCCAATCAGAAGCTTGCGTTTGCCTGAAAAGCCGCTGGTACTTTCGCTCATTGTGTCACCCCTGAAAAACGCCCAAAGTGGAAAAACTCGATCAGCCGCTGCCTTGTTCCCGGGGGTTCCTCCCCGGACATCCTTCGAACTTGCTCCAAATACACCGGACGGCGCGAAAAGTTGGTCGGCGTCCGTCCGCGCCGCGGGAAGCTCTCCCAGCCTGGCCGTGACGGCGGCCACCAATCCCTCGGGTGGAAAGCGCTGCGGCACTGCCGCCAGGCCGTCGAATAGCGACCGGAGTTCGTCGAACTCGTCCTTCGCCTTCGCGTCTCGCGCGAGAACGGCGTCGAGTTCACGCGCTTCGACGGCCGTTGCCTCGCCGTCGAGCACCGCGTGCATCAGTTCATTGAGTCGCGAATGAGTCATGTCAGCCGGGCCGAAAATCCTTCAGCGTTGCGCGGAGGCGATGACGCGCTTCGAACAGCCGCGACTTCACCGTCTTTTCATCGAGATCGAGGATCCCCGCGATCTCTTCGTAGCTGCAGTCGGAAAAGTGCCTGAGCACGAGCACTGTCCGGTCGTTCACTGACAAATCCATCAACGCGCGCTGGATATGCCGGGCGCGCTCGGCATCGGTGGCCAGCGATTCGGGGTTTGCTGAGTCCGGCCCGGGAATGTCGATCTCATCGTCCAGCCACTCCTGGTGCCCGTTGCGGCGCAGCAAGTTGAGGGACTCATTGACGGCAATCCGGTAGATCCAGCTGAAGAACTTGTGGTGCGAGTCGTATTCATCGAGACGTTCGGCAACCTTGAGAAAAACGTCCTGGGCAATGTCGCTGGCATCGTCGGCGCTACGCAGAATCCAGTACGCAGCGTTGTAGACAGGCCGCTGGTATCGAATCACCAGCTCGGTGAACGCCTCGCGGTCACCACTTCGGTACCTGTCGACGAGCGCCTGATCGACGTCATTGTCCATAATTACACTCGACCGCCCGAAAAGTTGGAAAGAGCGGTTCTCAGGACCCTGCCTCGATCTCGAACAGCTGGTCGAACCCCGAATAGGTGAAGATGTCGCGCAGGTGCGGCTTGAGACGGACGAGCCGCAGCTTGCCGCCGGTCGCCTGCAGCCGCTTCTGGGTCTTGAGCAGCACGCCAAGGCCGGCGCTCGAGATGTATTCGAGCTGGCCGCAGTCCAGCGTCACCAGGCCCTGCACCTGATCGAGAAACGACTGCGCCGCCGGCGCCTGCGCTGCGTCCAGCCGGCCGTTCAGCACCACGGCGCCGTCCGCGCCCCTTTCGATTGCGAGCATGCTCTCCCCTTGTTGCCCGCGGCTCTAGCTTCGAGCCGCTGAACCCGCCCCGGTTATCCGCAGCGTTATCCGGCTCTGCCGGCGTTCCTTTACGTACTCGTACTCGACCGAATCCACCATGCGTCGAATGAGGTGCAGCCCGAGACCTCCCGGTTCCCGTTCCTCGATCGGTGCATCGATGTCGACGTCCGGCATCCGCGTGATGTCGAACAGTTCCACGTCGTCGTCGATCAACCGAACCTCGACACCCCCGGCGATCGCGCCAATCTCGATGCGGACCGGTGCGCTGCTGCCGACTCCGTATTTGACCATGTTCGTGAACAACTCTTCCACGGCCAGGTCAACGATCGGCAGCAATCGCTCATCCACGCCCATGCGGGCAAACGCCGTCGCGCTGAATGCCGTCATCGACTCCAGCGCGTCGAAGTTGCGGTCAAAGCTGGCTCGTGCCCAGAGCGGGCTCTGCCGTTTGACCAGCACGGCGGTCATGTCGTCTTCCTGCGGCGCGCCTTGCGCAAACGCGCGAATGTCCGCCATCAACAGATCGAGCATCTGCGCGGTTGGCTTGTCGGCGTTAGCGGCGATCAGTACCTGCAAGCGCGCCTCTCCGAACGCCTCGCCGCGTCCGTTCTCGTATTCGTAGATGCCGTCCGAGATCACGGTGAGCACGTCGCCGGGCAGCATCTCGATCTCGATTGCCGGCCGCAACGTCGCGAGCGGCATCGCACCGAGCGGAAAACTCGTCGGCTTGTAGCGTTCCCACGTCGCGTCGGCCGCTTTATAGCGGAAGATCGGACCCTGTCCCCCGCTGTGGAACCGCAGTACGTGCGTCGCGGGATCGAGCACGCCGATAAACGCCGTGATGAAGCGATCGTCGGCCAGCGTCTCCGCCAGGCGGTTGTTCACCTGCAGAAACGCGGTCTCGAGGTCGGCGCCGAGCCTGAACGCCATCCGCAGCATCGCCTGCATCTGCGTGACCGACAGGGCCGGCGCTATGCCGTGACCGGTCGCGTCGCCCAGCACGACGAGCAGGCGCTCGCCGAGAAGTGCCAGGTCGTAGGTGTCGCCGCCGGTCAGGTCGGCAGGCTGGAACGTCGCGCACACGTCGTACGACGGCACGGGCGGCATCTCCGTCGGCAGCGTGCTCATCTGGACAACGCGCGCCATCTCCAGCGCCTGGCGCATCTTCTCGCCTTCGATCAGTGCGCCGGTCATCTTCACGCGCTGCAGCGCGACGGCGCATTGCGCGGCGAGTGCTGTGGCCAGCACCTCGTCGTAGGCGTCGAAGACGCCGTCCCGCTTGTTCAGCACCTGCATGACGCCTACCAGCGCGTCCTTGTGGTCGACAAGTGGCAGCGTCAGCATGCAACGCGTCCGATAGCCGGAGGCCTTGTCGACTCTCGGATCGAACCGCGGATCTGCGTAGCAGTCGGGCACGTTGATGATCCGCCGCTCGCGCGCGCACGCGCCTACGAGCCCGCTGCCGGTCGGCACCCGCACGGGACGGATGCCCGTCGCCACTTCGAGCACCAACTCGTTGGTCGCTGCGTCGTACAGCCAGACCGACCCTCGCTCGGCGTCCAGTACCTGCTTCGCGGCGCTGACCACCTCGCCCAGCATCGTCGTGAGGTCGAATGGCGCCGCCAGCCCCCGCGTGACGCGAAGGATCGCCTCCATGTCGTAAACGGAAAGCGGGCGTTGGGCAACCGGCGTCTGCATGCCGGCGCAATGTAGCAGAGGTTGCGCGTTGCGTGCTCATGTCCGCCGGCGGGGGCGCTAATCGGGAAAATGCGAAGATTCGCGGCGGGCAAGCGCAGCGGCACTGCGGCGCTGCCCGGCATCCAACACGGAGCGCGCATGCGAATCCTGGTCGTTGAAGACGACTCCGTCCTGGCGGCGGCGCTCACGCGGGCGCTGAACCAGTCGGCCTATGCAGTCGATCTCGCGAGCGACGGCGAAGCGGCGAACCTCGCACTCGCCACCACGACGTTCGACCTGGTGGTGCTGGACATCGCGTTGCCGAAGGTCGACGGGCTGTCCGTGTTGCGGCGCTTGCGCGACCGGCGCTCGACGACGCCCGTGCTCATCCTGACGGCACGCGACATGCTGGAAGATCGGGTGGCAGGCCTCGACCTCGGCGCCGACGATTACATGACCAAGCCGTTCGACCTGCCGGAGTTCGAGGCGCGCGTTCGCGCGCTGATCCGCCGCGGCCACAACGCCTCCGGCACGAGCATGACGCACGGCCGGCTGCGCCTCGACGTCCCGGGCCGGCGGCTATTTCACGACGATCAGCCGGTCGAGATGTCGGCGCGCGAGCTCGCGTTGACGGAACTGCTGCTGTCGCGCCAGGGCCGCGTGGTCAGCAAGGAGCAGATCATCGACCACCTGTTCGGCTTCGGTGACGACGTCGGCAGCAACGCCATCGAAGTCTACGTGCACCGCGTGCGCAAGAAACTGGAGCCGCTCGGCATCGACATTCGTACGGTGCGCGGCATGGGCTACCTGCTCGACAAGTTCGATGAGCAGGGGTAGCGCTACGCTGCGCAGCAAGCTGCTGCGCTGGCTGCTGATCCCGTTGTCGCTGCTGTTCGTCGTCGATGCAATTGGCAGCTACTTCCTCGCCCGTCATCTGTCGAACCGCGTCTACGACGGCGAACTGATGGAGATCGCGCGCGAGCTCAACCTGCACGTCAAGGTCGTCGGCACAGTGCCGGCGTTCGACCTCGAGAAGGACGCGGAGCGCACGCTGCTCCTCGACCAGTACGACGACGTCTACTACGCCGTGCGAACCGCGGGCGGCGTGCTGATCGCCGGCGATGCCGAGCTGCCGCCGGGACGACCCGACGCCGCACCGCTCGCGTACGACGGCCAGGCGCGTGGCAGTCCGGTGCGCATCGCCCAGATCCGCGGCGCAGATCATGGCCGCGCGCCGTTCACCGTCCAGGTCGCGGAGACGCTCGTCAAGCGCCACATGCTCGCCAACGAGATCCTGATCGGCGTCATCCTCCCGCAGCTGCTGTTGATTGCCATCGCCGGCGTCGTGCTGTGGGCAGGTGTTGCGCGCGGACTCGCGCCACTGCGCGCGCTGCAGGAGGCCGTCGCCGCCCGCTCCCATCTCGACCTCAGTCCCGTTGCCGTGGCCCACGTGCCCGGTGAAGTGCATCCGCTCCTGTCGGCCGTCAACGACCTGATGGCACGGCTGGATGCGATTCTTACCTACCAGAGCCGCTTCATCGCGGACGCGGCGCATCAGCTGCGCACGCCCGTCGCCGGGCTGAAAGCGCACATCGAAGTTGCGTTGCGCGAAGAAGACCCGGCGCAGGCGAAGCAATCACTCGCGCATCTGTACACGGCCGTCGAGCGGATGTCGCGACTGGTCGCACAACTGCTGTCGCTTGCGCGAAACGAGCCGGCGACGGTGCGCAAGGTCGCGTTCACGGCGACCGACCTGTCGCGGCTCGCGTTCGACGTGACGATGGAATGGGTGCCGCAGGCGTACCGCAAGCACATCGACCTCGGGTTCGAGGCAGCGCAAAAGCCTGCAATCATTCACGGCGATGCGCTGCGGCTGACCGAGCTCATCAACAACCTGCTCGACAACGCGATCCGCTACAGCCACGACGGCGGCCGCGTGACCGTCCGCGTCGGAACCGATCCGCCGCGCGTCGCCGTCAGCGACGACGGGCCCACCATCCCGGTCGCGGAGCGGCAGCGCGTGTTCGAGCGATTCCACAGGCTGCTCGGCGCGCACGCGGACGGCAGCGGCCTGGGGCTGGCGATCGTCCACGAGATCGCGCAACTGCACGATGCGTCGATCGCGCTGACTGAAGACGTGGACGGGCTCGGCAACACGTTTACCGTGACGTTCCCCGAGCACGCTGTAAGCCTGCCGTAATCTGAACGCAAGCTTCCCGTAAGGATCGGGACAGCCGGGCGTAATCCCCGCGACAGGGGCGGGTAATGCTGCGCACGTAGTTTGGGTGCTCCTGCCTTTCACCCGCGGAGCGCACGCATGCTCGCAGCCTTGACCGATCCCGAGACGTGGACGGCGCTGTTCAAGATCGCCGTCATCAACGTCGTGCTGAGCGGCGACAACGCGCTCGTCATCGCGCTCGCCTGCCGGTCATTGCCGCCGCGGGACCAGAAGCGCGCATTCATCGTCGGCACCGCCGGCATCGTCGTGCTGATGACCGCACTGACGTCGTTCGCCGCGTTGCTGATGACGCTGCCTTACATCCAGATAGTCGGCAGCCTGCTGCTGCTGTGGATCGGCGTCAAGCTGCTCCTGCCCGAGAACGAGGACGGTGACGTCAAGGAAAGCAACAGCTTCATGGAAGCGGTGAAGACGATCATCATCGCCGACATCGTCATGAGCCTCGACAACGTGCTCGGCATGGCCGGTGCGGCCAAGGGCCACCTCGGCATGCTGTTCCTGGGCCTGTTGATCACGATGCCGCTGATCCTCTTCGGCAGCGCGATGCTGGTGAAACTGATGGAGCGCTTCCCGCAATTCATCGTCATCGGCGCCGGACTGCTCGGCTACGTCGCCGGCGACATGGCCGTCGCCGACCCGGCGGTCAAGAGTTACATCGACACGCACGTGCACTTCCTCGAGAACCTCGCACCGATCGTCGGTGCGGTGTTCGTCGTGATCGCCGGCAAGATGCTGGCGCGCAGGAAGCACAGCGAGCCCGCCGAATCCACGTTGACGCACAGCACGGCGCGGAACGAGCGCACGGCGCTGTCATGAGCAGGGAGAACGCCATGCGTGACATCGTCATACCCGTCTGTGATGCCGGCGACGCAGGATGGGCGTCAAGCCAGGCGATCAACCTGTACCACGGCGAGCCGGTGCACATCCATCTGCTCAACGTGCAGCGGCCACTGCCCAAGCACATCGCGCAGTTCTTCAATCGCGACGACCTGCGCGACTTTCACCGCGACGCCGGCATGCGCGTGCTCGAACCGGTGATCGCCATGCTCGACAAGGCCGGCGTTCCGCACGAGGACCACGTGCTCGTCGGTCATCCGGCCGAGTCGATCGTTCGGTTTGCGGAGGATCTGCACTGCCAGGTGATTGTCGATACGCCGGCGAAGTCGATGCTGTCGATGTTCGGGCTGGGATCGATCGGCAGCCAGGTGCATCACCTGATGCAGTCCCACGCGACGGAGACGCCCGCGTCAGGCGTGTCCGGCGCCACGTAAGCGCGAGACCGTCCGCCGTCAGCGGGTAGCGCGCACGCGCGCGTAAACCCATTGCGCGATCTCGAGCAGTTCGCGATCGCGGTCCCACACGCCGATCAGCTGCACGCCGATCGGCAACTCGTGTTGACCGATGCCAACCGGCAGCGTGATGGCCGGCACGCCGAGCATCGTCGCGCCCCGGTTGAAGATCGGGTCGCCCGTAGCGTCTAGCCCCGCGGGCGCCTCGCCGGGCGCGCTCGGCGTCAGCAGCACGTCATGGGCGTCGAAGGCGGCGCGAAACGCCATGCGGGCACTCGCCGCCGCCTGCTGCGCCGCCACGTAATCGGCGTAGCGCACGCGCAGGCCGGTTTCGATCAGCTCGACGAGCCGCACACTCAGCGCATCGCGATGCGTGCGGTATTCGTAGCCGAGCGAATGCGCGGCCTCGAACGCCATGACGATCGCCTGCGCATCGGTCGCAGCGTCGGCACCCGGCACGTCGACGTCGCGAACGTCCGCTTCACGAAGCAAGTGCTCGGCCACGTCGAGCACCGCCTGCTGCGCGGGCAGCTGCGCGCTGCTCCACTCCCGCGCCCGGTACACGCCCACGCGCACGCGTGCCGCCGGTGTCCGCAAGGGTTGGTACGCTGCGCCAGTCAGCGCACTGCGCAACAGTTCGACGTCGCCGACGTCGCGCGCGAAGCAGCCGAGTGTGTCGAGACTCGGTGCGAACGGCTTGACGCCCGTGAGGTTGAGCCGTCCGTACGTCGGCTTGAATCCGACGATGCCGCAGAACGCTGCCGGGCGAATGACCGAACCGGCTGTCTGCGTACCGAGCGCCAGCGGCACCATCCAATCCGCCACCGCAGCCGCGGAACCGCTCGACGACCCGCCGGGCGTATGGCGCGGATTTTTTGGATTCGCCGTTGGACCCGGCTGGAAGTAAGCGAACTCGGTGGTCACCGTCTTTCCCGGGATCACCGCGCCCTGTTCCGTGACCAGGGACACGCAAGCCGCATCGGCCGACGGCCGATGATCCGCGTAGATCGACGATCCGTAACGTGTCGGGAAGTCGGCCGTGGCGATGATGTCCTTGATCGCCACCGGCAGTCCGTGCAACGGGCCCTGGCGCTGCGCACGGTCGAGCGCTCGCGCGCGGGTGAGCATGCGATCGGCGTCCAGCTCGCGCCACGCGTGCACGATCGGCTCGCGCGTTGCGATGCGTTCGAGGCACGCGCGCGCGAGCGCTTCGCACGTCAGCGATCCGCGCTCGATTGCCGCGGATGCGTCCACTGCGCTCATGGACTCGGGCCGTTGCATCAGCTATGTCTGCCGTCGTTGGCGCGTCACGGGTACCCCTGTCGGCGATGGCCGCGCGCTTCGCGAAGCGTGAGGCAATCGGCTCGTTTCATCCATGGTTGACGTCCGCGCACGAGGTCGGGTGTTGCAAATTCGCCACGCTTCGAGGCCTCGACCCGCATGCGCGTTTTCGCGATGGCGGGCCGGGCATGAGCGGCTCACCGTTCGCGAATCCGCGTCGGGGGACGGTTCGCACCACGACCTCCACGATTGACCTCGGCTGCAAGGGGCGTCAGGATACCCGTCCCAAGCGAACCCGTCGTCCGGAGAACGTATGGCCGCCCGCTCAATCGCTTCGTTGCTGGTTTCATTCGGCATGGTGTCGATACCGGTGAAGCTTTACGCCGCCACCCAGGCGAGCGCCGGCATTTCGTTCAACCTGCTGCACGGCGCGTGCGGCTCACGCCTGCGTCAGCAGTATGTCTGCATCAAGGAAGATGTCGTCGTCGAACGTGCCGACATGGTCAAGGGCTACGAATTCGCGAAGGACCAGTACGTGATGTTCACGCCCGAGGAGCTTACGGCGCTCGGCGAGAAAGCGACGCAGACCGTCGAGATCGACGAGTTCGTGCCCGCCGAGAGCATCGACCCGATCTATTACGACAAGGCCTATTTCCTCGGGCCCGACAAGGGTGGCGCCAAGCCGTACGCGTTGCTCGCCGAGAGCATGCGCAAATCGAAGCAGACGGCAGTCGGACGCTACGCCGCGCGCGGCAAGCAATACATCGTGCAATTGCGGCCCGTGCCCGGCGGCCTCGTGATGCAGCAGCTGCTGTACGCGCCGGAGGTGCGAACGATCGAGGACGTCGAGATCCCGGAAGCTCCGGTCCGCGATGCCGAGTTGACCCTCGCGCAGCAACTCATCGCGCAGATCTCGTCGCCGACGTTCGATCCGACGAAGTACGAGGACGACGTGAAGAAGCGCATCGAGACGGCGATCGAGCAGAAACTCGAGGGCCAGGAGATCGCGGTTTCGCCCAGCGTACCCGAAGCGGGCGGCCAGGTGATCGACCTGATGGAGGCATTGAAGGCGAGCCTCGCCAAGATGCCGGCGAAGCGACCCGCCGCCAAAGCACCCACCGAGGCTGCGGCGGAAGCACCCGCCGAATTGAAGGCAGTACCGAAGAAGTCACCGAAGAAAACCGCGGAAGCCGACGAGGCGCCCGTGCAAAAAAGAAAGGCCGGCAGGCGTTCGTGATGTCGTGACCGGAGATTCGTGAGCGCGGGTTACTCCTTACGCGACGTCAGCAAGCTGCTCGGACTACCGCGTTCCATCATCGGCGGCCTGATCGACGCGGGCTTCGTATCGCCGTCGCGCGGCCGCCGCCGCGAATACCGGTTCTCGTTCCAGGATCTGGTCGTGCTGCGCGCCGCAGCGGCGCTCGTCGATGCGAAGCTGCCGACGACGCGCATCCTGCGCTCGTTGCGGCGGCTGCGAACGCAGATACCGCCGCAGATCCCGCTGTCGGGCCTTCGCGTCGAAGCGGTCGGCGACGCCGTCGTCGTCCAGGAAGGCAATGCGCAATGGCAGACCCACGACGGCCAGTACGTGCTGCGCTTTCACGTCGAGTCCCCGGGTGGCCGGCTGGCGTTTCTCGACGTGCCGGCGCCGTCACCGGAGCTATCCGGCGATGACTTGTATGACCGCGCCGTCGATTGCGAGGAGACGAACCCCGTAGCCGCGGTCGAGTTCTACCGGCAAGCACTGGCGGCGAACCCCAAGCACGCCTGCACGTACACGAACCTCGGCCGGCTGTTGCATGCCCGCAAACAGTACGACGAGTCCGAAACCGTGTATCGACAGGGGCTCGTGCACTGCGGCCGTGATTCGACGCTGCTGTTCAACCTTGCGATCGTGCTCGAGGATGCGAAGCGTCCCGCCGACGCCGCGGACATGTATCGCGCAGCACTCGTCGAAGCGCCGGAGCTCCGCGAAGCGCATTACAACCTCGCGCTGCTGTGCGAGGCGGCCGGGCAGAAGCAGGAGGCGATCCGCCATCTGTCTGCGTATCGGAAACTCAGCAAGCGATAGCCCGGCGCCGATGCAGCGCAGCGCCTCGTGGACCGTGCCCGTCGGCGAGCACACCGTGTCGGCCGCGTTCGATCCGGCAACGACCGGCGAGGCGACGGCAGCGTTCCTGTTCGCACATGGCGCGGGCGGAAACATGAGCGACCGCGGCGTGCTCGCGCTGTCCGCCGAGCTACGCAAGCGCGGGCTGCACGTCGTCCGATTCAATTTTCCGTACACCGAGCGCAACAGCCGCCGCCCCGATCCGATGCCGCTATTGCAGGACTGCATCGTTGCCGTCGAGGCGCACGCGCGACAGGCGGTCGACGCCCGTCGCTGGATCCTCGGCGGCCGCTCGATGGGTGGACGCGCCGCTTCGATGCTCGTGGCCGATGGTCACGCGTGCGACGGCCTGCTGCTGCTCGCCTATCCGCTGCATCCGGCCGGCCAGCCGGAGAAGTTACGCGATGCGCACCTGCCGCGCATCCTTGCACCGACGCTTTGCCTCAATGGCACCAAGGACGCGCTCTGCCAGCGCGAACTTATGGACGCCGTGGTCGCGCGACTGGCGACGAACTGGACGATGCATTGGCTGGCGGACGCTGATCACTCGTTCCACGTGACTAAAGCGTCCGGCCGCACCGATGCGGGGGTACGCGACGAAATTGGCGATTCGGTGGCGACGTGGGTCGCGTCGCTCACGAATCCGCCGGCTGCGCCCCGTCGTATCCTTCCACGATCTTGAGGTCGCCGACCGACGCGCCCTTTCGAATGGCCATCGCACCCGCGTATTCGGCGGATTGGTAGCACGCGAGCGCCGTAGCGTAATCCTTGAATTCGACGATGACGGTGCGCGCGCGGAAGCGCCCTTCCATCGTCTCGGAAGCACCGCCGCGCACGAGGAAACGGCCGCCGTACTGACGAAACGCGACGGCGTTCGCCGCGATGTAGTCTTTGTATGACTCGGGATCGGTCACGTCCACGTGTGCGATCCAGTAGCCCTTCTTCGACATGCATGGCTCCCGGGAACGGCAGCGCTTCGGTGTTTCGCCTACAAGACTTTCAGCGGCCCGAAGCTATTCTAAAAACGCGAATGAACGTGATATGTCGCCTGCGGGCAACTTCGCCCGTTGCGATGGAGAGTGCCATGAACAAGGACCAAGTCAAGGGAACCGTGAAGGATATCGCCGGCAAGGTGCAGCGCAAGGTCGGCGAGGCAACCGGCAGCACCAGCCAGCAGATCAAGGGCGGCGCAAAGCAAATGGAAGGCAAGCTGCAGAAAGGCGCCGGCGACGCGCAGCAAGCCGCCGAGAACGCGAACAAGGGTAAGGTCTGATACGCTGACATCGGCGCGACACGCGTCGGAACCTAATCAGGGAGGGTTCATGAACAGGGTCATCTACATCGTAGGCCTGGTCGTCGTCGTCATCGCCATTCTGTCCTTCTTCGGCTTGCGTTAGCCGAGCGCTCCGGGAGCGGCGCGTAGGGTCAGCGGAGTTCCCCACACCCCGCCGTTCGTTTGCATCTGCCGCACGTCGGGCAGCGCGCGGAAACTCGCGGCGCTCTGCGGGCGGCCCGCACCCGGTGCCCGAGGGCAACTTCACGCGCCCACGTCGCGTGGAAATCCCGGAAACGCACTGAGCGGACCCAGGGCCCGCGGCGTTGCGTCGGGAGGCCGCTTCCGACGTCCCGGTCACGGCGGTGTCGATGTAGCTTACAGATCGGCGCAATGGAGTTTAAAGTCTGCTTGCAACTCGTTGATTAGGTTGCAACCAAGTAGGTCCGGGCATAAGCTGTACTGTCGTCTACAAACAGCTAACTTTCCGCTGCTTTGGCGAGGCGACAAATGATCACCCGAAAAGACTATACGATTCCTTCGGTCCTGCGCGGCGTGCTTGCGGCAGCCGTACTGATCGCAATGCCGGCCTTCGGAACGCCGTTCCTGTTCAGCACCGGCGATGTCACCGACCTGATGGCATCCGCGGCGCGACCCGACACCGGCGGCGTCTTCGAAATCGAGAGCGCCGACGATTTCGTGCTGGGAAGCCAAACGCAGATCAACAGCGCGACATTCACCGGCCTGCTGGTCGGCAGCACGCCATTGATCGGACAGGCAGCCGTCGAGATCTACCGGGTGTTTCCGTTCGACTCGGACATCAATCGTACGTCGGGCCCGCCAACTTTCAGCACCAGCCAGGTGCCGACGCGCGTGAACTCCCCATCCGATGTCGCCTTCGACAGCCGGGATTCGACGTCGGGCAGCCTGTCGTTCACGACGACCACGCTCGCTGCCGCTTTCACGGCGCTGAATTCGGTCCAGCCGGGTGGCATTACTCCGCTGCCCGCCGGCCCGACGACCGGCGGCGACGGCGCCGTGACCGGCACGGAAGTACAGTTCAACGTGACTTTCGTGGCACCGTTCGGCCTGCCCGCCGACCACTATTTCTTCGTGCCCCAGGTCGAGGTCACCGGCGGAACCTTCCTGTGGTTGTCCGGCACGCGGCCCATAAGCGGTCCCGGGTCCACGCCGTTTTTCCCCGATCTGCAATCCTGGACCCGTGACGAGATGCTCGACCCGGATTGGCTGCGGATCGGCACCGACATTGTCGGCGGTACGACACCGCCGACGTTCAACGCTGCGTTCACGCTC
>Ga0207645_10003089_pt1 | contig 12770 bp, 9 predicted proteins | sample KBSM53metaG_FD_184331 | JGI IMG/M metagenome (GOLD analysis project Ga0207645, IMG submission 184331) | Miscanthus rhizosphere microbial communities from Kellogg Biological Station, Michigan, USA - KBS M5-3 metaG (SPAdes) (version 2) | ecosystem: Host-associated > Plants > Roots > Rhizosphere >...
CCGCGGTCGCTCGACGCGTTGACGTTCGGCGAGGCGCGGATCGACCTACAAGCGACCGGCATCTTCCAGCCGGGGGCCTGCGTGAGCTTTGGGCGGGCGTACCTGAAGAGCCGGTCGTCGGACAGCTTCACGTCCGAGATCAAGGACTTCATCGCGCCGATTCCGATCTCGGTGTCGAACTGCTTGCCGCGGGACCTGCCCAACACGGCGTTCGCGCGGGCGTCGAACTTCGCCCCGCAGGGCGGTGCGCTGAACGACTGGATCTCCGATACCGGAATAATCCACGTGACGGAGCCGCAGGGCGCCATGGGTCCGGCGCTCACCACGCCAACGAATGTCCGGCTGGCCCTGCTTCCGGCCAGTGAGAGTGAGTTCGTCCCGGCGCGGCGCCGTGACGAGCGCTCCGGGGTGCCGCAGCGCTCCGGGACGCCGTGGCCACCGGCCGTGGGATCGGACGACGCCTGGTGGCGGAAGGTGATTACCTAACGGCGGATCGTTAGGCAGTCCCGCGTCATAGGTGTTGACAAGGAGGGCCCGGCGCGAGCCGGGCCCTCCTTGTAGCAGTCACGTGCAGTTCAGGCTCGTTCCGCGTCTAGAACTTCGTGATCTCCTCGTACGCCGTTTTGAAATCTTCCACCTGCGGCAGGATCGCGTCCTCGAGCTGCGGTGCATAGCCGACGAACGTGTCGGTCGAGCCGATCCGCCTAACGGGCGCATCGAGCCATGAGAAGCAGTCGTCGGCGATGCGAGCTGCGATCTCCGCGCCGTACCCCCACGAGATTGAATCCTCATACGCCACGATCACTCGGTTCGTCTTTCGCACCGACGCGTACACTGTCTCCTGGTCCCACGGCGACAGCGACCGCAGATCGATGACTTCGACCGAGATGCCCTGGTCCGCAACCTGATTCGCCGCCGCGAACGCACGCTGCACCGTCGCCCCGTATGTCACGACGGTCACGTCCGTCCCTTCGCGGACGGTTTTCGCCTTCCCGAACGGAATCATGAAGTTCGGGCCGGGATACGCCGCCTTGTTGTACGTCTGGCGGTACAGGTGCTTGTGCTCGAGGAAGATCACCGGATCGTCGCAGCGAATCGCGGTCCGAAGCAGCCCGTTCGCGTCGAGGGCTGTTGCCGGACACACCACGCGCAGCCCGGGGCAGTGTGTGAACAACGATGCGCCGGTCTGCGAGTGGTAGATTGCGCCGCGAATGTAGCCGCCGTAAGTGACCCTGACGACGACCGGCGACGAGAAGTTGTTGTTCGACCGCCAGCGCATCGTCGCCAGCTCGTTGCGGAGTTGCATGTACGCCGGCCAGATGTAATCGAAGAACTGAATCTCGACGACCGGCTTGAACCCGCGCACCGCCAACCCGATCGCGCGGCCGATGATGTTCGCTTCGGCAAGCGGCGAGTTGTAGACGCGGGTGCCGCCGAACTCCTTTTGCAGCCCCCACGTGACCTTGAAGACGCCGCCCTTGCCCTTCACGTGGCCGAGGTACTCCTCGCGCGATACGTCGGCAACGTCCTCGCCGAAGACGATGATGCGCTCGTCGCGCCGCATCTCGTCCTTCATGCACGCGTTGAGCAGATCGACCATCGTGGTCTCGTTCCCGGAGAACTGCGGATCGTCCTCGGTGTCGAACTGCTCGCTCGTCGGATCGACGTCGGGCGAGTACACACCGAAGTAGACTGAATCCACCCCAGGCTGCGGCTGGCCTAACGCGTCGTCCGTGGCGGCCAGAACGATTTCGTCCACCTCCTGCCGAATCGACGCGATCTCGTCATCGCTCGCGTGGCCATGCTCGACCAGCCAGCGCGGGAATACCGTCACCGGGTCCCGTGCCGCATCTGCGTCGCGCTCGGTCGGCGGGCGGTACATCACCTCGTCATCCGAGAGCGAGTGCGAGTAGGGACGGATGACGTGCGCATGCACGAGGGCAGGGCCCTTTCTCGCGCGAGCGTAGTCGACCGCCTTTGACATCGCTGCGTGACTCGCGAGGAAATCGCACCCGTCGACTTCCTGGACCAACAGCCCCGGAAAGGAGCTGACCAGTTTGGAGATCGATCCACCCGCGGTGTTGACTTCGACGGGGACGGAGATCGCATACCCATTGTCTTCGACGAGGTATACGACCGGCAGCTTCAGGTTCGCCGCCGTGTTCAGCGATTCCCAGAACTCGCCCTCGCTCGTGGTGCCATCGCCAGTGGAGACGTATACGATTTCGTCATCGCGAAAGCCGTTCGTAATGTCGAGCAGCTTCGCGCGAAGCGTCGCCTCCGCCGCGCCGACGGACTGCAGGAACTGCGTACCGGTTGGCGACGACGAGGAGACGATGTTCAGCGCCTTGTGCCCCCAGTGACTCGGCATTTGACGGCCGCCGGAGTTCGGGTCGACCGCCGCGCCGACTGCCTCGTAGAGCATCTCCGCCGGCGTCATGCCGAGGGTCAGGCAAAGGGCCCGGTCACGGTAGTACGGAAAGAACCAGTCATACGACGGGCGAAGAACCAACCCGGCCGCCGCTAGTACGGCTTCATGGCCGGCTCCGGAGATCTGGAAGAAGATCTTGTTCTGCCGCTTGAGCTGGATCTCCTTGTCGTCGAGCTTGCGCGACAGAAGCATGGTCCGGTAAGCGGCAACCAGCTGGTCTCGGCTCAGGCCGGCCAGCCCCTTCTTCTCGCCGCGCGTCTGAGTGGCCAAGGCGATCTCCAGAATAAGGTGTGCGGGTGCATATCCGACGAATCGCCGCCGGCACGAACTGCAACAATGCCGTACCCTCGGCGCGCGAAAGATACTCGGTCGGTCGGACCGGCGCGCACCCGGCGGCCGCATGACCAAGCGGCGCGGGCTATCCATGCGTTTACACGCGGAAGCCGGGAATCGTTGTGCTGGTGCTGTGGCGCCGATGCAACTGCGTGTCGAACGTTGATCCCGCGATCGGCTGCCGGAGGGCAAGCTCGTTGGCACCACTGGTGCATGCTTCGTTTGGGTCCCTCTCTTCGAGACGTGCATGTCCAGGACTGCTGCTCACTGCATCTTCTGCGACCTGATTCAGGGCGCCGCCGAAGTGTCGGTCTGTTACGAGGATTCCCAAGCGATCGCGTTCATGGATGTTCAGCCGGTGAACAGCGGTCACGTCCTGGTCGTACCGCGCGACCACTACGAGTCGCTGTGCGACGTGCCGCCGAACGTTGCCATGCATCTGTTCGACGTCAGCATGCGTCTCGCGCCGATCATTCGCGACGTGTCCGGCTGTGGCGACATGAACCTCGTGGTCAATAGCGGGGAAGCCGCGGGACAGAACGTGTTCCACTATCATGTGCACCTGATACCGCGACGGAACGACGATGGCTTCGACATTCCGCTGCCATTCCCGGGGTCTCAGATGCCGGACCGCACGTTCCTCGACGCCATGGCAGCGAGAATCATCGCGGCGCTCCGGGACCCGGCACGTCGCCTCGGAAAGCTCGCGGCCGCGAGCTGACGTCTCGCGCGTAACCTGGAACAATGTTGATGCGTCGATTTTACAAGAGATGAGAAAGTCAGGGCTTGCGCGGTTGGCACATTGACTGCACTCATGTGACTGCGTGAAGCTCACAGACTTCAGGGCCGCGGAGGCCGATGAGCGATCGACGCACACAACCATTGTGTAGGCCGGGGCCGCCAACGAGTACGCAGCGGCACGCGCCACGGAGTCTCCGCTCCCGCCACCCCGCACGGGCAACTGCCCCGTCGCGGGGCTTTTTCTTTTACAGCGAGGTGCAATGTCTCGACGTGGTCTCCACCGAGTCACGCTCCCCCGCACACCGCGCGGACTTTCTCGCCGCGCGCGGCACTTCCACGACACCGGCATCAAGCGTGCGCTCAAACACGCTGCCATGCGCGATTGCAGCCGACGCTGCGTCTACTGCGCCGTTCCCCTGGCGCTCGACGTCGCGACGCTGGATCACGTATACCCGGTCTCGCAGGGAGGGCCCCATACTCCGGGCAACCTGGTCACGGCGTGCGCCCCGTGTAACCGTCTCAAGGGCGATATGCTCCCACACGAGTTCTTCGGGCGATATCCGTGGGCGGGCGCGAACTTCGTACGCTACGCTCGAGCCGTGCACCGAGCTCTGAAACGAAACGCTCGACGAGCCGTGAGTCTCGCGTTCGCTGCATGATCGCCGGGGGCCGTGCGCAGGCCCCCGGCCGGTAGGGAAGGCCGACGTTAGGCGCCGCGGCGAGAACGGCTCGCGGCGCCCGTGGAATGTTCACCCGGCGGCGAACGCGAACCGCCGCCCGGAGCTCTCCGGAATCGCAGCGGCCGGTCGTCCGGCAGCGGCAGCTGGCTCGTCGCCGTACGCAGCCGCTGTTTCCCGAAGCAGAAGCGCGACCTTTCGTGCGGCGCCCCAGTGATAGCCGCCGAACGCGCCGGTCTTTCGGATCACGCGGTGACAGGGGATCAAATACGCAACCGGGTTGCGTGCGATCGCCGACCCGACTGCTCGCGTCGCACCAGCGCGTCCAGCGGCCGACGCGACATCCTCATATGTGGCGACCGCTCCGGGTGGAATGCGAAGAAGCGCCTGCCACACGCGCACCTGGAAGTTTGTCCCGCGAACCAGCAAAGACAGCGGTGTCGGCGACACGTCCACTCCGCCTGATGCCGCGTTCGGCTGCAGCCGGTGCCCCTCCCACGCCGCGAACACCTTTCGTACCGTGAGCCGCGTTGCGCGCTGATCCTCGACGAACGTGGCCCCCGGCCAATGACTCTCAAGATCGGCCATCGCGCCCGCCCGGTCACCGTCCACGACGAAAGACAGTCCACAAATGCCACGATCGGTAACGCCGATGAGGCATTCGCCGAATGGAGAATCGTGAAAGCCCGTCCTGATCGTTAGGCCTGCGCCGCCCGACTTGAATTCGCCCGGGGTCACGGCCTCCAGTGTCACGAACAGATCGTGAAGACGGCCACCGCTCGACAGGCCCGTCGAGTACGTCGTGTCGAGCACACTGCGAGAATCGCGCAGGAGCGTCTTCGCGCTCTCGATGGTCTGAAACTGCAGGAACCGCTTTGGGCTGATTCCGGCCCAGCGCGTGAACAGCCGCTGCAGGTGATGCTCGCTCAACCCCACATGCTCGGCCACCTCGGCGAGCGATGGCTGCGTCTCACGGTTCTTCGAGAGAAAGGCAAGGGCCGACTCGACCCGAATGTAGTCCTTGGTATCCATTGAGCCCTCTTCCATATGGCGATTGCAATAAGTGCTGGCTGAGATCTATCGCTTCGCTGACCGGTCGCCAACCCGATTCTTGCGGCTCGAATCGAGCACACATGCCAACCTACTAGAAAACTAGTTGACAGACGGGCTGTCGCTGCGTACTATCTACTAAACTTCTAGTAGATAGTACCCATGCGCATCACCTTTACGGATCGCGAGCTCGACGTCATGGCCGTGCTGTGGAGCCGCGGGTCGGCGACTGTGGCCGAAGTGCGCGAGCGCCTTCCCGACGACCTCGCGTATACGACCGTGCTCTCGGTCCTCCGCACGCTGGAGGAGAAGGGCCACGTCGGCCACCGCGGAGAGGGGAAGGCTCACCGCTACTTCCCGCTCGTGGAACGACGCGTTGCCGGTCGGAGCGCGCTCGCGCGACTGATCGACACCGTGTTCAACGGGTCGCCGGAACTGTTGCTGACACAGCTCGTGAGCGATCGGGATCTCTCCGACGACCAGATCAAAAAGCTTCGCCGGCTGATGGACGCGCGGCTGCGAGGAGACAAGCGATGATCGCCCTCTGGATGACCTATGCCCTGATCGTGTCGCTTGCGCTCGCGGCCGCGGCCAGCCTGCTCGATCGCGCCACGAGTGGAGCGCTCCGACAGCGCCGCTGGATCTGGATGCTCGCCCTCACCCTCTCGGCGGCCATACCGGCCTGGCAGCTGGCGGCACCGCGGCTGGGCCTCGCACAGGCCGCTGTCGCGGCGCGAGTCGGCGACGACGCCCGAGCACGCACCGGTGTTCCATCGATCTGGGTCGCGTCACAAAATGGCATCGCGGAGCTGATCGCCCGCGCGGAATCCAGGTCGTTAGGCACCGTGAGCGTGGCGCTGGGCTGGGCGTGGATGGCGGCCGTGCTCCTTGCGGTGACCGGTTATGTCGCAACCGCATGGGCGCTGGCTCGCCGACGCCGAAGCTGGCGAAAGGTTGTCATCGACGGGCAGCCTGTCTGGCTCGCCGCGGCAACCGGCCCGGCGGTCATCGGCGCACTTCGGCCGAGCATAGTCGTGCCCGAGTGGTCCCTGACGCTGCCCCCGGCTCAGCGCGGGCTCATGCTCGAGCACGAGCGCCAGCACGTGCGCGCCCGCGATCCGTTGCTGCTGCAATCCGCCGCCCTGATCGGGGTGCTCACGCCGTGGAATTTTGTGGCGTGGTGGCTCGTCCGCCGACTGCGACTCGCCGTCGAGTTGGACTGCGATGCGCGCGTGCTGGCGGCCGGACGCGACTCGCGCGCCTACGGGAATCTGCTGCTGGACGTGTGCGAGCGGCGACTGCGATCCGGCGTCCTGCTCGCGCCGGCGCTCTTCGAGCGAACGTCTTCCCTCACGAGGAGAATCATGGCCATGCACGCTCATCGGCCGCGATTCGTCGGCGCCCGCGTCACGTTAGGCATTGCGGCGGCGCTCGCCGTCGTGTTCCTGGCGTGTGACATGCCGTCACCGGAAGCGGTCGCCCCCGACGGAACCAATCAGGCGACAAAACGAATGTACGGCGAAGTCCAGACCGTCGTCGGGCCCGCGCCTGACGTCAAGGGAATGGTGTCCCGATATTTCCCAGCGGTCGCGCGAGGGGAGGGTGGGCCCACAATCCTGTTCATCGTGAAGGCCGCTACCGGCGCGGTCGTGCTCACCGAGGCCAAACCGGCGGGCGAAGGCGGACCGATGAAGCGGCCAGGCGGAGCCCCGACCGTCGAGGACAGGGGCTCGGTGCGCGAGAGAACAGCCGCAGGGGAGCTCGAGAAGCGAGCGACAACGGGTACGGAGCTGCACGTCGCCGAGGTTCGCCCGGCCGGTTCGGCCGAACACAAGGTTGTCCTGCTCAAAACGCCATCCGCTCGGCCGCCGGCACTCCCGTCGGGCGTCGGGGCGCTCCAGCCTAACGACATCGCAACGGTTGATGTTTCCAAGCACGCACCGGGCACGCTTGCACCGAACGCTGTCAGCATCGTGACGATCGTGCTGAAGCCCGGTGCAGCCGCGCCGACACCGACTACGCGGTGACGCCCTAGTAGTCCACCGGCCGCAAATACGATTCGCCGATCGCGGTGGCGCTGAGCATCGCGACCGTGGGAAGGCGCCGCTTCCAGTGCGTACTGGCGAGGCGCCGCTGAACCAGGGCCACCTCGGCCTCGTCGAACCCGCGGCCGGACAGTTCACCCGGCGTGTAGCCGGACAACAGCCAGTTCAGGATCTGGTCTGCCTTGGCGTAGCTGATGCCGAAGTCGCCCTCGTCGGTTTGCCCGGTGATGAGGTCTGCCGACGCGGGCTTGGTGACGATGACCTCGGGAACGCCGAGATGATGCGCGAGTGCCCACACCTGGGTCTTGAACAGGTCTCCCAACGGGTTTATCGGCGGCGAATCGTCCGCGTGCCAGGTGAAATAGCCGAACAGTCGCTCGGTCTTGTTTCCGGTGCCGAGCGGCAGCGCATGATACCGGGACGAGAGGTCGAACAGCGCGATCATGCGGACTCGCGCCATGACGTTTCCGCGTCGCGCCGGATCCGCATCGGGTTCGGTCGCCAGGTAGCCATCGACCGCAGCCGTGATATCGATCGTCCGGGCGTCGACGCCGAGGGCGTCGATCACGAGTTGCGCATGCTCGAGACTCGACGGATTCGAGGTGCGATACGGCAGGCGCACAGCCACGACGTTGGCTGGTCCCAACGCGCGTGCGGCGAGATATGTCGTCACGGCGGAGTCCACGCCGCCTGACAGGCCAACGACGGCGCGCTGGAAGCCGCGGCGTTTCATCTCGTCGCGAATGAAGGCAATCAACCATTGCTCGACAAGCGATGGATCGATGTCGAGAGGCGGCGGCGCTCCGCGGGCTACCTCGCCGCCGTGAACGATGCACACGTCGACGGTGGCGCCGTTCGTAGCTGCGTCGGTAGCTGCTCCGAGCGACGACGGTGGCGACACCGCCGGCGCCGTACCGGACGTGACGGGGGCCTGGGCCCCATTGTCGCTCGACGGAACCGCGTCCCACTCGACCGGCGGCCTAACGTGTTCGCGATCGACGTCGTCCAGTAGGTCCCGCAAATGCGGGAGCGCGGTCCGGAGGTCCGCAAGCAGCGGCACGTCGGACCGGGCGCGCGCGAGATCCCCCAGGTCGATCGTCGCGAGGAGCATTGCCTCCTCCCAGACCGGAGCGCGGCTGCGGATATCGCCCCGCGGACCCATCAGCATCGACGCACCGGGGAACATCTTGCCGCCTTCGCTGCCGACGAGATTCGAGAACGTCACGAACACGCCATGCTCTTCGGCAATGTCGCGCACTAGGCGCTCCCATCGCGCCACCGACGCCGGGCCCGGAGTTGCGTCCTCACGCGGCCACACACCGCGCGCCGGCGCAGCCGACGAAAGAAAGATCAGCTGGGCGCCGTCGAGGGCAGCCACGGTCCCCGAAAGGCTGTGCCAGGCGTCTTCGCAGACGAGAATCGCGGCACGCCCCCATGGCGTGTCGAACGCCCGCATTTCAAGGCCACGCTCTACGAACCGCTCCTCGTCGAAGAGCCCGTACGTTGGGAGAAAGTTCTTCCGATGGACGTGGAGAATTTCAGGCTCCCCGCGACCGAGACGGACGTACGCGGCGCTGTTGTACAGCGTGTCTCGCCACTTCTCGTAGAAGCCCAGCACGACGTCCACCGGCTGCGGCTCGCGCAGCGCTTGGCGATACGCCGCATCGAGGTCACGCGCGAGCTCGCCGGCGGTGACCGCCAGATCTCGAACGCCCCCTTCCACGAAGTATCCCGTCGCCGCGGTCTCGGGGAACTGTACCACGGCCGGCCTGGGCGACAGTGTGGCGGCGCGCGCGAGCAGGCCGCCGATGCGCGCGATGTTCGAGGCGTAGTTGCCTTTACGCGGCCGGAACTGGACGATCGCCAGGTCGAGCGTCGATGCCATGCTGAAAGGTGCCATCGTCTCGCAGCCATCGGAATGCCAAACGCGTGATCGCTGTCACAGTGCCGGAGCCTGGGTCGCTGGCAAGGTACGTTCGAGGCAGTCAGGTGTATGTTTCGCGCTATGGTTGGCCCGCGAATGTTCCGGCGCACCTCAGTCGTCGTTGCGATCGTCTTGTCGATTGCGGCCCGACTTTCGGCGCAGGAGCGAGAATCGAACGAAGCCTGGCGGATCATCGTGCCGCCACAGTCGTCGCTCGTGTTTGCTCGCGACGGCTCGTTGATTGGCGAGCTCGGAAAGGAAAAGCGCACCATCGTTTCGATCCGGACGCTGCCTCGCTACGTAGGCCAGGCCTTCGTGGCGGTGGAGGACCAGCGCTTCTACCAGCATGACGGCGTGGATGTCGTCGGGATTGCCGGCGCGCTCAAGGATGCCGTGCGAGGGGACCCACGGGGTGCGAGCACGATCACGCAGCAACTCGTCGGCAACATGCACCCCGACCTGGTCGACCGGCGGGACAAGAGCCCGATGCGCAAGCTTCGCGAGCAGAGCGCGGCGCGCGAGATGGAGAAGCACTATAACAAGGAGCAGATTCTCGAAGCCTACCTGAACCAGATCAGCTTCGGGCACGGCTGGTACGGCATCGAGTCGGCGTCGAGACATTATTTCGGGAAGGGGGCGGCCCAGCTGACGCTGGCCGAGGCGGCGACGCTCGCGTCGATGCCGAAGGGCCCGGCGATCTACGATCCCGTCAAGGCCCCGGACCGCGTGACGGAGCGCCGGAACCTCGTCCTGACGCTCATGGCGCAGCAAAAATACATCACGCCTGCCCAGGCTGAAGGCACGAAGCGCGTTCCGCTCAAAACGGTACCTAACGCGGGCTTCTCGGTGGACGCATCGTTTTTCCTGGACGTCGTACGCATCCAGGCCGAGCGCGCTGGGGTTCCGGTATCAACCGGCGGGTACCGCGCGTATACGAGTCTCGATCCACTACTGCAACGCGCCGCGAACGACGCGCTGGTCGCGGGAATTCAGGACGTCGAGTCCCAGCAAGGCTACCGTCACGTCAAGTTCGCGTCGCGGCCAAAGGGCAGCACGGACTATCTTCAGGGCGCGCTGGTGGCGGTTGATCCGACCACGGGTGACGTCCGGGCATTGATCGGTGGCCGCGACTACCGCGAATCGTCCTTCGACCGCGTCATCGACGGGATGCGCCAACCCGGCTCGGCGTTCAAGCCGATTGTCTACGCTGCCGCGATTGCCGACAGCCTAACGGCCAGCACCATCATTCCCGACACGGCGATCGCCATCCAGCTGGATCGTGGCCGAGTTTACCGGCCGGATAATTCGGACAACCAGTTCCTCGGTCCGATCACGATGCGTGAGGCATTGGCGAAATCGAGGAATGTCGTCGCGGTGCAGCTCGCCGAGCGCGTTGGGATGGACACCATCGTACAGCTCGCACGCCGGTTCGGCATCGATGCCCCCGTGGCGCCATACCCCGCGAGCGCGATAGGCGCTTCCGCGCTGCAGCCGCTGGACCTCGTCGGGGCCTACACGGTGTTCGCCAACCTCGGCGCGCACGTGGACCCGCGCTTCATTTACCGGATCGAGGACCGCGCAGGGAACGCAGTGTTCACCAATCCGGCGGCAGCGCCGCGGGCGGTGATCGATCCGAAGGTTGCCTTCATCGTCCGCGACATGATGCGCGAGGTCGTCGAACGCGGCACGGCAACGTCGGTGAGACGCTACCTGCCCGAGAGCATCCCCGTGGCGGGAAAGACTGGCACGACCAACGACAACAGTGACGTCTGGTTCGTCGGCATGACGCCCGAGCTCGTCGCCGGCGTTTGGCTGGGCTTTGACAAACCGAAGACGATCACGGCCGGCGCCGCTGGAGGCACGCTCGCCGCGCCGATCTTCGGCAAGATGATGGCGGAATACTACGCGGCGCGGAGTTCGGCGCAGTGGACGGCGCCGCAAGGACTCATCGCTGCACAGCTAGACCGTGTCAGCGGCCAGCTCGCGGACTCCACAACGCCGCCGGAGCGCCGTTACACGGAGTATTTCCTCGAGGGTACCGAGCCGCTCCCGTTGCGCGTGAACGGCTGGCAGCTGTTCAAGAACGGGCCGATCGTGTTCTGATCCCGCGAACGCCTAACGAGTCAACCGACCCATTCACCGGATCACTCGTGGCGTATCGCGTCGATCGGGCTCAAGCGCGCTGCTCGCCGCGCCGGGTACGTTCCGAACGTCAGCCCGATCACGATGGCCGAGAGCGCGGCCGAGAGCACCGTCGACCACGAGAACGTCGCATCGAGGTAGATGGCTTGCGCCTGCGCCCGAATTCCGGCGACGATCGCGAACGCTCCGGAAAGTCCCAGCGCCACACCGAGTAGACTACCCGCGCCGGAGATCGCCACCGACTCCGCCAGGAACTGCCACAGAATGTCGCGCCGACGTGCGCCTAACGCTTTTCGAACGCCGATCTCGCGCGTGCGCTCGGTGACCGAGGCCAGCAGGATGTTCATGATGCCGATGCCGCCGACCAGCAGCGAGATGCCGGTGAGCGCGCCCATGAAGAGCTTGAAGACGAAGATCCCATCCGTCGCCTGAGCCAACCGCTGCGAAGACGTCTGCACCTGGATACGGCCTTCCCAGCGGCCGAAGCGCTGAGCAACCCAGTCCTCGACGAGGCTCTTGGTGAGCTCTACCTCCTCGAGACGTTGCGCCTTCACGAGCAGCGTGGGAGTTCGAGGCGCCGTCGTCGCCGGTAGGACCGTGCTCGCGGCAACGAACGGCACGTACAGGTTCAGCGCAAACTCACCCTTGTACGGCGCCAGAATTCCGATCACCTCACGCGGATTGCCGTTCACTCGAACCGCTCTGCCGAGCATGGACGATGGCGATCGGCCCCCGGCTAATTCTTGCGCAAGCTTGTTGGAGAGAACCACCACCGGAGCATTTCGCGCAGCTTCGACCGGCGAGAAGTACCGGCCATCCGTGAACTTGAGGTGCATGAATTGATCGGCGTCGGCCAGCGTGGCCGTCACTCCGGTCGACCGACGTTTCCCTGTTTGCGGCGATTCCACCGTCGCACGTCCAGATAATGAGAGCGACACGCCGATCGCCCGGTCGATCTCGTCGCGCGCGGCGGTGGCGTCGGCGAGAGTGAAGACGGGATAGTCTCGAACCGGAAGCGTTTGCCCGTCCACGGTCTCCGTGGTCCGAGACGTGACGCTTACCGTCTGCACATCTGTTGTGCGCTCGACTTCTGCCCGCGCCATTCGCTCCATCCCGTCACCAAGTGACAGCACGGCCACGAGGGAAGCGACCCCGATGATGACCCCCAGGGTCGAAAGCGCCGTCCTCAATGGGTTCACTCGAAGCGCGTCCATGCCAACGCGCGAAGCGGCGACAACAGAAAAACGCATCGAACTCGGGTCAGGGGGACGTGCAAGAAGAACCGCGCTGGCTCTCGTACGAGCCAGCGCGGTCGTGTGTTGCAGGTTGGTTGGGCAGGGTCTCGACGGACCCGGCGAACTCACGCCGCCACCATCGCCTCCTTCTCCTCGGATGCCTCGGCGTCCTTTTCCGGCACGAGCGCGATC
>Ga0207645_10003092_pt1 | contig 12763 bp, 9 predicted proteins | sample KBSM53metaG_FD_184331 | JGI IMG/M metagenome (GOLD analysis project Ga0207645, IMG submission 184331) | Miscanthus rhizosphere microbial communities from Kellogg Biological Station, Michigan, USA - KBS M5-3 metaG (SPAdes) (version 2) | ecosystem: Host-associated > Plants > Roots > Rhizosphere >...
GTACGGGCGCATCGTCAACATCGCCTCGGTCGCCGGCAAGGAAGGCAACCCGAACGCGGTCGCTTACAGCGCGTCCAAGGCAGGGGTGATATCGCTCACCAAGTCGCTCGGCAAGGAGCTTGCGCAGAGCGGGGTGCTCGTCAACTGCGTGACACCGGCCGCCGCGAAGACGGCGATATTCGATCAGATGAGCGAGCAGCACATCAATTACATGCTGTCGAAGATCCCGATGAATCGCTTTGTGATGGTGGACGAGATCGCGGCACTGGTGTGCTGGCTCGGCTCCGAGGACTGCTCGTTTAGCACGGGTGGCGTGTTCGACATTTCCGGTGGCAGGGCAACTTACTGAGGAGGAGCTATGAAGGGAAAGGTTCTCGCTATTGCGGTATTAAGTCTGGGTATCTCGGCAGGAACCAGCGCGTGGGCGCAACAGAAGTTGAAGCTTGCGCACGTGTACGAGACGACCGAGCCCTACCACGTTCAGTCGGTGTGGGCCGCCGGGGAGATCGCCAAGCGTACCAATAACCGCTACACGATAGATGTGTTCCCGGCTTCCCAGCTTGGAAGCGAGACGCAGCTGAATCAGTCGCTGCCGCTGGGCACGATCGACATGATCCTCACCGGGCAGTCCTTCGCCGCGCGCGAGTACCCGCCCATTTCCATCGGCGGCGCACCCTATATGTTCCGCGACTTCGACCACTGGAAGAAATACGCCGACGGGCCGGTCCTGGGCGAGATCATCAATGGCTACTTCAAAAAGAGCGGCAATATGCCGATCGCCGGTTTCTATTACGGTGTTCGCCATACGACCGCTAACAAGGCGATCAACAAGCCGGAGGACATGAAGGGCCTGAAGCTGCGCGTGCCCGATGCACCGCTCTACGTCATGTATCCGAAGATCTTCGGCGCCAACGCCACGCCGATCGCATTCGCGGAGGTCTATCTCGCGCTGCAGAACAAGACGGTCGATGCGCAGGAAAATCCACTGCCGACGATTCTGGCGAAGAAATTCTACGAAGTGCAGACACACGTCAACCTGACCGGCCACATTACGGAGATGCTGTTTGCCATCGTCGGTGGGCCGCTGTGGAGCAAGCTTTCCGACGCCGACAAGAAAATTTTCCAGGCGGTGTTCCAGGAAGCCGCTGCCAAATCGAACGCGGAGATCATCGCCGCCGAGCAAAGGCTCGCCACGGAATTCGCCACCAAGTACGGCAAGACAGTGGTTAACCCCGACCGCGAGGCCTTCAAGAAGCTGGCGGCGCCTTTCCATCTCAGCGCGGATGTGCCATGGGACAAGGCCCTTTACGACAAAGTGCAGGCGATCAAATAATGCTTCCGGGCGCGTGTTCGTTGCACGTTCAAATCGACTGACCGGGCACCGCGATGGCAAAAAAAGCGCCGCGTGAACTTCGCAGCCAGGCGTGGTTCGGTCGCGAGGATATCTACGGCTTCATCTACCGCTCGTGGACCAAGAACCGCGGCGTGCCGCACGATCAGTTCGACGGCCGCCCGGTCATCGGCATCTGCAACACGTGGTCGGAGCTGACGCCGTGCAACACACATTTTCGCGTGCTCGCCGAGCACGTCAGGAACGGCATCCTCGAGGCCGGCGGCTTCCCGCTCGAATTTCCGGTGATGTCGCTCGGCGAAACGCTGCTGCGCCCGACCGCGATGATGTTCCGCAACCTGGCCAGCATGGACGTCGAAGAATCGATCCGCGCAAATCCGCTCGACGGCGTCGTGCTGCTGGTCGGCTGCGATAAAACCACGCCGGCGCTTCTGATGGGAGCTGCCAGCGTCGACGTGCCGGCCATCGCCGTTTCAGGCGGGCCAATGCTGTCGGGCAAGTACCGAGGCACCGACATCGGCTCGGGCACTAACACGTGGTCGATGTCGGAGGACGTGCGCGCCGGCAAGATGACGCTCGACGACTTCCACGAGGCGGAATCGTGCATGCACCGCTCGCACGGCCACTGCATGACGATGGGCACGGCATCCACCATGGCGAGCATGGTCGAGTCGCTGGGGATCGGGATGCCGGGCAATGCCGCCTATCCCGCGGTCGATGCGCGCCGCAACGTGCTCGCGCGCATGGCGGGCCGGCGCATCGTCGACATGGTGAAGGAAGATCTCGTCATGTCGAAAATACTCACGCGCCACGCTTTCGAAAATGCCATCCGCACCAATGCCGCCATTGGCGGCTCGACCAACGCGGTGATCCATCTGATCGCGCTCGCCGGACGCCTGGGCGTCAAGCTCGATCTCGACGACTGGGACCGTCTCGGGCGTGGCGTGCACACGCTCGTCAACCTGATGCCCAACGGCAAATACCTGATGGAGGATTTCTGCTACGCAGGCGGCCTGCCCGTGGTGCTGCGTGAACTGGGCGAGCACGGCCTGCTGCACAAAAACGCGCTGACGGTCAACGGCAAGACCATTTGGGACAACAACCAGGGCGCGGAGTGCTTCAATCGCGACGTCATCACCGCGTTCGATAAGCCGTTCAAGAAGAATACCGGCATCGCAGTGCTGCGCGGCAATCTGTGCCCCGACGGGGCGATCATCAAGCCGTCGGCCGCGACGCCGAAATTGATGAAGCACAAAGGCCGCGCGGTAGTGTTCAAGAACATCGCCGACTTTCATGCGCGCATCGACGATCCGAAGCTCGACATCGACGAGCATTGCGTGATGGTGCTGCAAAATTGCGGGCCCAAGGGCTATCCGGGCATGGCCGAGGTCGGCAATATGCCGCTGCCGCCCAAGATATTGAGGAAGGGCATTACCGACATGGTGCGCATATCGGATGCGCGCATGAGCGGCACGGCGTACGGCACGGTCGTGCTGCACGCCGCGCCCGAGGCGGCGGCCGGCGGCACGCTCGCCCTCGTGCGCGACGGCGACATGGTGGAATTGAACGTAGCGAAGCGAACCCTGCACCTGCACGTATCCGCCAAAGAACTCGCGCGCCGGCGCAAGCTCTGGAAAGCGCCCAAACCGCCGATGCACCGCGGCTACTACAAGCTCTACGTCGATCACGTGCTGCAGGCCAACGAAGGCGCGGACCTCGATTTCCTGGTCGGCAAGAGCGGCTCGCGCGTGCCGAAGGATAACCACTAGGTTCTCGAACGGCGCGCGTGCGCGCCTGCGGCCGTAATTGGAGGAGCGGGAATGGCAACGCACGCGCCGGATATCGACAACGCCAGCGAGCACGTGCTCAGCGCCGATGGCGAGTTCCACGTCACGGACGAGCCGGTCGATCTGTCTGCCTATCATTTCGAGGACTGGATCGCGTTCGGCTTTTTCTGGATGCTGGCGGCCACCGTGTTCTACCAGTTCTTCACCCGCTACGCGTTGAACGATTCGGCCTCGTGGACCGAGGAGATCGCGCGCTACCTGCTGATCTGCGTGGTGTTCATCGGCGCCGCGATCGGCGTGCGCAAGAATACGCATATCCAGGTCGATATTTTCTATCGCTTCATGCCGGCGCTGTTCGCGCGCGTGCTCGCGACACTCGTCGATGCCGTGCGCGTGCTGTTTTTCGGTTACGCAATTTATCTCACCTACGCCTTGATGATGCGGATCGGCAAGCAGCCGATGGCGATCATCGACTGGCCGATCGGTCTCATTTACGCTGTGGTGATGGTCGGCTTCGCGCTGATGGGCTTCCGTGCCGTGCTCGCCGCGATCAAACACTACCGGCAGGGCTACAGCGTGCTGGAGCGGCCCGAAGTCGCGGGAGAAGACAAGGCATGACTTCGGCGCTGCTCACCGCATTTCTCGCGCTGATGTGTTCAGGGCTGCCGGTGGCGCTCGCCATGGCGGTCGCTTCGCTGCTGTATGTGATGATCTCGGGCAACGTGCCCGACTTTGTTGTGATCCACCGCATGGTCAGCGGCATCGATTCGTTTCCGTTGCTCGCCGTGCCGTTTTTCATCATGGCCGGCAACCTGATGAATTCCGCCGGCATCACCAACCGCATCTACAACTTCGCGCTCGCGCTGGTGGGCTGGCTGAAAGGCGGCCTCGGCCACGTCAACGTGCTGGGCTCGGTGATCTTCGCGGGTATGTCCGGCACCGCCATCGCCGACGCCGCCGGCCTCGGCACGATCGAGATCAAGGCGATGAAAGACCACGGCTATTCGACCGAGTTCTCGGTTGGCGTGACCGCGGCGTCCGCAACTCTGGGGCCCATCATTCCGCCGTCGCTGCCCTTCGTCATCTATGCGATGTTCGCCAACGTATCGGTGGGCCGGTTGTTTCTCGCGGGCATCCTGCCCGGCGCGGTGATGGCGCTGCTCATGATGTGCACTGTCGCGTTTTTCGCGCACCGCAACAAGTGGGGGCGCGACATCGCGTTCAAATGGTCGCGCATCGGCAAGGCGCTGCTCGAGCTTTGCGTGGTGATTGTTTTTCCGACTGCAATCTGGGCGGCGACCCAGGCCGGCGCCAATCCCGCGCCGACCTTCTTCGCCGCGATGGTGCTACTGCTCGCCGCCGATCGCGTGTTCCGTTTCAATGCCGTGCTGCCCATCATGACGCCGGTGCTGCTGATCGGCGGCATGACTTCCGGCATCTTCACCGCGACTGAAGGCGCAATCGCCGCGTGCGTGTGGGCGATGTTCCTGGGCCTCGTGTGGTACCGCACGCTGACCTGGAGAATGCTGATCAAGGTGTCGATGGACACCATAGAAACCACGTCCACCGTGCTCCTGATCGTCGCGGCAGCGTCGATTTTCGGCTGGCTTCTGACCGTCACGCGCGTGACTGACGCGGTGGCGGCGCTGGTGCTGAGCTATACGCAGGACCCGGCGATGTTTCTGCTGCTGGCAAATATCCTGATGCTGTTCGTCGGCTGCTTCCTCGAGCCGACCGCGGCGATCACGATCCTCGTGCCCATCCTGCTGCCGATCTGTCACCAGCTCGGCATCGACCCGGTGCATTTCGGTCTCGTGATGGTGCTGAACCTGATGATCGGCCTCTTGCATCCGCCGATGGGCATGGTGCTGTTCGTGCTGGCGCGCGTGGCGAAGCTTTCGATCGAACGCACCACTATCGCGATCCTGCCGTGGCTGGTCCCGCTGCTCGGCAGCCTGATCCTGATTACCTACGTGCCCGGTATCTCCATGTGGCTGCCGCGGACTTTGATGCCTTGACCGCATAATTCGATCAGCGCGAGTAAAATCCTGATCTGTCTGCTCAAGCCAGAGAACGCGCCATGCTCCAAGCCGCCGACATCACGATCCGCCTGAACCCCGCCGACGACGTGGTGATTGCGCGCGTCAACATTCCGGGCGGAACCACGCTGCCCAAGGAAGCGAACGTGCGCTTAGCAGTGACCGTGCCGGCCGGCCACAAGGTCGCCGTGCGCGAGATAAAGCAGGGCGCCCCCGTGCGCCGCTACAACCAGATTATCGGTTTTGCCACGCGCGACATCCAGGCGGGCGAGCACGTTCACCTGCACAACCTGGCGATGGGCGATTTTGAGCGCGACTACGCGTTTTGCGTCGACGCGCGCCCGACTGAGTTTATCGAGCCATGCGCGAATTTCGACGGCATCGTGCGTGCCGACGGACGGGTGGCGACCCGCAACTATATCGGCATCCTGACCAGCGTTAATTGCTCGGCCACGGTCGCGCGCATGGTCGCCGACCACTTCAGGAACCGCCTCGATGCGTATCCCAACGTAGACGGTGTTGTGGCGCTCACGCATAAAACCGGTTGCGGCATGGCGAGCGAGGGCGAGGGCATGGACATCCTGCGCCGGACGATTGCTGGCTATGCGCGCCATCCGAATTTTTTCGCCACGCAGCTCGTGGGATTGGGGTGCGAATCGAATCAGTTGAGCCACCTCATCGCTGCGCATAAGCTCGAGCGCAGCGACCAGCTGGCGGCGTATACCATCCAGGAAAAAGGCGGGACCATGAAAGCGGTGCGCGAGGGCATCGCCCGCATCGAGGCGATCCTGCCGGAGGCGAACAAGGTCAAGCGCCAGAGCGTGCCGGCCAGCCACTTGACGCTCGCGCTGCAATGCGGCGGTTCGGACGGCTATTCGGGCATCTCGGCCAATCCGGCGCTGGGCGCGGCGGTCGATCTGCTGGTGCGTCACGGTGGCACCGCCATCCTGTCGGAAACGCCGGAGATTTACGGCGCGGAACATATGCTGACGCGCCGCGCGGTATCGCGCGAAGTCGGCGAGAAACTGCTGAGCCGCATCAGGTGGTGGGAGGATTACACCGCGCGCAATGGCAACGAGATGAACAACAATCCTTCGCCCGGCAATAAGGCGGGCGGACTAACCACGATCCTTGAAAAATCGCTCGGCGCGGTGGCCAAGGGCGGCACCACCAATCTGGTCGAGGTCTATGAGTACGCACAGCCGGTGATTGCACGCGGTTTTGTCTATATGGACACGCCGGGTTTCGATCCGGTGTCGGCGACCGGCCAGGTTGCGGGCGGCGCCAATCTCGTCTGCTTCACTACCGGACGCGGTTCGGCGTACGGCTGCAAGCCCGCGCCGTCGTTGAAGCTCGCCACCAATTCGTCACTCTACGCACGCCAGGAAGAGGACATGGATTTCAATTGCGGAACCATCGTCGACGGCACGGAATCAGTCGCGGAGTCCGGCCGCAAATTCTTCGAGCTCATACTCAAGACCGCGTCGGGTGAAAAAACCAAGAGTGAGCAGTGGGGTTATGGCGACGACGAATTCGCCCCGTGGGTCGTCGGCGCGACGATGTAATTCGTTGTCGCGTGTCGGGGTATGAAGTAAGATGAGACGTGGCCGCCGCGCTGCTTTTGCGTCACCATTCGCGCGGCATCGGCCCGCCATCCAATAAAGCGATTCTTCGGAGGAGCAGGCATGAAAACGATACTGACCGCATTGCTGTTTGCATGCTGCGCGTCTGCGTACGCGCAGACCGCGGAGGACCTGCTCAACAAGCGCGGCAACACCGACAACGTGACCACGTTCGGCATGGGCTACGACATGAAGATGTACAGCCCGTTAAAGCAGATCAACAAGTCCAACGTGAAGCGGCTCGTGCCGGTGTGGAATTTCAGCACTTCCAACGAAATGGGCGATCTGTCTCAGCCGACCGTCTACAACGGCGTGATGTATGTGGTGAACGGCAACTGGACGTTCGCGATCGATCTCGAGACCGGACGCCAGATCTGGCGCACGCCGGTCAATTTCGACCGCGGCGCGCTGCGCGTCGCGGGCGGGGGCGCGCTGCTGCGCGGGCCGGCGACGATCTACAACGGAAAGCTGTTCCGCACGACGCTCGACGCGCACGTGATCGCGCTTGACATGAAAACCGGCAAGGAAGTGTGGCGGCAGAAATACGCCGACTTCAGCGAAGGCTACAAAGGCGTCGTTCAGCCGACGATAGCGAATGGCGTGCTGATTTCCGGCACCGGCGGCGGCGAAACCACGACGCGTGGCTTCATCGAAGGCTACGACCCGGAGACCGGCAAGCGCCTGTGGCGCACCTGGACGATACCCGCGCCGGGCGAGCCGGGCTCCGAAACGTGGCCGCACGCGAGCAAGCCCGATGCGTGGAAATACGGCGGCGGCTCGACGTGGCAGACCGCGTCGTACGATCCCGAGCTCGACCTGATCTACATGGGCACCGGCAATGCGGAACCGTATAACCCCTCATATCGCGAGGGCGCCGACAGTCTGTACACGGCGAGCATCCTCGCGATCCGGCCGAAGACCGGCGAGATCGCATGGTATTACCAGTACATACCAAACGACACTTACGACTTCGATTCGACGGCGGAGAGCGTGCTCGCCGACATGCAGGTCGACGGCCAGATGCGCAAGGTGCTGATCAACGCGCACAAGAACGGGTTCCTGTACGTGCTCGATCGCACTAACGGCAAGCTCATCGCTGCGAACCCTTATGTCAAGGTGAACTGGGCCACGCACATCGATATGAAAACCGGCCGCCCCGTGCATACCGATCTGCTCGAACGGGCGAAGAAGGGCGAAGAGGTCGTGCTGCATCCGTCGCGCGGTACCAACGCGACCTTGATCGCGTTCAATCCGAAAACCAAACTGGTCTACCTCAATACGTGGAACCTGCCGCGCACGATGAAATTCGTGGACGCCAAGTTCGTGCTCGGCCAGGATTTCACCGGCATGCAGTCGACGATGGCATTTCCGAAAGGCGAGCCGGCGGGCTATCACGAGGCAATTGACCCGCTGACCGGCAAAATCGCCTGGCAAGTGCCGATGCCCGATCTCGCGAGCTCCGCAGGCATGCTCGCGACCGACGGCGGCTTGTTGTTCACGGGCCTGCTCACGGGCGAAGTGGTCGCGCTCGACCAGGACAACGGCAAGACGCTGTGGCAGTTCAAGACCGGCTCGTCGGTCAACGCGCCGCCGATCACCTACACGTATAAGGGCAAACAATACGTGACCGTGTTGTCGGGCCGCGGCGGCAGCGTGGCCGGCCGCTTCGTGACCAACAGCGTCCCCTCCGGCGGGTCGGTGTGGACTTTCGCGTTGATGCCCGAATAGCCGCGTTCAAATTGGGAGGAATCATGAAAATAATTCTCGCGTTGCTGATGTGTGCGTTGTGGGGTGCTGCTTCGGCGCAGACTGCCGATGAGTTGCTGAACGACGGCAAGAACCCGGAAAACGTGACCATGTTCGGGATGGGCTACGACCTGAAAATGTTCAGCCCGCTGAAACAGATCAACAAGTCGAACGTGAAGCGGCTCGTGCCGGTGTGGAGCTTCAGCCTCGCCAATGACATGGGCGAATTGTCGCAGCCGACCGTGTACAACGGCGTGATGTACGTCGTCAACGGCAACTGGACATTCGCGATCGACATCGCAACCGGCCGCCAGATCTGGCGCACGCCCGTGACTTACGATCGGGGCGCTCTGCGCGTGACGACTGGCGGCGCGTATATGCGCGGCGCGGCGACGATCTACAACGGCAAGCTCTATCGCCAGACGCTCGATGCGCATGTGATGGCGCTCGATATGAAAACCGGCAAGGAAATCTGGAAAACCAAATTCGGGGAGTTCAAGGAAAGCTACGGCGGCATCGTGGCACCCATGATCGTCAACGGCGTGCTGATTTCCGGCATGGCGGGCGGCGACCGCACCGCGCGCGGCTTCATCGAAGGCTACGATCCGGAAACCGGCAAGCGCCTGTGGCGCACGTGGACCATCCCCGCGCCGGGCGAAAAAGGCTCCGAGACGTGGCCGAACAAGGAATTCCCCGATGCGTGGAAATACGGCGGCGGCGCGACCTGGCAGCCGGGTTCGTACGATCCCGTGCTCGATCTCTTCTACATCGGCACCGGCAACGCGGAACCGTATAACCCGAAATATCGCATGGGCATGGACAGCCTGTACGCCGCGAGCTTGCTCGCGATCCGGCCGAAGACGGGCGAAATGGTGTGGTACTACCAGTTTCTGCCGAATGACAGCTTCGACTTTGACGGCACGGCGGAGAGCATCCTCGCCGACATCCAGGTCGACGGCAAACCGCGCAAGGTGCTGTTCAACGTCAACAAGAACGGTTTTCTGTACGTGCTCGACCGGACGAACGGCCAGTTGCTCGCAGCACACCCGTTCGTCAATCAAAACTGGGCCAAGTACATCGATCTTAAGACCGGCCGGCCGGTGCTGACCGACCTGCTCGACCGCGCGATCAAGGGCGAAACCATCGATCTGCTGCCGCGGCTTGGAACCAACGCAACGCTGTCGGCGTACAATCCGAAGAGCGGCCTGCTGTTCCTCAATTCGTGGGAATTGATCCGGGTGCTCAAATTCGTCGACGTGAAGCTCGAAATCGGCGCCGGGTATACCGGCATCGAGACCGATTCCAAAATCGTCGATCCGCCCGGCTACACCATCGCGCTCAACCCGCTGACCGGCAAGATTGCGTGGAAGGTGCCGGTCAAGGAATTTGCGATCTCGGCGGGCACGCTTGCGACCGACGGCGGCCTGCTGTTCACCGGCAAGCTGACCGGCGAAGTCATCGCCCTCGACCAGGACAATGGCCAGCAGCTGTGGCAGTTCAAGGCCGGCTCGAGCATCAACGCGCCGCCGATCACCTATATGCACAAAGGACGCCAATACGTGACGGTGCTGTCGGGACGCGGCGGCAGCAATCCGACGCGTTCGGCCGGCCCGCTGGTGCCTTCCGGCGGCGCGGTCTATACGTTTGCGCTTATGCCCGATTGATGTCAGTTTGCCGAAACGTTAAATGGAAGTACGGCTGCTGCGTCGCGCTGGTTTCCGCGGCCGCCGCGGCCGCCGCGATCTTGCCGGCTGCCGCACAGTCGTTTCCGCCCGAGCAGATCAAGCAGGGCGCGCAGATTTACGCCGCTAACTGCGCGACCTGCCACGGCGAGCATATGAAGAATCCCCCGTGGGCGATCGATCTCGCCACTTTTCCGCGCGATGGCCGCGCCCGCTTCGTCGATTCGGTGACTAACGGTGTGCGCAACATGCCGCCGTGGGGCGACGTGATCAAGCCGGACGGCGTCGCGGCGCTGTGGGCTTACCTGGTCGCCGGCGAGAAATAAAACACTCTTTCGCACAGCTCTGAAGGGAATGTAAGGTCCGCGTTGGTTCGACGTCTTACAGGGAACGCTTGTCCGAAACGATGCGCCCTTCCTTGAACACGAGTTGAAGCTTGCGCACGTTATTGATGTCGGCGAGCGGATTCGCGCCGACGACAATCAGGTCGGCGAGCTTGCCGACTTCAACGGTGCCGAGATCCGCCCCTACACCGCACAACGCAGCCGCATGTTTGGTTGCGGCCAGTAGCGTTTGCCAGGTCGTCGCGCCGTCTTTGACCCACAGTCCCATTTCGAGCAGCGCCGCGTCCTTCAACGGCCGGATGTCGGAGCCGAGCGCCATCTTGACGCCGGCGTCGAGCGCCTTCTTGAACCAGCCCGCATGCACGTCGGAAGCCGCATCCGCGCGACAACAGAAAGAGTGCGGCATGTTGCGCTGCTTCACCCACGCGCGCTCCCAGTCGTTGTCGACCTGCTCGGGTGTCAGGTGGCTGATTGCGAGCGTCGGCACGTACCATGTATCCCGCTTCACCAGGAGGTCGATGCATTCGTCGTCCATGATGTAGCCGTGCTCGACGCTGTGCGCGCCCAGTCGCACCGCGTTTTTCACGGCCGTCGGATTCGTCGCGTGCGCCATTACTTTGAATTCGCGCAGATGGCAGATGTCGAACGCGGCCTTCAATTCGTCGTCGAGCAGGAACGAATGCTTATGCAGGTCCCACGGCGGTCCCATGATGCCGCCCGAGAGATTCAACTTGATGTGATCGACGCCGTTCTTGATCTGCTCGCGAATCGCTTTCACGAAGCCGTACGGCCCGTCGCATTCGAGCGCGTGTCCCGATGTCAGGAAGTGACCGCCGGTCGTCGTCAGGAAATGCCCGGCCGCATATACGCGAGGGCCGACATGCTGGCCCGAATCGAACGCACGCTTCCACGCAACGTCCATGAAGTGGTGCGCGCCCGCGCAGCGCAGGCCCGTGATGCCCGATTCAGTCAGCGCTGCCATCAGCCGGTGCCCGAAGAGCGCGACCTGCTCGGCGAGCGGCATTTCCGCGAGCGACAGGTAGTCGGGATGGATGTGCACATCCCACAGGCCCGGCAACAAGTACGCGCCTTTGAGATCGATGACCGTGGCGTCGCCTGCAGCGGGCTTGCGTCCTCCGGACAGGATTTCGGAAATGCGGCCGTTTTCGATCGCGACCGCGGCGCCGGCGACGGGCTGGGGATTGAGGCAATCGATCAGCGTTGCGTTGGTCAGTATGGTGCGTGTTTTCACGGATGGGTCCTCGTCACTCGGGCTTGACGCCCGCGTCCTGCGCCACTTTCAGCCAGCGGCGCGATTCGGCTTCAATGAACGCGCGGAATTCGGCGGCGCTGTTGCCGATCGGCTCGATGCCGCGGTCGGTGAACGTCTGCACCACGTCGGGCGCGCGCAGGATGGCGGCAATTTCCTTATTGAGCCTCGCGACGACGGCGGGCGGCGTGCTGGCCGGCGCGAGGACCCCGAACCACGTGCCGCCGGAAAATCCCGCGACGCCGGCTTCGTCCATGGTCGGCACTTCGGGCGCGAGCGGCGACCGCTTAGGCGTGGCGACCGCCAGCGCCTTCAGTTTGCCGGCGCGCACCTGCGGCAGCACGACCGGCACCGTGTCGAACGTCATCTGCACCTGGCCGCCCAGCAGATCGGTGATCGCCGGCGCGCTGCCTTTATACGGGATATGCACGATGTTGACGCCGGTTGCCGCGCAAAATGCCGCGCCGACGAGATGGTTGGACGTGCCGTTGCCGAACGACGCGAAATTGAGCGCGCCCGGCTTGGCCCTGGCGAGCGCGATCAATTCCTTGACCGAGCTGGCCGCCACCGACGGATGTACGACGAGCATGAAGGGAACGCGACCCACCAGCGTGACCGGCGCGAAGTCCTTGAGCGAATCGTACGGCGGGTTTTTCATGAGCGCGCGGTAGATCGCGACTTCCGGCGACGCGGCGAACGACAGCGTGTGGCCGTCGGGATCGGCTTTGACGACGATGCCCGCGCCTATGGTGCCGCTTGCACCCGCGCGATTGTCGATGACCACGGTCTGGTGGAATATCGGTGCGAGGCGCTGGCCTATCATGCGCGCCGCGATGTCCGTGCTGCCGCCGGGCGGATAGCCAACGATCAAGCGCACCGGGCGTGTCGAATACGCCGTATCGGCGGCGCCGGCCGCGGTGCA
>Ga0207645_10003097_pt1 | contig 12753 bp, 12 predicted proteins | sample KBSM53metaG_FD_184331 | JGI IMG/M metagenome (GOLD analysis project Ga0207645, IMG submission 184331) | Miscanthus rhizosphere microbial communities from Kellogg Biological Station, Michigan, USA - KBS M5-3 metaG (SPAdes) (version 2) | ecosystem: Host-associated > Plants > Roots > Rhizosphere >...
AGCTGTCGCCGCACGGTGAATCACAGCAGACGCCGTCGGCGCAGATGCGCGTGACGCAGTCGTCGGCCGAGGCGCACGCTTCGCCTTCCTTCCTGCTGCCCGGCGGGCCGGCGACGCGGCCACCCTCGGACTGGCGTCGGCAGATTTCGTCGCCGCCGCACGCGTAACCGGTCGGGCACTTGCCGGCCTGCGAGCAACGGAGCTGCGCCAGCTCCAGATCGTGGCAGCCGGCGACCATGGCGGCGCCGCCCAGCAACGCGAGCCACCGAAGGCGAACGCAGGCTGACACCTAGAACCTCACCGAAAGACTGGCGCCGGCTTTCCCGGACGTGACCGCCGGGCGCACCGCAATCGAGCTGACCGCGGGCGGGCGGCTCGTTTCGGTCTTCGGCCGTCCCGCCACATAGAGGACGACGCCGCCCACGATCGCCGCGCCACCGACGGCATACAGCACCGCCGCGCCCGTCTCGTAGGTCTTCCAGTTACCGTTGCTCTCGTTGAAAGGGCGGTCGGCGGCGGCGTCCGCGCCGATGGCGTCGAACTTGTTCTTCCCCACCACCGACGCGATCACGCCGCCCCCGATCGCGACGACGCCTCCCGCCATCAAGCCGATCCCGGCGAGCCGCTGTCCGCGCCCGGGATCGACGTGGTCTTGCGTCACCAGCGGCGCGTCGGGTGCCGTCGCCGGCAGCGGTGTGACTGCCGGCGGTGTCGTCGCGCCCGGTCGAAACGGCGGTGGCTGCGCCGCCATGCGCGTGCCCGCCACCGGCTGCAACGTGAACGGGACGCGCGTCAGCTCACCGGCCGCCACGTTCACGGTCTTCAACGCCGGCGCATATCCCGCGGCGCGCACCTCGATGTCGACCGGCCCAGCGCTTACCGGCACGGCGTCGCGCAGCGGCATCGAGCCCACCGCCTGCCCGTTGACGCTCACCTGCGCGCCCGGTTCCCCGCCGTCGATCTGCACGCGCCCGACGTGGGCGCGGATCGTGGCCAGCGCCGCTTCCATCGTCGGGCGGTTCTTCCGCACCCACGGGTCGCGCTCCGCCGCCAGCGCCTCGCCGACGTGCGCCTCGGCCTGCGGCCACATCCCCAGCGCCTGCTCCGCGAAACCGAGCTGGGCGGCCGCGCGCGGGCTGCGCTTGATCGCGTACGCGCGCTGCAATTCATCCAGCGCGGCGCGATCGTTGCCCGCCCTTCGCAACTGGAGCGCGTGTCCCACCAGCGCGTCCTCTTCGTCGCCGGCCCGGGCCACGTTTCCACACGCGTGCCAGAACGCCATCGCGCCCGCCACGACAACCGCCGCCACCTGTCGTCTCATTGCTCCCCCCGTGCTCCACGTCCGTCCCGTTCACTCGATGAGTGGTGCCTTGTTCGGCCCGAAGCGAACGCGATGCGAGGTGCGCGCATGGCGCACCGTGCGGGCGTCCGCTTCCGGCGTCGGCTCCTCGATCGCGCCCGGGCGCACCCCATCCGTCCCCGCGGGCGTCGCTTTCGGGGCGACCGCAGCCGGCGCGGGAGGCGGAACCGCCGGCGGCGGCGTTCGCGCGCGGTCGCGCGACAGGAGCACGATGATGAAAGCCGCGGCCGCGACCAGCGCGCCGCCGGCGAGCGACCAGCGCGCCGCGCGAAATCGGCGCGGAACGACGAGCGACGGATCCGATGATCCGGACGACGGCGATCGGACGGGTAGAATCCAGCCAGGGGAGGGCGCCGCCTCCGTCGCCATGGGCTGCGGGCGGGCGTGCATGAACGCCGTGACCGCCAGCGGCGAGAGCGACGGCCCCGGCATCTGGTCCGTGACAGGCACGGGGGAACCGCCGTCCGGCATACGCGGGCCAACCGTCCCCGCGAAATGGTCGCGCCACAGCAACTGCGTCCGCGGCGACGCGAACAGCAGCAACGCGCGACCCATGTGCCGCAGATCGGGATACCGATCCCCCGGCGCGAGGCTCATCGCCCGCGTGATCACCTGCTGATAATCATCGGGCAGCTCGCGTCTGTGCGCGTTTGGCGGCGCGTAGCTTCCCATCACGATCGCCTGAAAGATCGCCGCCAGGTTCGACCCTTCGTACGGCAGTCGGCCGGTCACGCATTCGTAAAGAATGACGCCCAGCGCGTACTGATCGCTCGCCGGGCTGATGGCCTTCGGATCCTGAACTTGCTCGGGCGCGAAGTAGCTCGGCGATCCGAGGATCGCGCCCGACGTCCGGATCGGGCTGCACGCCGGGGCCTTCGAGATGCCGAAATCGAGGACCTTCGGCTGAATCGCGCCGTCACGCGTCCGCGCGAGAAAGATGTTCTGCGGTTTCAGGTCGCGATGGACGATGCCCTCGTCGTGGGCGGCCGCGACCGCCGCCAGGATTGGTAGCGCGATATCGACGACCTCGTCGAGGGGCAGCGCTCCTTTGCGGCGAAGGTGCCGGGCCAGGTCCTCGCCGTCCAGGTACTCCATGACCAGGAAGGCCTGCTCGCCTTCCATGCAGATGTCGGTGACGTCGACCGTGTGCGGGTGCCGGATGCGGGACGTCAACTGCGCTTCGAGCAGGAAGCGGGCGCGCGCCTCGGGGATCGCCGCGAGCGCCGGACTGATGGTCTTTATCGCGACGCGTTTGCCGATCTCGGCGTGCAAGCCCTCGTAAACCGCACCCATTCCGCCCTCGCCGAGGAAGCGAACGATGCGGTACTTGCCCAGGCTGGTGCCTGGCGCCAGCGGCCATCCGGGCGCCCCCGCAACGCCTTCCCCCGTCCCCTCCATTGCTGGTCAAACGTAAGTCGGATGCTGACGGGGCCAAGACCGGCCGAGGTGGCGTGGAATCGCGGACGCTCGCGGATGAGGTTGCTTGACTTCCCTCGACGGGAAGCGGCATCATCGTCTCCGTACCATGTTGCTCAATCACGTTCTCTCGTATCGCCTGTGGCAGCGCGCGTGCGCGCTGCCCTCGATGACGTTTGTCATCGTTAAGGGCGCGCGAGGGAGCGTGAGCGACCGCTGAGCAAGCCAAGTCGACCCACCCTCTCTCGCCGGCAGCGGAGAGGGTGAACGGTCCACTCGCTCCGAGGCAGGCACCCCTGGAGCGAATATGTCCGCCGCAGCATCTGCCTCTGGTTCCGAGTCTGGTCCCGAGGAGTCCGAGCCATACAGTCGACGTGCGTCCGCCGCCGCTCCGCGGCTGTGGACGCGCGCGTTCGTCGATCTCCTGATCGCCGAGGCGCTGTTCGGCTTCTCGTACGCGCTGTTCGTGTTGTTACCGAAGCTGCTCGCGGTCGGCTACGGCGCGACCGCCGGGCAGATCGGCACCGTCATGGCGTCGTTCGGCGTGGCGAGCCTGGTGACGATCCCGCTGATCGCGCCGATCGTCAGGCGGCTCGACAACCGCCGCACGATGATCGCGGGCACGGCGCTGCTCGGCCTGTCCGCGCTGGGTTTCATGTTCATTCACGGCGCGGGTGTGCTCGCCGCCGTTCTGCGCGGCGCGCAGGGCATCGCGTGGTCGCTGACGTTCGCGGCCGGTATGTCGCTGGTCGCCGAGGTGGCGCCGCCCCTCCGCCTGGGCCACGGCATCGGCCTGTTCGGCGCGGTGGCGCTGGCCACCAGCGCGCTCGGTCCGGCGGTGGCCGAGCCGATCGCCGCGCGCTTCGGCGCGCGGCCGCTGTTCCTGATCTCCGCGGTCGTCGGGCTGGCGGGCGCCTGGTTCTGCCGGCGCCTCACGACGGGTGCGCCGGTGAAGGCCGCTCATCCCGCGGCGAAGAACGGGTCGGGCACGGCGCGCAGCCGCGCGTTCGTGATCGGTGTGCTCGCGGTCGGCAGCCTGGCGGCCGCCGCCGTGTCGACCTTCGTGGCGCCGTTCGCGCTGACGCACGGGATCGGCGCCGTGCGCGGGTTCTTCGTGACGTATACGCTCACGGCGCTGGCCGTGCGCATCGGCGGCACGCGACTGGTGGACCGTCTCGGACATCGGCGGACTGCCTTCGCGGGCGCCGCCGGCTATGGCCTGGTCACGATCCTGTTCGCCGCCGCCGGGCCGGAGCACCTGATCCTGCTCGGGGCCGCGTTCGGTGTCGTGCACGGCATCGTGTTCCCGGCGTTGATGGCGCTGGTGCTGGGTGAGTCCAGGCGCGAGGAGCGGCCGCGGCTGCTCGCGTTCGCGAACGGCGCCATCAACCTGGGTATCGCGGGGCTGGGCGTGATCGGCGCCATCGCCGATCGCGTCGGTTACCCGTCGGTGTTCCTGGTGACGGGCGTGATCACGACTGCGACGGCGGCGTTGTTGCTGGCCCCGCAGCCCCGTCGAGCTCCCGCTTCCGCTTCATCGACTTAGCGACCAGCTCGGACACGTTCAGGACCTGGACGCGCTCACCCGCGTTCCGGTCCTGAACGCCGTCCCGCAGCATGATCGTGCAGAACGGGCACGCTGTCGCGACGGTTTCGGCGCCGCTCGCCAGGATCTCGTCCGTGCGGTTGTGGTTCACGCGCGTGCCGATCTTCTCTTCCATCCACATCCGACCGCCGCCGGCGCCGCAGCAGAACCCGTGCTCCTTGTTGCGCGGCAGCTCGACGCGGCCGGCGGCGCCGGACGGCAGCGCGTCCAGCACCGCGCGCGGGGCGTCGTACTCGCCGTTCCAGCGCCCGAGGTAGCAGGGATCGTGGAACGTGACGGCGGGCTTGCCCGTCCCGCCGTTGCCGTCCGCCGGCGCCAGCTTGTCGCCGTCCATGACGATCTTTCCCGCCGCGACCAGCTCGCGAATCAGCTGGGTGTGGTGGCGGACCTCGAAGTTACCGCCCAGCTGCGGGTACTCGTTCTTGATCGTGTGCAGGCAGTGCGGGCAGGCGGTGACGACCTTCTTCACCTTCTTCGCGTTCATGGTCTCCACGTTCTGCTGCGCCTGCATCTGGTACAGCATCTCGTTGCCGGAGCGGCGCGCCGGATCGCCCGAGCAGCCCTCCTCCAGGCCCAGCACCGCGAAGTCGACGCCGCCCTCGCGCATCACCTCGACCAGCGCGCGCGTCTGCTTCTTGATGCGGTCGTCGAACGCGCCCGCGCAGCCGACCCACAGCAGGTATTCGGCGTCCGGCTTGTCGTCCAGCGTCGGCACGTTCATGCCGTCGGCCCAGTCCATCCGCTTGTCGGCGCCGATCCCCCACGGGTTGCCGTTGCGCTCGAGGTTGGTGAAGGTGCGCGCGAGATCGGACGGCACCTTCTCCTGCACCAGCACCAGGTTCTGGCGCATCTGCAGGATCTTTTCGGGCTGGTCGATGAAGACCGGGCACACCTCCTGGCAGGCGCCGCAGGTGGTGCACGCCCACAAGACGTCCTCGGTGGTGCGTCCGCCGATCAGCGGCTTCTCGGCCTCGGCGCGCTGGGCCTCGGGGGAGGTGCCGTGCTGGAACTTTTCCAGCAGCACGTCCAGCGGTCCGCGGTCCGGCATGCGGTAGCGCATGTCGTCGCGCAGGTCGTGGACGACTTGCATGGGCGACAGCGGCTTGCCCGTGTTGAAGGCAGGACAGAAGTTGCTGCAGCGCGCGCACTCCGTGCAGGCGAATCCGTCCAGCAGCGACTTCCAGGTGAAGTCCTTCCAGCCCTGAACGACGCCGGTCGCCGCCATGTCGTCGGCTTCCATGTTCAGCTTGGGCAGCACGCCGCGCTGGCCCAGGTTGCGGAAGTAGATGTTGGGCAGCGCCGCGATGATGTGGCTGTGCTTGGAGTAGAGCAGGTAGTTGAGGAAGGCGAGCAGGATGAAGACGTGCACCCACCACGAGACCCGCACGATGTCCGCGCCGCCGAAGCGCATGCCGAAGTACGAGATCATCAGCAGCGCGATCGCGCTGAGGATCGCGGCGGCGTCGCGGCTCATCGGGATCAGACGCGGCTGCAGGACGATGCGCCGGAAGAACGCGAACCCGATCACGACCAGGACCAGCCCGCAGAAGACGTCGATGCAGGTGTAGATCGCAGACGCCAGCGTCCCGCCCAGCACGAGCGCGAGCGAGAACGAGGGGAACAGACCCTGGATCAGCGTCTCGACCGAGCCGATGGTGATCACCAGGAAGCCCCAGAAGATGATGAAGTGGTACTTGCTGCCCATCGCGCTGACGAAGCGCGGCCAGCGCTTGGAGGGCAGGGTGGTCTTCTCGACGACCTTCTTCTGGGCGAAGAAGAAGCGCAGCACCGAATCGATACGTTCGCCGGTTCGGTCCGTCCGATCCTCGGGCCGAGCCGAGAACATGAGCCGGGCGAAACGCCAGACGGTCCAGGCGAACATCCCGAAGGCGGCGACCAGCAGCACCGCGAAGAGGACCCGTGTCATTGCCGCCTATGGTAACGCAGCCTCGGGCGTGTGCTACAAACGCCGCATGCCTCTGAACCAAGAGCTCATCGACATCCTGGCGTGCCCGAAGTGCAAGGGGGCGCTGAAGCTCCGCGACGACCAGTCCGCGTTCGAGTGCGGGAACTGCAAGCTGGCCTATGCCGTGATCGACGAGATCCCCAACTTCATCATCGAGGAAGCCCAGCCCCTCAAATAGGGCAGGGGATGAAGTTTTTTGCGCTCTCCGGCGGTAGTCCTAAGATGAATCCATGAGTGCCGATCGGCGTCGGGCAGCCGAAGAGCGCCGACAGGCGGAAAGGGTGCCCGCCGTGTTTGCCGTGAAGAAAGCCATAGGCAAGAACGTGCAGCTCTGCCAGGCCGAGGACATCACGCCCTCGGGGATGACCATGAAGCGACCGCGTGGGACCTTCATCATTCCCCGCACCGAGGTCGACCTGGAGTTCGCGCTGCCCGGCTCGCAGGAGGAGATCTCCGCGCGCGGCATCGTCGTGAACGACGTCGTCGTGGGCAGCTTCCGGCGCACGGGCGTCCGCTTCATCGCCGTCCGGCCCGAGCACGCGCAGCTGATCGCCGGCTACTGCCGCCGGCGCTAGTCCGCGGCCCGGCGCGAGCGCGGCCATGCCCGAGCTTCCCGAGGTCGAGGTCGCGGCGCGCAACGTCCGCCGCTGGGCGATCGGCCGGCGGGTGCGCGCCATCCGCGCCGATCCGCGCGGCGCGCGCATTCTGAGGCCGGGCTCGGCGCGCGCGCTGGCGGTGCTGACCGGCGCGCGTTTCGAGGACGTGCAGCGGCGCGGGAAGAACCTGCTCCTGACGCTGGCGAAACCGGATGGCGGGGCGATCGGTGTTTGGTCGCATCTCGGGATGACGGGAAAGTGGCTGCGCCGGCGGGCCACCGAGGAGACGCCGCGCTTCGGGCGCGTGCGCATCGATCTCGACGACGGCAGCAGTCTGCACTACGCGGACATGCGCTTGTTCGGCCGCTTTCGCGTGATCCCTGAAGCGCGCTTTCAGGCGATGCCGGACATCGCGGCGCTGGGCCCCGATCCGCTGAACGACGGGATCGACGTGGACCGCTTGAAGGACCGGCTGGCGCGGACGCGCCTGCCGATCAAGGTCGCGATCATGGACCAGACGTTGCTGCCCGGTGTCGGCAACATCCAGGCGAGCGAGGGTCTGTTCCGCGCAGGCATCGCGCCGCGGCGTGCAGCGCGGTCGCTATCGCGCGCCGAGCTCGCGAAGCTCGCGCGCGGGCTGCTCGATTCGATCCGTTACACGATGAAGACGTTCAAGCACAGCGGCGCCGACGGCGGAGACGCCGACATCGACTACATCGAGGAGCGGAAGATCCCGAACCCCTTCCTGGTCTACGGCCGCGCGGGCGAACGCTGCCCGCGCTGCAAGAAGGGCAACATCGTCAGGATCGTCCAGGCACAGCGCGCGACGTTCTACTGCCCGCGCTGCCAGCGATCTGGATCTGCGCCTCGCCCCCGAGAGGGGGAGAGGCCGCCGAGCCGAAGGCTCGGCGGGTGAGGGGGCCTGCGGTAAAGACGGACCCCTCACCCTAACCCTCTCCCCGCTTCGCGGGGCGAGGGGACCGGTGCTCACCCGCCGATTTGCATGCGGCGGGGCGAGAGGTGCTTGCGTGCGGGGCCGGGGCCGAACAAACGCGCGACGCCCCAGCCCGAGATCAGGTCGCCTTCCAGGCCGAGGCCGGGCAGGTTCTCGCGGCCGACGAGATACAGATTCTTCACGGCGGTGGCGTGGGGCAGGCCGACGATGTCCAGCGGGCGTTGCGGCGGCGGACCGACCAGCGCCGGCGGCGCGATCGTCGGCAGCACCGCGGGCGGCGTCGTCTCCGGGACGGGCGTGCCGCGATGCTCGGCCGGCAGTCCGTCGTACGGCGACGACAGCACGATCATGTGCCGGGCGAAGTCGGGGAGCAGCCGGCGCATCACGTGCGTGACGCGTCCGCGTAGCGCGCGCAGGTAGCTGGGCCCCGCCTCGACCAGATGCGCCGGCACGCTGCACTCGATCCAGATCGGGATCTGCCGCGGATCGCGCGGCGACGGCTGTCCGACGGTGATGGCGACGGCGTTGTCCTCGGACAGCGGGCGCGCCGGATCGCCGATCGCCAGCACGCGCGGCGGTAGATCGGCGCCCAGCGCGTCCGGTTCCACGAGCGCGGCGATTCCGTAGCGGTACCCGGTGACCCGTGGTGCGGCCGGGCGCTTGTGCGGCGCGACCGCGTCGGGGGCGAGCGCGGCGGTCAGCCCCGCCGCCGATCCCGCCCACAACAAGTGGTGGCACCCGATGGTCTCGTCGCGCGGGCGCACGCGGATGCCGGCGACGCGGCCGCGCCGGACGACGACCTCGGCCGGTGTCAGGCGTTCGCGGCGATCGGCGCCGAACAGCTCGAGGCGCGCGAACAGCAGCGCCTGCAGCGCGGCCAGGCCGCCCTCCAGCGAATATTCGCCGCGGCGCGCGACATCGAACGCGCGCGCCTCGCAGATCGGACCGACGTCGTGCGCGACCGCCGCCGCGCCGTGGATCGCCGGCGACGCGGCCATCGCGCGGAACGGATGCTCGAGCGGCAGCGGCGCGAACAGATCGGTGGTCGGTCTTGGCAGCAGCGAGCGCAGCCGGCCGACCTCGCGCCGCTCCCAGAAGCCGTTCGGCGGCAAGGTGATCGCGCTGGCGAAGAGCGGATCCAGCAGGCGCGAGGCCGCGCGCAGCCGCTCCATCACCGCGGCGACCGAGCCGCCCGCGGCGCCGAACGCGCGCGCGAGCTCGCGCTCCTGCTGAGCGGGATCGCGCACGATGTCCAGACGCTGCCCGGGCAGCAGCAGGCGGAACGCCGGATCGGCCGTCGCGGTCTTGCGCTTCACGTGCGCGGTGACGTCCAGTTCCTTCAGGACGCGCGCGGTCGGGGGGTCGTCGATCGACGGCAGCAGCGCCGGCGCCGCCGAGAGCGTCGTACCGCCGGCCTCGAACGCCGCCAACGCCGGCTCGTGTCCCAGCACCATGACGCGAAAGCCACGCCGCGCGAGCAGCGCGCCCGCGATCAGACCGCCGATCTCGCCGCCGCAAACGACGACGTCATAGAAATTCGTGTCCACGAAACGTCAGATAAAAACGGTCAGAGGCTGCGGAGGTTCTCGCCCGTCGGCCCGCCGCCCAGGATGCGAACCTTCCGATCCTCGATCACGACCCGCCGCTCCGCGAAGGCGCGGACCACCGCCGGGAGCAAGCGGTGCTCCTCGGCGAGGATGCGCGCGCGCAGCGATTCCTCGTCGTCGTCCTCGTGCACCAGCACCGCCGCCTGCGCGATGATCGGACCGGTGTCGATGCCGTGGTCGACGAAGTGCACCGTGCAGCCGGTCACCTTCACGCCCGACTCGTACGCCTGGCGCTGCGCGCGCACGCCCGCGAACGCGGGCAGCAGGGCAGGGTGGATGTTGATGATGCGGCCCGGGAACGAACCGAGCATCTCCTCACCGAGGACGCGCATGAAGCCCGCCAGCACGACCAGATCGGTCTGCTGCGCGCGCAGCCCGGTCATCAGCGCCCGATCGAATCCGGCGCGCGCCGAGTAGTCGCGGTGATCGACGACGAACGTCGGCAGTCCGGCGGCCCGCGCGCGCGCCAGCGCCGGGCAATCGGGGACGTTGGACCCGACCACCGCGATGCGCGCCGGGCCCAGGTCGCCGCGGCGGGCGCGATCGATCAGCGCCTGCAGGTTCGTGCCGCTGCCGGACACCAGCACCCCGACGTTCACGCCGGCACCTCGCCCACGAAATCGACGGGCGCGTCGGGCGCGTCGGCCGGTACCACCTCGCCGATCGGGAACACCTGCTCGTCGGCCCGCTGCAGCAGCTTCTCGGCCTCGACGGCGCGGTCGGCCGGCACGCAGATCACCATGCCGATGCCCATGTTGAACGTCCGCAGCATCTCGGCGGCCTCGACGTCGCCGCCGCGCGCGAGCAGCCCGAAGATCGGCGGCACCGGCCACGAGCCGAGGTTGATGCGCAGCTGCAGCCGCGCGTCCGGCGGCAGCATGCGCGTCGGGTTGTCGACCAGCCCACCGCCCGTGATGTGGGCGGCGCCGCGCAGCAGATCCGCGTCGTGCAGCGCCCGCAGCGCGCGCACGTAGATCCGCGTCGGACGCAGCAACGCCGCCGCCAGCGGTTCGCCCAGCCCGGGAGGCGCGGCGTCCAGCGGCAACTTCATGTGATCGAGGAACACGCGGCGCACCAGCGAGTAGCCGTTCGAGTGGAATCCCGACGACGCCAGCCCCAGCAGGCGATCGCCGGCGCGGATCGCCCGCCCGTCGACCCTGCGGCTCTTCTCGACCACCCCCACCGAGAACCCGGCCAGGTCGTATTCGCCGTCGGCGTAGAAGCCGGGCAGCTCCGCGGTCTCGCCGCCGATCAGCGCGCAGCCGGCCGCCTGACACCCGTCGGCGATGCCGGCGATCACGCGCTCCGCCACGCCGACGTCCAGCTTGCCCGACGCGAAGTAGTCGAGGAACAGCAGCGGCTCGGCGCCGCCGACGATCATGTCGTTCACGTTCATCGCGACCAGGTCGATCCCGACCGTGTCGTGACGGCCGGTCAGGAACGCCAGCTTCAGCTTGGTGCCGACGCCGTCGGTGCACGACACCAGCAGCGGTTCCTTGTAACGCGCCGGCAGCGCGCACAGACCGGCGAAGCCGCCCAGGTCGGTCATCACCTCGGGACGCAGCGTCCGCCGCACGTGCGGCTTGATGCGCTCGACCAGCGTGTCGCCGGCGTCGATGTCGACCCCGGCGCCCCGATACGTCAGTCCCGAACCGCGAGTGCCCATCGTCGTCAGCGCGGGTCCTCTTCTCCCTTGGCCGTGGCGCGCTGCGCCGCGCCGCTCTGCACGCGGCGCTGCTGCGCCCCGATGTTGCTTATCGGCGGGGAGCCGAAACGCTCGGCGAACCCTTCCAGCAACCGGTCCAGCTCACGCCGCGGGTCCGGCGTGGGCGCGAAGCGGATCCAGCGCGCGCCGGCCGAGATGGCGCGGTCCAGGTCCCGGGCGCCCCGGCCCGCCACGAACACCCGCAGCGTCTCGCTCGCCTCGGAACAGGCGTACAAGACCATCGCGCTGCAGCCCGACCGGTAGTCCATCGCGCCCTCGGCGCGCGTCTGCAGGACGCCCGGCTCTTCCAGGGCGGTCGTCTCCGCCTCGGTAATCGGGTGCCATTTTCCAAAGCGCACGCCATTTTTTACCATGCCTGGATCGACAAGCGTCCGGGAATCCGGTGGTATTCTCCGCCGCGGACGCGGCATGGCCTGGTACAAGCGGGAAAACGACGACGACGTATTCTCCGAGGAGAAACGCAGTGTCCCGGCGGGTGTGTTCACCAAATGCCCGGGCTGCCGCGCTCAGCTGGTCACGGAGGACGTCGAGAAGAACGACCTCGTCTGTCCTCAGTGCGAGCACCACTTCCCGGTGACCGGGGCCCGCCGGCTGGCGCTGGTGCTGGACCCCGGCAGCTTCGTCGAGGCGGACGCCTCGATCGAAAGCGTCGATCCGCTGGGGTTCAAGGACGCCAAGCGCTACGCGGACCGGCTGCGGTCGGCGCGGCGAACCGCGGGCGGGGCGGACGCCGTCCTGGTCGGCTCCGGCAAGATCGAGGAACTGCCCGTCGAGGTCGGCGTCTTCGTCTTCGAGTTCATGGGCGGGTCGATGGGATCGGTCGTCGGCGAGAAGGTCACGCGCGTGTTCGAACGCGCGCTCGAGCGCCAGGTCCCGGCCATCGTCTTTTCGGCGTCGGGCGGGGCGCGCATGCAGGAAGGCGTGCTGTCGCTGATGCAGATGGCCAAGACGTCGGCCGCGCTGGGGCGGCTGCGTGAGGCCGGGCTGCCGTACATCTCGGTGCTGCTGCACCCGACGACCGGCGGCGTCGCCGCCAGCTTCGCGATGCTGGGCGACGTCATCCTGGCGGAACCGAAGGCGCTGATCGGCTTCGCCGGGGCGCGCGTCATCCAGAACACCATTCGCCAGCGGCTGCCGCCGGGGTTCCAGCGCGCCGAGTTCCTGCTGGAGCACGGTTTCCTGGACAAGATCGTGCACCGACGCGAGATGCGCGCGACGCTGGCGCAGCTGCTGCGGCTGCTCGGGCCTCGCCCGACGTCCTGATGGCTGACGGCGGTTACGCCGGGCTGCTCGCCCGCCTGGCGGGCGTGCGCGCGCTGGGCGTCGACCTCGGCCTCGACCGCGTGCGGCTGGCGCTGGCGCGCCTCGGCGATCCGCAAGCGCGCTTCGCCGCGGTTCAGATCGCCGGGACCAACGGCAAGGGATCGACGGCCGCCATGACCGAGGCGGTGCTGCGCGCGGCGGGGCTGCGCACGGGGCTGTATTCGTCACCCCACCTGGCGCGCTTCACCGAGCGCATCC
>Ga0207645_10003098_pt1 | contig 12752 bp, 10 predicted proteins | sample KBSM53metaG_FD_184331 | JGI IMG/M metagenome (GOLD analysis project Ga0207645, IMG submission 184331) | Miscanthus rhizosphere microbial communities from Kellogg Biological Station, Michigan, USA - KBS M5-3 metaG (SPAdes) (version 2) | ecosystem: Host-associated > Plants > Roots > Rhizosphere >...
ACTGATAATGAAGAATTCAGGACAGCTGCTGTGATCGACAGGGTGAACACAACCTGGCAGGCATTATTGGGAACCACGTTCGCCTGCGTACAATGTCATACTCATCCATATGACCCATTTACCCATGATGAGTATTACAAATTCATGGCTTTTTATAACGATACGCGTGACGAGGATACTTATGATGATTATCCTTTGCTGAGACATTTCAATGACTCCATGCACCAGAAGCTAAATTCATTGACCGAGTGGTTGCAGGAAAATGTTTCGACAGAAAAAGCAAAAGAGATAAACCGTTTCCTCCGGACCTGGGAGCCCTCCATTAATTCGCTAACGGCAGACCAGTTTGTCAATAGTGAATTAGCGGATACAAAATTTCTCATATTTCGCAATCATGCCGTGGCGAGGTTAAAGCACGTTGATCTTGAAAACAAGAATTTACTTATCTACAGGTATGTATGTTGGCTAAAGAATGGAGTTTGGGCCATTCATTTGGATAGTCCTGATGGACCGATATTGAAAACTATCTCGCCTGATACGACAAATGACTGGAAGATCGTAGAGACTGAAATTCCTTTAGGCACTGGCATTCATGATATCTATTTTACTTATTATAATCCTCATTTGAAGAATGCAGTTGATAACGGCCAGCAAATGGATTGGTTTTATTTTACCCAGGAATTTCCGGGCAAAGGCAAACCAGGCTATGAAGCAAATAAGAAGGTCTTCTCTTCACTTCTCACAGCGAACGTTCCAACTACACCGATCATGATGGATAATCCGCCAGACATGCATCGCCCGTCCAATATTTTTGAAAGGGGTAACTGGCTGGTAAAGGGAGATGTTGTGACACCTGCAGTTCCGCACGCTTTGAACCCAATGCCAAAGAACGCTCCTAACAATCGCCTGGGACTGGCAATGTGGCTAACAAGCAAAGAAAACCCGTTGACGGCAAGAACCATGGTAAATCGTGTTTGGGAGCAATTGTTTGGAAATGGATTGGCTGAGACACTAGAAGATCTCGGAACGCAAGGTATGCCTCCCACTCACCAGGAATTACTTGACTGGCTTTCCTGGAAATTTATGAACGACTATAAATGGAGTGTAAAAAGATTGCTGAAAGAAATCATAATGTCAGCGACATACAGGCAGGATTCAAAACTGACACCGGAATCCCTCGAGAAGGATCCGTCGAATAAATTATATGGTCGCGGTGCAAGAGTAAGATTATCTGCAGAACAAGTGCGTGACCAGGGATTATGCGTGAGTGGTTTGTTGTATGAAAGAATGTATGGTCCAAGTGTATTCCCTTACCAACCAAATGGAATTTGGTTATCACCGTGGAATGGCGCAGATTGGATAAAGAGTGAAGGTAAAGAACAATATCGCCGGGCCTTATATACTTATTGGAAAAGAACGGCTCCCTATCCTGCTATGATGACCTTTGATGGGGTAGCGAGAGAAGTTTGTACAGCCAGGCGCATCCGCACCAATACACCATTGCAGGCATTGGTTACATTAAATGATGAGGCTTATATTGATATGTCACGGTCTTTAGCATACCACATGCAGGAAGCAGGAAAAGACATTAAGCAACAAATAAGCAAAGGATATGAGCTGGCAGTATATAAATCAATTTCAGAGGATAAATTATCTGTGCTGATGAAATTATATAATGAGTCATTACAGAGGTTTAAAAAAGATAAGGATAAAACGTGCGAAATGATAGGAGTAGATGATCAACACAATAACCCTGAAACTGCGGCAATGGTGGTAGTAGCAAATGCAATATTGAATTTGGATGAAGTGATCACGAAGAATTGAGCCCCCTACCCGAATGGGGAACTAAAATCAAAGGGTCGCTGTTGAATGAGGAATAAGAGCGGAAATGCTTTCATTACTTAAGTTGATAATTAATAAAAAGCTTGGCCTCTCTTCTCCAGCAGGAGAGGGGACCGAGAGGTGAGGCACCATGACAAGAAAAGATCTCCATAATCAGAAACTAATCGAAGAAGCGAATCATGCCCATTTGCATTTTCATACGCGAAGACATTTTCTGAAAGAAAGTGCAATGGGGTTGGGAGCGCTGGCATTGGGCTCATTGCTGGGATGTCGTTCACGATCATCAGAAACTTCAAATATTTTGTTCGATCCTGCACACCCGTTGGCACCGAAGCTTCCACCATTTCCAGGCAAAGCAAAGGCTGTGATCTACCTGCATATGGCCGGAGCACCGTCACAATTAGAGCTATTCGATTATAAGCCTGCATTGATGAAACTGGATGGACAGGATTGTCCCCAATCATTGCTCGAAGGAAAGCGATTTGCGTTCATTCGTGGAGTTCCGAAAATGCTTGGACCCCAGGCGAAGTTTGCGCAACACGGTGAAAGCCGCGCATGGGTAAGCGAACATCTGCCGCACTTCTCGACGATCGTCGATGAGGTGAGTTTTTTGAAAGCGGTGACCACTGACCAGTTTAATCATGCTCCGGCACAACTGCTCGTGCATACGGGATCGCCACGACTTGGGCGACCGAGTTTGGGATCGTGGGTGACGTATGGTTTGGGAACAGAGAATCAAAATTTGCCGGGTTTTGTTGTATTAACTTCAGGAGGGAAATTTCCTGATGCAGGCAAGAGTGTTTGGGGCAGTGGATTTTTGCCATCCGTGTACCAGGGAGTACAATGCCGGTCTGAGGGTGACCCTGTCTTGTTTATCAAAGATCCGGAAGGCATGGATCGTGATCTCCGCAAAGCTTCGATCGATGCGATAAACGAGATCAATAAAAAAGAATACGAAGAATACAAAGACCCCGAAATCCTTTCCCGCATCTCGCAATATGAAATGGCTTATCGCATGCAAATCTCAGTGCCCGAAGTGATGAACATCAATGATGAACCAGGTTATATTCATGAAATGTATGGTACAAAGCCAAATGTGGCCTGCTTTGCGAATAATGTCCTGCTTGCAAGAAAATTGGTGGAGAAAGGTGTTCGGTTTGTTCAATTGTTTGACTGGGGCTGGGACAGTCATGGCACAGATGCAAGCCTTGCGATTGATGTTGGGTTCATCAATAAATGCCGGCAGGTTGATAAAGCAATGACGGCATTGATCCTGGATCTGAAACAAAGAGGATTGCTCGAAGACACATTGGTGATATGGGGAGGAGAATTTGGCAGAACACCGATGCAGGAGAACCGCGAAGGAAAACAAAATATTTTTAAAGGGAGAGACCATCATACCGAAGCATTCACGATCTGGATGGCTGGTGCGGGCATTAAGAGAGGCGGTAGTTATGGCGAAACGGATGAGATAGGTTATAGTGCAATCAGTGGCAAAGTGGAACCGTTCGACATACAGGCGACTGTTTTGAATCAGTTAGGATTTGACCATGAAAAATTTACCTACCAGTTCCAGGGACGACCTTTTAGATTAACAGATGTGAAAGGAAAAGTGATTGAGGAGATACTCGCCTAATTCGTTGCTCATTGAGCATTGAACATTGAATATTGAGCATTACTTTTTAAAAAAGCTTAATGCTCAACAATGAATTCAATATTTATTATTAGTCACCATTTTTTTAAAGATCACAAATTGAATCGGAGAAATTTTTTAGGATTAGGTGCCTCATCCACGGCCGCCTTATTGTTTTCATCTCTTGATGCATTTTCTTCCACGAATAAACCTGCATTTACCATGAATAAAAATTTTGAATTAAAAATTTTAGCTACCAACTGGGGCTTTGGCGGAACGATCGATGAGTATTGTTCGAAAGTTAAAAAAGATGGTTATGATGGTATTGAGATTTGGTGGCCCGGAGAAAAGAAGGACCAGGATGCCTTGTTTGCAGCCCTGAAAAAAAATAATCTTGAGGTAGGTTTTCTAACGGCCGGTCATGAAAGCAATTATGAGCAACATATCAATACATTTAAAAACATGGTTGATGCGGCTGCAAAGAATACGGTACAACGACCTTTATATATCAATTGCCATTCGGGAAGAGATTATTTCTCGTATGAACAAAATAAAACGTTTATAGATCATACCATTCAATTGGCTAAGGAAACGGGAATAAAAATTTGCCACGAAACGCACCGCTCAAGAATTTTGTTTGCCGCTCCTGTTGCCAGGCAATATTTTGATAAGATCCCTGAGCTAAGAATTACATATGATGTGTCGCATTGGTGTAACGTGAGTGAAAGCTTACTGCAGGATCAACCTGAAACGGTCAACATCGCATTGCAGCGTGTAGACCATATTCATGCGCGCATTGGTCATCCTGAAGGACCTCAGGTCAACGATCCGAGAGCACCCGAATGGGACGAGACCATGAAAGCTCATTTTGCATGGTGGGACAAAATAGTCGAGCTCAAAAAACAACAAGGCGATCGTTTAACCATACTCACTGAGTTTGGGCCGCCTACCTATATGCCTACGCTTCCTTACACACAACAACCCTTAGCCGATCAATGGGCGATCAATGTGCACATGATGGAGCTATTGAGGAAAAGATACGCGTAGCTTCTCGCTATAAGCTTCACGCTGCAAGCCTCATCCTTAAAAATTCAAACAATAATTATGAGAAATTTTAAACAACTTAAAATTTGGCAGAAAGGAATTGATATTGCCATAAAGACTTACCAGCTTACAGATACCTTTCCAAAGGAAGATAAATACGCAATGGTTCAACAAATGACTAAGGCAAGTGTCTCAATTGCTTCAAATATAGCGGAGGGAAGTAGCCGCAAAAGCGAAAAAGATTACTTAAGGTACATTGAAATTTCTCTGGGTTCCACATTTGAATTAGAAACACAGATTATTATTGCAGAAAAATTGAATAAAGGCAATCAGCAGTTACTACTGGATTTAAAGACAGAAGTTGCTGATGAGCAAAGAATGCTAACCGGGTTTCAACACAAACTGAATGCGTAAACTTGTAGCTTACAGCGTAAAGCTTGCAGCAAAATCATGACAGAATTCTTCGGTCATTTCCACGTTGTCCTCGTCCATTTACCTATCGGCATTTTGTTGCTGGCCTGCGTATTTCAATGGATGGAAAGAAAACCGAGATTTTCATCTTTGCGCGCTGCCACGAACATTGCGTTGTTGATCGGAATGATCTGCGCAGTTCTTTCAGCATTTACCGGCTATTTACTGTCATTTAGTGGTGATTATGATGAAAGTTTGGTGATCACTCATCAATGGTTTGGGATCAGTGTGGCTGCCTTGAGTATTGCAATGTTTTATTACCACAACAAGGCTGCCTCATTTAAAACGCAGGTTTCGATCAGCATTTTATTGTTTACGCTGATCATTGTAACGGGTCACCTGGGCGGATCACTCACTCATGGCTCAGATTATCTCACAAAGTCCTGGGCTCTTTCTTCTGACACGGTTGCCCAGCGAAAACCAATTCCCAATGTACAGGAGGCAATGGTTTATGCAGATATTATTCAGCCAATGCTGCAAACCAGATGTTATTCATGCCATGGAAAAAATAAACAGAAAGGAAAATTGAGGATGGACGATAGTGTAAGATTGATGAAAGGGGGAAAAGATGGTCCCGTGATCATAGCGGGAAACGCTGAAAAGAGTGAAATGGCAAAACGGCTGTCATTGCCGCGTGGGGATGATGATCATATGCCACCCAAAGAAAAGCCGCAGCCGACCGAACAGGAGATCGCCCTTATACACTGGTGGATCACATCCGGTGCGCCGTTTGATAAAAAGGTGAAAGACCTGCAACAGCCTGAAGAAATAAAGCCGGCCTTGCTTGCGCTACAGAATGTGCAGGAAAAAAAGATCATTGTTCCCGATATTCCTGGTGAGCCGGTCGCAAAGGCAAATGATGAGGCAATAAAGAAATTAAAAAACATTGGAGCAGTGGTTGAGCCAGTAGCTCAGAACACAAATTACATGGCGGCCAATTTTGTGACCGTTACAAATCCGGGCGACAAAGAAATTCAACTGCTTTTGCCGCTAAAGCAGCAATTGATCGAATTGAAACTTGGCGGGGCTCACATTACAGATTCCGCCTTGCTGGTCATTGCTCAATTCAAGAACCTGATGAGACTGCAGCTGGACTACACAAAGATCACCGACAAGGGACTGGCAAATTTGAAAGCATTACAAAATCTCCGGTATCTCAATTTAGTTGGCACTGCAGTAACAGAAAATGGTGTTTTACAATTGAAGGATCTGAAAAACCTTCGTTCCATCTATCTTTATCAAAGCGGAGTTAAAAAATCAGAGTGGAGTGATCTGAAGAAAGCCTTTCCAAAAACGCTGATCGATTCAGGTGGATACACAGTTCCCTTTTTGCCAACGGACACAATGGAAGTGAAACCGCCAAAGACAAAACAATAAACAATGAGATGTTTACTTCTCCTGTCTCTCCTTATTTCTTTAAATGGTTTTTCACAAACAAAGCCTTTCAATAGCCCTATCCCAACAAAACAACAGCTGGCATGGCATGAAATGGAATTTTATCTTTTTGCACATTTTGGACCCAACACATTTACGGATAAAGAATGGGGGGAAGGGACAGAGCCTGAAGATATTTTCAATCCAACCAATTTAGACTGCCGCCAGTGGTGTCGCGTGGCGAAGGCTGCTGGTGCAAAGGGGATTATCATTACAGCAAAACATCACGATGGATTTTGTCTATGGCCAAGCAAATACTCCACGCATACTGTCCGTGAAAGCAAGTGGAAAAATGGAAAAGGCGATGTATTGAAAGAGTTGTCGCAGGCTTGCAAGGAATATGGATTAAAATTCGGAGTTTATATTTCGCCCTGGGACCGCAATCACCCAAAATACGGAACAGCGGAATACAATGATGTGTTTGTAAATATGATGAAAGAGATCTTTACAAACTATGGACCCATTTGGGAGTTGTGGTGGGATGGAGCGAATGGAGAAGGCCCTAACGGGAAGAAGCAATTGTATGACTGGGATCGTTTCAAAAAAACTGTTCGTCAACTGTCGCCGAACACTGTGATCTTTAGTGACGTTGGTCCTGACATCCGTTGGTGCGGAAATGAAAAAGGAATTGCGGCTGAAACAAACTGGAATTTGCTGGACACTGTTGGATTTACACCCGGCGCAGGCGCTCCTCCTGTTGATACACTGAACCGCGGAAATGTAAATGGGAAAGTTTGGATACCGGCTGAATGTGATGTAAGCATTCGTCCCGGGTGGTTTTATCACCAAGAAGAAGATGGTAAAGTGAAAACTCCTGAAGAATTATTTCAATTGTATTTGAAGTCTGTCGGCCGTGGGGCCAATTTATTGCTAAATGTGCCTCCGGACCGAACGGGAAGGATTAATGAAAAAGATTCGATAGCGTTGGTTGAATTTAAAAAGTTAAAAGATGGAGGTTTTAGAAATAATTTAGTGAAAGGCGCGCATTCAGTTGTTATTTCGGGTGACAGCATAAAATCAAAAGGCTTGGTTAGTGATGACAATCCGAAGACATACGTAAGAATATCTGATAAGAGGTATGAGTTTGTGGAGATAAAATTTAAAGAATCAAAAAAGATAAATTGCATTGTTCTAAACGAATACTTGGAAAAAGGACAGAATTGCCTGGGCTTTAATTTAATATTGAGGAACGATAAGTATGAGGTGATAAAGAAAATAAAGGGTGCAACCATTGGGAAAAAAAGAATGATCACCTTTCCTATGACAAATACGTCAATCATTAATTTATCCATCAATGATCAAAAGGGAGCTACCACAATCAGCGAGGTGCAATCATACTTAATTCCTGAAAACCTAATTGAAAAATGATCATGAGAAAAGTATTTCACGCAATGGCGCAAACCCTGCCTGCCGGCAGGCAGGGAAGCGCAAAGAGAATACAAAACCGTTGCGCCTTTGCAAACTTCGCGGCTTTGCGTGAAACCAAGTCGACCCACTTTTTGTTTTCGCTGGTTTTTCTTTTTAATCTCACTGCATTCAGTCAGAAAACGAAGACAAATTTTCTCTCCGAAACCAAAGCACAGAAAGAGCAACGAATGAAATGGTGGGAAGATGCAAGATTTGGACTGTTTATTCATTGGGGATTGTATTCGGTACCGGCGGGAGAATGGAAAGGAGACACCACTCACGCTGAATGGATAAGGACCACCGCGCAAATACCGATCCATGAATATGAACAATTTGTTCAGCAATTTGATCCCGAGAAATTCAATGCTGAAGAATGGGTGAAGATGGCAAAGGCTGCTGGCATGAAATATATTGTCATTACTACGAAGCATCATGATGGCTTTAATATGTTCGACTCCAGGGAAAGTGATTTCGATATTATGTCTACCCCATTTCATCGTGATGTGATGAAAGAGTTAGCGGCAGCATGCAAGGAAGAAGGTATCCAGCTTTGTTTTTATCATTCCATCATGGACTGGCATCATCCTGACTATATGCCCCGCAGAGAATGGGAAAAAGACAGGGCAGCCAGCACTGCAAATTTTGATAGCTATGTTTCGTACATGAAGAGTGAATTGAAAGAATTGCTTACTAACTATGGAAAGATCGGGGTTCTTTGGTTCGATGGCCAGTGGGAAAATACATGGACGCATGAAAGAGGAAAGGATCTTTATGAATATGTTCGAAGCCTCCAACCTTCTATTCTCATTAATAACCGTGTTGATGTGGGAAGAGAAGGCATAGGACAAACAAAAGCAGGGTTCGCAGGCGATTTTGGTACGCCCGAACAGGAAATTCCTGCCACGGGAATTCCCGGTGCAGATTGGGAAAGTTGTATGACGATGAACAATAACTGGGGATATAATAGTCACGACAATCACTGGAAATCTTCTGAAGATCTTGTTCAAAAACTGATCGACATAGCTTCGAAAGGAGGGAATTTTTTACTGAACGTCGGCCCTACTGCAGAAGGTGTGTTTCCCCAGGCTTCGATCGACCGGTTAAAAAATATTGGCATGTGGATGCGCATTAATCATGAATCTATTTATGGAACACAGGCAAGCCCATTCAAAAACCTCTCCTGGGGAAGATGCACGCAAAAACCGATCGCAGGAGGAACAAGATTGTACCTGCACATTTTTGACTGGCCGGTAGATGGGAAATTGATCATACCCCGTTTAGGAAGCCCAGTTGTAAATTGTTATGATCTCGCCGGTAAGAAAAAATTAAAAGCTGTAAAAACCGGCAGCGACTACCTGATTGATGTATCAGGTTTGAAACAACAGGAATATGCCACGGTCATTGCTTTGGATGTAAAGGGGATACCTGTGATCTATGATGCACCTGAAATAAAATCTTCTTCAAATATATTTATTGACCGGATACCTGTCACACTCAACACTCAAATTCCGAATGCTGTTATCCGATACACAACCAATGGGGATGAACCTACAACAAACTCCCCTGCAGCGATGAAAACTTTATTGCTTAAAGGATCCACCACAGTTAAGGCAAGATCTTTTTTGAATAATAAACCGATCACTGAAACATCAACTGCCAGCTTTGAAAAAGTAATTCCTTCCCCTGCTCTGGATATCGCTGATGTTTCATCAGCAGGGTTGGATTATTTTGTTTATGAAGGTGAGTGGTCAAAATTGCCTGACTTTGATAGTTTGACGCCAACCGCCTCCGGTGCTTCAAAATCAATTGACATTGGTTCAAAACAGGGAAGCGATAATTATGGATTTGTTTTTGACGGCTTCATTAAAATCCCTGTTGATGGGATTTATACATTTTATATTTCCTCGGATGATGGCAGCAAATTATTTATTGACAATAAAACATTGATCGATAACGATGGAATGCATGGCATAATAGAGAAGAGCAACGAAATACCTCTCGCAAAGGGCTTTCATCCCATCAAAGTTTTATTTTTTGAAAGAAGCGGCGGCGATGCTCTGCAGGTTCAATGGAAAGGTCCTGGGTTTGCCCAGCAGATCATTCCTGGTTCGGTCTTATTTGGGAAGTAAGTGTCCGTCCCAAAGGGGTCAAACATTACCTGCCATTAAAGCTGGGTTTTCTTTTTTCTAAAAATGCAGAAGCGCCTTCTTTTGCATCTTCGGTGGCAAAGCATTCACCGAATTTTTTTATCTCAAGATCATATCCCTGCTGCGTATGATCAAAATTATTGACACACTCGATCAGTTTGGACACGGCAATGGGTGCCTTGCTTTGTATGAGCGATAGGATTTCTTTTGTCTTTGGTAATAATTCTTCTTCTAAAAAAACTTTATTGACTATACCATGATCCATAGCTTCCTTTGCGGAGATCATATTGCCACTCATCAGCAATTCCATAGCAAAATTTCTTCCTGCCAATTGCGTTAACCGCTGGGTGCCTCCGTAACCTGGAATCAATCCAAGATTTACTTCTGGTTGCCCGAATTTCGCGTTCTCACTTGCATAAATAAAATGGCAGGCAAGAGCTAATTCCCAACCGCCACCCAGTGCAAAGCCATTGACTGCAGCAATGATGGGTTTTGGAGAATTTTCAATTTTATCAAATACTTTATGGCCCCGGGTTGAAAGTGCAATGGCTTGTGATGGATCAAGCTCTAAAAATTCACTGATATCGGCGCCGGCAACAAATGCTTTGGTACCCGCGCCTGTGATTATTGCTGATTTGATCTCAAGATCCTGATAGATCTCGTCAATCACTTGATCGAGGTCGTTGAATACTTCTTTATTTAATGCATTCAATTTGTCGGGGCGGTTGATGGTGACAATGAAAGTTCCGTTTTCTATTTCAGTAAGCAATGTTTTGTACATAAACGCTCTTTTAAAAATTCCTGTTTCTCTTTACCCAATCTTTGATATATCCAGCGATCTCAGAAGTGGGTACACCCGGCGCAAATAAATTGCCGACGCCCATTGATCGCAATTCTTTCATGTCCTCCTCTGGAATGATCCCTCCACCTGTGAGTAGCACATCATTCATTTCTTTTTCCTTCATCAATTGCAAGACTTTTGGAAATACCGTCATGTGTGCACCGGATAGACTGCTGATGCCTATTGCATCCACGTCTTCCTGCAGTGCGGCATTCACCACCATTTCAGGGGTTTGGCGAAGGCCTGTGTAGATCACTTCCATGCCGGCATCGCGTAGTGCCGTGGCAATTACTTTTGCTCCGCGGTCGTGACCATCCAATCCGACTTTTGCAACTAAGACACGAATAGGTCTGTTCATACTATCAAAAATAAACAATCCTTATCGCATGAATTGACTCTTGAGTTCAGCAATACTTTTTTCAATCAGGTTGTTTAGAGAATCATTTCCATTTTCAAACAAAATGATTTTCATTCCTGTTTCCCTGAATAGTGGCATGTCAATGGAATCTTTAATGGTCATTTTTTGGAATTGTTGAAAGACGATGTCGTCTTTATCCGGAATACGATGAGCCACTAATATCAGATTATTGATATTATATTTATCAGGCATCCAGAAAAGAAAAGAAGCATTATCACTATACACTTCCGGTAACCCTTCTTTTTCCCAGTAATAGTTTAATGCGCCCGCGCTAAAGTAACCTCGGCAATACACCATCGTTTTAGCTCTTTCCTGGGGAGGCAGGCTGTTGTATACAATGCCAGTTTTTTCAGCCAGCTCTTTCCATCCGATCATGTCCCCGAAATCCTGCGGCAAGGGGTGCAATTTTTGATCTTCCCATTTAAATGTTTTATTCATTCCGGTCACTTCATAGTACTTTGCCAATGTCTCTGGCTTTGCCACCGGTAAAATAAGAGGAAACCCGAACAACCCAACTGCGACGGAGAACGCAACCGTCGCGTACCTTACCCATTTAAACCGTGCAGAAGTCAGCCGTTCGAGATTAATGGCACCGAAGGCAAATAATACGGGATAAGCACCCAGCGCATAATAATCTTTACCACGTAAAACGATCAATAAAACAATTACAAAAAAATAAGCCCACCCAAATATTCTGAAAGATCTTATCGATGACCGAAACACAAAAAATAACCCGGCGATCCAGGTAAAGACACAGGGAAAATTCATCAATAGCTGGCTAATGATAAATCCAATAGCGCTGTTATATTTTAATTGCTCTTCCTGCAATTCTCCCATATGGTGAACAACAGGAAAACGATGATTGTATTGCCAAATGATATTAGGCAAAAAGATCAGCAGTCCAATTCCGCACGCGTAATAGAAATATTTATTGAAAAAAATCTTTCTCTCCCGTGTCATCAAAATGCCAGCTAGCAAACTCACCGCATAAAAAGCAACAGAGTATTTGCTCATCATTCCCAGGCCTGCACTGATCCCAAAAAAATAGAGCCATTTATTTTCCCGGCTTTGGATATAATTAAAAATGGTAAATGCCATGAACGTCCAGAAAAAAACATCAAGGAAATTAGGATGGAAAAGAAAAAATAAACGCATATAGCCATCGACGACAAATGGCAACCATGCAAGTATTAATGCAAACAGGTTTCCCTTCAACGAAAGGACAATTTTTCCAACCAATAAAAAAGTGAGCGCACCAAAAAGAGCTGGCCATATTTTCACCCAGAAAGAGGTGGCGCCAAACAAATTGGTGATCCAAGCCAGTATACTTAGCATGGGCGGCACTTCCATGAAACCCCAGGCTAAATGCTTTCCTTCCGCCAAATAGAGATATTCATCACGATGCAACTGGTAAAAACTATTTTGTAAAATAAATGGCAGTGTGAATTTCAAAAGGGCAAGTAGAAAAAGAATGCTTCTGAGACGGCCCGGTTTATACATATCCAGTCAAGTTAG
>Ga0207645_10003101_pt1 | contig 12742 bp, 10 predicted proteins | sample KBSM53metaG_FD_184331 | JGI IMG/M metagenome (GOLD analysis project Ga0207645, IMG submission 184331) | Miscanthus rhizosphere microbial communities from Kellogg Biological Station, Michigan, USA - KBS M5-3 metaG (SPAdes) (version 2) | ecosystem: Host-associated > Plants > Roots > Rhizosphere >...
CGAAGATGGTTTCGACGTGCCGGAACCGGGCCTCATGCACGGCTCGTGGACGTTTTACTTCGACGCTCCCGGCGGCTTCATGGTCGAAGTGCTGTGCTAGGCGCGTGGCGAAAGTTAGTCTTCGTCCGGATCAACGCTGGCTTCCGAACGGATGTGCTGGCCTAGCATCGTAGCCACCGAGGCGAGGTCGCGGGATAGAGCAAGGCGCCATCGTCCGACGGAGTGCTGGGCCATCTCTTCCATTGTCTGTTCGAAAACCTGTTGCGCTTCGGAGACGCGAGCCTTGAGTTCTTCGGAAGCAGCGGCTTCGATTTCAAGCTGGATACGTTTTAAGCGGTCGCAGGCTTCGTCAAGGCGGATGGAAAGCTCTCCGGTTCCGCGTCGCTGCAGGTCTTTCAGGACCACGCCGGCAGCGGTTTCGAGTTCGGCTCCGGCGGCGGAGACGATCTGGCTCGCGAGGTGGTCCAGATGAGCATCGAGTTCAGTTTCTAGGCGGCGCACGGACTCGTTGAGCTTGCCAGTGCGGCTATCGAGATCGGTAATTTGCGCTTCGAGCGCAGACGACCTTGATTCGACCGCGGCTTGAATCTGTTCAACCTCGCGGCGGTAGGAGTGATAGTCGTCGCTCAGAGTCTGCTGCAGGGCTTGCAGGCGTTTTTCGCTCCGGCGGTCCAGGGTGCTGCCCGCATCGAGGACTTGCTGCTGAAATTTTTCCTGCTCGGCGCGGAAGTGTTGACGCGCGGCGTCGGTAATTTCCTGGCTGAGAAGCTGGGCCTGCTTTTCGACAGCCTGCAACTCGTGCGCGAGGCGATGGCGGAACTCGTCCTGTGCAGCGGCGATCTTCTGTTCGATGGTAGCGGTGGCGGTTCCGAGGACGTGAGTGGATTGTTCGCGCGCCTGCTCCAGAGCTTGCGCACCGAGATCCTGGCGGAGACGCGCCCAGAGCTGTTGCTCGAGCTCCGGAGGAATCTGGTTGAGCGAAACTTCAAAGCGATTCTGGCGCGAAGCGCGGGTCAGTTTGTCGCGCAGCTCGAGCACTTCTTCGTTGAGAGGCTTCACGAGTTGAGCGAGCAGGCTCTTGAGATGTTCATCCGAGAGCTGCTTTTCGATCTTTTCAAACGCGGTCTGCAGGGGGGGCGGAACTTGAGCGCGGGTGGGACGCGCAGGCGCATGACTTGAGGCCTTCTGCTTGGGAGCGCCGGGCAACGGTAGTTCAATCAGCCGGCTCCACTCCTCTGGACAAGGGCGCACGCCCCAAAAATTTTCGGGACGGTCGAGCTTCACGCCAAGCTTCCAACCTTCTTCCCCGGACTCCATCGGCTGACACGCGACCACGCGCGCCATGGCTTCGCGTCCTTCGCGACTACGGAACTGGACAGGAACCCCGGGATCGAGCTGGATCGGCGAACGCAACGCGCAACCATGAGCGTTGACGACGAGTGTCTCGCAAACTTCCGAAAATTGCGCTTCGGGGTGCAGGCTGGTGACGCGGATCGGAATCGTGATCGGCACTCTCGCGCTGCGGCGTGGCGTTTCGGCAAGATTCGCAGTTGGCATTTGGTTATCCCTTCGTCGGAGGCACTGACCCAGCGCCGCTTTTGCGCGACACTGGTTTCTGTAAGGTATCGCGAGAAGCGAGGTTCGGACCTATGCCGAGAGTGATTCCGGGGGGTTCCAAAAGGACACGGCCGTTGGTAACAGTTACCCGCGTCCTTATTTCTGCGCGCTTTCTTTCTGATATCCGGCGCTCAGAGTGCCCTTACTTTTCGCGATCGGAAGAAGAGTTGGATAGAACTGAACGAAGGTTGTGTCGACCGCGCCGTGAGCGGCGTGGCACGAATAGCAGTCGGCCGTGGTGGGAATCATCTTGCCGGTGTTCCCATCGTCGAAACCGAAGAAGGCCCACTTACCGGGGAAGCGCGCTTCGTCCTTGATGTGAACTTCGCGGCCCATTACTTCGGTGCTCTGATAGCTTCCCTTCTGATTGATGGAACCTTTATCGACGGCGCCGCGCACTTCGAGGACGAACATTGTTTTGTCGGGCCAGGTGCCGGTTTCAACAAACTTCTTGTACGCGTCAGGATTCACGAAGACATTGTCGAACATATGGTGGCCCATCTGCATACCGGGCGCGTAGCTCATGTCGTACCCGGTGGAGAGGTAGACCCATTCGCGATAATTTTCGGGAAGCTTGAGCTGCGCGTCGCTGGTGTACTGGACCACCGAGTTGGATGGATACTGTGCAAACGCTGCTGTGAATGCGAGAAAGATCGCGCCGACGACAACGGGCAAGAGCTTGTGTTTCATGGGCGACAGTATGGCTGAGCAGAGATGGAATGGCTAGTCTCCCTGCTGCACGGAATTGTCGATTCCCTGCATTATTCCGATGTTTCGGCGCGTCATGGATTACGATTCTCTTTCAATGACGAAGTTAGGGACAGCGTCGACGAGAAACAGCTGGTTGTGGATCGTAGCGATCTGGAGCGCCATTGGCTTGTTCGATGCGATCCAGACCGTGGTGGTGATGCGTTCGGAAGGTATGCATCATGCCTGGTTTCTTTTGTTTTGGACGTCACTATTGACTTGGCTGCCATGGATACTGGCGACCCCGTTCATTCTGGATTTGGGGCGAAGGTATCCGGTGCGTTGGCGATCGGGCGGAGCGTGGGTGCGGCACCTGGCGGGATGTGGTGCGGTCGCGCTGCTTGCGAGCGCGTGGATTGCAGTGCTCAACGTCGTGTTCAATCCGTATCTCACAACGCCCGCGCCCGGACCATTTCTCCCCGAATGGTCGCGAAAATTCTGGAGCGGCTTGCTGAGCTATCTTCTCTTATATGCGTTCGTGCTAGTGGTCAGCCACGTCCTCGATTCGAAAGAACGACTGGCGTTACAGTTAACCGAAACCGCGCGGTTGAATGAGCTGCTTTCCAAAGCGCAGCTGAATGCATTGCGGCGACAGATCGAGCCCCATTTTTTGTTCAACACCCTGAATGCTATTTCCGGACTCGTGCGCGAGCAGAAGAATGATGCCGCGGTAAGTACGATTGCAGCTTTGAGCGACATGCTGCGACGCGTGGTGCAGGACTCGAACAGAGCCGAGGTACCGCTTTCCGAAGAACTGGAATTCCTTGAGCGATATCTTGAAATTCAAACGGTGCGCTTTGCGGAACGGTTGCGAGTCACTTTCGATGTGCCGGAAGAGTTGCTGGGTGCGCAGGTGCCCAGCTTGATCCTGCAACCGCTGGTCGAAAACGCTGTGAAACACGGCATTGCAAAACGTACGCAGGGCGGCGAGGTCCGGATTTCTGGTTCGCGGTTGAATGGAATGGTTGCGATCAGGATCTATAACGATGGACCAGTTTTGCGAGAAGATTGGCAGAATGGCGGGACGGGTGTAGCGAACGTGCGAACGCGCCTGGAAAGTTTGTACGGAAAGAAATTTGAACTGAGTCTGCAGAATGAAGGCTCAGCGGGCGTTGAAGTCCTGGTCTCGATGCCTTACAAGGAGAAATAGCCCGGTGCGGACGGAGACTCGGAATACGAAACTTCGCGCGCTGGTAGTTGATGACGAACCCCTGGCACGAAGCAACTTGCTGGTGCTGTTGCGGAAGGACGAGGACATTGAGAGTGCAGGAGAGTGTGAGTCGGGCGTGGAGGCCGTGCGCGAGATTCGCCGGACAAAACCGGATTTGGTGTTTCTTGATGTCGAGATGCCCGAGTGCGATGGCTTCGATGTGCTGGAACTGCTGGGAAACAATCTGCCTCCGGCAGTCGTATTCGTGACAGCCTACGACCAATATGCGTTGCGCGCTTTTGATGCGGGCGCCCTCGACTATCTCTTGAAGCCCTTTGACAACACCCGATTTGAGCTGGCATTGGAACGTGCAAAGGGCCGCGTGGAAGCAGCGAAGAGCGCGCCGCGGAAAGTCGAGCGGATCGCGGTAAAGAGTGCGGGACAAGTTGTGTTCGTGAAGATAGCGGAGATCGATTGGATCGAAGCCGCAGATTATTACGTTGCGCTACATGTGGGGGGAAAGGCGCATCTTCTGCGGCGAAGTATGGCGGAGTTAGAGGAGGAGCTGGAGCCATCCGTGTTTTGCAGAATTCATCGTTCGACGATGGTGAATCTGGATCGTGTCCGTGCCTTGGAAAGCGGTGAGGAGGACGAGACGATTGTCATTTTGGACGGTGGCGCACGGCTGAGGATGAGCCGTCGCTATCGCAAGGTACTGCAAGAACGGCTGGGTGTTCGAGAGCGGTAGTGGCGTGGTTGTGCTGAGGGCCGCTTGAATTGACGGACGACGTTGTCAGCGTTTCGTGATCGATTCGCCGCATGTGATGCGGTGACCGTCAGGAGTGGTCATCGTAAATTCCCTGAGGCCCCATGGCTTGTTCGACGGCTGGGAGGTAACGAGTGCTCCTTTGGCCGTGATCTCCCGATAGAAATCGTCAATTTTGTCGATGTTCCAATAGGCGAAGTAGGAGTGGTTTCCCAGCTCGCTGGCGGGCTTTTCGTCGCTGCACTCGCCGAGCATCAATCTGAACTTGTCGCGTGTCAGAAAACTCCATCCGTCCGCGTCGATCGGCTCCTTGCCGAAACCCAAAACGTCCGTGTAGTAGCTGGTTGAGACTTGCAAGTCACGCACCGCGAGCACACACCAGAAATTAATGATCTCAGCCACCTTCTACTCCTCTCGATTCTCAACATGCGATGCGAGTAATGCGGGCACTTAGGGTTGCGAAAGGAATTGTAACCGCAAGCAGTCGCCGAGGAAGAAATGACGGATTTGATCGAGCGACAAAGGCGAGCGGTATGAAGGTGTATGAAGCATCGCGTGTCGAGAAGGATCTCAACAACATCTTCCTTCGTGATCATGATTCGTGATTGCTCGTGGCAGGCGCGAGAACAGACGTGTTGCGCCGCGGCGTGCTTGTTTTCTTTGGGTTAGAGCGTTATGTACGCGTTACGAAACCTTCAGGCGCTCGCCATTGTCAGTTGAGAGTGGGCAAGCGAGTCTCCCAAAAGACTTTCAACTCAGGAGATTGCTCGTGAAGAAATTCATGCTTTCATTTGCCGTGCTGGCGATCACGTCACTCGGCTTTGCCCAGACCTCGGTGGAGGCGGTAATGCGTCAACAACGAGAAGCGGCGTCCACGCGAACAGAGAAAAAGGCTGCACAAGCGGCAATCCGCAGCCCATTTGCCACTGCTAACTGCTCGTTCACTTTCACCTCCGGGAGCGGCTTAACTTTCCTGAAGTACTGCGTGACCGTGAACGGAAACATTACCCTGTTTGAAAGCCCGCAAGACGAGGAGCATATCGCGGTTGGCCAAGACGGTGAAGGCTATGGGATATGCGATCTCAATACGAACGTCGGCTACTACGACTACGCTGAGTTCGGCGACAGCGGGAACTGGAACCCTCCGACCGTCGTCAGTCGCACGGCAAAGTCAGTGAAGATTGCCCGCACCACCAATGATGGTCTGTGGACACTAACCCAAACGATCAACCAGATCGCCGGCCCATCGCCGTCCGCCAAAATTATTATGGCGCTCAAGAACAACTCGGCCATCAGCAAGACGGCCCTCCTCATACGCTACGCCAATGCGGACGCAGCCAACACGTTCGAGAACAATCTGGATTCGACACTGACCAGTGCGTTCGCATGGAATTCGATCAGCAACGGCGAACCATTTGGGTTGATGCTGCAGAATGTTGGCACACCGCAAGCCGGGTTTCTGATTGGCTTCGTGCAGAAAGTGCCGAATGGACCGCAGCCTTGCACGGCTACCGCCGAGGAAGGTCCGCTGAAGGCGACCGACGGGGCGATCGCGATGGGATACGAACTGATTCTGCCCAAAAACGGATCGCGAACCGTGAATGTTGCTTACAAATCATTCTGAATTTGCGGCACTCGGAACTCCGGCCTCGCAAGAGGCTGGAGTTTTTTTGTCTCTGCGCAGGCCCGTTGACGAATGTCTATCGATTTACTAGACTATCAAGTGATGGCATTCGACACCGGCAAATTTCTGAGTTTCATGATTCGGACCAACGGCGAAATTGTGCCCACCATGCCGGATGACGAGGAGTTTTCCGCAAGCCAGATTGGCGCCTATGTTGCCGGCACACCGGAAGTGGTCGGCGAGACTCACGACGGGTTCCTCCTGTTTCAAAGCAAAGAAGGCACAGAGCGCGGATTGCCAGTCAATGAACTAGCAACGTCGATGTATGGCGCAACTGGCGGACGCGCAGGCAGTCTTGTCGGCAGAATCTTTCTCGCGCATCCAGGACACGTGGCCCAATACTGGATTCCCAGCAAGAGATAAGCTCGAATCGCGCATGGGCTATGGCTGCACCGCGGTAAACTGCTCACGATCTTTTGAGCATGTGAGTCGGGATGCGCTCACTTGCATTCGACCACTCGCCAGGAATTCCCGCAGCGCCCGTAAACATCACAACAATTCCCCCGGTGATTGCACATGTTGTGTCACGGTCACCGAGACCGGCGACTGTGGACCAGAGCGCTTCTTCGTAGTTTCCAAGATGGCGCGCAGCATTCCATAGAGAGAAGGGCACCGTATCGGGCGCGGAAGTGTTTCGTCCGTTGCCGAGAACTGCTACCGCTTCCTCAACGGTTGTGGTGTCACTCAGGTTCGCAGCGTGTTCAATCCCGTTTCTCACTGCGCTGTCAGGAGAACGTTGAGCAACTTCGGTGAGAAACGCCCCTGGCTCGGGCCGAGTGGATTGCCTGCCGTACCGCCACGCGAGCGCAGACGCGATAGCTACAGCGATTGCTCCGGCCACGGCCTCCGAATGGGTATGTGTGGTTGTGGACGAAAGCGTGGCTTGGTCAGGAATAGCGTCGATGTCGTCGGCAAAGAAAGCTCCGAGCGGAGCAACTCGCATGGCTGAACCATTTCCGAAGGATCCTTGTCCGTTGAAAAGCGCCCTTGCTTCATCCCGCCAACGCAGCCCGCCGTAGCGAAACTTGCTCATCAAGTCGTGCATAGCTGGACCATAACCGCGAGTGGCGTCGTAGTGGCGTGCGAAATTGTGCGCCAGGTAGTCCTGATCGATTTGGCCGTGCTGCTCGAGTGTGGCGACGATGGAGATCGCCATCATAGTGTCATCTGTGAAAGTCCAGGGCGGCAAAGGCAGGGAGCGTTGGGCGATGCGAGCAGCAGCCTGCTGTGGCGTTTTGAAAAACCGTTCCCCGAAAGCATCTCCGCAAGAGAGACCTTTTAGAGAAAGATAAGCACGGCTTAATCGAGCTTCGCGTGACGAACTTGCAGAAACGTCCACGCGCAAATGCTACCCGGATCGGGCGCTTGCGGATAGTGGGGTTGGTCGTCGACGCACAGACACAAGGGTGGGAGGTTTAAAAAGGGACAGCCGAGGAGGCTGTCCCTGCGTGCGTGTTCTTTTTCTGGTGCCCTATTGAAGCAGCGTGCCGTTGCCATTTTCGGGCGTTTCGTCTGGCGGAATCACCACCGCAGCCGCTACGCGATCGCCTGGTTCAAGATGCAGCAGGCGAACCCCTTGTGACGAACGACCGCACTCGCGGATCTGTTTCGACTCCGTGCGGATGATCTTTCCGTACTGGCTGATCAGCATGACCTCGGAGTTTTCCGTCACCTGCGAAATTCCGACAACTTTGCCGTTGCGCTCGGTCGTCTTCACGTTAATGACGCCCTTGCCGCCGCGGTTGGTCAGACGATATTCGTCAGCAGGCGTGCGCTTGCCGTAGCCGTTTTCCGTGACCGAAAGAATGAGCGAACCCTTCTCCGGGAGAAGATCGGCGCCCTCGGCCAAGGCTGCCGCGTCGGTCTTCTTCTTGGCTTTTGCTTCGGCAGTGGTGCGCGCGACTTCCGGCTTGTCGGTCGTTGCCATACCGACAATGTAGTCCTTGTCGGCAAGGTTCATGCCGCGTACGCCGGTGGCGTTTCGCCCCATGGAACGGACGTCGCCTTCCTCGAAGCGCACGGCCTGTCCGTCGTGCGAAGCAAGGAAGATGATCTGTTGGCCGTCGGTGATGCGGACAGCGACGAGTTCGTCTCCCTGGTCGATGTTGATGGCGATAATGCCGCGTGACATGACGTGGGAGAAGTCCTTGAGTTCCGTCTTCTTCACGGTGCCGTTGCGAGTAGCGAAGAAAATGTAGCGGTTCTCTTCTTCGAGATCGCGAACAGCGAGCATGGTGCGCACGGTTTCGCCGGGCTGGAGCCCGACGAGGTTGCCGATATGTTTGCCCTTACCGGCTGCGCTGACATCGGGAATCTCGTACACCTTGAGCCAGTAGACACGCCCGGTGTTAGTGAAAATCAGGATATAAGCGTGGGTCGACGCGACGAACAGGTGCTCGACGAAATCTTCGTCGCGCGTCTTCATGCCGGTGCGACCCGTGCCTCCGCGGCGCTGGTTGCGATAGGTGGAGATCGCAGTGCGCTTCAGATAGCCGGAGTGGCTGACCGTGACGGCCATCTGCTCGTCGGCGATGAGGTCTTCGAGCATGATTTCGGCTGCTTCGTCTTCGATGACGGTGCGCCGCTCGTCGCCGTATTGCTTCTTGACCTCTTCGAGCTCCTTCACAATCACATTGCGAAGCTTCTTCTCAGATCCGAGGATCGATTGGAACTCGGTAATGCGATCGCGAACGTCTTTCAACTCGTTCGAAATTTCATCGATCGAAAGTTTCGTCAGGCGATGCAATTGCAATTCGAGAATGGCATCGGCCTGGCGCGTGGTGAAAGGTTTCTCCGGATCGAGCTTGGGCGCGCGTCCGGTGGTATTGATATCGATCTTCTTGCCACCGAAGTAGGCGACCAGGTTGTCGCGCGCATCCGCACGATTCGCACTGGCGCGGATGATGGTGATGACGTTGTCCAGGTGATCCAGCGCCGTCAGGTAGCCTTCGAGGATGTGCTCACGTTCCTGCGCCTTGTTCAACAGGTAGGCGGTGCGGCGGCGAACCACATCGACACGGTGCTCGATGAAGTACTGGATGGCCGGAATGAGGCCCAATTCACGCGGCTGCCCGTGAGCAATTGCCAGCAGGATCATGCTGAAACTTTCCTGCATGGAGGTGTGCTTGTAGAGCTGGTTAAGCACGATCTGGGCTTCGGCGCCGCGCTTCAGCTCGACGACGATGCGCATTCCATCGCGATCACTTTCGTCGCGGATGTCGGAGATGTCGTCGATGACCTTGTCGTTGACGAGGTCGGCAATGCGTTCGACGAGCCGGGCCTTGTTTACCTGATACGGAATTTCGGTGACGATGATGGCCTGCTTGTCTTTCGTCATCGTCTCAATCGCAGCTTTGGCGCGCATCGTGAAACGTCCACGCCCGGTCTTGTAGGCTTCAAGAATTCCCGCGCGGCCGTGAATGATGCCGTAGGTCGGGAAGTCCGGGCCTTTCACAACTTTTAAAATTTCCGGGAGCTGGGTTGTCGGGTTGTTCACCAGCATGATGGTTGCGTCGACAATTTCAGTGAGATTGTGCGGCGGAATTTTCGTCGCCATGCCGACGGCGATGCCGTCAGACCCATTCACGAGAAGATTGGGGATGCGAGTCGGTAGAACGTCGGGTTCGACTTCACTGCCATCGTAGTTCGGGCGGAAGTCGACGGTATCTTTATCAAGATCTTCGAGCAGCGAGGTTGCGACCTGCGCAAGCTTCGCTTCAGTGTAACGATCAGCGGCGGGTGGATCTCCATCGACGGACCCAAAGTTACCCTGCCCGAATACGAGCGGGTAACGCATGTTCCAGGTCTGCGCGAGACGAACAAGGGCATCGTAGACGGCGAGGTTGCCATGAGGATGGTACTTACCCATGACATCGCCGACGATGCGGGCGCACTTGCGCGTGGCCCGATTGGGCGCGAGCCCCATTTGCTGCATCGTGTAGAGAATGCGGCGATGGACAGGCTTGAGTCCGTCGCGAACGTCGGGCAACGCGCGTCCGATGATGACCGACATTGAATAGTCGAGATACGAACGGCGCATCTCCTCTTCAATGTTGACGGGTTGAATGTTGAGCGCGCCCGGAGAACCGCCTTCGCCTGGCGGTGGGGTCAACGGAAGTTCTGGATTCTGATCGTCGGCCATAAGAGAGCAGCTTCTGGCTACTAGCTAGTGGCTTCTAGCCGGCGCTTCCGAGTGGAGACATTAGCTCTTGCGTTCGGAGACGGCTGAGGCCTGGTCATTCTCCCGTAAATCATTGCATTTACAGGAAGTTAGTAGTCTGGGAGCTGGATGTGATTATATCACGCAAACGGGCTGATTTGGGCTGCTGCAACGGACCCGCACGTACCTGGAAAGCCACTCTTTTCAGAAGGTTAGGCGACCGTAGCAACCGGCGCTTCCGAACGGAGTTCAGCCACGCGGCGGCGTGCTTCTTTTATCGCAGATTTCACGTGATCGGGAGCCGTTCCTCCAGCTACGTTGTGCATGGCCAGAACCGCGGGGAGCGTGAGATTAGGGAAAATATTCTCGTCAACTGCCGAGCTGATGGCGCGCCATTCGTTGAGAGAGAGAAGTTCGAGCGCACAGTTTTTTTCGATACAGAGGCGCACCGCTTTGCCAACTTGCTCGTGCGCGAGACGGCTGGGAACGCCGCGACCGACGAGATAGGTGGCAGCGGCCCATGCATTCATGAATCCTGACTGCGCCGCTTGCTGCATGGTCTCAAGATCGAACTCGACTGCCCTCATCCACCCTGTAGTCAATGGAAGTAGCGCGAGCAGAGTGTGCGCTGCTTCGAAAAGTGGCTCTTGCGTGTCTTGAAGGTCTTTGTTGTAAGCGAGCGGAAGACCTTTCATGGTGACGAGCAACGCATTCTGGTAACCGAGAACACGAGCGGCCTTCGCGCGCACCAGTTCGAGCAGGTCGCCATTTTTTTTCTGAGGCATGGCGCTGCTGCCAGTCGAATAAGCTTCAGGCAGGGAGATGAATGCGTACTCCTGCGTTGAGAAGAGCAACATTTCTTCGGCCCAGCGGCTTAGATGCAAGGCTGTGTGCGTGAGCGCCGTTACGAACTCGAGAACAAAGTCACGATCGCTGGTAGCGTCGATGCTATTGGCGGTGGGCGCGTCGAAATGGAGCTCGGCGGCCATCTCGTGACGGTCGAGCGGAAGCGTGGCACCGGCCACTGCGCCTGATCCCAGCGGACAAACGTTCAGGCGTTTGCGGCAATCCGATAAGCGGCTGGCGTCGCGCAGGAACATCTCGACATAAGCTTGCAGCCAGTGGCCGACCAGTACCGGCTCTGCGCGCTGCATGTGCGTGTAGGCCGGCATTGCGGCATTACCGGCTTGTTCGGCCCGATCGAGGAGCGATTCCATCCAGTCGGCGAGTTGAATCTGGAGAACGTCGATGTTTGCACGGACGTAGAGGCGAAGGTCGGTGGCGATTTGTTCGTTGCGACTGCGTCCGCTGTGCAGCTTGTAGCCGGTGTCGCCGATGAGCGCGGCGAGTTGCTTTTCTACGAAGTGATGAACATCTTCGGCTTCGTCGTCTTCGAGATAGTTCGGGTTGCTTGCGGCCTTTTCTTCGATTTGGACCAGGCCGTTGAGAATCGCATCGAGTTCGCCGTGAGACAAGATTCCGGCCAGTCCCAACGCGCGAGCGTGCGCTCGACCGGCCGCGAGTTCATGGGGCAGGAGAATGCGGTCAAACGGAAACGACCGTTGCCAGCGTTCGAAGTCTTTATCGAGCGGCTGACGGAATCGGCCGGACCACATTTTCATTTTGCGACCTCGTTTTCACTTTGCGACTTCTGGCGAGCCTGTGCGCGCGAACGCGACGGCAATCCCAGGATGCGGATGAAGCCCGCCGCGTCTTTCTGATCGTAACTCTCTCCCATGGTGAAAGACGAGAGATCGGTACGATACAACGAATAGGGCGACTTGCGGCTGGCGATCGCAATGTTGCCTTTGTAGAGCGAAAGCGTAACCGTCCCCGTAATTTCTTTCTGCGAGCTTTCCACAAATGCGTCCAGCGCGTCGCGAAGCGGCGTGAACCAGAGTCCGAAGTAAACCATTTCCGCATACTTCAACGCGATGTGTTGCTTAAAGTGCTGCAGGTCGCGGTCAAGACAGAGCGCCTCGAGTTCACGATGGGCCGCGATGAGCAGCGTGCCGCCGGGAGTTTCGTAGCATCCGCGCGACTTAATGCCGACAAAACGATTCTCAACCAGGTCGATGCGCCCGATGGCGTTGCGGCCGCCGATTTCATTCAACAACTCGACGAGCGAAACGGGATCCATCGCGAGACGGTTGACGGAAACTGGAACGCCCTTCTCGAAACCAATTTCGACCTGCTCTTCGCGGTCCGGCGCATCTTGCGGCGATTTCGTCAGCTGCCACGTACTCGAGAAGGGAGCGTTGGCGGCGTCTTCGAGCTCTCCGCCTTCGTGGCTGATGTGCCAGAGGTTGCGATCGCGGCTGTGAATCTTGGTGCGGCTGGCCTCGACCGGAATGCCGCGCTTCTCAGCGTAATCGAGGCAATCTTCGCGCGACTTCAAATCCCACTCGCGCCATGGTGCTATCACCTTGAGCTCGGGCGCGAGCGCCTGGTAGGTGAGTTCGAAGCGCACTTGATCGTTGCCTTTGCCGGTGCATCCATGAGCGACAGCACTCGCACCCTCTCTCAGCGCAACTTCCACCTGGTGTTTTGCGATTACGGGACGCGCAAGCGATGTGCCGAGCAGATACTTATGCTCATACACGGCTCCCGCTTTCAGCA
>Ga0207645_10003114_pt1 | contig 12716 bp, 10 predicted proteins | sample KBSM53metaG_FD_184331 | JGI IMG/M metagenome (GOLD analysis project Ga0207645, IMG submission 184331) | Miscanthus rhizosphere microbial communities from Kellogg Biological Station, Michigan, USA - KBS M5-3 metaG (SPAdes) (version 2) | ecosystem: Host-associated > Plants > Roots > Rhizosphere >...
TCTTCGTCGTTCTGCACAAAGATGGCGGCGCGATAACTCGGTCCAATATCGGTGAACTGGCCGTCGGATTGCGTCGGATTGATCTGCCGCCAGTAAATATCGAGTAGCTGGTCGAAATTGATTTTGGCGGGATCGTAGGTGACTTCGATGGACTCGCGATAATTTGTCTTTTCGGAGCCAACAAGTGTGTAGGTCGGATTCGGCTCGGTTCCCCCACAGTAGCCGACGACAGTTTTGATCACGCCGGGTGCTTTATCGAAGGCGGGTTGGATACACCAGAAACAGCCGCCGGCGAAGACAGCGGTGCGCGTTTGCGGGAGCGGATCGGCCAGAAGCAGCTGCGCCAGGAAAATATGAGCCAGCAGGATGAGGCGTTTCATGGCGAATTAGACAGCCTGTGAGCGGGAATGTTTCAAGCAAGGGCTAGCGTCCAAGCCGGCCCTGCTGCCGCTGCCAAAGCAGAGATGGCCCAGCCAACGCGCCAGGTAACAACGTCTCCAGAGAGTGCAACAGTGAGAACCGACCCCGGCTTTCAGCGACTCACAAGTTTCGAAAATTCTCGTTAGGCTTCAGCCAGGAGATATCCGGTGTCAGGCCTTGCGCGCGAGCCGTGTTATACAGCGAAACCATCTTGTCCACGACGGCGTGCAGGGCGTCGCCCTCGCTATCGCCGTCATCAACATGGGCGGCCGGCGCCGGAGCCGCGACCTGCGGGATTGACAGATCGTGGCTTCGCCGCACCACAATTCTGCCGGAATGGAGCGGGCGATAAAGCCGTAGAATAATTTCGGTCGGAATATCGCGGAGGCGAAATCGAAACTCCGAGGTGAACATCATAGGCTCTCGCACCGCAGGATCGGTAAGAGCTTCTTCTCTGCTCCAGCTCATGAATGGCAATTTAATCCGGGACTGTGTCTTCTCGCAATAACGATCTGGAAATCAAAGCGAAGAGGCGAGCGATTGTGGTGCGGCGAAGATAGGAAGACGGGCCTCCGGCCTGTCCGGCAAAAAGCTTCCGCCTGTTGAGATTTCTGTAGCGGCGGTCTATGACCGCCGGACAGGCCGGAGGCCTGTCTTCCACTCAATCACATGCGAGGTCGAGCTAAACTGCACACAGACGAGGCGGGCGTCGAATATGTGCCGAAATCTCTGACCCGCGTACTGGAGTTCGACAAAGTTTTTTCGCGCCTTGCGCCGCTCGAGATCGATCTCGGTTGCGGCGACGGTGCGTTTCTTGCCGTTCTGGCCCAGGAAAATCCGGCGCACAATTTTCTCGGGATCGAACGGCTGCTGGGAAGAGTGCGGAGTGTTTGCCGCAAAGTTGCGCGGCTGGATCTGAAAAACGCGCGGATATTGCGAATGGAATCAAATTACGCAGTAACGCACTTGTTGCCGCCCGCCTCCGTTACGACGTTTCACCTGTTATTCCCCGATCCGTGGCCAAAACGGCGTCATCATCGGCGACGTGCTTTCACCCCCGAATTTGTATCCTCCATTCATCGCGCCCTCATTGCCGGAGGCTTATTTCACGTTGCCACTGATCACGCGGATTACTTTCACCAGATCGAAAGAGTGATCGCTGCCACCGACATATTTGTCATCTCGCGCGAGCAAAATCATTTTCCACCCACCAGCTTCGAACAGAAATATGTCGCTCGCGGACTTTCCATTCATCGACTGCTGCTGCGAAAAGTTTCGCCAGTCAGGTAAGCTCGTGTTCGCCATCCTTCATTACCGAACTGAATTTCGACCGCGCCGGTCTGGTCCTGGCGGAAAAGTTTGATGCCACGCTGCGCGATTTCCTTGGTCCATTCCTCGGTGATTTGTTCCGCGATGGGAGATGGACGCGACGTGGCAATGATAACTTTTGGTTTTACCGCCTCAAGAAATTGGGCGGTGCCCGAGTCGCCGGAATGATGCTGGCCCTTGATCAAAATGTCGCTCTGCAAATTGTCACCTGCTTCGAGCAGCGCCGCCTCCGCGTTTGCGCCCGCGTCGGACTCAAAAAGCACACGAACGTTTTCAATGACGAGTTGCACAATCAATGGCGCGTCATCCGCCGCAGCAATCTTAAGGTCCGGGGTCGGGTAAAATATGTCGGCGTGCACGTCGCTGCCAAAGAAAAGCGAATCGCCACGGACTAAGTGTCGCGGTTTTATTCTCGCGAGCTGAAGCGCCTCAGATAATCGGCGTTGGACCGCAGAGCGAACATCAAGCGGGTTATCATAAATTTCGTGCGGGGCGAAATCAGCGACAGTGTCAGCGGCACCGCCGATGTGTTGTGCATCTCCGTGGGTGAGCAGAATGCCTTCGATGCGATTGATGCCCTTACTGTGTAGGAACGATTTCAGGGTGTGCTCGTAATTTCGTTGGCCGCCGCAATCGATTAACCAATCGTAATTATTCGCACGAACATGCGCGGCACCGCCGGTCCCTTCGTCGAGAACGGTGATCATGATCGGGGCAGGCCGTTCAGTAAATCGGGGCAGGTAAACATGTCCACCCGGCAGCAAAGCGAAGAGATTAACGAGGTAGAGAACCGCGTGCGATGTCAACCAGTTGGCATTATTAAAAACAATTGAGAGCCCGGAGGAAATCGGCGCAGCGATTAGCGACAACATGGCGAGCGCGAGAACAAAATATGCGATCGGCACCACCGCGAGATTGGCTAGGAGCGATATCGGCGTTATGAGATAGAAATACCAATAAATAAGCGCCAACGATCCGATCCAGGCTGCGAGCGAAACTGATGCGCCCCGAGCGAGACCACGCCCGATCGCAGCATAGATTCGCTGCATCCGACCCAAGAGTGGAGGTGGCAAAAATGGATCCGGGGCAACGATTCGTTCAAAGCGAACAAACATTGGATCGGCCAGGAGGATGATGGCGCCCACCACCGCGAACGACAGTTGAAACCCGCTGGTAAAAAGCTGGTTTGAATCGAAGAGTAAAATCAGAAATGCGGCCGCAGCCAGGCTGTTGAGAGCAAGAACCTTTCGATCAAAGAATATTCCACCGAGCAGCAGCGCGCTCATGACCGCGGCACGAACGCTCGCAGTATGCAGGCCTGTGATCGCAGCGTAGAAGAAAAGGAGAGGAATGATCAGAGCAGTGGCGGGCTTGCGCGGCAGGCGCATTACCATCGCAAGAGTCCAGAGTAATCGCGCGACAATGCCAACGTGCAACCCAGCAACCGCAAACAGATGCAACGTTCCCGTTTGTTGAAATGGCTCTTCGATATCATCGCGCGTTTGATGGCGAAGCCCGAGAGCGGTACCGCAAATGAGTCCGACGACATCTGGCGAGTCTTCGAGGTCGCGGCTAAGGATGCGCTGCATCCATTCGCGGGAGCGAGCCGCTGCCCGCAGGACAGAAAATCCGCTCCCCGGCGCAAGAATCCGACCATTTTCCGGATACCGAACGATGAATAAATTTTTCACATCGCGGCGCGCGAGGTAGGCGCGCATATCGAATTCGCCGGGATTTCGCGGCGGCTCGATTGGTTGGAAAGTGCCAAAAAGTGCCACTTCATCGCCCACGTTTGGCCGGCCGCGCCAGCGAACGAAAACCGTGGCGTTCGTTTCAAAGTTCTGGTCGGCAATTTTCGCCTGATGCATCCTCATAAGGAAACTGGCGTTGCCGGTCGCTTCGATTTTTGCCTCGGTCGTGACAATGCCGGTCACACTCGCGGGGCGCGCGAGTCCGCCGGCGATTTCAGCAAGGGCATCGGCCGGCGTGCTGGTGATTCGCGCGCTATGAAGGGCGAAAAATGTCGTGCCGACCAGCGCAAAAACGAGCGGCCCATAACTCCAGCGCAACCCTGCCAGTGCGCCTAGAATGGCAATAAAGAGGATCGGGCGGCTGATCGCAGGAAAATAATCGGCGACGACGATGCCGATGATCGCAGCCAAAACAAGACCGACAAATGGCTGCCGCATCGAGCCGCGCCAATCAATCGCTCACCACGAGATCAAGTCTAACGTCGTGCCGGTCGAGCGGTAGCGATTCGACGATCTGAAAACTAAAAGCGATCCCGATCTTGATTGCGCGCGCGGCGCGATGAGCGAGAAAGCGATCGAAAAAACCCGCGCCGCGTCCGATTCGCGCCCCTGCACGGGTGAAAGCGATCCCGGGAACAAGGACAAGGTCGATCGGCGCGAAGATCGCGACATCATGCTGGCTGCGTGCGGTCGGCAAAATCGTAATGATTTCGCTGCCGCGCCGGCGCAAATCTGCGATCAATGGCGCGATCTCAGGTTCGTAACTAAACGGTTCGAAGACGACAACCACCTGAGCCCGTTTCCAAACCGGTAGCTCGAGCACGCGGTTGCAGATTTTTAATGATCGGCCGCGCCGGTCTTCCGCATCGAGCGCCTGCAACTCTTCCTGCATTTGCCCCCGGAGCTCCTGTTTGGATTCATCGATGTTCATCGCGGCAATATCTTTTGAACTGTGGTCGCGAGCTTATATGCTTCTCCGCAAGTGCCGATTCCTTTTTCAAAAAAAACGCGGGTCGTGCGACAGGCGACCGCGGATGGTGCGGATGAGAAACGATCGACGCGCGTAACCCTAAAGCCAGGCATCGACTGGCATCGGCGGAATTTTTTGGCCGAGGTCCTCATTCCGTCCCTTTTTACCAGACGGTCTGGCAAACGCGCAGCCCCGCGTTTTCCCAAAATCCGGCCGGGTGAATTCTGCATCACCTGGATCGGGCACGCCTCCTTTCTCATTCAAACGCACGATCGCAATATCCTGGTCGATCCGAACTGGGCGAAATGGTTGAAGGTGATCAAGCGGTTGAAGCAGCCGGGAATCGAACTGCATCATTTGCCGGATATCGATTTGGTGCTGGTCACACACGCGCATTTTGATCATCTCGATCGCCGAACGCTGCGACGAATCGCTTCCGATCAACCGATCGTCGTGCCGGTGGGTGTTGGCAGCCTCGTTCACGATCTCGGCTTTAATATTGTGCACGAGCTCGATTACTGGCAGACAGTGCCGCTCGATGCGCTGAAAATTTCGCTGACCCCTTGTCATCATTGGGGCGCCCGTTTTCTGGCCGATCTGCATCGCGGCTTCGGCGGTTTCGTTATCGAAGCGAATGGTCGTTCGATTTTTCACTGCGGCGACAGCGCCTATTTCCCCGGATTCAAGGAAATCGGCGAACGCCACGACGTCGAGATCGCGCTTTTGCCGATTGGCGCCTACGACCCGCCAAGCGGGCGTGAGGTGCATATGAATCCAGAGGAAGCAGTGCAGGCCTTTCTGGAATTGGGCGCAAAAAAATTAGTGCCGATGCATTACGGCACATTTCGTCTCGGTTACGAGCCGTTGGACGAACCGCTCACCCGGCTGCTGGCACGTGCGCGCGAAGCGGGCATCGACCACGACGTTCTGGTCATGACGGAGGGCCAGCCAGTTGTGTTATGAGAAGAAAAACACCGAACACCGAACGCCCAACGCCCAACGCCCAACCGAAAGCGTTTCGGGTCAATGAGGCGAATTCCGAATCTGCAGCCCCGAAGAAAACAAATTACGATCTTGAAGACAGATTGTTGGAGTTCGCCGTTGCAGTTGTTGAACTGACAGACGACTTGCCCAACACCAGAGCAGGCAACCACATTGCAGGACAACCTCTCAGATGCGGAACATCGACATACAGCCATCATGGCTGGTATCACGGCTCAGGAAGATGAATCGGCATCCGCGTTTGGTCGCATCCCTGGCTGAAGCCGAAGAACTGATCAGAATTTTCGTCGCAAGCGTGCGGACAACTGAGCGGGGACGCAACACGTGATGACTCCGCAAAAATCACCATTCGGCGTTCGATGTTCGGCGTTCGGTGTTCGGTGTTCGGTGTTCGGATTTTCCACTTCGCGCTTCTCCTCGTTGGGTCTTGGACGTTGGGCCTTGGACGTTGGGCGTTGAAATCGCCGAATGTGTGGGCCGCGATTTGCGCGTTCTAAGATAGTCGGTGCGACGATCGCCGCTTTGATCGTCATCGCCTTCAGCATCCTCCTGCTCGCGCACGATCCCCTCATTTTTTGGAACGACGACTACGAAATTTCCATCCTGCCGGTCTTCGCCGATATGGCGCGGGCATGGAACCACGGTGAGATCCCGCTGCTTAGCCCTTACTCGTGGGTCTGCGGAAATCTCGCGGGCGAATTTCAATACGGTGTTTTCTCGGTTTTCATTAATGCGCTGATTGTTTGCGTTTGGAAACTGCCGCTGACGTTTTCGCAACAAGCCGCTGCCGTTTCCATTGCGCACCTCGCGGTCCTGAGTGCCGGCGCATTTTTGGTCGCGCGTGGCCGGCAACTATCGGTTCCGTTATCCATCTTTGTTGCATTGGTCGCGTCGCTGAACGGCTGGATCATTTGCTGGGGAGCAAGCGATTGGTTCGGCGCGCTGGGCGCGTTTACCTGGCTGCCGTGGGCGTGGTGGACCGCGGAACGGGCCCTCGACCCGAAGAGATCGCGCTGGCGCTTTCTTTGGCCCGCACCATTCGTTTATCTGCTCATCGCCGGCGGTTTTCCTTACACGGTCTTGATGTTAGCGCTGGTTCTCGTCTGTTTGGCGCTACGCGCCGTATTCGAGGTAAGGACGGTTGACACTGCCAGTCCGGCTCGGACTGGCCCGGGCCGGCTTGCGAGGCTAACGAGAATTGGACCGCTGCTCGCTGGCGTCACTCTCGGTCTCGGGCTTGCTGCCCCAGCCTGGCTGGCATTGCTCGATTACGTCCACGGTTCCGCGCGGGAATCGCTTCACCCCTCCGCTCACTGGCAATGGCTCGTCCCGTGGAATGCATGGCCCGGCCTAATCCTGCCATCATGGACGGTGGACTGGTCGAATTTTTCCTCGCGGTTCGTGCCGCATAGTGCGACAGAACTTGCCTGCGGTCTCGTCCCGCCCATCGCGTTGCTGACTGGGTTTCTTGTGAACGGTCGCGCCCTCCTGAAGAAAATTCGTTGGGAGACGGCTTTGCTTTTCGTCGTCTTCATTCTTGCAATGATTTCCACCGCCGGTGTTTTTCGTTGGAGCTTCCGCTGGCTCCCGCTCTTCCATCTCGTCCTCGCCCTCTGTGCCGCCGAAGCACTCGCATTCTTTTCGCAAAAACAAAGACGTCTCGCCGCCTTCTTCATGCTCCTGCTCGTAATCATGCTCATAATCGGAGCCTGTGTTTTGCGAACTCGCGGCGAGCGTCTCTTCCCCCTCGCCTGGATTTTTCTCGGCCTCGCCCTTGGGTGGCTGCTGGTCGAGTCGCTCCAACTTAGTTTCTTGCGCGAATGGGCTCCCGCAGCTGTCGTTTTCGCCGCGCTTCTCGCGACTTACATCTGCATTCCGCCAAACTCCGGCGTCCCCAAATACAATCTTGCCCAATCCTTGTTAGAGCCGCAGCCACTCGATCCACATCGTCTCTATCTCAGCGTTTATCCCACACCGGCAACATTCTATCGAGTGGAGGCGAAACCGGGACCGGTTGGACAAATTGTCCGCCTCGGCAGCACCTCAATGTGGGCCGGCTTGCGTTTCGTCAACGGTTACAGCCCAATCCGTCCTGCCGGCGTTGCGCGCGAATTCGCCAGCGCCATTCACGGCGACGTCGATCCCGATCTGGCGCAATGGTTCTTACAGCATCAGGCCGGTGAAAACGGACTGCTCGAGCGCATCGGCATCGATGGAATCATTGTCGCGCGCGAGTTCAGTTTCACCCCGCAACCGGCAGCCGAATGGGAATTGGCAACCGAGGCCGATGAAGGCCGCGTTTTTCATCGCCGTGGCCAGCCGATCCCCATGGTTCGTTCCGTGAATTTTTTTGGAAAAAACTCGATCGCAAAAATCACGGATATCGTGGCCGGGCGAAATTGGGTAAGCGCATCGGTTGTCGCTCCCGATGGAGATCGGCCAGCCTTGATTGCAGTCTCTCGCCCGTTTTTTCCAGGCTATCGCGCGCAAATCGATCGGCGCAACCTTGCTGTCTTTTCTGAGCGCAATTTGATTCCGCTGATCGACGTTCCGCCGGGAACGCACGGTCGTCTCACCCTTTATTACCGACCCAATTGGATGATCTACGGGAGCGCGCTCGCGATTACCTCGGCTGCCGTTTGGTTCATCGCCGTCCTTTTCGCGATACGACGACCAATTCACTCACCCAAGTAAATTACAATCTCCCAACATCCGAAGGTCGCACATGGAACAGCGAATTGTTAACTGGCAGATGGAGGCCGTGGATCAGCGAGCGTAAAAACTTCCACCGGCGCATCTATCCCTTTAATCTGCTGCGGAGGTAACGCCCGCAAGGTGATCGATCGCGAGAGATGATCTTTCTTTGGTCACCTTCCTTAAGAGCAATCACGTGTCTTAAAGGAGCGGCGGTTTGTAACCGCAGTTTATTTAAATCTGGAGACCGCCACGCCTTGGCTCGTCTGTCCCCCGCTCAAAATAACTTAGGGCGTGATCGTGATCCACTCGTTGCGGGCGCGGGAATCGGCGACTGCTTGCACTACTCGCATGTAGCGCAACCCATCTTCAAAAGTCGGATATGGTCGCTCGTCATCGCCTGCTTTCACGGCATCGAGGAAATCATTCTCGACCGTCCATTCCCGGGCGAGTTCCTTCGGCACTTCCACTTCATGCAAGGCGCGATCGCCTACTCGACCGGCTTTGATCACATCGGCAGTGAAATCGTAAACCAAGGTCCCGGCCGAGCCGTAAACTTCCAGGCGATCACCAGTGACATGAGCGTGGATACCGCTGAATTCGAGGACGCCTTCCGCGCCGTTCGCGAAGTGGCAAAGCACTGATAGCGTGTCGGGGATGATAACGTTGTAGCCCTCGCGATCGGGATACAGAATTTTTCCGCGCGCAAACAATCTATCGATATCGCCGAACCAGCGTTGCAGCACTTCGACATAAATCCCAAGCGTCATGACATTGAGCCCGCTTATTTCGATGCGTTGCCGCCAGTGGGCCGGCGCGTTCGGGTTCAAATAATTCCCGTTAAAACTTTGCAGCCGAATGGTGTGCAGTTGTCCGAGAAAATTTTCCGCGAGCAATTTTTTCACAACACGATCGCCGCGCAGACCGTAGGGCGGCGGGCACAACATGGTCACTTGCTTGGGAAAGCGGCGCGAAGCTGCCAGCATTTCTTCCGCTTCGGCGCGATCGTTCGCCATTCGGGCCTGACAAAACACATGTTTGCCCGCTTCAAGCGCGGAAACGGTGACGGCGGAATGCATATAGGGGGGCGTTCCAATCCAGACGATATCGATGTCTGGCAAAGCGACGAGGTCGGGCCAGTTAGCGATGGGGACAGCGGTCGGAACATTTTCCTGGCAGAACTTTTCTGCGCTTTCATACGTGGAATTTGAAATCGCCACGATTTCCACGTCGGACCGGCGTTTGAATGCGGGCAGATGCCGTCGCTTCACGATCCCGCCCGCCCCGATGATTCCGATCCGTAGTTTGCGGTTGCCGTTTCTCATTGTATGTGCTTGGTAGAAGAATCTTTGACCATAGTGCGGCCCTACTGTTCAACTCTGAAAGTATTTCACTCTATTGAAAAGATTAGAGCCTCCGGCTGTCATAGATCGCCGATATAGCGGAGGGACGCACTTCTGTGCGTCGGGGACATGCAGAACTATGTCCCTCCACAACGCTAGTGCGTTCGCTCTGCCGGATAAGATGGGTCGTGCACCCCACAGGCCGGTCGCCAGTGCGCTAAGAATCGCTTGACCAAAACAAACCGACAACGCACCTTACGCTCCCGTTTTTATAATCCAAGCGATTGCGTCAATCGTCTACCTTCCGCCATGTCTAAAGTTTGCAGCATCACTGGGTCCCGCGTCACGCGCGGTAGCACCATCCATCGCCGTGGTATGGCGAAGAAAAAAGGCGGCGTTGGTCGCCACGTCACAAAAAATGTGCGGCGCGAATTTCATCCGAACCTGCACGAACACCGGATCTGGGTGCCGGAGTTGAAAAAATTTGTGCGCATCCGGGTAACGGCGCGAGGACTCAAGACGATCAACAAGAACGGCGCGTATCGGGCGTTAAAAAAGGCCGGTGTCGTCGCGGGTTAGGGCTTCGGGAAAGCGGCGGGAGGTTAGGCGCAATGCAATTGACGCTTCTGAAATCGAAGCTTCGTCGTGCCACAGTGACGGGGGCGAGTTTGCATTACGAAGGCAGCCTCACTGTTTCGTCGGATCTGGCTGAGCTGGTTGAGCTGCGCGAATTCGAGAATATTCTCGTTGGCAACTTGAGCAACGGCGAACGCTTTGAGACTTACGTGATTTACGGCGAGCGGCAGAAAAGTTTGATCGAACTCAACGGCGCGACCGCGCATCTCGGGAAAATTGGCGACCGCATTACGATCATGAATTTCGGGAGTTATTCGGCGGAGGAAGCAGCCAGACACCAGCCGCGTATTCTAGTGCTCGATGAGAAAAATCGGGTCGTCCGGCAGGAAGGCATCGAGCCGTCACTCAAAGTCGTCGGGGAATAGTTTTTCTTTGTCATCGCGAGCGCATGCGAGAGACCTCACATTTGGTCACCCACATCCGGACGCTCGCGAGGTCCCTCGGTCCGAGCCGGACTGGCATTATCTTCGCGGCTCGGGATGACGGCGGAAACATCAGTGCTGCCGCCAGTGACGGCGGCAGCTACAAGGCTTTGCTCAGTTGTCGGTGCATCCGTTAGAGTTGCCGCGGGCTCTGTTGTAGCTGCCGCCGTCTCTGGCGGCAGAGCGGTGCCGACTTCGCTAGGTTCCTTTTTTGGCGGCTTTGCCCTGGGTAAATCAAGCGATCCGTCATTGAATTCCATGACATATCCCTCGCGAATCATCCAATGCAAATCGGACGCGAGCGCCAGTCTCGTTTTCTCGGCTTCGGCCACCTCAGTATCCGGTCTAATGAATTTTTCCGCGAGTTCCTTGCGATTAATTCGCGGCGAAGTTTTGAGTGTTTCTAAAATCTGACGAACTGAATCGGATACCGCGGTTTCATCGATCGCTTTCAACCGAATGGGCGAGACGAAAAGCATTCCTTTGCGATGCCGGAAAATTTGCAGACCCGCCCCGCGGAAACGGCCGGCCAGCTCCTGCATCATATTGGAGGGTGAGCGGACCTCCGCTGACCAGGCGTTTTCAATCACGCGCGCAATCCCCCGATCCGATAACTTGCGACTGGTAACGCCGTCGATCTCCGCCTCGTCCGTCTCCGAAATCAGCGTTGGAAGATATTTCTCGCGAAAATGCCGTTCCGTTTCGGTATCGGCATTGAAAGTTTGGGGCGGCTCCTCCTGCCGCGTGGTGAATGTCGTTACTTTGCGCGCTTCTTCCTTCCATTGCTCGACCAACGCGGGATCGCTCACGATTTCGATTTGCCGTTGAAAATCAGTGAAGGTCATGCGCCGGCTGAAACGCTGTTCGTAAAGACGGCGCAGCTGCGGCTGGTAACCGTGATGATTGGTTGGTCCCAGCAAAGTTCCGGTCGTCCTCTCCCGTGCAACGCTGTTGAAATCGCCCTTGATCGGATCATTCAAACTAACGGTGGTGGTGTAAAAATTATCCCGGAGCACGCGAAAGGCGGAGTTTTCGAGACCGTTTCGATTCGTCGCGATGGCGTTCGATTCGCCCAAACGAAAAAGCGGGCTCGCGTTCTTCGTTTTTACCCGGACGTGATAGCGCTCCGGTTTCTGCAGAAACAGACGCGCCAACGCATAAACAGAATACGCCGCGGTGCCGGTTTTAATCTGGGCGGCGACGTTTTCAAAGGCGGCTGCTTGCGGAAGAAAATGGACGTCGAGCTGCGGCAACACGGGGGGAGCCAGCGCTTCGCGTCGCGCCGGAAAATCGCGGGAACGTTTGCGATCGAGCGGCTTGCGCTCGTCTCGTTCTCCTCGATCACGCCGACGGTGATTCTTCTCGTCGTCACGCCGGTGACGCGGCGGACGAGGGCGCCGCTCCATGCCTTCGGGCGACCAGTGGGCCCGTTCTTCTTCTCCTTCAAATCCGGCATGGCGGGTCGCGGACCAATCTTCCTTCACCCACGCGGGAAGAAATTTCAGGTCGATCAAGTCGATGGGCTCGCCGGATGATGGCACATTTCTCATGTACCGCATCGGATCGAGAAGTAAACCGGAGGGGTAACAGTCGTTGAAGCGTTGAAACGATGACGGTTGACCAGGGGACAAAATGGATCGTCTAGCCTTCTTCGAATATTTCAAAGGCGATCCAAACCCCACGGGCTAACCCCCACCCGCTGTCATCCTGAACGACGTGAAGGACCCCCTCATATGGAGATTGAGTCACACAAATTTTTTTTGTGTGACAATAATTTCATTGGTGAGGTCCCTCGCCTGCGGGATGACAATGCATAGGAACATAGGCCTTTGGCCTGTGCGCCCAGCGGGTTTGCAACCCGCTGCATCGCCAGCACAAAACGCGCGATCTACTCATGCGATCAGCGGAGTGTAACTCCGCCGGGCGCACAGACTGCAAGTCTGTGTTCCGTCGTCGGATTTAGTCCTCGCCTGCGGTCACTCCCCGCTCGAAAATCATTGACAAGAATTTGAATTGATTTACTTGCCATCCTGTTCAGCCCGCGTTATCGCGGGCGGACAGAACAACCGAATTTTATGGCCGACAAATCAATCGAAGAGAAGGTTAAGGACATCATCGTCGAACAACTGGGCGTTAATCCGGAACAGGT
>Ga0207645_10003119_pt1 | contig 12704 bp, 4 predicted proteins | sample KBSM53metaG_FD_184331 | JGI IMG/M metagenome (GOLD analysis project Ga0207645, IMG submission 184331) | Miscanthus rhizosphere microbial communities from Kellogg Biological Station, Michigan, USA - KBS M5-3 metaG (SPAdes) (version 2) | ecosystem: Host-associated > Plants > Roots > Rhizosphere >...
CGCGCCATTCCGGACGCCGCCGCCAAGCTGCGGTCAGGTTCCGGAGTGCTGGCCGAGGCCACGGGGCAGCTCGTGCTCGGCAACGTCGGCCTCGCCCTCGAAGGCTTCCGCAAGGCGCTGCGCGAGCAGCCCAATAGCGCGGAAGCCTATGCCGGCATCGCCAAATGCTACGAGGCGATGGGGCGCTACGACCTTGCGCAGTCCAATTACGAGGCGGCGCTCGCGCTGGCGCCGGACAGTCCAAAGCTGCTCACCGCCGTCGCGGTCACGCTCGACCAGCAGGGCGAGAAGAACGCCGCCCAGATGGCCCGACAGGAAGCGGCCGCGGTCCAACCTGCACCTGCGCTCCCTCAGCCGCGCCTGGATACGACTGCTGCTGTCGCGATGGGCTCGAGCATCACCGTGCAATTGCCGCCGGCTCGGCCGCTGGCGTCCAATGTCGCGGTCGACCTCTCTTCGCAGCCGGCCATTGCAGCCGAGCGCGCCCGGGCGATTGCCGCCGGGCCCGCCTTGCCGAACCCCCGCGTTAACCAACACGCTGCGGTCGCGTTGGGTTCAGTTGACGCGGTTCAAAGCGCAGCGGGTTGGTCCGCCGATGCTGCGAGAATGGCCGCTTCGACGGTCGCGGCCGATCTTTCGCAGCCTCCGGCGGTAGAGCGTATCGCGCCGGCCCCCGAAGTTTGGTTGCCCAAGCCGCGGACCGATCAGCGCGCGGCGGTCGCCTTGGGGGAGACCCAAGCGGTGCAATCGCCGTTTGCATCGTCTGCCGGGATGCTCCGGGCGCTCGCTTCGAGCCTTGGCGTCGAACTGCCACAGGAAGCGCCGCAACGGCGTTCCGGGGACCAGGGCCAATCCGTCGCCACTCCCGCGGAGCTCGCACGCGGGCCCTATCTCGAGCGATTGTCCCCGGGCGAAGTGGCGCTGGTGACCGATGGCCGGCCCGCGTGGCGCGCGCAGGTGGTTGCACAGAACCGTACCAGCACGACGGTGCGGTGGGTCCCGATCATGAGCGCAGAAGCGCGGCCCAACATCCGCATTCTCAACGCGGCCCAGCGCCAGGGCATCGCCGCCATGACGCGAACGGTCCTGCTCGACCGCGGCTGGCGCAAGATCCAGATCGGCGACGCCGCCGACGTCCGCGAACGGAGCGTCGTGATCTATCCTGCGTCGCGCCGAACGCTCGGCCGCAGTCTCGCTGCCCAATTCGGCTTTCCTTCGCAGCTGCAAGGAGATTCGGGCGTGCTGATCGTGCTGCTCGGCCGCGACGCAGCGCGGCCGGTCGTTTCCGCCCGACGCGGATGATCATTGCACTGTTGATCGCACTGAGCCCGGTCGCCGCGGCTCAGCCCGCACTTCCACCATCGCCGACCGTCCAACTCGAAGAAGCCCGCCGCGCCGCTGCGTCCGGCCGGCTGGATCAGGCGCGGCTGATGATCGCCAACGCCGTCGCGGCCGGGGCCAATCCTGCGGAGTCGGATCGCGCCATCGCCGACCTGGCATTTGATGCCGGCAATTATCCCGAGGCCCTGGGGGTCTATCAGAAGCTCCTGGCTCTCGCACCGGACGATACGGTCGTGCTCGAGCGCGCCGGCATCGCCGCGCTGCAGATTGGTAAGCTGTCGGTTGCGGCTGATCTCATCGACCGCGCTACTGCGAGACCAAATCCTTCATGGCGCGCGTGGAATGCGCGAGGCGCGATCGCGGATATGAAGGGCGACTGGGCGGCAGCGGACGCTGCCTATGACCAGGCCGAACGCCTCTCTGCTGGCCACTTCGAAGTCGTCAACAATCGGGGCTGGTCGCGATTGCTCCGGGGTGACTGGCAGGGCGCGGCCGAAATCCTCCAGAAGGCAGCGGCGCTGGATCCCAAATCGGTTCGAACCGCCAACAATCTCGAGCTCGCCCGCGCCGCGCTGTCGGCAGAACTGCCGCGGCGGAATGCCGGTGAATCCGACGGCGATTGGGCCGCCCGGTTGAACGATGCCGGCATGGCCGCGAAGCTGCTGGGCGACCGCAAGCGGGCCATCGCCGCATTCACTCAGGCGCTCGAAGCCAGCGGCAGCTGGTATGAACGCGCAGCCAACAATCTCGAAGCAGTGAGCGGCCGATGAACCTGATTACCGTTGCCCCCGCGTGGCTTGCCGCACTGACCGCCGCGGCACTGGTCGCGGCAGCGATCGAAGACCTGGTGCGCTTGAAAATCTCCAACATCACCGTTCTCGTCGTCCTCGCCGGCGCAATCGCTGCAATGATTTTCGGAAGTTTTGACGGGCCCTGGTGGCAAAACGCGATCGTGTTCGCCGCCATCCTCGTGGTTGGAACGTTTGCTTTCGCCCGTGAATGGCTCGGGGGAGGGGACGTGAAACTCCTGGCCGCCACTGGCCTGTGGGTCGGGTTCGCCGCGGCTCCAGCCCTGCTGGCATCGATCTTCCTCGCGGGAGGACTCGTCGCCATCGTCTTCATCGTCGTGCGCAAGCTGCGCGGACTGAAGCGCAGCCAGGCCAATCGCATCCCCTATGGCATCGCGATCGCGGCAGGCGCGCTGTTCCTCCTCGGGAACCAGTACGCGAACAGCCAAAGCCAGCGGGATTTCCGCCCGCTCCCGGCGATCAAGGGCGTGAACCTGCCCCATCGCTAGGCCATCGCCGGAAGAGCTGGTCGAATCTCGAACTGCGACTCGGTGAGATTGGCGAGTCGCGTGCGCGTGAGGCGGCGTCCGCCGCGCTGGTTCCCATTGTGGGACACAAGCCGCGCAAATTTTTGCGCTTTTCGGTTGTCGTGAGCGGCGCGCGAGTTTGATCGCTATGTCCGGAACATGACAAATGTTAAGAAACCAGTAACCCTGATCATTAAAGCAGCGGGATTAAATTAAAACTGAAAATCTCCAATTTGAACTGGAAGGAGAGAGACCGATGTTCGAAAAGAGAATGTCACAATGCTTATAAAGTCGGCCATAGAGAATGAGTGAGTTAGTATAATACTTGGAATAAGTTTTCTTGTTAACCATTATCTTCTTTCCAAACGATTCCTGGAAGCATCGTTAAGAATCGTCATAATCCGGACCTCGTCTTGCCAAGCGCGTGAACTAGTGGTCTGTTTCATGGCTCCGGGGAGCTGAGGGGCGCTCGGCGTTAACGCTATTCGTTAAAGGCGTGACGGTCTCCTCTTGTCTTCCGCACACGTGATTTCTGTTCGAGCCCGGGGGCAACCAGGGCCGGATGACGACAGAGGTGAAAAATGGCCGATTACGACGCTTCCCAGGCTGGCTCGAATCCTGCTGACTCTGGGCCGATCGCCCGTCCCGACGTTGACTCGCTCCCCGCGGGCAGCATGGGCCCCGCGAGCGGGAACACCATCACCGGTTCAGGGACCGTCACCGGCCAGGCCGGCGCCGATACGCCCGGCGCGGGCGGTGCGTCCGTGGTCGAGGTTCATGGCGCGGGCGGCGCGACGAGCGGCGGCGCAGGCAATTTCCAGGCCAGCGGCCAGTACGGCGTCCTGTCGATGGATGCGCAGGGCAATTACAATTACGTCCGCAATCCCGGCACCCCGGACGGCGTGCGCGACGTCTTCCAGTATACGCTCGCCGACGCGCAGGGCGCGAACGCGGCCAGCACGCTGACCATCGACATCGGCCAGGTGCTCACCGCGAACGCGGGCATCGTCAACCTGCCTTCCGGAGTGGAACTTTCCGACATCCATGTCGTCGGCCGCGATCTCGTGATCGACATGCCCGACGGCACGCACATGGTCATCCCCAACGGCGCGGTGTTCGTGCCGCAGCTCAGCATCGGCGACGTCGCGGTTCCCGCGTCGAACGTTGCGGCGCTGCTGATCGATTCCGAACCGCAGCCGGCCGCCGGCAATACGCCGAGCAGCGGCGGCAACTTCGCCGACCCGGTCCCGCCGCTCGATCCGGGCGTGCCGCTGGGCGATCTCATTCCGCCGACCGAGCTCAGCTACAATCCGCCTGAGTTCAAGCCGGAAGGCCAGTTCATCGACACCCAGCCGACGGTCGTCATCGTGACCCCGGACAATCCGGCCGGCGTGGTCGATGCGCATGACCAGGTCGACGAAGCGGGCCTGCCCGCACGCACGATCGGCGGCGTCGCCGAGCCTGAGGGTTCGGATTCCGCCGCGAACAGCGAGCAGACGAGCGGGACCATCGTGTTCCAGGCCCAGGACGGCCTCGCCAGCGTGACCGTCAATGGCGTCGCGATCACGGCCGACAGCATTGGTGATACCATCACCGGTCAGTTCGGCACGCTGACGATTACCAGCGTGAACCTGGCGGCCGGCACGATCGGCTACACGTACGCCATCGCCGACAATACGAATCCAGGCGGCGACAATAACGCGGATCATTTCGCGGTTGCGGTCACCGACACCGATGGCGATGTCGCGACGGCCACGCTTACCGTCGACATCATCGACGACACCCCGACCGCGCGCAACGACACGGATTCTGTCGACGTCGTGACGCATGAAGCCGCGGGCAATGTCATCACGGCGGTTGGCACGACCAGCTCCGGCGCCGACACCGTCGGCGCGGACGACGCGCATATCACCGGCCTTTCGAGCAACAATGTCTCCGGTCACTCGGACAGCGATGCCTCGGGCGGCTTCGTCGTCGACGGCCAGTTCGGCACGCTGACGATGGATGCCAACGGGCAGTACACCTATGTGCTGCACGAGAACGCGCCCGGCGGCTCGACCGACGTCTTCACCTACACGCTGACGGACGGCGACGGCGATCCGTCGACGGCGACGCTGACGATCAACAACCCCGATCGTCCGGTCGAGATCACTAACCTGACGCCGCAGGCTCAGGGCGGTGACGTGATCGTCGACGAGGACGATCTCCAGGACGGCTCGGACACGAGCAAGGAAAGCACGACCGTCTCCGGGTCGTTCAACATCTCCGCGCCGGACGGCGTCGCCAGCCTAAAGGTCGGCGGATTCGACGTGATCGTGAATGGCGTGTTCCAGCCAGGCTCTCACACGACGCCACTTGGCAACACGATCACCTTCACCGGCTATAACGCCGCGACGGGCGAGATCACCTACACCTACACGCTGCTCGACAACGAGCAGCATGCAGGCGTTCAGGGCGAGAATTCGCTGTTCGAGAACTTCACTGTCGTGCTCACGGATACCGACGGCGATACCGACTCCGACACTTTGTCGGTGAACATCGTCGACGACGTTCCGACCGCGCATAATGACGCGGATGCCCTGATCGGCAACGACCTCGACGAGACCGGCAACGTCATCACCGGCGTCGGCACGACCGGCGGGCCCGGCGGTTCCGGAGTCGATGTCTTGGGCGCCGACGGCGCGCACGTCACGGCGATTCAGGGCGCCGATGGCACCGACACGAGCTTCGAGAATGGCGTTCTCGAGATCCACGGCGCGCACGGCACGCTGACGATCGACGAGAATGGCGAATATACGTACGTGCGCGATGCGGGCTCGAAGGAAGCCGGCACCGACACGTTCACCTACACCCTGACCGACGGCGACGGCGACACGTCGCAGGCGCAACTGGTCATCACTCTGCCGGACATCAATTCGGTGCCCGAGATTGGCCGCGCAGCGCCCCTCTCGGTCGACGAGGACGGGCTTCCGGCGGGCAATAGCGACGACAGCCAGGTGAACCCGACCGAAGCGGACCATGGCGGCAACGTCACGGACAGCAACACGGTTGTCGTGGACTTCGGCAACGACCGCCCGGCGAACACCGCCGACGCGATCGAGTTCGTCAATCCGACGGCGCTCAATGGCCAGCTGACCCAGGGCGGCCAGCCGATCACGTTCAGCATCGATGGCTCGGGCAACCTCATCGGCCAGGTCAATGGCACTGGTCCGGCGGTTGTCACGATCGAGTTCACGAGTGCGGTGAACGGTTCGGGCGGCACCGTGACTTACGGCTACCAGGTCACGCTTAGCGGGAATGTCGATCAGGCCAATGCCGACCAGACAGAGGACGGCATCACCCTCACGGGCGTGCAGTTCAACGTCACCGACAGCGATGGCGAGCATGCCGCGACGCCGGGCTCGTTCAACGTTGTCATCTACGACGACGTGCCCAGCGCGGAGGCGATTGAGGTTACGCAGAATCCTGAGAATTCAGCGGTCACCGTCGGCCTCGCGGGCCATTATGTGGCGGGCGCAGACGGCGTCGACCTGCATGATGTGACCCACAGCGATCCGAGCGGGACCGGCACGCTCAGCTACAACGGCAACACCGGCGAGTTCACCTACACGCCGAGCGCGGGCGAAGAGGGCGACGTCACCTTCACTTATACGATCACCGACGGTGACGGCGACCACATCACGGAGACGGTGACCATCCACCTCGCTCCGGACTCGACGCCGCAAGTCGGCGCCGCTCCAACACTTACGGTCGACGAAGACGGTCTGCCGGCGGGTAACAGCGACGCCGGCCAGACGAACCCGACCGAAGCTGCGCACGGGAACAACGTGACCGATAGCGATACGGTCGTGGTTGATTTCGGCGGCGACCGTCCGGCGAACCCGGCTGCGGCGATCCAGTTCATCAATCCGACGGCGCTGAATGGTCAGCTGACCCAGGACGGCCAGCCGATCACGTTCAGCATCGACGGTTCGGGCCACATCATCGGCCAGGTGAACGGCTCAGGCCCGGCGATTGTCACGATTTCGCTGACCACCGCGGTCAACGGGGCCGGCGGAACCGTGACCTACGGATATTCGGTGACGCTCGGCGGCAACGTCGACCAGGCCCATGCCGACCAGCTCGAGGCCGGAATCACGCTGACCGGCGTGCAGTTCCAGGTCACGGACAGCGACGGCGATCATGGCAATGGCTCGTTCAACGTCACGATCTTCGACGACGTGCCGAGCGCGGAGGACTTCAGCGTCAGCCAGAGTGGCGAAGACCAGCCGGTGCTGGTCAACATCACGACCCACATCACGCCCGGCGCGGACGGAGTGGATCTTGCCGATGTGACGCACAGCGCTCCCAGCGGCACGGGCACGCTCGGTTACAACGGCGCGACTGGCGTGTTCACCTACACGCCGGGGGCCGGAGAGACGGGCGACGTCACGTTCACCTACACGATCACGGACGGTGACGGCGACCACATCACCAAGACGGTGACGATCCATCTTGGGTCTGACTCAGTGCCTCAGGTGGGCACGATCGCCAATGCGTCGGTGGACGAAGACGGCCTGGCCAATGCCAATGCCGACAACGGCCAGACCAACCCGACCGAGGCCAGCCATGGCGGCAACCTGACCGACAGCCACAGCTTCAATGTGGACTTCGGCGGCGACCGCCCGGCGACGCCGGCGACCGCGATCGCGTTCATCAATCCGACCTCGCTCAACGGCCAGCTGACCCAGAATGGTCAGCCAATCACGTTCAGCATCGACGGCTCGGGCCATTTGATCGGCCAGGTGAACGGCGCCGGCGCAGCCGTCGTCACGGTCGCGATCACCAACGCGGTCAACGGCTCTGGCGGCAACGTGACCTACACCTATCAGGTCACGCTGGCCGGCCATGTCGACCAGGCGAATGCTGACCAGCTCGAGAATGGGGTCACGCTGACCGGCATCCAGGTCCAGGTCACCGACAGTGACGGCGATCACGGCACCGGATCCTTCAACGCGACCATCTATGACGACGTCCCGTCGGTCGACGTGGCCGGAGCGACCACCGTAGTCGAGGGCGCCACTGCCAACGGCACGTGGACCGAGGTCATCGGCGCAGACACGCCGGGCACCACCGTCGTGGTGTTCAACGGCACCGAATATGCGCTGGGCAGCGCGATCGATACCGGCAAGGGCACGCTGACGGTCAATGCCAACGGCACGTGGAGCTTCCAGGCCAACAACAACATCGACAACACGATTGCCCAGTCGATCAGCTTCGGCGTCAAGGTCACGGACTCGGACGGCGACCACATGACCGACACGCAAACCGTCAGCATCACTGACGGCGCGGGTCCGGGTGCGGGCGGCACGGTCAATCTGACGGTCAACGAATTCGCTCTGGACACCACCAAGGATACGGCCGACCTGCAGGCCGGCATCTCGACGGGCACCAACCCATCGGCAACGAGCGAAACCAACGTCGTGCTGCCGGCGAACGGGCTGCACTTCACGACGGGTTCGGACTCGCTCGTCTCCGTTGCGTTCAACAGCAACGCCTCGGCGCTGAGCGCGATCTCGGTGGGGGGCCTGCAAGCGGGACAGAGCATCACCTGGTCCGTCAGCGGCGGTCAGCTCATCGGCACGCTGCATGAGGGCGCAACCAACCTGGGCACGGCGATCATCGTCGCGCTGACGGGGGACACTGGCGCCACGGCGCAGGGCGGCACCGCCAACGTCGGTGTGACCGCCACGCTCGTCGGTCCGTTGGATCACACCAACACGTCGATCACCTTGAACGGCATCGACGTCATCGCCAGCCAGGCGGACGGCGATGTCGGTCACGGCACCGTCAATGTCACGGTCAGTGATGATGTGCCGACGCTCGGCACGATCCAGCCGATCACTACGGACGACAATCCGACCGACACGAACGGAACGATCCATGACGGCCAGGGCTCGCTGCACCTGAACAGCGGCGCGGATGGCTTCGGGAGCGTGGTGATTTCGCCCGACCTCACGGACATCACGTCCGGCGGCCATGCGCTGCTTGGCTCGCAAACCGGCAACGTCTTTACGGCGTACGCCGACGTTGACGGCAGTGGTACGATCAATACCGGCGACACCGCGGTCTTTACGATCACCGTTGATCCGAACGGCGGCACCAGCGGCACCTACACCTTCGACCTGCTCCAGCCGCTTGACGGCACGACGGTAGACACTCCGATTGGCGGCTCGTCGTCGTTCGGCGCAGGCCCAACTGGCTTCCAGGTCCTGGACGACGGCGCGGCCCATCCGTTGTCGGTAGTCACCGGTTACAATACGACCGCGAGCTTCAACGAAGCGACCTGGCTGGCGACCGGAAACCTGACGTCGGCGATGATCACCGACAACAGTGTCAATGGCTCGACCTCGGGCTGGGGCGTCTCCGATAATAACTTCAACGGCACCAATGAGCTGATCTTCTTCGATTTCGGCTCGCAGGCGCTCGCGGACCCGGATGGCGCCGGTGGAATCGATCCGAATTCGTCTGGCGCGTCGCTGCCCAACATCAGCTTCGCAACGTTCGACTTCATCAACTACAATGCGCCCGACGACATCAAATATGTCGTCCACTTCACCGACGGCACGTTCGCGTCGGGGACAATCCCGAATTCGGTCCTCGACAACAGCAGTAATGATCCGTCCACGAACTGGACGTTCACAGCGCCGACAGGGAAGTTCATCGCTGACATCGACTTCTTCACGAGCGGTGTGGATCCCGGCAAAATCGACTTGGTCTCGGTTGGCGTGCAGTCGACGACCCATGACATCACGATCCCTGTCGACATGACGTTTACGGACGGTGACGGCGATCAGGTCAGTGGTTCAACGACGATCCACGTCGTTGATGGCGGCACGGCCACGACGCCGAACGCAGTCGTGAACACCATGATGGCGACGAACTCGCTCGCGAGCACGTCGAACCTCAGCAGCGACCACCTCGTTTCGACCAACGACAACCATCGCTCGTTCGAGGAGCATCGCTCGGCCAATAGCGCCGCGCTGCTCGGGGCGATCGCGGCGGCGGGCCTCAGCTCCGCGCATGAGGTCGCGGCCGAGGGCTTCCACGGCTCGTCCCACGCGGTTCACTCCGGGCCGATCATGACGCCGCAGATGCTGCCGACCGCTCACTTCGCAGCCCGTGACAGCGGGCACGAGGCGAGCGTCCAGCCGACGCACATCGTGGCGGAGGCCCAGCTGATGTCGACGAGCCATCTCTCGTCGCCGTCGGATGGCGCGAAGGCGCACAGCTTCGCGGGCCACGACAGCGGTGGGCACCAGGCAGTGACGCAGCTGCTTCACGGCACCGAAGGTCCCGCGATGCACCATGGTCCGGCGCCGGTTACCGCCGCGTCGATCGCCATCCCGTCCGCGCAAATGCTCGCCGCGCACATGGGCGTCGGCAAGGGCGGGGCAGAGGCGCAGAACGTGACGGACGTCCAATCGAACGCGGTCGTCGGCAAGGTGCTGGCGGATTCGCTTGCGGGGGGCCACGGCCACGGGCCGAACATCGACACCCTGCTGCACAACGCCGGGGCCCACGGCCATGGCAATGCCCAGGACGCGCTTGCGGCCCTGGCAAGCCACGACGCGGCCGGCGTCTCAAACGGGCACAGTAGCGTTTTTGCCGGCTTCCACGGCGCACCGCTCGTGGAGCATATCATGGCGATCCATCAGGACGCGCCGGTTCAACATTGATAGCCGCGTAAACGGCAAACGTGCGGGTCGGATTAGTGCCAACCGACCCGCAGGAACCACAAAGGGGGCAATGATGATTAAGAAGCACTGGACGATGGTCGTTCCCGGCGCCTTGCTGCTCAGCGCGACGCCGGCTTTTGGCGTAGAATTGCGAGACGCGGTCCAATCCGCGCTCACCACCAATCCCGAGATCCGGCAGGCGGTTTCGAACCGCGCCGCGACGGAAGAAGAGCGGGTCCAGGGGCAGGGCCTCTATTATCCGCGCGTCTCCGTCGAAGGCTCGGCCGGCGTGCGCAGCCTGCGCAACCCGACCCGCCGTTCGATCGGCATCGCCGACCAGACGCTGTGGCCGATCGAAGGCGACCTGATCGTCGATCAGCTGGTCTATGACAGCGGTGGCCGTGAAGCCGAGATCCGGCGCCAGGCCGCGCGCACCGACGCCGCTGCCGCGCGCGTCGAGGAGCGTTCGGAGTTTGTCGCGCTCAACGTTTCGCGCACCTACATCGATTACCTGCTGCAGCAGCGCCTCGTCGCGATCGCGCAGGACAACGTCACCTTCCACGAGCGGCTTGCCGCCGACCTTCGCGAGGGCGTCGCCAAGGGCTCGATCAGCATCGCCGACCAGCAGCAGGCCGAAGAGCGGCTGCAGGCGGCGCGCACCCGCGTCACCCAGGCCCGCGAGGACCTCGACACCGCGGCGATCACCTTTCGCACGCTGACCGGCATTCCGGTCGACAGCGTGTCGATGCCGCCGGACCTGGCGCAGTGCATGCCGGCTACGCTCGAGGAAGCCGAAGGGAATGCGCGCCAGAACAACCCGCGCGTCCATGAAGCGATCGCCGACCTCGCCACCGCGCGCGAGGAAATCAAGGCGGCGCGCGCCGATCTCGGACCGCGGTTCAATATCGAGGGCCGCGCTCGCGCCGGTCACGATATCGACGGCTTCGCGGGGCGCACGACGGACCTTCAGGCCTTGGGCGTGCTTCGCTGGACGCTCTACAACGGCGGCACGAAGGAAGCGAACGTCCGCGAGCAGCAACGCCGCGCCGACGAAGTGCATGGCCGCCTGTTCGAGCGCACCCGCGCTGCCGAAGAGGACGTCCGCACCGCATGGAGCCGCCTGCAGAACCAGACGGCGCTGTCGAACGAGCTCGAAGCGCAGAGCCGCATCACCGATGACGTGCTGCTGTCGTATCGCGAGCAGTTCAACATCGGCCGCCGGTCGCTGCTCGATGTGCTCGACGCGCAGAACACGCGCTACAACGTCCAGGCGCAGACCCAGACGGCTCAGCTCGCCAAGCTCTACGCGCAATATCGCGTGCTCGCGGCTGAGAACCGGCTGGTCGAGTGCCTTGGCGTGCAGATCCCGCTTGCTGCCCGTGCCGACCAGATGGCGCGCTACCACGTCAATCCGATCCCGCCGGGCGACCTGATGGAAGACAGCCTGCCGGCTCCGGCGATGGGTGCGCCCGTCCCGGTCGGCGGCACGCCTGCTGGCGCGACCCCGGGGGAGACGATGGAAAACCCGACGGGCACGCCTTCAGGGCGATAACACGAGTGAGGACGGGCAGTGAGTTTCATGAATTGGCTTGACGCGGAGCGTTCACGCGAAGTCGACCCCGTCCTCGAGTGCCTCTCCTATCTGGCCCGCGAAGCGGAGCGCCCGTCCTCGCCCGTCCTGATCAAGGCGGGACTGGCGCTCTCCGCGGACGGGACGCTTCCGTTCCACCAGGTCGAGCCCGCGCTCGAGCAGATCGGGATGCGGGCCGAGCCGGTCACGCGCCGGTTGAGGTCATGGCCGTCGGCCAAGTGCCCGGCGATCCTCGAGCTCGAGGAGCAGCGCGCAGCCGTCCTACTCGACAGCCGGGGGGACGAAGGGCTGCTCTACGCGCCCGGCATCGCCGAGCCCATGTGGGTCAAGTTCGCCGACATCGAGCCGGCCTATACCGGCCGTGCGGTCCTCGTCGAAAGCGATCCGACCCAGGAGCGCGCGAACGAGCGCCCGTGGGACGAGGCTCGGCGCACGCACTGGTTCTGGTCCGAGGTATGGAAGGTCCGGCGCGAGTTCTGGCCGGTCCTGCTCGCCGCGCTGATCGTCAACCTGCTCGCGTTCGCGATGCCGCTGTTCACGATGAACGTCTATGACCGCGTAATCCCTAACAAGGCCGTGTCGACGCTTTGGGTGCTCGCCCTCGGCGTGATGTTCGCGATCGGGTTCGACTTCACGCTCAGGATCGCCCGCGCGCGCCTGATCGACGAGGTTGGACGCAAGCTCGACGCCAAGCTGTCACAGAAGCTGTTCGAGAAGGTGATGAACCTGCCGATGGCCG
>Ga0207645_10003122_pt1 | contig 12697 bp, 6 predicted proteins | sample KBSM53metaG_FD_184331 | JGI IMG/M metagenome (GOLD analysis project Ga0207645, IMG submission 184331) | Miscanthus rhizosphere microbial communities from Kellogg Biological Station, Michigan, USA - KBS M5-3 metaG (SPAdes) (version 2) | ecosystem: Host-associated > Plants > Roots > Rhizosphere >...
AGCTGTAGCAGGCGGTATCGGGGCCGCGGTCCGCGACCTGTTCTTGCCCGGTCTTGTCGTTGAACATCGAATCGAACGGCCGGGGTTCAGTCTCACGCGGCAACGACGCGCACAGCAGCGTCGAGGCGATGTACAACCCGCGGTTCAACAGCAGACTCTCCGAGGGCGCGAGAGGGCGCGACGTGAGCAGCCCGGCGTTCGTCAGCACACCGGACCGCTGGTCCGCCGGCAGCGTCGTGCGGACGAAGTTGGTCGCCGTCGCGCCTGCCGGCGCGGTGACTCCGTAGATCTGGGTGGCGAGGGTCGTGTTGAGGAACGCCGTGTGCGACTGCAAGAGATCTGTCAGGTTCTCGTTCCACAGCGTGTTGTCGAGGAACATGCGCGCCTCGACCTCCATGTCGGACGCGAGCGCGGGCGTGAAGATCGGAAAGTCGTTCGGATCGACGGACACCTCGGGCACCTGGTTGAGCCTCAGGTACGTCTCGATGACCGCGCGCAACCAGTTGCGCGCCCCCGGCGTCGCGAGCAGCCTGTCCACCTGCGCGGCCAGGTTCGCGCGCAGCGTGCCGGCGTCCGCCGCCATCCGCAGCGTGTCGTCGGGCGGCTGGTCGGTCAGGAAGAACGCCAGCTGCGACGCCAGCTCCTGTTCGGTCAACGGGATGCCGGCGGGCGCGGTCGCCGCCATGGAAGGATCGCCGATCTCCCACCGCCACAGCATCTGCGGCGAGCTCAGCAGCGCGTAGACGGCGTAGCTGGTCGCCTCCTGAATGCTGAACGTGACCAGGTAGCCCCTGACGGTTTGCGGGCTGCGCAGCTTCGCGTAGAACGCGGTGAAGCGCGCGCTCTCCTCCGGCGTGAGCTGGCGGCGGTACGCGCGCGCCGCCAGCTTTTCGAGGTACGCGGTCGCGCAGGCGTCGCTGGCGTTCGAGCAGCCCGTGACCCTCGCGAAGTTGTCCTGGACGTAGCTCGCGACGTGATTCGCGACGTTGTCGAGCCCGGGGAAACGGACGTCGTCGATGTTGTCCGCTTCGAAGGGCGGGAAGCGCCGTCGGCTGTCGTTGCCGGCGTCGATGAACCCGCCTTTGACCAGCGCCGTGGCCTCGGTGTCGTCGATCAGAAATCGAACCGTGTTGACGACCTCATCCGCCGTCAACCGCATGATGCGCTGGTCGGCGAGCACCAGCCGAGGATCAGAGGCGGCGCACGCGGCGGTCGAACTGCCGCCGGCGCCACCGGTGCCCGTCCCCTGCCCTCCGGCGCCCCCGGCTCCGCCCGCACCGCCGCCGTCTATCGTCCCGGTGCCCTTTTCAGGCACCGGCCGCTTGGTACAACCGCCGCCGCCCAGCGAAACCGCGGCGACGAACATCCCGAACAGAGCTGCATTCCGCATGGGGGCGATGTCGAAGTGATTCGGCGATCGCCCGGAAGCTCAGTTTTTGACGGGGCGGTGGCCCGACTCTTGCGATGACGCCTCCGCGACCGACAAGGAGGTCACCGTGAAGAGCGAAACCAAGGTTGAAAATCCCCTGTTCTGGCTGCTCTGGCCCGCGCTCGTGGCGCTGCTGGCGGGGCCCCTGTTCGTCGGCCATGTCGCCGTCCGCCTGCTGATCGCGCGGATGCGGCGACGCCCGGTCGCGCTTCCCGAAGTGAAGCGGGATCGACCGGTCACGCCGGCGTGGGGCTCGCCGATGCTGTCCAGCCGGTCCTGACAATCTGTTCGGTCGAGCCAGAACGGATCGTCCGGATTGTCCGATACCCACCGGACGGAACTCGAGCACGCGCCGCGCAGCGGCGCGCCGCGCAAATAGTTCGATGAGGATCCCGATTTGATCCGACCCATTACCGTCGCCGAAACGTTGCGCTCAAAATCGTGAGCCGGTTTTCGAGTCTCGTGATCCGCCTTCATAAACAACCGTCGTGCGCAATTTGGTCTCGCGCGCGATCCAGGCGCGCTACTGTGGCGGCGTTTTTTGGGGGGAAATTTCACGATGGCTAATGTTCGAAGCTTCAACTTTCGCTTCTTTGCTTTCGCTTGCGTCGGCGCGTTGATCGCGTGCACGCCCGCCGACAACGGCGGCACATCATCGGGCGCGGCCGGCACCAGCGGCGGAACCGGCGCCAGTGGTACCAGCGGCGGTGCGGGCAACGGCGCGGTCGCGGGGACCACCGGATCCGCTGGCACGAGCGGCGTCACCGGCTCCGCCGGCACGGGCGGCTCGACCGCAACCGGATCGGCGGGCACGACGGGATCGGCCGGCGTCACCGGCTCCGCCGGCCGAGGCGGCGTCACCGGATCGGGTGGCGTCACCGGATCGGCGGGCGCCAGCGGCACCACGGGATCGGGCGGCTCGGGTAACGGCCCGCTCTCGATCACCGGCCTCAAGATCGATCCGAATCCGAACAGCGTGATCTCCTGCTTCGTCAGCTGGACGACCAACATGGCCGCGAACTCCACCGTGCAGTTCGGTCAAAGCGGTTATCAGTGGGAGATCACCGACGCGGCGTCGGTCACCGCGCACAAGGTGCTGGTGATTGGCATGCACGCGCAGCAGATGTACCAGGTCAAGGCGATCTCCACCGCCGGCACCGCGTCGGCGAGCGCCGAAGGCACGTTCATGACCGGCACGTTGCCGGCGCAGATCCCGAACGGCAAGGTGATGATCAACGACACCGCCAAGGTGCAACCGGGCTGGACCTTGATGAACGTCCAGAAGGGCCAGGGCGACACGCGCGCGCGTTCGGACTTTCCGCCCTACGCCGTCATGTACGACAGCGGCGGCCTGCCGGTCTGGTACTACGTCGACGGGACGATGCCGGACATCGGCGGCGCGGTGTCGACGCAGCTGACCGACAAGGGCGTGCTGATCGGCCCGTCGTGGAACGCGAACCTGACCACCGGCGCGCTGCCCATCGAGGTCGACTTCGCCGGCAACACGCTCTGGCAGTGCCCGGCCTCGGTGTGCTCGGCCAACGGCAAGAACTTCACGCACCACGCCTCGAAGCTGTCGAACGGCAACTACATGCTGATCGAATACATCATGACGGGCAGCCGTCAGGATCCGATCTTCCGCGAGGTGAGCCCCAGCAACCAGATCGTGTGGAGCCTCGACTACGCCAAGCTCGTGACGCCGCCGTCGGGCGCGTCGGGCGACTGGTGCCACGCTAACGCCGCCACCGTCGACATCGCCAAGAACGTCATCTACGCCAACTGCCGCTGGGCCGGCTTGCTGAAGGCCACCCACGACCCGACCCCCGCGCGGCAATGGCTGCTGACGGGGAGCCCGAAGGGCTCGTCCATCCCCGCCGTTCCCACCAGCGACCTCACCTTCAGCCCGACGAACTCGGCGTTCAGCGACACGCACGACCCGGAGATTCACGACGACGGCACCATCTGCTTCTTCGACAACGGGGGCTACAGCGGCGGCGCCGGCGGCAGCACGACGCAGCTCCGTTCCCGCGCGGTCGAGTACATGATCAACGAGACCGCCAAGACGGCCACGCTGGTCTGGGAGTTCCCGATGGGGGCGACGGTGCCCGACGCCTGGTACACGAGCAACTGGTACACGCCGTTCTGGGGCAGCGTGCACCGGCTGGCGAACAACAACTACCTGGTCGCGGGCGGGATCCGCAGTCCCACCGTCGAGAGCCGAGTCTTCGAGGTGACGAAGAGCGACAAGAAGGTGGTGTGGGAGTTCCGCTTCCCGCCCGACTACGGCGTTTACCGCGCGAACCGCATCACCCCGCCGCTGGTCAAGGCGATTCCGTAACCGAACTGATCTGCGTATAGCGGAGCTCGAATCGTCGAATGCGGCGCGCGCCGACGGTGCGCGCCGCGGAGATCCGGGCCTTCGGGTTGGCACCCGGAATGCTGCGTGACCGCGGCAACATGCCATCCGTGGAACTGCCGGGCCGCAGAAGCCCGCGAAGGCTCGGGCGCGTGGTGCTGGCGATCGGGAGCTGGCTGCTGACCGTCGCGGCGGCGGGTTTCGGGTTGTGGATCGCGTGGCGACTGTGGATCGACTACGCGGCAAAGGAGGATTGTCCTGCGCCGGCGGCCCCGCCGACCGCGGTCGCTCCGCCGCCCGCTCCTCCGCCGCCATACTGCCAGCCCGCCAGGGCCATCCCGATCAAGCTGGTGTCCGTCCGAGAAGACGCTGTCGAGATCAACGCGAACGGGGGCCGGTTCGACCTGCCGGGGTATCCGCCGCCGAGCGCGCCGGGCCACGAACCCGCGACGCTCACCACCGCCGTCGTCTCGCCGGATGGCGAGCAGGTCGCAATCGCGGGGATCTGTCATGGAGGCTCGGACCGGCCGAGCTGCGCACGGAAGTTCGTGCGCATCTACCAGGCGCTGGACGGTGCGCACCTCCGCGATCTGAAGACGCCCTGGGTAAAGGATACCGACGACGAACGCAGGGTGCTCGCGATGGCGTACAACGAGGCCAGCGACCGCCTCGCGGTTCTGGTCCGCATCGTCACGTCGGACTGCATGTGGATCCACGCCAGCGTCGAGCTGACCGTCTACTGGGTCGCCGACGGAACGCCGCTGCTGCGCCGCGTGCTCGAGAAGGACGACAAGGGCGGCAAGCGCCAGCTCACCATCGTCGGCGACGAGATCCGTGTGTTCACCACCCGACCGCAGGGAAAGCAGAAGGTCCGCGTCGTACCGCTGCCGTGGCCGGACTTCATCGCAGACTGCGACGGCATGTAACGACTGCGTCGGGAACCTCCGGCGCCGCGCGGTGTCCCCCAGGCATGCCCACCGCGCGCGCCCTGGCGACATTCGCGTTTCTCGCGGCGATGCTTCCGCCCGGCATCGCCCTCACGGACGATGTGAGCGGCCTTCGCAGCGACAAGGTCTTTGAACGGCGGCTTCGCGCCGAGGTCACGATCGAACACGGCCACGCGACCATCGTCGTCCGCCGCACTGTCGAGAACCTGGGCCCTCGGCACGATCAGGTCACGTTCGGCATCGACGTTCCGGAGTCGGCGGTCGCCGTCGCGTTGCGCACGCTGGGCGTCACCGACGGACGGCCGACGTGGTTTCGCGGCGACCTGCTGGAAGCGGAAGAGGCGGCGCGCCGCTACCACGAGCTGACCGGCATCGGCGGCTATTACCCGAAGGACCCCGCGCTGCTCTCGTGGCGAACGCAGCGTCACCTGGCGCTGCAGGTGTTCCCGGTTCCCCCGCGCGAGAAGAAGACCATCGAGTACACGCTGGAGCTTCCGACGGAGTACAGCCACGGGCGCGACGTGCTGAAGCTGCCGCGCGCGATGATCCCCGAGCTGATCGTTCGTTCGGGCGTGCCGGGCAGTCAGGTGCTGGTCGACGGCATCGCCGCCCCGGCCGGCCGTGTCGTGAAGCCGAAGGTCGACAACGGCCCGTGGATCGAGCAGGCGCTGGCGGACGAAAGTTACGCGCGCGCCGTCGCGGCGCGATCCGACGTCGCCGACGTCCTCGGCGACACCGAGATCGTCCTGCCCAGCGCCGCGCCCGTCGGCAAGATCGACGGCCGCCTCGGCGTCGTGGGCTTCGGCCTCGGGCGCGTGCTGACCCATTACCGGTTCGACGCGCCGCCGCAGCTGTCCGTCGTTCCGCGCGGCGCCTGGGTGGTGGTCGTCGTCGACGGATCCCGTTCGTTCGCCGCGGACGATCGCCGCGCCGGGCTCGCCGCCCTTGCCGCCGCGCTGTCGCATCAGCGGGACGGACACGTCGCCGCGCTGGTGTTCGATCGCAAGATCCACCGCGTGTATTCCGGCTTCCGGGGCGTGGCCAGCGCGACGGCCGACCTCGTCGACCTGAGCTTCGCGAGCCGCAACGGCAGCCAGATCGACGCGGCGCTGGCCCGCGCCGACGCGATCCTCGAGGCGGAAGCGCCTGCCACGGCGCCCCGCCGCATCCTGGTCGTCACCGACCTGCGCACGCGGACGGCGTTGCGGCCGTCCGACCTGCGGCTGCGCAGCGGCGCGATCGTCCATCTCGGCGTGACCCACGCGGGGCAGCCGGGCCTGGATCCCGACGAGAACGACGACGACGCCCCCTGGTCGGATGTCGTCGAGCGGACCGGGGGCGTGGTCTGGCGCGCGACGGCGACCGTGGACCCGGCGGCGAATGCCGAGATGAAGACGATCTACGAGGAGTGGGCGCGGCCCAAGCGCCTGCGCTACGTCCGGGTCAGGGCGCCGGGACTGAACGACGATCCGATCGACGACGCCAGGACGTTCGAGCTGCCCGAAGGCGAAGCGATCGAGCGGTTCGCGATCGACCGCCGGGCGACGCCGTGGGCGGAGATCGAAGGCAAGCTCTGGGGCACGCGCGTGAAGCACCGACTGTTCCCGGAAGCCGGCGAGGCGAGGCTGTGGGCGGCGCTGGTGTTCGGGTCCAACTTGCTGGACGACCTGACGGAGCCCGAGATGATGGTGCTGGCGCGGCGCGGGCGCGCCGTCTCGCCGGTGACCAGCTACCTGGCGATCGAACCCGGAGTGCGGCCTTCGACCGAAGGCCTCGAAAGCCGGCGCGCTGCCACGCCGGACGTGATCCCGGGCTACGCGAACGTCCGGGGACTGCCCGAACCCGTGCGCATCGACCGCCAGAAATTTCTCGAGAACGAGCTGGCGCGGGCGTGGCGGGAGTGCGGGCGCGAGCGGCGCGCGTCGCGCGTGGTCCTCGAGACCACCATCGCCGAGGTCGTCGACGTCCCGGCCGTCTTCGTCACCGGCACCGACCCGGTCCTGTCGCGCTGCCTGGAGGAAGCGGCGTGGGGTATCGACCTGCCGCGCGAATTCGACCAGCCGTGGGCCCGCTGGACCGTGGAGCTGCCGCCGCCGGACCCGGCGCGAACGCCAGCCCACCCTTCGCTGAAATTGCGTGCCACTCCGGGTGGTTAGCCCCCGCCCCGCCACCGCGACCGTCCCCTTCATCTAGATAGCGTGCCCTGGAAGAGCCTTCGTGGCGCCGGCAGGACACCTCCCCCTCAAGGAGCGGAGCATGTCCTATTGCCGGAGGCCCCTCGTCCGGACGTTCTTGGTGCTGGCTCTCGCCGCTGGAGGCTGCGCGGGCGTCACGCCCTCGTCTTCCCAGCAGCCCGACGGCGGCGTTGACAAGGCGTCGACCGGCGGCAGCGGCGGCGGCACCGACGCGCCCGTCGTCACCGATACAAAGCCGCCCACGCCCGATCTTTCGATCCCCACCGACGGCGGCACCTGCACGCCCTCGGTGACATGCGATCCGCCCAACGGGCGCTACTGCGGCGTCATCGGCAACGGCTGCTTCGGGATGATCGACTGCGGCACCTGTCCGGCCGATCAGGTCTGCGAAGGAAACGTCTGCGTCGGCGGCGCCAGCTGCATGCCGCTCGCTTGTCAGACCATGACCGGGAACTACTGCGGCTCCGTCGGCAACGGCTGCGGCCGCGCCATGGACTGCGGCATGTGCGATTCCAGCCTGGTCTGCAACAAGGGCGTCTGCGTTCCCGGCGCGGGCTGCACGCCGCTGACGTGCAAGACGGCCACCGGCCAGTACTGCGGCACCATCGGCGACGGCTGCGGCGGCACGCTGACGTGCGGCGATTGTCCGGCGGGCTCGACCTGCGGCGGCGCGGGCGTCGCGAACACCTGCGCGCCGACCAACTGCACGGCCGGAACCTGCATGGCGGCGGGCGGCGCACGTTACTGCGGCAGCATCGGCGACGGCTGCGGGCGCACGCTGGACTGCGGCGGCTGCACCGGCACGCAGGTCTGCACGTCGAACATCTGCCGCACGCCCGGCTGCGTCCCGCTGACGTGCAACGCCGGCGTCTCGCGCTACTGCGGCACCATCGGCGACGGCTGCGGCGGATCGATCGACTGCGGCGCTTGCACGGCGCCCGCGACGTGCGGCGGCCAGGGCGTCGCCAACGTGTGCGGCGATCCCAACTGCAAGAAGATCACCTGCAATCCGACGGGCGGCGGCCAGTACTGCGGGACGATCGGCGACGGCTGCGGCGGCACGCTGACCTGCCCCATGACCTGCCCGATGGGCACCTGCGGCGCCGCGCCTCCCGGCGGCGGCATGGGCGTCCCCAACGTCTGCCCGAGCATGACGACGGGCGGCTGCACCGGCATCGCCTGCAACGTGCCGAAGTGCACCGGCACCGCGACGACGTCGATCAGCGGCACGGTCCGCGATCCGGCGGGCAAGCTGCCGCTGTACAACGTCGTCGTCTACGTCCCGAACGCGGCGCTGGATCCGGTTCCCGAGGGCGTCTCGTGCGATCGCTGCAACGTCGCGCTGTCGGGCAAGCCGATCGCCACCGCGCTGACCGACGTGAACGGACGCTTCTCGCTGAAGGGCGTTCCCGCCGGGAGCAACATCCCGCTGGTGATCCAGGTCGGCAAGTGGCGCCGGCAGATCACCGTCCCCACCGTCACGGCCTGCGTCGACAACCCGATCGCCAGCGCCGATCAGACGCGCCTGCCGCGCACGCAGTCCGAGGGCCACATCCCGAAGATCGCCGTGACGACCGGCGCCGCCGACGCGCTCGAGTGTCTGCTCCGCCGCATCGGCATCGCCGACACGGAATTCACCACCGACGGCGGCAACGGCCGCGTGCACCTCTACGCGGGCGGCGGCGGCACGAACAGCTTCTCGGCCGGCGGCGCGTTCGCGCCCGCGACGGCGCTGTGGTCGAACGCGACGAAGCTGAGGTCGTACGACGTGACGGTGCTGTCCTGCGAGGGTAGCACCAGCAAGTACAGCGACATGAAGCCGCAGGCGAGCATCGACAACGTCGCCAACTACGTGAACGGCGGCGGCCGCTTGTTCGTCAGCCACCTCCACTTCTACTGGCTGCAGAAGCGCCCGGGCGATCTCGCCACGGCGACGGGGCCCTTCAGCAACATGGATCCACTGAACGACGTCAACTTGACGGTCAACCAGGGCTTCCCCAAGGGGATGGCGCTGGCGCAGTGGCTGAACACCGCGGCTGTGAACGCCAGCCCGACGCTCGGGCAGCTCCCGGTGAGCGGCTCCGAGCACTCCGTCAACACCGTCAATCCGCCCACGACCGAGTGGATGTACTACTCGTCGCCGCGTTCTTCGCAGTACCTCAGCTTCAACACGCCCGTCGGCACGCCGGAAGACATGCAGTGCGGGAAGGTCGTGTTCACCGACATCCACATCCAGAAGTCGATCAGCGTCGGCGGCGTCACGACCGGCGGCGACGACTCGGATCCGGGAAAGGCGTTCCCCAGCGGCTGCAAGACCAACGAGATGTCGCCGCAGGCGAAGGCGCTCGAGTTCCTGTTCTTCGATCTGTCCGCCTGCGTGCTGCCCGACGACGACGTCCCCGTGCCGCCGCCCGTGCCGCCGCCCGGCCTGCCGAGCACGCCGCCGCCGCCCACCGCCGTCCCGCCGCCGGTCCCGCCGGGAACGCCGCCGGTCCCCGTTCCCCCGCCGCCCCCGGCGCCGCCTCCCCCGCCACCGCCGCCCCCGCCGCCGATTCAGTGATGGGAACGGGCGCCCCCCGACATTGAATGTCGGGGGACGTCGAATGCGCCTTCAACTATCGGTTTCGCTTGTCGTACTGACCACCTGGGCCGCGGCCCGGAACGCCCGCGCCGCCGAGTACTACGTGGCGCCCACGGGCAGCGACTCGGCCGCGGGCACGATGGCGGCGCCGTTCGCCACGCTGCAGAAGGGGATCAACACCGCGGCCGCGGGTGACACCGTCTGGATTCGTGGCGGGACCTACAAGATCACGACGCCGGCCAGCAGCGCCGCGGGCGTGAACTTCAACAAGAGCGGCACGTCGGACGCAAACCGCATCAAGTACTGGGCCTACCCGGGCGAGGTCCCGGTGTTCGACTTCTCGGGCCTGACGATCTCGACCAGCGGCTACACGAACGGCTTCAACGTCAGCGGGAGCTGGATTCACATCAAGGGCCTCGAGGTCGCCAACGTGCCGATGAACATGTTCTCGAACAACGGCATCTCGGTGAACAGCGCCCACGATGACATCTTCGAATCGCTGAACCTGCACCACAACAGCGGCACCGGGATATTCATCAACGCCGGCACCGGCGGCCACCTGATTCTGAACAGCGACGCGCACGACAACTACGATCCGAATTCGAATCAGGGCATGGGGCAGAACGCCGACGGCTTCGGCGTCCACTACCAGATGACGGGCAACCGCACGACCATCCGCGGCTGCCGCGCGTGGTGGAACTCGGACGACGGCTACGATCTGATCAACCACGAGGTCTCGGTCACCGTCGAGTATTCGTGGGCGATGGGCAATGGGTACGCGAACTACGGCACCACCAACCCGGCCGACGGCAACGGCAACGGCTTCAAGATGGGCAGCAGCAAGACCGGCGTGCGCCATCTGGTGCAGGGCAACGTCGCCTGGAAGAACAAGGCGTCGGGCTTCTACGCCAACCATTCGACGGGCGGGAACACCTGGTACAACAACACGTCGTTTCAGAACGGCACGCAGTACAACATGCTGGCGAGCCCAGCCGACATGCCGGACGTGACGATCACGCTGACGGGCGCGCTCGCTCACATCATGCGCAACAACATTGGATTCCCGAACCGGAACAGCAACATGACGGGCGTCGACACGATGTTCAATTCGTGGGACCTCAACCTCACGCCGGCGAACGCCGATTTCGCGAGCGTGTCGGATCCCAGCGCCCCCACGAGCGGGCAGGCGATGGGCATGAGCATCGAGTCGTCGGGCGCGCTCGGGCCACGCGCGCCAGACGGCAGCATGCCGAAGGTCGACTTCCTGAAGCTGGCGATGGGCAGCAAGATGATCGACAAGGGAACGGACGTCGGCCTTCCGTTCGTCGGCAGCGCGCCCGATCTCGGCGCGTACGAATACGGCGCGACGACGACGACCGGCACCGCCGGCGCGAGCGGCGGCGGCGGAACGACCGGCGCGGGTGGACGCGGCGGCGCCGGCGGCACCAGCGGGGGCGCCGGGACGACGGGCTCAGGCGGTCGCGGTGGAACCAGCGGCGCGGCGGGCTCCAGCGGGACCGGTGGCGCATCCGCCGCGGGCGCCGGCGGAACAGGCATTGTCGGCCCGGGAACGGGCGGAACCGGCGTTTCGACGACGGGTACCGCAGGAACCGGCGTCTCGACAACGGGGGCCGCGGGCGACGCCTCGCCGGCCGGCACCGGCGGCGCGAGCGCGACCGGCACCGCGGGCGCGGGCGCCACGGGCACCGGCGGCGCCGGACCGGGAGAAACCGCGGCGGGCGGGTGCGCCTGCGCGATCGATGCCGCCTCCGGGCGCGCGTCGCTGTTCGGGCTGGCCGTATTCGGCGCGGTGTCGTCGGTGCTGCTGCGCCGGCGACGGCGATCAGCAGTTCGCTAGAGACCGCAGCGGACCAGCGGGGCCGGCGGCGAGAAGTTCCACGCGCTGAGATCCAGATCGTCGTAGCGCTGCAGCTCGGTGGCGATCGTCGCCGTCACCTGGCCCAGCGTCTGGCCCAGCTTGTTGGCGGCGGTTCCGCCGGGCGCGGCCACGCACACGAACTTGGACGCGCCGCAGATGTCGAGCGGCTCGCAGCCCGGGCTGGCGGGGCCGAGAGCGCCCAGCACGGCGTCGCCGTACAGCACGCGCCCGTCGACGCTCACCAGTCGGACCTCGGCGGGCGTCGCGGCCAGCAGCGCATCGTACGGGCGAGCACGATCCCCGCCCACGACCACGACGTCGGCCTTCATGCCCGGCGCGAGCGCGCCCAGCACGCCGCCCAGTCCAAGCGCCCGCGCGGCGTGCGTCGTCGCCATCTGCACCAGCGCGCGCGGCGTGATCGCGTCGCCCCACACGGCGTTGTCGACGCGGTCCGCGAAGCGCAGCTCGTCGAGCAGATTCTGGCTGCCGCCGATCGACCAGTCGGGCGCGAGCGCGACGTTGATCCCCTTCGCGAGCGCGAGCGGGATGTTCGCGGTCTTGGTCAGATCCGTCCCGCCGCCGTAAAGGAAGACGTTCGAGCGCGGCGACCAGATCAGGCTGATGCCGTGAGCGGCGACGGCGGTCAGCTCCGGGTCGCCCAGCGCGGTGCCATGAACGATCGTGGTGTGCGCGCCGTAAAGGCAGCCGTCCGTGCTGGTCACCGTGCCGAGCTTGGTCCACTCGCCACGCGCGGTCGCGTCGACACCCTCTCCGATGTGGATGACGTACGCGTCGGTCGATCCGTCGGCGAGGTTCTCGCACACCGAATCGGCGGCCGACGTGCTCGGGAAGATCGTCGACGCCTGTACCTTGTCGTCCGGTAACCCATTTGCGCTTTGATCGATCGTGCGCGCGAGCGAGCCGTAGCAGGTGCGGTTGGCGGGGTTCGCGGACCCGACCACCGACGTCGTGCCGGCCATCAACGCCTTGAGCTCGCCGTACTTGTCCATCTCGCAGCCGATCGAGACCGGCGAGCCCGCTTCGCCGTTCAGGTACTGCTTGGTGTCGACCATCGCCTTGTAGCGCGCTTCGTTCGGCCACTGATTGTGGTTCGTGTACAGCTTCGACGGCGACCAGTCCGTCTCGTCGAAGATGTCGAACAGGATGTGGTTGTGCGTGTCGATCAACCCCGGGAAGATGATCCCGTTCGTGGCGACCACGGTCGCGTCGGCAGCGGCCGGATCGGCCGCGCACGACGGCGCGACGCACGCAATCACGTCGCCGGCGATCAGCACCTCGCCCTCGAACGA
>Ga0207645_10003126_pt1 | contig 12688 bp, 8 predicted proteins | sample KBSM53metaG_FD_184331 | JGI IMG/M metagenome (GOLD analysis project Ga0207645, IMG submission 184331) | Miscanthus rhizosphere microbial communities from Kellogg Biological Station, Michigan, USA - KBS M5-3 metaG (SPAdes) (version 2) | ecosystem: Host-associated > Plants > Roots > Rhizosphere >...
GGTTCAATCCCCCTAACATAAACGCCACCGCCATTTCCCGTTTCGCCGGCATATTTGCGCAGTTGCGGGTCGCGTGTTGGAAAAAAGTCGAATCCAACCGTGGGAAAGCCGCCGTACTTCGGCTGCGCCGCATCCTTCAGGAAGTGCGCGATGATGGGCGCGGGAATCGCATCCATCAACTGTGAGCGCGGATCGTAGCGCAGCAGGAGACCAGCGAGCTTGTTGTTTTTCACCAACGGCACGGTGTAGCTGTTATCTCTGTATTGAAGGGCGATACTGAGGCGGTAAGTCAGGAACTCACCGACTTCGGTGGGATAACGCATCACCTGAACGGCAGTTACCAGTCCGTCGGTCACGACCAGAGCTCCGGTTTGTTCGAGTTGAAGAGCGGCAACTCGATCGCCGACAATCGTATCATTCGCGAGTTCCAAGGGAGCGAGACCGTTGAGAAATTTTTTGTCCTGCGGTTGCAGGAGCGCCAGGTTTGCTTCGTAATCTACCACCTCAACGGAGGCCGCCATCTTTTCGCCGGATTCGGCGCGTTCCAATTCAACATAATTCTGGTTAGCAACGAGATCGGCGGTAACGAGAACGCGGCCTTGGGAAAGAACGGCCCCTAACGCGCGTTTGGAAAAGGGCGCGCGTTTTTGCCATGGCCGAAAGTAATCATATCCTTGCCCGGTAACATTGACCCGCAGGAGGGACAGTTGGCGCGGTTGCACCGCCTGAGTAGCCGATTGCTTCTTTGCCCAAACTGTAGCGGTGCTGCTGAGCAGGATGAACGCGAAGAGACAAGCCGGGACTCTGGTGGACATTCTACGAGTGTGGGTTTCCTGAGGCTGTCGTCGCTTTTGCCGCGACTGGTTGTTCGTCGAGATTTTGCTCTGCGATCACATTGTAACGGCTGCGAATTCGTTCGCGCGCGCCTTCTACTTCTCTGCGGTCAAGAACCAGAGGAGGTCCCTCACCGATCATCTTGATTACAAAACGATCCGGCGCTTCTGCGAAAGCCTGCGCCAGGTCGTTCAGAGTTGCGATCTTTTTGCCGTTCACTTCGTCAACAATGCTGGAGCGATAAGGGGCGAGGTAAGTATTCGTCGGGTCCGGAAGAATATTCGTCATTACGATTACATCCGGATGCTGAAGGTAAATTTGCTCCAAAATAAAATAATCGAAATAATGGCGAACACGCGGATCGCTTGTTTGATAGGCATCCAGTAAGTCGAGTGATAAAGGCTGAAAGATCAGACCCCCGTAAACGATATAACGAGGCCGGGTATCGTAATGATGAGCCTGCATTTGATAAGGCCAGACGGTATCTAGCTCAATCGTTAGGTTCATCGGCTTCTTATCACGCAAGATTTCAAATTTCACTTTGTCGCCCTTAAACTTGCGCTCGACTACTTCGGGCATCTCCACCCGCTCACCTTCGAGTTCGACAAAGGAGTCGCTGGCGATGGCGTGATCGTCGATAGAGAGCAGGACGTCGCCCTGTTTAAGCACCTTTCCCGCAGGACCAGCTTCAATTACGGTGTCGACAATCACTCCGCGGCCATCATCAGGCAGTCCGAGGTAGTGACGCTGAGAGGGATTTTGCAGCTTGGTATAGGTTAAGCCAAGATCGACATACTTGTCGTAGTGTCCGTCCTTGATGTCGGTAAGAAAACGGCGAATGACCGGTGTCGGGATCATATAGGCGACGCCCTGCGCCACGTCGCCGCTGTAACCCTGAAAAGCGACTCCAACGACTTTGCCATTCAGCATAACCGGTCCGCCGCTATTTCCAGGATTGATCTGCGCGCTGATCTGAATGGCGAGATGCTGGTCGATCGACGAATGGGTGTAGAGCTGGAAATCAATGCGCGAAACGATCCCGGTAGTGACCGACATGCGCTCGCCACCAATCGGGTAACCATAGGCCGAAACGGTCGATTCCAACTCAGGGATTCCCCCAAAACCCAGCGGAACCATGTTTTTGAAAAACTCCGGTGAATCGACAGTAATCAGGGCCAGATCGCAATCGTGGGCGACAAAGACAACACGCGCGGGATACTTATTTGGATCGCCATCGCGCTCGACCGTCAGGTAACGGGTGTTGCTGACGACGTGGGCATTGGTCATGATACGCGGGCCCTCGACGACAAATCCGGCGCCCACACCGCGACCGATGGCGCCTGTATTCCAGGGAGCGCGATAATCGGGCTCAACTTCGGTTGAAGTGATACGAACGAGGCTCTTCTGAATTTTGCCATTAGGTTGCTTCGGCGCCGCAACCACAATTGGAGCGACGGGTAGGGGAGTAGCGCTAGGTTTCATCGGCGGCGCGCCTTCTTCCGGCGGCGGCAACGGTGGCGTGTTCTGTTGCGACACTACCGGTGGAGTATCTTGCTGCTGCAAAGGCGGAGTATTTTGCTGGGCGAAAAGATCAGCGCCCACAAAAAGCAGCAATGCGCAAACGAAAAGACGTTTCATTCCAAAGTCCGAGAAGATGAAACGACGTGCTTGAAATGCAAATTGCGCATGCTGGAAGATAGACAACGGATTGTGGCACAGGTTCAAACCAATGGGGAGGCCGGGCATCTTGCCCGGTCACGGTAGATGCTGATCAACCCCGAAAGCATTCGGGGCTGGCCCCACAGCCAACATAGCTGTGCTACAAACCGGCGCGATCGAGGAGCGAAGCGAGCACTTTTTCGGCTTCGAAAAATTCACGCGCAATCTCGCGCGCCGCTCGCGAATGACGACGATAATTGCCGTTAATTTCGCGCACTGCTTCGGCGATTTCAGGGAGCTTGCGAAAACCGAAGAGTCCACCTTGCTGGCCGTAGATCTTGGTGAAACCGGTCTCCTGCGTGATCACCGGACGTCCGGCGGCAAGATAGCAGGCGCTGCGATCGCTGAACCATCCGGCGTTCAATCGAACGTATTGATCCTTGGCGACGGTGAACTCGGCTTTGGATCGGCAAATGTAATCGCGATAATCCCAGTAATTGACGCTCAGATCGTGCGGGGAGCGAAAGCGCCAACCGGCCTTCGAAAACTTTGTTCGCGTCTTCTCGTCCTTAATATCTGTGGCCAGCTCAAATGTTTCCCCGGCTGCTTTCGGAGCATTAACGAAACGCATGAACTCACGCGATTTGCTCCATAGATATTTCTCTCCGCGCCAGATGATGTCTTTCAATCCGCTGGTCGACCAATTTGCCACCGAAGTGAAAACGGCGCCTGATGGCGGTGGCCGTCGTGTTTTCCAAAGATCGGTGACAACCGGTTGCCGTGTCGAGAGCCACTTCAATCCGTGAATTGGGACAGGAAATTCCTTCGTCCCGACGTTTTCGCCAAAAGTAAAGAGCGCGTGATGTCTCCGCAGATAATCGATTGTCGATTGGATACTTTGGTCGACCTTTATTTGTTCAACACCTGGATCGCTCTCGACATAAAGAATGCGATCGCTCGCCAGCAGATCGTCGTTGAATTCCTGCGCGCCACAGACATTCAAAATCGCATCGGCCGATTTATAATGCTGGCGAATTTCCCTTAGGGACAAACCTACCGTGGGAAGTTCGGGTAAATAACGGGCGCAAAAAGCCCAGCGATCCTTAAAATCAAATTCACTGGCCAGGCGGGCCAGCAGTTTCGTGGCGTAACTAAAATCGTTGCTCGTGTCGAAAGTTTCGGCGTTGTAGGGAATGCGAGCGGAATCTTCGATGTAGTAAACCTCGTGACCGAGTCGTTGGAGGCCGACAATGTAGTGCACATGCTGCCAGATCACGCCCGCGATCGGGCAGGAGCCCATGAAGCCCATGACGACGATGCGCTTGCGTTTCATTGCGAAGAAAACGCCCAACGTTGAGTCACGGGAATGTCTTCACGACTGCCGCGGGATTACCCGCGACGACGCAATTCGCCGGCACGCTTTTTGTCACCACCGCGCCAGCAGCAACGACGGAATTTTCGCCGATGGTGACACCCTTCAGGATGATCGCATTCATCCCGATCCAAACGTTATCGGAAATTTTCACCGGTCGCGTTTCAAGCTTAGGACGGGGTGGGCGATCTTTGTAAAATGGCGCAACCGCCTGAGCATCGATGAGTCGCTGCGCAGGCTCCAGCGGATGAAAATCGGAGTCGGCGATCCCGACGTTCCACGAGATCAAACAGTGTGATCCGATTTCAATTCGTTCGTCCGCCATGACAAGCGCGCCGTTGAGCAGGGTAAAATCGCCAACAACGGCCGAACCATTTACTCCCAGGGCAAAGGAACAGCCTGCGTAAACCGAAACATGATCGCCTAAACGGACTGCGTGCGGCTCTTTCGTTTTCATGAAGCGAAACACCTGCGCGGTTTCGCAATAAAACCCCTCGCCAAAATCCACATTCGGCGGGATCGGATGCGCCCACCAATCGCTTTCTACTCTGCGGTCCGCGCCGACGTTGCTCATGTGTTGAATTTCCCGGAAGCGTAGAGTTTTGCATAAACGCCGCCGCGCGCGACCAGCTCCGGCCCGCGGCCCTGCTCGACGACGCGTCCACCTTCGAGCACAACAATTTGATCGACGTTGTGAATGGTGGCGATGCGATGAGTAATGATAATGGTAGTGCGACCGCGCATCAGATCTTTGATCGTTTCCATGATGGCCGATTCGGTGGTGGGGTCGAGCGCGGAAGTGGGTTCGTCGAGCAAAAGAATCGGCGCGTTTTTCAAAAAGGCGCGCGCGATCCCAATGCGTTGGCGCTGACCGACGCTGAGGTGTCCGCCTCGTTCCCCGACCTCGCTCTCGTAGCCGTTCGGTAATTGCGAAATGAATTCGTCAGCCTGCGCGCGCCCCGCCGCTTCTCGGATTTCCTCGTCGGTCGCGTCTGGCCGGCCGTAGGCAATGTTCTCGCGCACGGTGGTAGAAAAGAGAAGCGTGTCTTGCAGGACGATGGCGATTTGCTGGCGCAAAGATTTTTTTGTGATCTCGCGAATGTCGCGACCATCGAGCGTCAGACCCCCCGCGGTCGGATCGTAAAATCGCGGCACTAAACTCAGCAGCGTGCTTTTGCCGGCACCCGTCCCGCCGACGAGCGCGATGATTTGGTTCGGCGCGATTTCTAGATTTACGTTACTAAGGATTTCACGGTCCAAATCGTAGCCAAAGCTCACCTTCTGAAACGAAATCGCGCCGTTTGTCTTTTCGATCGCGATGGCGTTCGGGGAATCGACGACGTCGTCGCGCGAGTCGAGAATTTCGAAACAACGCCGCGCCCCCGCTGTTGCGCCTTCCATTGCCCACGCTGTGTAGGTGAGCGATTCGAGCGGTTGATAAAGCATGACTAGATAGGCGATGAAAACGAGAAGTACTCCGAGCGATAACGTTCCGGCCAGCACGTGTAATGATCCTACGAAATACATCGCAGCCGTTCCGATCACGATCAACGTGCTGATGACCAGCGCACTCTTCACATTCGTCATGGTGAGCCGGAGATTCGCTTGCAAACTGCCGTGAGCTTGTTCGTGAAATTGCGAGACCTCGAAGTCTTCGCGGCCAAACGCGTGCACCATGCGGATGGAACTCAATCCTTCCTGCGTCTGCGTGAGCAATGCGCTGTCCTGTTCCTGAATGGTGGTTGATTGGGTGCGAATCCGTTTGGCAAAGAAATAGATCGTGCCGATCAGAAGCGGCACAATGCCCAGCGAGAGCAGCGTCAGTTGCCAGTCAAGCCGCAACATGACTGCAAACGTCCCGATTAAGGTGACGCTAGAACCGATAATGTTAGTGAAACCCTTGTTATAAATCGTCTGAATCGACTGTGAGTCATAGGCGACACGAAAGCTTGAATCAGTCGATCGGCGCGTGTCGTGGAATTTGAGCGAGAGGCGCTGCAAATGAGCGTAAAGCTCGGTCCGTAACCGAAACAACGATTCGAGGCCGATCTTCACAAACATGTAATTGCTGGCAAAGCTAAGGAGACTCCAAAGCAGTTGGATGATTACCATCGCGAAGCAGAGCAATCCGATGGCTTGGACAGAATCGAGCACTGGCGTCTTGATCGCGCCGCCGAAAGTTGAGGGAATGGCGAACTGAAAAACCTTAAGACGGCCCGGTAGAATTTGATCGACGATGATTTTGAACGGCCACGGTTTAAGCAGATTCAATCCGACGGCGGCGAAGGAGAAGGCCAGTGCGATGAGCGAACGGCCAAGAAATCCGCGGTAATATTTCAGGACGCGTCGGTAGATCATCGGAATTTTAGATTGCGAATTGCCTATTGCCGATAGAAAGAAACGCGATTCGCTATCGCAACTTCAATCTGAAATCGTAAATCGAAAATCGCCCAATGCATCATCTGCTCCAAATCTGGTTCGATTGGGTCCTGCATGGCGGCTATCTGGGGATCATTGTCCTGATGGCATTGGAAAGCTCAATCTTTCCGGTTCCCAGTGAAATCGTGATTCCGCCAGCCGCATTTCTGGCAGGGCAGGGAAAACTGAATCTCTGGGGTGTGATTGCGGCGGGTACTTTTGGTTCATGGCTTGGCGCATCCGTTACTTATTGGGTATCACTCTGGCTTGGACGGATCCTGATCGTAAAGTGGGGCCGCTTTTTCGCGATCAGCGAATCAAAGCTGACGCGAGCGGAACATTGGCTGCGTCGTTACGAAGCAGGCGGAATTTTCTTTGCGCGGCTGCTGCCTGTGATTCGGCATCTCATTTCCATTCCAGCCGGAATCATTCGAATGAATTTTACCACCTTCAGCTTGATGACGATCGTCGGTTCGGCCCTGTGGTGCGGCGTGCTGGCTTGGTTTGGTCAAACAGTAATCACGCCTGAGATGTTGCGCGATCCTGCAGGCCTGGCGACGGCACTTAAGGCAAAATCGCATTTAATAGCCGCTGCGGTCCTCGTCCTATGTCTGCTTTATTTTATGGTGCTGCGGCTGACGGCACCTCGAAACGGGACACGTCCCTAAGGCTTCCGGAGAGGAGGCATAGGCGAGCCATCGGCTTCCAAGCTGATGTCCCATTGGCGGGATGGCGATGCGACGTTTTTGGGATGCTCGGGAAATGTGTCCTTCTCCGGGACAACCCCGACGCCCGGAGATTGCCGCGTTCGCAGTTTCAAACCGTAAAAAAAGAGGACACAAGTGTCAGTTTCTCGACCAAAAAGGAGCTTGTATTGGGCTGCGAGAGGTCGAATTACACAGCGTAAAGTATTCTCGATGAACGTTGGCACTGGGTTTGCTGTCTCTACTGGTGTCATGAACAAGAACTCTCTCATTTTGCGTCCCCGACAAAAGCTTTCCCTCGGTGATTTAATTCTCGCCGTCAGCTCCTGCACCAAAAGCAGCCGCGAAACCGTCGCGACTGTGGCCGACCTGCTCGGCAGCGGTCAGGTGCGAGTCGAAGATCACGGCCGATTTTTGCGCGCGAAAGTCTGCTAATTTCGGAAAAGTAATTTTTGAACGCTCCGGTAGTTGTGCTGCCGGAGCGTTTTCTTTTTGTAATAAACGCTTTCCGGCTTTTGGCAGCGCTTTTATGTTGCCGGGGTGATTGACCGTTATTCCCGACCGCAGATGCGCGCCATCTGGTCGGACGAACGCAAATTTCAGATCTGGCTGGAAATCGAAACCATCGCCTGCGAAGCGATGGCGCGGTTAGGTTTGATTCCGAAAGAAGACGCCGCGGTCATTCGCAAGAAAGGGAAGTTCGAGATCGATGAGATCGCCGAAATTGAAAAGCGGACCAACCACGACGTCATCGCTTTTCTCGAAAACGTTGCGTCTTATGTCGGCCCGGCCGCGCGTTGGATCCATCAGGGATTAACTTCCTCCGATATTCTCGATACCACTCTTGCGGTGCAGATGACTGAGTCGGCGCAAATTCTCGCCGACGATCTGGCGGCATTGCGAAAAACAATTGGCAAACAGGCGCGCCGCTACAAAAAAACTCCAATGATCGGGCGCAGTCACGGGATTCACGCCGAGCCGATCACCTTTGGAATAAAGCTGGCGCTGATGTTCGATGAATTCGGCCGGGCGGAAGAGCGACTCGCGCAAATGCGTGAGCGCATTCGCGTTGGGAAACTCAGCGGCGCAGTGGGGACGCACGCGCATTTGGATCCACGGATTGAGCGCGAAGTTTGTCAGAAACTCGGGCTCAGGCCGGCAACAATCTCGACCCAAATCGTCCAGCGCGACCGGCATGCTGAATTTTTGACGACACTGGCATTAATCGCCTCGTCCATTGACCGCTGGGCCACCGAATTCCGCCATCTCCAACGCACTGAAGTTTTGGAAGTGGAAGAATTTTTTAGCGAAGGCCAAAAAGGTAGCTCGGCCATGCCCCACAAACGCAATCCGATTACCGGTGAACGATTAAGCGGCCTCGCTCGAGTCCTGCGTGGGAATGCGCTGGCAGCGCTGGAAAACGTCGCCCTCTGGCACGAGCGCGACATCAGCCATTCCAGCGCGGAGCGCATTATCCTGCCGGATTCATGCACGTTGCTGGATTACATGCTGGTAAAATTGCGCGAGCTAGTGGGCGGGTTGCGCGTTTATCCCGAAAACATGAAACGCAATCTGGAAATGACGAAGGGACTCTATTTCAGCCAGTCGATTTTGCTCGCGCTAACTCATGCCGGACTTGCCCGTAAAACAGCCTACGAAGCGGTCCAACGCGCCGCCATGAAAACGTGGCGGGGCAAAAAATCGTTTGCCGAGAACGTAAAAGCAGAGCCGAAAATTATGGCAAAGTTATCGGCAAAAGAGATTGATAAACTTTGCTCACTCGAGATGCATTTCCGGCACGTCGACGAAAAATTCAAGGCGCTCGGGTTGGACTGAGCGACACCGACGATTCGCAAAGGTCAAAATATTCACGACGACATTTCGCGATTTGTTGATTGAAAATTATTTGGACCATGGGGTTTCATCGCAGGCGTCAAAGCAACCGGCAAGGTGCCTGTTGGCCTCGCAGCCAGGATGGCTGTGCTGCGATGGGTGGTTAACCGATGGGTGTCAGGGTGAGCTCGTCGATTCGGCGCGACTGGTCGAGCTGTACCCTCGTCGCTTCGAAACTTGCGCTCTGCGCTTGCAAATTCTGCGAGTTTAATGAAACACGCACCGCCTTGCCTCGGCAACGCAGGACTAGTTGCCGGATTTCCAAATTCGGAGCCAACTCGACTGAAATTAGCTCGAGCGGAATAAATAACTGCATCGTCATACGTGAAGCTGCCGTTGACATAAGTTGGAGCCGCTCGCGCTCGTTTGCTGGAACGCCTGTGACGCCACCAATCTCGAACGCGCTGCGTGTCTGGACTGGACGAAACGGCTGCGAAGTAGGAATCAGGCGGACAATAGAAATGCAACCGGTGGCATCGAGATCAATCGGGCCCAAATGAAAACCGGTTTTCAAAGGCAACGCCGCAGTGGCAGTGAGGGCAGGAATTTCAATGGCGACCGTTAAGGAGGCAGGCCGCGCGCGAATCGCACCGATCTGAAAGGCAGCGTTAACTTGCATGGCGACAACATCGAGTGGCAGATCCAGCAACACTTCGTTCGGCGCAAGACGAGGCGCGACCGACTGAATCTCTTTCGGCGGCGGTGTTCTTGGAATCGGAACAGGTGGTCGCGCGATGGGCTGCGGAGGGGCGACCTCCTGCGCACCCGCGTTAACGGCAGGCGTCGCACGGGCTGCGCCAATTTCGGTTCTCCTTATCGGAAGTGCCGGCGCGTCGCGCCTGGATTCAGTCGGCGGCGGTTTTTGTTCCGGCTGAGGCACGATCGGTGTCTTCGATATGGCGAAGTCCGCGCCTTTGGCGCGCGCGATTTCTGTTTCGCTGGGGAAAGCCGGTTTTTCGCGCAACGGGCCTTTCTTCAATGTTTGCTGCACCAGCCCGACCAGCGCGTCGGATATAAAAGGTTTGGGAATTGTTGCCACCACGTTTGGCAACTTCCGCGCCACCGCCATCATTTCGTGCACATGACCCGACATCATGATAATTGGCACGAGCGCAGTGCTGTCATTTCTTCCGATGCGACGACAGACTTCATCGCCTTTTATGTCGGGAAGGACGTAATCGACCAGAACCAAATCGGGTATAATGCGGGCGGCTTCTTTTAGGCCGTGCAGACCGGTGAGTGCAGTGGTCATTTGCAGCGTCGGATCGGCGAGCGCAAGTGAGTCTTCCACAAAAATCAAAAGCATCTCGGTGTCGTCGATGATCAGGATCTTCGGACCTGTTTTGGTTGGTGCGACAGCCGGTTGGGCCGGCACCTTCGGTTCCGCTGGGGCAGGTCGGCCATATTTCGGTTTCTTCGTTTCGCGCAACGCTTCGATCAGTGTTGCCGCCCAGGGATCGTGAATTGTTCGAGGCGCCGATTCCGGAGCGATATCCTCGATAAAATGCGGATTATTCCAGCTCAGCATTTCTACGAGCGCACGTTTTCCTTCAGCGTTCGTGGTGCGGGCGTGCGTGATCTGACCATTTCGCACCTGCAATTCACCGGCGCGGCCTTCGTCCGCCCGCACCTCGACCACAACATTGCGCGGAGAGGAGAGGGCCAGGAGAGCAACATCGTCGAGCGCGAGGTCGCGCAATGTCCCACGAGACATTCCTGTTTCCATCCACGGGCCGAGAAGCGCTTGTACGGCCGCGCCGAATTCCACCAGCTCGAACGGTTTTTCGAGAAATTGCAACGCACCATTAGCTCCACGTTCCGCCATCAGTTCAGGAGTAACCCCAGCCGCGATGAGCAAGACACGCGTCTCGGGCAAAACACCCCGCACTTCGCCGAAGAATGCGATCGCGCCCGGATGCGGCGGGTCGAAGTCGAGAATGATGAGTTCGGGTTTTTGTTCGAGGGCGGCCCGCCGCGCTTCCGCCAGAGATCGGACCGCATAAAAGCGATGATGGGGCGCGAATTTCGTTAGCGCCGACTGGATCGCGACAGAAAGCGCGTCGTATTCTTCGATGAGAAGAACGTTACGTTCCGCGGTCTTGACAGGCGATGAAGGCACAAGGGCTTGGGCGAGCGAGAACAGAGCGCATGTTAGACTTAGGGGCGCAAGTTGCGTGCCCGCTACGGTCTAAACGGCCCTGTCGCGGCTCACCTTATTCGTAGCGCAACGCCTCGATTGGGTCGAGCGCGGCCGCACGATAGGCGGGGTAAAACCCGAACCCGATCCCGATGGCGGAACAGACAATCAGCCCAGCGATTGCCCAGCCATAGGGGAAGATCACATCCACTTTGAGCCAAAGCGCGAGCAAATCACCCCCGACTACCCCCAGAATAATGCCAAGAATTCCGCCCGCCTCGGAAATGAAGACCGCCTCAGCGAGGAATTGCCGGAGGATATCGCCACTGCGTGCACCGATCGATTTGCGAACGCCAATCTCCTTCGTGCGTTCCGTCACGCTCACCAGCATGATGTTCATGATGCCAATACCGGCAGCCACCAGAGCGATGAAACTGATCACGAACGCGCCGACGCTGACCACGCCGGCAACATTGAGGAAAGCGCTTTTGAGTGAGTCGTTAGTGTAGATCTCGAAATCGTTTTCCTGATCTGCCTTCAGGCCGCGGGCGATTCGCATCGCGCTGATTCCTTTATCCAAAGTCCGGTTGTAGAGTTCCGTGGAAAATGGCTGTGTCGCGATGTTCACCGTGCGGTTGGCTGCGCCGTAATTCTCGAAAAACCGGGTGATCGGCATGAGAAAAAAATCGTCCTGGCTTTCCCCAAAGGAGGTACCCTTTTCTGCGAGGACACCAACAACGCTATAAGTGTGCCCGCTCATGCGGATGACCTTGCCGATGGGCGACTCGTGTGGAAACAAGCGTTTCTCGATGCCCTTGCCGATGACGGCGACGTTGCGGGCAAGGGCCACGTCTTCTTCGTTAAGGTTGCGGCCGTAACCGAGCGTGAATGCATTGGCGGTAAGAAAACCTCGATTCGTTCCGACAACCGTGAGACTTGGCGGTGTCTTAACCCCGTTATAAACGGCCTGGCCTTTCAAGTCGCGCCCGAAGCACTTCAGGCAAATCTCCGACGCGTTTCCCTGCATCAATTCGTAATAACGCTGCGCCTGCTGATAGGAGATGTTGCGGCGGTTCTGGTATTTTTTCTTCACATTGGCACCGCCGGCGTCGATGTTCACCGGGTATTTCGCGAACTGAAAGACATTCGATCCAAGAAAACTGATCCCGCTTTCGATGGAATTTTGCAACGCGCCAATCGCTGTCATGACCAGAATGATCGAGAACACGCCAATGGTGATGCCGATCATCGTTAGGGCCGCGCGCAATTTATTCGCCCCTAATGAACTGAGCGCCATCGCTATGATGTCTTTAAATTGCATAATCAGAATTGGAGTAATGCGGCGGGGGAGTTGTAGGGGGACGATTTTCGCCGCCGTTTCTTTTCATTGGCGGCCAAGATGGCCGCCCTACAACTCCAACACTCCATTACTCCATTACTCCATCATTCATAACGCAACGCCGTTACCGGATCGAGCCTCGATGCCGTCCATGCGGGTGCGAACCCCGAAATCAATCCCGTCAACACCGACACAACCATGCTGATGGCCACCAACCCAGTTGAAAACTGAATTGGAAAGGATGGAAAGGCGACGCCGATCAGATAGCACATGGCAAAGGCAAAGCTCAGTCCAATTATTCCACCCAACAAACAGAGCGCAGTCGATTCGAT
>Ga0207645_10003128_pt1 | contig 12687 bp, 10 predicted proteins | sample KBSM53metaG_FD_184331 | JGI IMG/M metagenome (GOLD analysis project Ga0207645, IMG submission 184331) | Miscanthus rhizosphere microbial communities from Kellogg Biological Station, Michigan, USA - KBS M5-3 metaG (SPAdes) (version 2) | ecosystem: Host-associated > Plants > Roots > Rhizosphere >...
TTATCGGCCATCTTCAGGTTCTTGTAGAGGTGTAACTCACCGCGGGCCCAGATGCCGCTATTGCGGTTCTTGTAGCTGGTGAAATCCTCGACTACGGACTCCACTTGAGCGCTGTTCGCGTCAGCGGGATTGACAAGGGAAATATATCCGCCGACGGCGAAATGGCCATCGGCCCTGGGGGCGCGGTCGCCCATGAAACTGTCAAAGTTCGAATGGGCGATGTTGCCCTTGAACTCGCGGAACTTCGTGCGACGCGGCCAGGTTGCCTTGCTGATATCCGTGCCCTCGAACTTGCCCGTCGGATGCTCCGGGAAGGCGAACCAGAAACCTGTCGCGTCGGAACCCGCGGCCACGTTGTCGCGGTAGGTGTTTTCCGGATTGGTGATCCAGAAAGACGACACCGTGTTATCCGAAGGGATCAGGACGTCCTTGGAGTCCTGGCCGGTGGTATTGAAGTTCGTGCCGGCCGTCGCTCCGAACGGGGCGAGGTTCGTCGGGTCGCACGGCTTGGACGTATGACACTTGGTCTGGATCGCCAGGTTACGGATGTACTGGTTGCCGGTCTCGATGCCGTCTTCGAGGAAGAAGCAGTGACCCACGGTGTTGTAGGTCACATTGTTCTCAACCTGCAAATTGTTCGTGCCATGCACGGTCACGCAGCGGTTGTAGGTGTCGTGGATCGCGGCGTTCCTGATGTACTGCCCCTTGGCGTCGCCGATCAGATGCCAGTGGATCGGATACCGGGCAAGAGTCAGGTTCTGGCCCATGCGCTGGAACTCGACGCCCTCGACAAACATCTTGCTCGCGCCCATCGCCATCACATGCCCGCCGAAGAATGACTGTTCCGCGTCGGCCGATGCCTGGAGACGGATATTGCGCGTCAGCATGGCGACTTCGCCACGTTCATCCACGTCGAAGGTGATCTTGCCGAAGTGCATGTACTCCAGCTTCCGATCGAGCGTGATCGTATTTCCCTTGATGGCGGAAATGGTTCGTCTCTCTGCCTGCCGGGGATCGAAATCCGTGGACGCCAGGACAATCTCGTCACCGACCCGCCAGCCAGACGCGTCCAGGACCTGTATGGAGGTGCTGCCTGCGGTGGCCGTGTTGGCCAGCTTGGTCCAGGTGTTCTTCCGGTCACCGTGCAGGCTCAGGGTTCCGCCCATGATCATGATCCCGCGGTCACTGCGGTCATTTCCACCCATTCCACCAAAGTCTTCGCCTTTGACGTTGTCGGTGAAGGTAATCGTCGCCTTACGCGTGTGGGGTTTGGCTTCCGTGCCAATCTCCAACGCCCCGTGCACCATGATCCACTCGGTGGTCAGCTCCAGATCCTTGTTATCCGCGAAGCTGAGCGTGCCGTTGAGCGTGATCCCATGCAGCGGCGGCGGACTGACGTCGAGGATGACGTTCATATCCTTCTCAATGGTGACCACGTCGTCTTTGGCGGGCACCTTCTTGTCAGGCCAGGTGGCAGGATCAGACCAGCGGCTGGCCGCCGGCGATCCAGCATTCTGAGCCTGAACGACAGCGGATGCGCTGACGAGCAGGACAGCTGGCAGGAGCGAAGCAAGAAGGAACGAGCGATGGTGCGTACTCACGGAATCAACCCTCCGACTCGAAGATGACCGAGAACCTCGGCGGCAACGCGGAGCGCGATCCAGCGCCCAGCACACGTCGAATGAAGAGAGTAGCCGATTTCCGAGGATCCCAGGTATGCGACTGCCGCACGCCCCGGTGCGCGGGGCTCAGAGAGTCTCCGTCATCCGTTGAAGAAGCTGGGCTTCCCTCGCTCACTTGGGAATCGCACCCATCCCCTTGAACACGTACTTGTAATAGCGTTGCCCGTTGTTGACCTCGCCGATGAACAGGTTGCCCTTCGAGTCGGCCGCGGCGCTGTGCGCGTGGAAGAATTCGCGGGCGTTGTGGCCAGCATGCCCGCCCACCGAGTACAAGATCTCGAGCGTCTGCCGGTTGAGGACGCGGATTGCCTTGTTCGAGCCATCGACCACGTACAGGAAGCGCTGCTCTTTGTCCGGCGAAACGGCGAAGTGGTGAACCGTGCCTTCGGCCTGGAGCGTGTTTCTCGCGATGAAGACTTCCTTGACGAATGAGCCGTCGGTCTTGAACACCTGAAGGCGGTTGTTCGTGCGGTCGGCGACGTACACCGTATCGTCGTTGGTGACCAGCACGCTGTGCACCGGGTTGTTGAACCCTTCGGGCGGCGGCCCGGCAACGAGCTGCGGCCGCGGAGGGAACTTCAGCGCGTCGTCCGGCCGCTTGCCGTACGCGCCCCAATGACGCTTGTAAGTGCCGGTTGCGGCGTCGAAGACAATCACGCGGTGATTGAAGTACCCATCGGCGACGTAGAGCTCGTTCGTCTTCCTGTAGACGAAGAGACCCGCCGGCCCTCCAAGGTTTTCGGTGTCGTTGCTCCCCTTGTTCTTACCCGCATGGCCAATCTGCAGGAGGAACTTGCCGGCGGTGGAGAACTTGAGGATCTGATTGTCTTCCTTTGAGTTCCCGCTGAGCCACACGTTGTCGTTGTGGTCGACGAAGATGCCGTGCTGCGACGCGAACCATTCGTATCCCTGTCCGGGGCCTCCCCAGGCTTGGAGGAATCTTCCGTTCGGGTCGAACTGAAGGACGGCGGGCGCCGGGATGCAGCACTCCGCCTGCGGAGGATTGAGTGCCGCGGCCTTCTCGCCGTCCGGGATCGTATCGGGCCGGTGGAACACCCACAGGTTATCGTGCGAGTCGACGGCGACGCCGCCGACCTGTCCGCTGACCCACTTGTTCGGCAGGGCCTGCGACCACAACGGATCGGGCTCGAAGAGCGGCACCTGCTGCCGGTTCGTCTGCGCGGCTGCCCTCGGCAGGAATGTCACCGCGATGCCGGCTGTCACGGCGGCCACAACACCGATGGTGCGTAGGCTGTTTTTCATCGGCGCATTTTGCCATGGAGCTGTCGCGCGAAGAAGCACGACACGGCAGCGCCGAGGTACTTGAACTGAGAGTGCTCGTCTTCGGCACGCGAGGGGTGGTTCGGCCCGTGCCGCGCGGCCGACTATACCAACGTCAATAGTTTTCGCCCGGACGCGATATTGGCGAAGTACAGGCGACAACGATGTCCTGGGCCTTCGTCAGGGCTTGGCCACGGCGGCCGCTTCGCCGAGCCCCGGGGGCGTCGAGCCGCCGGAGAACAGCTCTCGACCATCGGGAAGCGTGACCGTCTTCGCGTTTGCGACAGGCTGACCGGACTTGGCGCGGTAGCCTTCGATCTTGACCTCCGTGCCCGGCGGGATCGAATCCTTCCTCCAACCCATGCGCAACAAGGCGTTCGGGGGACCCATCTCGAATCGCCAGGTGACTACGGTCCCGTCAGCTCCTTTGACGTCAACGTAAATCCAGGAGTGCGGATTCACCCAATCCATCTTGTTGACCGTTCCGTTCACGGTCACGGGCTTGTTCGCGTCGAACTCGGCGGCAAAGGAATGATGCGCCAAGGCTGGACGATGGAACGCAAGCAGCGCAGCGACGGCTACCAGTAGGTAAAGTCTGGTCTTCATCGGTATATCTCCTGCCTTCTCGGCGACCCGCGTCACTTGCTGGCCTGCGCTCGGCCTGGCGCCAACTCGAAGCCGAAGACATTCGGAAGAACCTGGCTGCCTTCGGCGCACGCAAACTCCATCAGCTCGGTTTTCGGATCTGCTGCCTGAAACGTGCCGGCGATCTTGATGGGTCGCGTGAACATCTTCGGATCTTCTATCGTAATTTGGTAGTCGACGACGTTGGGATCGATCCTCGTAAAGCGCTCAACGGTGTGCAAAGCGTCGCTATGGTACGGGACCGTGCGGCCCAAGGACGTCTTGTCGTTGAAGTTCGTGGTATCGACCACCAGCGTCTCGCCCTCCCAGTGGCCGACGGGATCCCCCATGAACAGTCGGACGTTCGATCCCACGTGCGCGCGGCCGTCGGTTGGGATGACCCGCGTCACATGGTTGTATTCGTACATCATCACGAAATACCCCGGGCGCTGGATGATTTGGTACGGATGCCTGTCGTCCGCCTCTAGAGGACCAGGCAACACGCAGCGTGCGGCCTTTTCAACGTAGGCAAGAGAAGCTGGAGGGATCATCTTGGGAATGAACGCGCGACGGGCGGCATCGGCTTCGGGCCGCCACGGCAGTACACGATCGGCCGGATCGATCACGCCCGCCGGGCGCCCCTGGAGGACGGAGCGATCTTGCGTCGTGAAGACACCAGTGTTGAACACCGTGGGATAGGGTTGACCTGTGCTCCCGAAATCGCCGAGCGGCGTGCTCGGAGCATTGGCCTCTTGAAGGCCGACGCCACGACGCGCCCAGGCGCCTTGCATGTCGGGATGATTGTCCGCCGTGCGCGGAGCGACGTACGTTGCCGCCGCCTTCTCTTGAGCGCTCAGCGGAACGGCCGTCACGACGAACGCGAGGACGGCTGTTGCGGCGGATATTCTGGACAGTACGGCTTTCATTGCGGTACTCCTACGGGTTTCGCGTTGCCATACCTCTTGTCCTGGAGGTAATAGACGCACTCGTACTCCAGGATCTTGACGCTCTTGTCGATGCGGCGATAAAGCGGCATGCTGATCTTCCACGGCCGCGAGAACACTTTCGGATCCTCGAGTGTCGCCTCGTACATGACGTGCGACGCGTCAATCGGAGAGTAGCGTTCCACCACGTGTAGAGCATCGCTGTGAAAGTTTCCGGCGCGATCGAGCCACGTCCGTTCATCCAGATTGGTGACATCCACGACCAACGTGTCGCCTTCCCAACGGCCGCGTGAGTCTCCCATCCAGAAATCCGGAAAGCCGGCCGGATGGGGCGAGCCGTCGGTAAACACGTGGCGTCGGGCGTGCGCGAATTCGTAGGAGAAAACGATCACCTTCGGCGTCTGAATGATTTCGAACGGGAAGGGCATGTAGGTCGCCCTGGGGACGCCGGGAAGATAGCAGGTGACTTCTGCCGGGTCGTCGGTCTCGCGATGCTCGAAGTTGTCCCGCTGCTTTGCGGCCGCGGCTGGCAGATACGGGATGGTTCCGCCCTCCACGACGCTTTGTCCCGGGGGGAAGTTCAGAGCCCCGGTGTGATCCTGTAAGTCCCAGGCAGCGCTGTTCAGCACCTGCCAGACGCCGCTCAAATCAGGTTTGCCGTCCGGACCGCGCGGGATGTTGCCGGTCTGAGCCTGTCCAACGGCCGGGATAACCCACAGAAACATCGCGAGAACCGCCTTGAACCTCGGTCCGCGCTTTGGAGTCATGCGGCCCTCTCAAGTTCACCGGCCCGGTTCGGCAGGGAGGCGATGTGCGAGGACCGCGGGGTCATGCTGGCTTCCGGCGGCAGTATAAGCTCCGTGTAGGACCGGCACAAGACCTGTTGTGGCCATCGCAATGTGGGCGTCGATATTCGAAGTTATTCCTCCTTTGCCATCAATTGATGGCAAAACAATAGAAGAGTCCAGCCCCACCTGTGCTCTCGAGCGCGGCCTGGCTGCACCCTTTGGTGGCGTTCGACGAATTCCAGGACGAGCCGTTGCCGATGCGATCGGAATGTCCGACCTGCGCAGAACCAATCGTGCTGCTGGTCCAGTTATTACACGTGTGATCGGCGTTGTCGTCGTAAGCGCGGCCGTCCCACTTCGATCCGGTGAGAATCTCATGCTGAATCGGCGGCGTATCGCCGACGCCGTTAATGAGCTGTCCATGCTCGTTGCGTGTGGACTGCTTGAACAGATTGCTGCCGCGCTGCGCCTGAACCAGAGTATCGCCGTGAAGCTCGCCCAGATTCGCGGAGATAACGGCGTTTTGCGGCGCGCCCAGTTGCGCGAACGACCAGTTGAACCAAGGTCCGGTGCCAATACGATCACGCGCGTTGACCGCGGGCTGTCCGGGGCGAGCCTGGGTGCTGAGATAGGCGTGCCAGGTGTGAGCGCCCGCACCGACAGCCGCCGCCAGCGCCTGGCAGTGCGCGTCGGCTCCCGCAAGTCCGCCAAGATCTCCGCCTTTCCCGATGCCGACACTGGTGACGAAGAAGGTCATTCGCGCAGGAGTCGGACTGCTACCTGGGGGTGGCGTGACGCCCTGAGTATTGAACTGAGCCGTCGGCTCGTTTTGTTGCGCCAGGAGCAGGCACGACGCGATGATGAAGATGGATTTTTTCGCCATCCTAGTTGATCGCGAAACAGTAGAACAGGCCTACGCCGTGCGTTTTCGGCAAATCCGCCTGGGCACAGCCGCGCGTTCCGTGAGCGGAATTCCAGGAACCGCTGCCGCCGCCATTGCGGTCAGGAAAACCGATCTGGGCATTGAGCCTGCCATCGGCGGCATTGAGGTCGCCGTTGGCTCTGCCCGGAGCTGGGCTCTCGTTGCTGGTCCAGTTGTCGCAGGTGTGATCTTGAGCATCGGTGAAAGCCGTGCCATCGGTCTGAGTACCGGTGAGCATTTCGTGCCGACTCGAAAAGCGAGTGGTCTTTACGTAATTCCAGTCGTTGTCGCGTTGATCGGAATAGTCATACAAGCCCGGCACGATCTGGCCTTTTTCCGTCAATCCGGTGAGCTTATTCAGATTATTTCCCTGATGTGCCAGTTCCATCGTGTCGCCATGCAGGTGCGCGAGATCCTGCGCGATCATCTCGCCTTGGAAGTTGTACCAAGGGCCTGTGCCGATGCGGTCGCGGGCGTTCACGGCCGGCTTGCCGGGCCGCGCCTGCGTGCTCAAGTAAGCATGCCAGGTGCGATTTCCGGCGGCTACGGCAGCTGCGAGTGTCTGGCAATGTCCGTCAGCGCCGGCCAATCCGCCGAGATTGCCGCCGTCGCCAATGGGTTCACTCGTCACGAAAAAACTCATCATCGGCGAGGGCTTCACTCCTCGCGGATATTCGCCCGGCCTCTGGACCTGAGCGAACAACAGGCTGCAGGCGAGCACCACCGTGCCAGAAACCATCAGGGCTGAAGACGTAATCTTCGTCATATGAACTCCAGAATCTCACCTATCGCGCGCTTCGCAGTTGATCAACACATCACAACCCCTGCTCTCTTTCTGCAAATCACTCGGCGGCTTACGCGCCACGGCGCAGTTTGTAAGTTCTCAGGGCGCCGGTGAGGCTCCGGCTCTCGCCTTTGCCAGGAGCCGCTCGTACGGGGTCTGACCCGCCAAAGCCCCGTGCAGCCGGTGGTAATTGTAATAGTCCTCCCACTCTCTCAGATTCGCATTGAACAGATGGATGTCGTCCGTAATCCCGTCGCGATCGAGGAGGTTCTGGCCCAAGTCGTCTCGGACGTGATCCTGCTCGCCGAGAAGCCACCTGATCTCGATCTGCCGAAGCCCGAGTCTGACGACGCCATGAATGCGATCAAGGAGCAGGTCGAAGCGCTCGCAGATCTGGTGAAGAAGCAAAGCGCAAAAACATGAGCGGGCGGCCGAGTACGACCCTTTCGCATGTACCATCGCAGCGACAGCGCGATCATGAAGTAGACTTCGCATCGCCATGACTAAGTCTGCTCTTCGCTGGGGTCGGATCGCGCTCGGTGGGTTCCTCGCCGAACTGATCCTGATCGTCGTGGTGATCCCGATGCGCGCGGCTGGAAGCGGCGAGACCTTCATCACCGCCGTCGCCGTCGCCGGATCGTTCCTGGTCTTCGTGCCCGTCGCCCGGTGGCTGGCCCGGGGACTCTCACGGCCGGTGCTTCACGGCGCGCTCATGGGGGCGGCCGCGACGGCGATCTACATCGCGCTCGGAGCCGTGGCCAGCCTGTTTATTCCAAACGCGCCGCCGACTCCGTTCATCTATTACGTGGCGCACGCGCTCAAGATAGCTGGTGGCGCAACCGGCGGTTGGCTTGCGAGCCGCCACGTCACAGCGGCAGCAGCGACACCAGTGCGAACGGCATAGCGATGAGACGAGAGCACGTCGCGGGTTTCTCGGCAGTTACAGTCATCGCATCTAATACGATCCAGGCGTGCTACACGTGCGCGAGACGGCGCTGTTCCGACCAAGGCCGACTCCGCACCCCGCTGCAAGTGCACGACGAGGACTGCTAAAGCCTCTGCCCGGCGCGAGGGGCAGCGGGAACACCAGACGAACGTCGCGAGCGCATTCCACGACGAGGCCCCTTCGTCCGCACTAGCCGAAAACTCCGTCGCGCGATTACATTGGCGTAGAGTTGGCGGGTGATTCCACTGCAGATGCTGTTCACCGCGGTGCTCGCACGGCTCGATCGAGAGCAGCGCGAGGTCATCGCTGTCCTCCGTGAAGAGCACCGCGTACTGAAAGCGCACCCGGGTCGCCGTCGGTTGCGGCTGAACGACGATCAGCGTCGCCGGCTCGCGATGCTGGGCCAGCGGCACTTACGTCGTGCCCTCGGGGAGTTCGTCGCGCACTACCACGGCGAACGGAACCACCAAGGCCTCGGGAATGAGCTGATCCACTGGTGGGCCTGTCAGCGACGTCGGGTCCTGTGGCGGCCGGCAACGAATGGGTGGCCTGCTGAACTACTACTATGGCGCTGCGTACAATGCGGGCGCGGCGGAGGTCTCGCACAGAACGCTATTAAGGAGGAGAGATGAAGCGAGCATATATGACGCAGGTCGCGGTGACGATTGGTGCGTTGACTGCTGCTTTCGTATTGGGACAGGAGTTTTTGATGGGGCAGGAGGCCCCGGCGGGTCAGACAGCGCCGGCAGGACAGGAAGCCCCTGCAGGTCGAGCGGGCCGGGGTGGCCGGGCGGCTCAGCCGGCTGCGAACCCGGCGGAACCGCGAGCCCCGCAGGTTCCCCTCAAAGGAAAGATCGAGCGCATCAAGATTTACGGGGAATCGCTCGCCGGGAACCTGATGGGCGAATCGGACTCCCCGTACGTGTCGATCTATCTCCCGCAGAGTTACGCGACTGACAAGACCCGCCGGTACCCGGTCATCTACTTCCTGCACGGGTACAACGGCGAGGACCTGGACTACCTGGATATGAACGGCGGAGGCAGGCCGTTTTATCCGGGCGCAGAGCGTGTGTTCAATAGCGGCCAGGTGAAGGAGATGATCTTCGTCATTCCGAACTGCAACAACGTGTACGGCGGGTGTATGTGGTCGAACTCGCCGACCAGCGGTTACTGGGAAGACTACGTCGCCGACGATCTCGTGGCCTACATGGACAAGAACTACCGCACGTTGCCGACGCGCGAATCACGCGGGATCGCCGGTCAGTCGATGGGCGGCTATGGCGCCCTGCGGATCGGAATGAAGCGACCGGACGTGTTTTCAGTGATGTGGGCGATGGCACCCTGCTGTCTGAATCAGGGGAATCCGAGCGGCACCCGCGATGGGAAGCCGTCGCCGCTCGAACTCATCAAGACGTTCGAAGAAGCGAAAAAGACCGGGGGCGTTGGGATGGCGACAGCGGCCGCCTGGTCGCCCAATCCGAACAATCCGCCGCTCTATGTCGATCTCCCGACCAAGGATGGAAAGGTGGTTCCCGAGGTGGCGGCGCGATACGCGGCGAATTCGCCGCTGGCCATGCTCGGTCAGTACGGATCGAATCTCAAGAAGTACAAGGCCATCACCGTGGATGTCGGCGTGGAAGACGGGCTGTTGGCCAGCATCCAGCAGTTTGATGCTCGGATGAAGCAACTAGGCATTGCACATGAGTTCAGCATGCGCGCGGGTAATCACGGAAGTCACGTGGTGAGTCAGTGGGAAAACAAGATCCTGCCGTACTTCGGGCAGTACTTGTCGTTTGAGCAGAGTCGGTCGGCGCAGCGCTAGTCGTAAGCCGACGCATTCCAGATACTTGGATAAGGCGTCGGTGCCGTGAGATCCCGCTCCGCTGCTATTTGCGCTCTTCATCGCCTCCCAACTGGCGATGCTGCTGGCGTCCGTGCGGTACTTGTTCAGGTCGACATGGGACCAGCACATTGCGTCGGGGCCCTGGGTGATCCTCTTGACCTGTGTCGTCTGCAACCTGGTTCTCTGCTTCGGCGAATACTTCTTCCACCGCTACCTGCTGCACCTCGAGACCGTGAGATTCCTCCGCACCCTGTGCGCGAGCCATCTTACGCACCACAAGCTGACGTCGATCCGCTTCGACGATGCGGCTGGCACCGTGCTGAGTGCCTATCCGATCGATGACGTGGCGCACGACGATCAATCCACGTTCCCGCCGTGGGCGCTGGTTCCGTTCTTTGCGTTCTTCACCCCGTTCTTCGCTCCACTGGCCTTCTCGTTCCCGACACTCCCGATTCTGATCGGAGGCTACACCGCGATTGCCATCGCCCACTTTCTCTATGAGACGCTCCACGTCCTGCACCATCAGCCCTACGACACGTGGTGGAAAAGCCGGCTGCACCACCGCGTGCTCGGCAGGGTCTGGCGCATCGTGTACGGCTTTCATCAAGCCCATCACGCCAACTACAAGTGCAACCTGAACGTCGCAGGTTTCTTCGGTCTGCCGCTGGCCGATCTCGTGTTCGGCACCTACAAGCAGCCCAATGAACTGCTGGTCGATGGCGCGCGAGGCACGAAGGCGGCAGCTCGCAAACTTACTCCTCGGCCCCGGTGGCCGATATCCTGGCTTGACCGAGTTGCATTCAAGAGGAGGCGCTGGATGTCTAAGCGGACGTGATGCCGCTCCGGGCGGGCCAGCCTTCGCTCGCACGCGATCGTGACGCGACAATCCACGCGGGACCGGCGTGTGGTGTTGTCGAGATCGCCAACGTCGAGTACAAACTATCCCGGGGGACGCAGTCGATAACAATGCTCGATCCTCGTTGGATTCTTGAAGCGCTTCCGGTTGGCGTCTGGGTCGCCCAGGTGCCGAGCGGGCAAGTCGTCTACGCCAATCCCGAGTTCCGGAACATCATGGGGATGGATGCCGTGGAGGAATCCCGCATCCGTGACGCACCAGCTACCTACGGCATCTTCGACCTCGAGGGCCGCCCCTATCCGGTCGACCGCCTTCCGTTCTCGCGGGTCGTCATGACCGGCCGGGCGGTGACCGTCGATGACCTGGTGATTCACCGCGCTGACGGGCGCAACGTGAACGTCCGCGCCTTCGCATATCCCTTGTTAGCGAATGGCGGAGACCTCACGCACGTCCTCATTGCCTTCATCGACATCACCGCCGAGATGACAGCGGAGGCGGAGCGCCGACAGACTGAGTTGCGCCTGGCGTTCGCCGTCAACCACGCGCCCATCGTCATCTGGGCGGCGGATACCATGGGTGTCGTCATCTTTTCCGAGGGCGCAGGTCTGGCCTCTCTGGGTCTGAAGTCCGGTGAGCTCGTTGGGCAGAACCTCTTCGATCTCTACAAGGATCATGCATCCATTCCTGGGTTCCTTCGGCGAGCCCTGACTGGCGAGTCGTTTTGGTACACCGTGCAGGTCGGCGAGGCGGTCTACGAGACCTGGGTGAACCCGTTGACCGATGTCGCTGGAGGGGTGACGGGCATCGCGGGCTTGTCCAACGACGTGACGGCCCTGCGAAAGTTTGAGGCGAATGCCATCCAGAGCGACCGTGTCATTGCGCTGGGTACCCTCGCAGCCAGCGTTGCCCACGAGATCAACAACCCGCTGACATACATCCTGGGTCACCTGGACCTTTTGGGCGAGTCGCTGAATCAACTGGTGTGGGTGACGCAAGGGCTCGCCGACCCACCGCGCCGTGATTTCAGCGACTTGGCGGATGTGATGCGTGAGTCACTCGAGCCCGTTCGTGCAGGGACGGAGCGGATTGCCGGCATCACGCAGGAGCTGCGCACGTTCAGCGGGCCCTTCGTTGGGACAGCCGTTGTCGATGTGCAGGCCGCTGTCGCCTCCGTGCTCAAACTGATTGGCAAGGAGCTCGAATCGCGCGCTGAGGTGGACGTGGATCTGCGCAAGACGTCTCCGGTCCGAGGCGATCCGGCGAGGCTCGTGCAAGTCATCCTGAACCTGGTGGTCAACGCAATGCAGGCGCTGGAGGCCGATCGAGCCCGGACGAACCGGGTCTGGGTGAGTGCCGCAGACGAGGGTGATGCCGTCGTGATCGAAGTCGCCGACAATGGTCCCGGCGTCCCCTCTGAGGAGCGCGAGCGCATCTTTGAACCGTTCCGAACGACGAAGGGGGTGGGCGATGGCACTGGCCTGGGCCTCTTCGTCTGCCGAAGCATCGTGCACGCCTGGTCCGGAACGGTGACCGTGGACGATCGCCCCGGAGGCGGAGCGCGGTTCCGTGTGGTGCTGCCGATCGCTCGGGACAACGATTCGGCCCTGACGCCCGCGGTTGTCGAGCCGTCGACAGTCGCGGTCGGCGCGCACTTTCGTGGCCACGTCATGGTCGTGGATGACGAGCCGCCGGTGGCAAACGTGCTGCGCCTCCAACTCGAGGCTGCGGGTTATCGCGTCACGCTCGAAACGGAGGCTGAGCGAGCGCTCCAGCGGCTCACATCCGGGTCTGACGGAATCGACCTCGTCTACTGCGATCTGATGATGAAGGGGATGAGCGGGATGGATCTGGCCGATGCACTCGCCACACGCGCTCCATCGCAGCTCGATCGAGTCGTGTTCATGACCGGCGGCGCCTTCACCTCGCGCGCACGCGACTTTCGCGATGTTTGGGCTGCGCGCTGTGTGGATAAGCCCTTTGACGTCGTGACCGAAACGGCACACCGGCTCGAGGGGCG
>Ga0207645_10003129_pt1 | contig 12686 bp, 8 predicted proteins | sample KBSM53metaG_FD_184331 | JGI IMG/M metagenome (GOLD analysis project Ga0207645, IMG submission 184331) | Miscanthus rhizosphere microbial communities from Kellogg Biological Station, Michigan, USA - KBS M5-3 metaG (SPAdes) (version 2) | ecosystem: Host-associated > Plants > Roots > Rhizosphere >...
GCCGTCGATCCAAACCCGTCCGCCTTTCACCGGAATCGTCTTGACCGATGGATCTTTAGTGAACTTTGGCACACGCGGCCCGCGCGGTTTCCATTTTGCTCCCTTGCCGGTCGCAATAAGTTCGGCAAAGCGCGTAGCGATCGCGGCCGGCGCGTCGGTCTTCCGGTAGCCCTCGACCGCCGCGCCAAGCAGCCGTGACATTCGTTGCAAAATGTCCACCGCGCGATCTTCGGTGTTACCGCCCAAACGAATCACAGCGGGAATGTTTAGATCGAGTTCCCAAAATGCTTTGGCCAGTCCGTAGGCGGACCAATACTGTTCCTGGCTCGCCACACCAGAGCCCGAACCGAAATATCCCACCAGCTCAGGCTGAGCCAGAATGATTCGACTAGCGCGATACACCTTCGATGCAGATGGATTGCCACTGGTATCGGTGAAATTGGCAATGGTAAATCCCGCATTCACAATCGCGTCCATCGACATCATCGATCCGCCGCCACCGGCGCCGTGAAAACCCACCAAGCCTTTGGAATCTTTCGCCGCTGTCGTGGCCAACTGCGCGAAATAAAATGTGCCGCGATGGTCGTTTTGTTCGACGGCATAGGCCACGCGTTCCAGGGCGGTGGGCGGATGATCGAACTCGCGCGCAATCTCTATCTTCAGTTCCGGATGCCGCGCTACGGCGTAATCATCAATCGTGATACGGCAATCAGCGGCGACGAACTGACCATCCTTGGTCAGGACCAGCGGATTGATTTCAAGTGATCGCGCTTCCACTTTGCGCGCGGCGGTAAATAGCTTTCGAATCGAATCAGCGAGCTGCGTCGCTTGCGTCGATGAAAGTCCGCACGACGCAGTCGCCTCGGCGACAGTTGAATCCTCAGGTCCGCGAGTCACATCGCACGCAAGACGCCGCGTCGATGCGGCGCGCTCTTCGATTCCGGTGCCGCCGCCGGGTGCGAAAATAATCGTTGGGGCGCGGGTAGCGTCGTCAATTGCGAAAGAAAGAAAAAATTCGCGGTCAATCGCGATCTTCTCTTCAACCAACACTGCTTCGACAGGAAACTGTCCTACTTTCATTTCCAGCATGCGCGCAGCGTGCCCACGAGCCACATCAGGCTTTTTCGCAAAAGCGACGCCGCCGATGCCAGCGCGTCCAGTGGTCCAAGCCTGAATCTTTATGACGACTTCGCTGCCCTTCTGGTCCAAGAGTTCCTTCGCCACCGACACCGCCTCATCAGCGGTTGAGGCGGCGCGCCCGCGCGGAATTTTGAATCCGTTCTCCGCGAGGATGGCTTTGCCTTGATATTCGTGCAGTCGTGCCATGGCTGGGGTGCTATTTCGGATGAAAACGCCCAACGTTCAATGTGCAACATCCAACTCAGAAGTGCTGAATTTAACCCTGCGATGTTTGTTTGGTTTTCGTGAGCTGAGTAAAGGTAGCTGGGACATCAGGAAGAACGGAGCGGCAAAATTATTTTCAAATTTGCAGCTTAGCGGCGCTTGTGCCAGCCTCGAAGAGCCCTTCACATGAGCATTCGAGCATTCTTTGGCGGCGCTACTTTTCTCGCCGTTCTGATCGCCGGTCTCACAGCTCTGGTTGCAGAAACTTCAGTTTCTCCTGAACCGGGCGATCTGCGCGCGGCCGGGACAGTAGATTTTAAGGTGTCGGGTGCGCCGGAGGTGCGGCCGGAATTCATCCGTGGCGTCGCATTGCTCCACTCGTTCTTTTATGAAGAGGCGCGCCGGATTTTTACCGAGGTCGCGGCAAGGGATCCAAACTGTGCCATGGCACAATGGGGAATTGCCATGACATGGTGGCATCCGATCTGGACTCCTCCAACTTCCGATGAAATGAGGGCCGGCAAGGCAGCAATCGAAAAAGCCATGGCAATGAAGGCTGGCACCGATCTCGAGCGTGGCTTTATCACCGCACTCAATTCCTACTACAATACACCGGATAGCCCCACCGCGGGCTTGGTTGGACAATCCTGTCATGGGCCAGTAGGGGCGCCCGATCGGGTAGTCGCTTATGAAAAAGCAATGCGCCGGCTTTCCGAGAAGTATCCCGACGATTTTGAAGCGCAAACCTTTTACGCCTTCGCGATATTGGCGCTGGGTTATGCAACCCCTACTGACACGACTTTAGCCAAGCAACTTCAAGCCGCTGCTCTCCTGGAAAAGTTGTGGAAGAAAAACCCGAACCATCCCGGCGTTACTCACTATTTGATTCATAGCTATGACTACCCAGCGCTGGCTGAGCGCGGGCTGCCTGCCGCCCGGAGTTACGGTTCCATCGCACCGTGGGTTCCTCATGCCCTGCATATGCCATCGCACATCTTCACTCGCCTTGGCATGTGGGAAGAGTCGATCGCGGCAAATCGCTCCTCCGCCGACGCGTCGCGCGCTTACGCCGCTATGCGACATCGCGACGCCACTGAAGCAGAAGAACTGCACGCGCTCGACTACATGGCCTACTCCTATTTACAGGAAGGGCAGGACGCCAAGGCGAAAGAAATCGTGGATTTTGCCGCCACCGTGCGCAAAACCAATCCCGAGCTGGAATTCAGCGGGGCTTATGCTCTGGCCGCCATCCCGTCGCGTTACGCGCTGGAGCGCAATGCCTGGTCCGAAGCGGCCGCGTTGCCGATTCCGTCGATACCGCATTGGTCGTCTTTTCCGTTCATGGAAGCACTGATCGAATATGCTCACGCCCTCGGCCGAGCGCACACCGGCGATCTAGAGGGTGCACGCAAGGCCATGGACCGGATGCGGCAATTACGGGATGCGACATCCGATCCGAAGTTTGATTATTTTAAGAGACAGCTCGACCAGCAGGTGCAGGCAGCATCAGCTTGGGTGGCGTATGGCGAAAACAAGAAGGAGGACGCCGTCACAATGTTACGACGTGCGGCGGATGCGGAGGATATTCTGGGGAAACATCCGGTCTCGCCCGGTGCGCTTGTCCCGGCTCGCGAACAACTGGGTGACCTACTGTTAACATTAAATCGGTCGAAGGAAGCGCAACAGGAGTTTGAGGCAGCGCTGAAAATCTATCCGGGACGATTCCGAGGCTTGTATGGCGCCGCGCACGCAGCAGAACAGATTGGGGAGAAGGAACAGGCAAACCATTACTACGCCAAGCTAATTGCGCAGACGGCTAAGGCCGACGGCTCCCGCGGAGAGCTAGCTCAATTGCGCGATCATGTCGCCGAGGACGCGACGGCGCAACCTCGCAGCGTGACGGAACTCGGGAAGTAGGCTGAATACTTCGCGTGAAATGACCTCGCTGGATTACTACGCAATCGAAGAGCTCCTTACGGACAAGGAACGGGTGGCGCGCGATCGGGCGCGGCGATTCGTGCAGGAGGAGGTGATGCAAGAGGTCGTACCCTGTCATCGCGCGGCCAAGTTTCCGGAGCATCTCATCCCGCGAATGGGCGCATTAGGTTTTTATGCCCCGCAATTGAAAGAGCATGGTTGCGCGGGCTTAAGCTACACCGCGTACGGCCTGATCATGCAAGAGCTGGAACGGGCCGACTCCGGCCTGCGTTCACTGGCCTCGGTGCAGGGCTCACTTGTCATATATGCGATTCATTCCTTCGGCACGCCGAAACAGCAGGAGCGCTGGCTTCCGGGACTGGTGTCGGGCACGCGTGTCAGTTGTTTCGCGCTAACGGAACATGGACACGGCTCTGACCCAGGCGGTATGGAAACGCGCGCCAGCCGCGAGGGCGATCATTACATTTTGAACGGGAGCAAGTGTTGGATCGGCAATGCCTCCATCGCCGATGTAAAAGTGGTATGGGCGAAAGACGACGACGGCCGTGTTGGCGGATTTGTAGTGGAGAAAGACGCCCCTGGGTTTCGCGCGAACGATATTGAGGGAAAGTTCAGTCTGCGCATGTCGCGCACGTCCGAATGCTGGTTCGAAAATTGCCGCATACCGGCGGAGAATCGTTTGCCCAAGGCTTCGGGATTGAAAGCGCCGCTCTCGTGTCTTTCACAAGCACGGGTGGGCGTGGCCTGGGGCGTAATTGGCGCGGCCATCGATTGCTACGAAACCGCGCTAGCCTACGCCAAATCGCGTGAGCAATTTGGTCGCCCAATTGCCGGGTTCCAATTGGTGCAGGAAAAACTGGTGTGGATGGTGCAGGAAATTACCAAGGCGCAATTACTGGCCCTCCGTCTCACCCGCATGATGGAAGCGGGCCCGGTCCGGCCGGAACAGATCTCGCTGGCGAAGCGCAACAACGTCTGGATGGCGCTGGAATGCGCGCGCAAAGCCCGGGATTTACTTGGCGCCGTGGGCATCACCGATCGTTATTCTGTGGTCCGGCATCTTATGAACCTCGAGGCGGTTTCCACCTACGAAGGCACCCATGATATTCACACTCTGGCTGTAGGTCGCGACGTCACCGGGATCAGTGCTTTCGGCGGATAAGAAATGGTGAACGGATTGCGATCGTAATCCTTGCGCGTGCCGCGACTAGTTTCCGGGGAGCGCAGGCTGCCAGCCTGTTTATGCCAGTCCGGCTCGGACTTCTGGCAGCTTGCCAGAAACACTCCATAAAGCTTCGCCGGCTAGCAGCCGGCTGTTGCAGGCTGGCAGCCTGCGCTCCCCAGAAGAGACGCTTCGCTCCGGATGACAGGGCGGGAAGATTAGTTAGATTAAAGAAGCGACTCCTCGTCCCGCCTCTCCCCTCAAAAAAGGGGACCGGGCGAAAGGCGAGGGGATGAAAATTTCAACTCTGAACTTCAAATATGGAACCTGTTTATATTCTTGGCGGTGGACGCACCGACTTTAAGCGCAACCTCAAAAAAGAGGGCAAGACCATCCGGAATCTGATTACCGAGGCCGGCAAAAAGGCGCTCGATGACGCGAAGATTGATCCGGCGGAAATTCAGGCGGGTGCGGTTGGCAATTTCAACGCCGGTCAATTCACCAAGCAATTGCATCTCGGCGCGTTTATTCCGGAAATCGATCCGAAATTACATGGTATACCAACCATGCATACCGAGGCGGCCTGCGCTTCCGGCGCTCTTTCCGTGCTGCTGGGCGCGCACTGGATCATGGGCGGATTCCATGACGCCGTGCTGGTCGTCGGCGCGGAGCAACAAAAGACAATGTCGTCGCTCGACGGTTCCGACGTTCTGGGCGCGGCCGCGGATTATCACATCGAAAAACCTGAGTATGGCGATTTCATGTTTCCGAAATTGTTCGGGCGCATTGCGCAGATTTACATCGATAAGTATGGCGCTTCCGAAAAAGACCTGGCGTGGGTCGCCTACAAAAACTATGCGCATGCGCGGCTGAACCCACTGGCGCAAATGCGAGAGGCCGATCTTACCTATGATTGTGCGTCGCAGGTCTCGGACAAAAACCCGAGTGTCGCCCCGCCCTTGAAAGTCTCTGATTGCTCGCAGATCACCGATGGCGCTGCGTCGCTCGTTTTGGTTTCAGGCAAATATCTGGATCGAATCGGTCGTGACAAATCAAGATTGCCACGTCTGCTCGGTTTTGGTCACACCACTGATTATCTCGCACTGGAGAAGAAAGATGCTCCGACATTTTCAACCGCCCGCAAGGCCGCCGAGAAGGCTTTCGCGATGGCGAAGCTCAAGGCGCGCGACATTCAGGGCGCCGAAGTGCACGATTGTTTCTCGATTACTGAAATCGTCGCTTACGAAATTCTTGGCCTGGCGGAAAAAGGGAAAGGGGCTGAGTTGGCGAAAAGCGGAGCGACTGCGCTTCCTCAGGTTCGGCGCGAACATATCAGCGGCAAAATCGGTTGGGAGATTCCGGTCAACGCCGGTGGCGGCTTGATTGGCGACGGCCATCCCGTGGGAGCGACCGGTGTGCGCCAGGTCCACGAGGCCTACCAGCAGCTGACTGAACAAGCGAGCGCGCGGCAGATTGAAGGGGTAAAGCGTTTCCTTACCTTTAACATGGGTGGAAGCCTCACTACTTCCGTCGCCATGATTTGGGGACGGGATTAAGCGGCTCCTGCACAGGGGAAGGAAGCGCGGTAACGAACACGGTTTGTCGCGGTAATTTCCATGTCATGGCCTGACAGCATGTTGCAGCCCTCATCCTAACCTTCTCCCCGAGGGAGAAGGAACCGCTCTCTCGCGCAATTACAGAGATACTTCTCCATTCTCTCCCCTTGGGAGAGACGCCCGCGCAAGCGGCAGTGAGGGCAGTTTTTCAACAGTCTGCTAAAGGTCATGTAGATAGCGCACAATCATTTCGGGGTGCGCTGCCGGCTTTTGCGCCCAATAGTCGTTAGTGGGTAAGTGACGCTTAGCGATGGCTAGAAACCCGCTTCGCGCACAAGCCTTTTTCCAGATGCTCCGCTGATTACCGAGCGAGAACGACGTCTTTCTTTGACCAGGTATGAGATTGGCCGCAATGCGGGCAATTCAATTTGTTGCTTTTAACTTTGGCCTTGGCCCACAAGTCTTCCCTAATCGTCTGCCCGCTGGGGGTGAGTTTCGCCGTCGAAGGGCACCTGATTAGTATCCGTTTGATAATTGGTCCCCGAGCTTTCGGGGCGATTGTGGTTTCGAGGAAGTTCATAGGTCGAATAAGTTAAAGGCCGCCTGGAGGTCCGGGAAGTGTAACTTCGCGCGACGAACAAGCGGGCCTGGCTCCGGAAAGCGTCACTATTGGCGATTTTTCGCTCGAACGCAAGCGCAATACCTAAAACTTGATCCCAACTTTTTGCACTTCCGCGTAAGGCAAAAGCCAGATCAGTGATTCGTCGTGCAGATCGACCACCTGGATGTGGTTGCCCCAGGGGTCGCGAAAATCGCAGCGAAACGGCGGCTCCAGTTTCAAACCGTACTTCTCTTTCACTTTCTTGCGCACCTCATTCAGCTGCTTCTCGTCGCGCACGATGAGTCCGAAATGGCGGACCCGGTCTGGCTTGACCCGCTCAACTTCGAAGATGGCGAGAAACTGGTGCTCACCCAATTTCATGAAAGCGTCGCCTTCGCCACCATCCATCTTCTCCAAATTAAAGACATCTTGATAAAATTTCACCGCCGCTCCGACATCATCCACTTCAATCGCGATGTGGTTGCATCCATAAACTTGCACGCTCATGAATGCACTGTAACAGAGCCAGAATAGCGCCGCGAATATGAAAGATCTCACCCAGGGTTCCGTCACCAAACACCTGCTGCAAATGACGGCCTTCCTTGCCATCAGCATGCTGGTGCAGACGCTCTACTTGCTGGCTGACCTCTATTGGGTGGGACATCTCGGCAAGGAAGCGATCGCCGCGGTTGGTGTTGCCGGCAATTTTACCATGATAGTGCTGGCGCTGACGCAAATGCTCGGCGTCGGAACGACGACACTCATTTCGCAGGCGGCCGGGCGGAAGGATCAACCTCAAGCCGAGCTCGCCTTCAACCAGTCCTTTCTCATGTCACTAATTGTGGCGGCGGCGTTGGGTATCTTTAGTTTTCTTTTGCGCGATTTTTATTGTGAATCGTTAAGCGCGGACGTCACGACTGCGTCCTTGGCCAAAAGTTATCTGCTTTGGTTTATTCCAGGCCTTCTTCTCCAGTTCCCATTGGTGGCCTTGGGATCCGCGTTGCGCGCGACCGGTATCATTAAACCTACTGTCGGCTTCCAGGTTCTTAGTGTCGTCCTCAATATGATCCTGGCGCCGTTGCTGATCTTCGGTATCGGACCCTGGCCCCGGCTCGGCGTGACCGGGGCCGCTCTGGCAACGTTTATCTCAATCCTAGTTGCCGATGTTTTGTTGGTACTCTATTTCGAGCGAAGTTATCACTATCTCTGTTTCCGTTTCTCGCAGTTCCGCCCGCAAACCAGGATTTGGAATAGCTTACTTCGCATTGGATTGCCCGCAGGCGCGGAGTTCATTCTGATTTCGGTCTATATTATCATTGTCTATGGTATAATTCGCGGGTTTGGTTCAGCAGCCCAAGCGGGATTCGGAATAGGTGCCCGCGTCATGCAGGCATTGTTTCTTCCAGTAGTTGCTCTTAGCTTCGCCGTAGCTCCGGTAGTTGGTCAAAATTTTGGCGGACGCCGCGCTGACCGCGTTCGTCATTCGATCTACTCTGCCATTGGCATTGGTTCGATACTGATGCTGTTCCTTACTATCGTCGCGCAGTTTTCTTCCGCGACCATGATTCGTACGTTTTCGCGCGATCCGGCGGTCATCGCCTTTGGCAGCGATTATCTCAAGATCGTGTCCATTAATTTTATTGCCGCGGGAATTGCTTTTACTACGTCGAGCGTCTTTCAGGGAATTGGAAACACCTTGCCACCACTAATTAGCTCGATGACGCGGTTGGTCCTTTTTGCCTTGCCGGCGTATTTGGTTTCGCTCTATCCCGGATTTCAAATCAGGCACGTCTGGTATTTGTCCGTGGGCTCGATCATCTTTCAGGCCTGTCTGAACCTGCTCCTACTCCGGCGAGAGTTACAACATAAACTCTCCCAGTCATTTATGGGAGAGATTGGCGCCCCTGGCAGTCCCGTTCCCAGCTAGTTTCTTCCCCGAATACCCTTGCCGCCAAGTCATGAAAAATGCTAGTTTCTATAACTACACCATGGCCCACCAATACCAGCACCCAATGCAGAACGAGAATACCTACCGGGCGGATGGCGAGATCGATGAATCCGCTAAGGTGGACCGAATTCGGGACATTCTTTTTGGCCCGCTGATGCGAGAATACGATGGGCGTTTTCAGCGTCTCGAAGACAATCTTGCGCGTGAAGCCAATGAGATCCGTAGCGACACGCAAAAGCGCCTGGACGCGCTGGAACGGTTCATTAAAGGCGAAGTGGACTCGCTGAATAGCCGGGCTGCGGCCGAACACGGCGAGCGTTGCAATACCACCGATAAACTGGGGCGCGATCTGGCTTACGCGGCGAGGAATCTGGACACCAAAGTCAGCAATCTGAGCGAACAAACCGCCAAGAATCTTGGCGAGCTGCGTGAACTCATGCTGCAGCAATACAAGATCCTGGGCGCGGAAATCAAGGACAAGTACAACCAGATGAAGGCCGGACTCGACCACGAAACTTCGCAAATTCGAAGCGGGATGATTGCCCGCGAAGCGTTGGCGGAAATGTTGAACGAGGTCGCTCTGCGCTTGAAGAACGAGTTCCGGATATCCGGATTATAGCCGGGCTTGCCGCTATGCGCGGACTTCCGGGTAATTCCAAAGAAGCGTTCGAGGAGCTTCGCCGCTTGATCCTGAGCGGCGAGCGGGAGCAATTGCGTGATCTGCGCGATCGGCTTTCCAACAAGGAGCGCCGGTCACAGGATCTCGCCAGTGTTTTGCCGGAGGCGCTGAAGCTGAGCCGGGAACGCAGCGACGAACTGATGCAGGCGTTGCGACCGGCCGTCGAAGGTTCCATCAAGGAATCGATCGAAAAAGAACCTGACGCCTTCGTCGAAGCGCTCCATCCCATCATTGGTTCGATGGTGCGACGTTTTATCGCCGAAAGTCTGGGCAACCTGATGCGATCGCTCAATCGGACTTTGGAGCGCAATTTTTCCTGGCGAGGTCTGAAGTGGCGCATCGAAGCGCTGCGCACTAGGAGAAGCGTTGACGAGGTTGTGATGTTGCACAGCCTGATCTATCGCGTCGAACAGGTTTTCCTGATTGATCGTAAGACCGGTATGTCGCTCCTGCGCGTCACGTCGGATTTCGCGGGGCGAAACGGCTCGGGCATGGCTGCCGGAATGCTGGAAGTAATTCAGGCTTTGGTCCGCGATTCGTTCGCAACCGGTGCTGAATCAGGCATCGAGGAATATTGGCTCGGGGAATTGCAGGGTTGGATCGTACCGGGACCGTACGCTTGTCTGGCCGTAGTAATTCGAGGTGATCCGCCAAGGGAACTGGCTACGACGTTGGAAGATACGATCCAAAGCATTCATATCCTCAAAGGATCTGCCCTGGCCAATTTCAAGGGAGACGCGGCCGCTTTCCAGTCGCTCCGGCCCGATCTGGAGGCTTGCCTGCTTGCTCAATACGCCGCCAACGCCGCCGACCGGACTGGCAGCGGGAAAAACGTGCGCGCCTGGATTGTGGTGATAACGGTGGCGGCATTTCTCACTGCGTCCGCGATCGTGGGTCTGCGTAATGAATTGCGTTGGCGAACGTTCGTTGCGCTGCTGAATGCTCAACCCGGCGTCGCGGTTACTTCTGATCATAGCGGTTGGTTTTCAAAGCCGGAAATTACTGGATTGCGGGATCCCTCGCTTGCCGATGCAACGGTGGTTGCCCGCGCTGCCGGGATCGATCCGGCGCGAGTGCATTTCCATTGGAAGGATTTTCTCGCCCTTGATCCAGCCAGCATTGTGCAGCGCTTCCAAAAGCGCTTCAGCCCGCCTGCCTCCGCCCAGGTTTCGTCGAAGGACGGTGTGCTGGTGCTTGCCGGATCCGCCCCCTACGACTGGCTTGAGCGCGTCCGGCGCGAGGCAAAATTCGTTCCCGGTGTTTCCGGCCTCGATGACTCGGCGGTGACAGTAGTCTACGATGCGGCATCGATTCTTCAGCGCTTTAACGAAAAATTCGATCCACCGAATACGGTGAACGCGAGCGTGGTGCAAAACACACTGGTCCTCTCAGGCGAAGCTTCCCAGCAGTGGCTGGATCGGGTCCGCTCGGCTGTATCGATGGTGCCGGCGATCAAGTCGGTGGATACGAGCAAGGTCGCGAACTTGGATGAACGAACATTTCAGCGATCGAAATCCGTGATCGAGAAGGCGTTTATCTACTTCCTCGCCAACAAGGATGATATCGGCAGCGATGGGCTCATCGCCTTATCTCGCTTGCCCGATGAGATTCGCCGATGCGAGGCAGCCGCCAAACACCTTGGCTGGAACATCACTCTCGAGGTCCTGGGCTATGCCGACGCTGCTGGCGACGAAGCAAAGAACGTCGATCTGAGTCAGCGGCGCGCACACAAAGTGGGGGATTTCCTTAGTCTGTGTGGATTCCAGTCGACTGCTCTGAAGCCCATCGGAATGGGAGGAGCGGCGAAGCCTTCACGGACGGAGAGGGCAAATTCAGAGCCAGCACAACGCGGCGTAACCTTTAAGATAATCGCCGAGCCCGCAAGCGCTGCACGATAGTCAACGGGAAGGCTGGCTGGCTTCGATCCCTTTCAGGGGCGCCTGCTTGCTTTTGAGTCCGCGCTCTTTCGAGCGAAATTCCACCCATGCCTGCGACGTCACCAGCGCGCGCAATCGTTCATCTGGACATGGATTGTTTCTATGCCGCGATCGAAGTGCGCGACCGGCCAGCGCTGCGAGGCAAACCTGTTGGGGTAGGAGGCGCGCGCGATCGGCGCGGCGTTCTAACTACTTGTAACTATGAGGCGCGCGCTTTCGGTGTTCGCTCAGCCATGCCTACTTTCATGGCACTGCAACGTTGTCCGAACCTGATCGTGTTGCCAACGCGCTTTGATGTTTATCGGAAAGAAGCGGGAGTCGTCCGGGAAATAATGCATCGCTTCACGCCCCTGGTAGAGACACTCTCGCTCGACGAAGCTTATCTCGATGTAACCGCGAATCCGCGTCCTCCAAGCCCATTGGCCAGGGAAATTCGCGATTTGATTTTTAAGGAAACAAAGTTAACCGCTTCCGCCGGAGTCGGGCCAAACAAACTGGTGGCAAAAATCGCCAGCGAAATCAACAAGCCCAACGGACAGTACGAAGTAAAGCCGGAGAAGGTGCCGGAATTCATGGAGCCCTTGCCCGTGCGAAAACTTTGGGGGATTGGCGCGGTAACAGAAGAAAAACTGGTGCGCGCCGGCGTGACTACGTGTGGCGAGATGCAACGGTTATCCCGACCGGAGTTGCACGAGCTTTTTGGCAAGTTCGGCAGCGAACTTTACGATCTTTGCCGCGGCATCGATGATCGGCCGGTGGAACCAAATCGGGAACGAAAGTCATTAAGCACGGAAGAGACCTTTGGCAGCGATCTAACAACTCTCGAGCAATGTGAAGAAAAAGTAGGCGAGCTATTTGAAGAACTAGCAGCGGAACTGGCACAAAAAGAGCCCACCAGACGGATCACCAAGATTTTCCTGAAATTGAAGTTCTCGGATTTCACCCGGACCACCATTGAAAGAGCCGGGCTTCTTCCCAACCTCGGCAGCTACCGTCAACTGCTGGAAGAAGCCTTTGCTCGGACCGGGAAGAAGATTCGCTTGATCGGTATTGGCGTTCGCTTCGCTGAGATGGAACAGGAAGTCGCCCAACTGCCGCTATTATAGCTTGTCGAATCCGAGCTGACTTCTAACCTGCTGCGATGCGCAAAGTAAATACCAATAACATGGAGGAGCTTGTATGGGCTTCACCCAAGGGGAAATTCGCGGGCGCGGGCAAACAAGTTTCCGAGGCGCTCGGCCGAAAACCATTCTCGACCGATTTAATGGAACGTCATCCGTTCGATGTCGAGATTTGCCGGATCCCACCAGGGAAAGCGGCTTATCCCTATCACACCCACAGCGCGCAGTGGGAGTTCTATCACATCATCTCCGGTCACGGAATTGCGCGCCATAAGGATGGCAAGACATCGATCGAACCGGGTGACGCCTTCATCTTCGGTCCGAACGAGCCGCATCAGCTAATTAATGATGGAGATCAAGATTTGGTAATGTACGTAGTGGCCGATAATCCCATCGGCGA
>Ga0207645_10003139_pt1 | contig 12667 bp, 6 predicted proteins | sample KBSM53metaG_FD_184331 | JGI IMG/M metagenome (GOLD analysis project Ga0207645, IMG submission 184331) | Miscanthus rhizosphere microbial communities from Kellogg Biological Station, Michigan, USA - KBS M5-3 metaG (SPAdes) (version 2) | ecosystem: Host-associated > Plants > Roots > Rhizosphere >...
CGGTCGCTGGCGAGGCGGTCGCCGAACGCGCGGTTGCCGATCTGGTCGTGGTTCTGCAGGAACGACACGAAGGCGGTGCCCGGCAACATGCCGCTGGGCTCGCCGCGCGGTGCGCCACCGCGCAGCGACGACGCCTGGCCCTGGTAGGCGAAGCCCTGCGCGAGCGCGCGGCCGAGGTGCGCCAGCGGGGCGTCGGCATAGTCGGCGTAGTAGCCGTCGGTCTCGCCGGTGACGAGCACGTGCGCCGCATGGTGCAGGTCGTCGTTCCATTGCGCATCGGCACAGCGCGCGGCGCCACTCGCGTCGCGCGCCAGCAGCCGCGCCTGGTTCGCATCGTTCTCGAGCACGAGGTGAACGTGGCGCTCGCGGCCCGGGCCGTCGCGCAGTGCGCGCGCGATCTCGCAGACGATGTGCTCGTCGCTCGTATCGTGGATCGCATGGACCGCGTCGAGCCGCAGCCCGTCGAAGCGGAATTCCTCGATCCAGTAGAGCGCGTTGTGGACGAAGAACTCGCGCACCGTGCGGCTGCCCGCAGCGTCGAAGTTGATCGCCGCGCCCCACGGCGTCTGGTGGCGCGGGTTGAAGAACTCGGGGCAGTAGGCATGCAGGTAGTTGCCTTCGGGCCCGAAGTGGTTGTAGACGACGTCGAGCAGCACCATCAGGCCGAGCGCATGCGCGTGGTCGACCAACCGCTTCAGGTCGTCGGGCGTGCCGTACGAGGCTTCGGGCGCGAACGGCAGCACGCCGTCATAGCCCCAGCCGCGCCGGCCCGGGAACTCGGCCACCGGCATCAGCTCGACTGCGGTGATGCCGAGCGCCGCCAGCTCGCTCAGGCGCGCGCTGGCGGCCGCGAAGCTGCCCTCGGGCGTGAAGGTGCCGACGTGCAGCTCGTACACGACTGCCTCGCGCCAGGGCCGGCCGCACCAGCCGGCGTCCAGCCAGTCATGCGCATGCGGGTCGACGACCAGGCTGGCGCCGTGCACGTCATCGGGATTGCAGCGCGAGGCCGGGTCGGGCACCGCGAGACCGCCGTCGATGCGGTAGCGGTAGCGCGTGCCGGCGGCCGCGTCGGCGACGATGACTTCATGCCAGCCGCCCGGCAACGCTTGCATCGGCGTGCTGGTTGATGCGGCCGCGCCGTCGACCAGCAGTTCGACGCGGCGCGCGGTCGGCGCCCACAGCCGGAAGCGCGTGCCGCCGCCCGGCAGCAGCATGGCGCCGAAGGGCATCGCATGGGCCGCGTTCATCGGGCGTCGGCGGGTCGGTGCAGCACCGCGAGCGAGCGCGCGGCGAGCGTCAGGGCAGGGGATTCGCCCGCCTCGGCAGTCGCGACAGGTTCGGCGCGTTCAGGTCGGCCGACGCGTGCGTCGGCCTCGGCGGTGTCGACGTCGACTGCTGCCGGATCCTGCGGTGGCGGTGTCGCGCCCGGTTCGGCTGCCGTGTCGAGCAGCAGTGCCCACACAACGCCGTCCTGCACCGGCAGGTGGAACGCGAGCGGGTTCGCATCGGCATTGAACAGCAGCAGCAAATCGTCGTCGCGCACCGGTTCGCTGCGCGCGCTGCAGTCCTCGATGCCGCGGCCCGCGAGCAGCATGCCGAGCGAGCGGGCGTGCGGCTGCTCCCAGTCGGTCTGCGTCATCTCCTGGCCATCGGGGCGCAGCCAGAGCACGTCTTTCAGCGCGCCGTCGGCGATGCCGCGGCCCGACAGGAAGCGGCGTCGCCGCAGGCTCGGGTGGGCGCGTCGCAGCGCGATCAGGCGCTGCACGAAGTCGCGCAGCGCGCTGCGTTGCGGCGTCGGCGTCCAGTCGATCCAGCTGATCTCGTTGTCCTGGCAGTAGGCGTTGTTGTTGCCGTGCTGGGTGCGCCCGATCTCGTCGCCGGCAACCAGCATCGGCACGCCCTGCGACAGCAGCAGGGTCGCCAGCAGGTTGCGCTTCTGGCGCTCGCGCAGCGCCAGCACCTGCGCGTCATCCGTCGGGCCTTCGGCGCCGCAGTTCCACGAGACGTTGTGTGCATGGCCGTCGCGGTTGTCCTCGCCGTTCGCCTCGTTGTGCTTGTCGTTGTACGAGACCAGATCCTCGAGCGTGAAGCCGTCGTGCGCGGTGATGAAATTGATGCTGGCCGACGGCCGCTTGCCGGCATGGCCGTAGAGGTCGGACGAGCCGGTCAGCCGGCGCGCGAATTCGCCGACCAGCCCGGCGTCGCCCTTCCAATAGCCGCGCATGCCGTCGCGGTAGCGGTCGTTCCATTCGCTCCAGCCGGGCGGGAAGTTGCCGACCTGGTAGCCGCCGTGGCCGAGGTCCCAGGGCTCGGCGATGAGCTTGACGCGGTTCAGCACCGGGTCCTGGCGGATCACGTCGAAGAAGCTGCCCAGGTGCTGCACCTCGCCGCGCTCGCGCGCCAGCGCCGATGCGAGGTCGAAGCGAAAGCCGTCGACATGCATCTCCTCGACCCAGTAGCGCAGCGAGTCCATCACCAGCTGCAGCACGCGCGGGTGATCGAGGTTCAGGGTGTTGCCACAGCCGGTGTAGTCGGCGTAGTAGCGCGGCTGCTCGGGCGACAGCATGTAGTAGGACGCGTTGTCGATGCCGCGCAGCGACAGCGTCGGGCCGAGTTGGTGGCCTTCGCAGGTGTGGTTGTAGACGACGTCGAGCAGCACCTCGATGCCGGCCGAATGCAGCGCACGCACCATGGTCTTGAATTCCTTGACCTTCTGCGAGCACGAGTAGCGCATCTCGGGCGCGAAGAAGCCGAGCGTGTTGTAGCCCCAGTAGTTCTGCAGGCCCTTGTCGGCCAGCGCGCGGTCGTTGACAAACGAGTGCACCGGCATGAGCTCGACCGTCGTGATGCCCAGGCGCTGCAGGTAGGCCACGACCGGCGCGGTGGCCAGCGCCGCATAACTGCCGCGCAGCGGCTCGGGCACGTCGGGGTGGCGCATCGTGAAGCCGCGCACATGCATCTCGTAGATCACCATGTCGCTCCACGGCACGTGCGGCGCGCGATCGTCGCCCCAGGTGAACGCCGGCTCGAGCACGCGGCACTTCGGCATGAACGCGGCGCTCTCGCGGCGGTCGAAGGCGAGGTCCTGGCGGCGGTGGCCGATCGTGTAGCCGTACAGCGAATCGTTCCAGCGCAGCCGGCCGATGTAATCCTTCGCGTACGGGTCGAGCACCAGCTTGTGCGGGTTGAAGCGGTGGCCCTGCTCGGGCTTGTACGGGCCGTGCACGCAGTAGCCGTAAGCCAGGCCCGGGCGCGCCTCGGGCAGGTAGCAGTGCCAGACCTGGTCGGTGCGCTCGGGCATGACGATGCGCTGGCGCTCGCGCCGGCCGCTGGCATCGAACAGGCACAGCTCGACCTTCTCGGCGTGCTCCGAAAACAGCGCGAAGTTCACGCCTTCGCCGTCCCAGGTGGCACCGTGCGGATACGGCCGCCCCGGCCACACCGCGGTGAGGCGCTCGCCCCAGCTCATCGCTCCAGATCGTGTCGCTCGCTCGGCCACCATTGCTCCAGACGGGCGGCGGCCCATTCGCGCCCGCCCAGGCCGAAGGCCAGCGCGATCGCGAAGACCAGGCCGCCGAGGATGATCAGGAAGGCCTGGCGCACGATCGTGCCTCCGATGTCCATCTGATCGAACGCGATGATCAGCACGAAGGCCATGATCGCGTATCGCGCCAGGCGCGCCAGCAGGTCACCGTCGCGCAGCCCGACGCTGGCGCAATAACTCGAGACCGCGTTCGCGACGAAGCGCGCGAAGTAGGTGCCGAAGGCCAGGATCAGCAGCGCGACCACGACCCGCGGCACGAACAGCACGATGCGCCCGAGCAGCTCGGTCACGTTGGTCAGCCCCAGGCCGTTGAAGGCGACGATCAGCGCGGCCAGGATCACCAGCCAGTACGCGAGCCAGCCGAACAGCCCGGTCGTGTCGATCTCGGTGCCGCCCTTCTGCAGGAACGCGTCCATGCCGGAGCGCTGCGTGACGATGTGGAAGTTGATCGCGCGCAGCGCGCGCACCAGCGCGAAACGCACCGCCTTCGCGATCAGGTAGCCGGCCACCAGCACCAGCAAGGCCAGCCCCAGGCGCGGCAGGAATGCGGCGATCTGGACCAGGAACGCCCGCACGGGCTCGAGGAAGACGTCGACGCGATCCATTCACGCTCTCCAGTGGTTCAGTCGGCCGCGGCCAGCGCGAGCAGGCCCTGCAGCGGCACGCGCAGCCAGTCGGGCCGGTTGAGGAGCTCGTAGCGGAGCTCGTACAGCGCCTTCTCGAGCTCGAACAGGCCGAGCAGGCCGCGGCCCGGCTCGAGCGAGTCGTACAGGCCGCTGCGTCCGGCGATCCAGTCGTAGCTGCGCAGGAACGCGGCGCGCGCCTGGCGCTCCCATTCGTCGGCCAATGGTGCCAGGCGCTGCAGCTCGTCGTCGGTCTGCGCGGTGTCGGCCAGCGCGCTCAGGCGCGCGTAGCTGAACGAACGCAGCATGCCGGCCACGTCGCGCAGCGGCGACTGCTTGGCGCGCCGCTCGTCGAAGCTGCGGCCGGGCTCGCCTTCGAAGTCGATGATGATGAAGTCGTTCTTCGCGAGCAGCACCTGCGCCAGGTGGTAGTCGCCGTGGTGGCGGGTCTTCAGCGCCTGCGGGCTGCCGGCGCTGAACTGCTCGATGCGCTGCAGCAGCGCGCCGCGCGCGGCCAGCAGCGTCTGCACATCGGCGCCTGCCTTCGGCCCGAGCTGCCCGGCGCGGGCCTCGAGCGCCGTGAACGTGCCCTGCAACATCTGCTGCAGCTGCAGGCGGGTGCCGGCGAGGTCGGCCGGCGTCAGCGGCTGGGGCTCGAAGGCCGGGTCGCCGCTGCGCAGCGCGAACGCCAGGTGCAGCTCGGCGGTGCGCCGGCCGAGCGTGCCCATCAGGTCGAGGTAGGCGCCGTGCACGTCGGGCGGCACCGGCTCGGTGCTGCTGCGCCGCAGCTCGAGGTAGCGGCGCAGGTAGTCGGCGGTGTAGCCCCAGCCGTCGCCCTGGTTGTGCACGTAGGCCTGCGCCATCGCCAGGGTCATCAGGCTGCCGTCGTTGCCGACGTACTCGAGCACGCCGGCCACCGGCACGCAGTTCGGGAAGCGCGCCACGTCGGTCAGGTAGCGGCCGATCTCGAATTCGGGGTTGATGCCGGGGCGCACCCGCCGGTAGCCCTTCAGGAACAGCTTCTCGCCGAGCGTGACGAAGGTGTTGCTGGTGAGCGCCTGGTGGCGTTCGACCGGCAGCGTCGCGAGGTCGCCGCTCGCCAAGGTGGCGAACAGGCTGGTCGGCCGGAAGCTGAGCCGGCCCTTGTCGGTGGGCAGGTCCTTCGAGTCGCGCATCGCGATCAGCATCGCGCGGCAGAAGTCTTCGTCGGCGAACGCGTCGCCCATCACGCCGACATTGGCCTGCTGGCGGGTGCGCGCGACCGCGACCGCGCCGAGCGCGCGCATGCGGTCTTCGCCGTCGGACTCCCAGGCCATCGCCAGCGGCACGAAGTAGCTCGATGCCTCGGCCGGGCCGTCGAGCTCGACGATCGGCAGCAGCCACGGGTTGCGGCCCTCGCTCCAGATCACCTGGTCGACCAGGCGCGCGCGCTTCAGCGCCTGGCCTTTGGCCGCATACCAGCGCTGGGTCTCGATGTAGCGCGGCAGCGTGTCGGCTTCGAACTGCGCCCGCGTCTTGACCGCCAGGCCGATGCGCCACGGCACGACATGGTCGCGGAACAGGCTGAGCCAGCCGTCGAACAGCACCAGCACCGGCCGCTCGTCGGCCGACGGCGCGACCTCGTGCCAGCTCGGCACCTGCACGTCGGCCGCGAGGCGGAACCAGTAGAAGCCGTGCGCCGGGATCGTCAGCAGGTAGGGCAGCTCGCCGATCGGCGGGAACGGCGTGCGCCCGAGCATCTCGACCGGCACGCGGGTCTTGAAGCGCGCCAGGTCGAGCTCGACCGGCTGCGCCGAGCGCGCCAGGTTCGCGACGCACAGGATCGCTTCGTCGCCGTACTCGCGCAGATAGGCCAGGATCTTGCGGTTGCCCGGCTTCAGGAACACCAGCTCGCCGCGGCCGAAGGCCTGGCTGCTCTGGCGCACCGCGAGCAGCCGGCGCATCCAGTTCAGCAGCGACGACGGGTCGCGCATCTGCGCCTCGACGTTGACTGCCTGGTAGCCGTAGACCGCGTCCATGATCGGCGGCAGGTACAGGCGCTGCGGGTCGGCGCGCGAGAAGCCGGCGTTGCGGTCGGGGCTCCACTGCATCGGCGTGCGCACGCCGTTGCGGTCGCCGATGAAGACGTTGTCGCCCATGCCGAGCTCGTCGCCGTAGTAGATGATCGGCGAGCCGCGCATCGACAGCAGCAGGCTGTTCATCAGCTTGATGCGGTCCATGTCGTTGTCGAGCAGCGGCGCGAGGCGCCGGCGGATGCCCAGGTTGATGCGCGCCCGCGGGTCGGCCGCGTAGGTGCTGTACATGTAGTCGCGTTCCTTGCTCGTCACCATCTCGAGCGTCAGCTCGTCGTGGTTGCGCAGGAAGATGGCCCATTGGCAGCTGTCGGGGATCTCCGGCGTCTGCGCCATGATCTCGACCACCGGGAAGCGGTCTTCCTGCGCGATCGCCATGTACATGCGCGGCATCAGCGGGAAGTGGTACGCGGCGTGGCATTCGTCGCCGTCGCCGAAGTAGTCGCGCACGTCCTCGGGCCACTGGTTGGCCTCGGCCAGCAGGAAGCGGTTCTTGTAGCTCGCGTCGATCGCGGCGCGCAGCTGCTTGATGATCGCGTGGGTCTCGGGCAGGTTCTCGTTGTTGGTGCCGTCGCGCTCGACCAGGTACGGGATCGCGTCGAGCCGGAAGCCGTCGACGCCCATGTCGAGCCAGAAGCGCATGGTGCCGAAGATCGCCTCGAGCACGCGCGGGTTGTCGAAGTTCAGGTCGGGCTGGTGGCTGAAGAAGCGGTGCCAGAAGTAGGCCTTCGCGACCGGGTCCCAGGTCCAGTTCGAGGTCTCGGTGTCGGTGAAGATGATGCGCGTGCCGAGGTACTTCTGGTCGGTGTCGCTCCACACGTAGAAGTCGCGCTCGGGCGAGCCGGCCGGCGCGCGGCGCGCGGCCTGGAACCACGGGTGCGCATCCGAGGTGTGGTTGATGACGAGCTCGGTGATGACCTTCAGGTCGCGCTTGTGCGCCTCGTCGAGCATCAGCCTGAAGTCGGCCAAGGTGCCGTACTGCGCATGCACGTCTTCGTAGGCCGCGATGTCGTAGCCGTCGTCGCGCAGCGGCGACGGGTAGAACGGCATCAGCCAGATCGTGTTGACGCCGAGGTCCTTCACGTAATCGAGCTTGGCCGCCAGGCCTTTGAAGTCGCCGACGCCGTCGTCGTTCGAGTCGGCGAAGGCCTTGACGTTGAGCTGGTAGATGACCGCGTCCTTGAACCACAGCGCGGCATCGCCGTGCGGCACGGTCGCGCCTTGTTCGGCGGCTTCGAGATGCGGGATGCGGGGGTCGTTCATGCGGCGCCGGCGTCAAGCCGCTTCATAGGAAGTAGTCGAAGTCATGCTCGCGCCGCACCCGGTGGCGCAGCCGGAACACATGCGCCGGGCTGTGCGCCGGATCGAGCATCACGAAGCCGCGCCGGCCCTGCCAGATGAAGCGCTGGTCGCTCAGCAGGTCGTGCACCTGGTAGGCGCCTTCGGGGTCGATGTCGACCGCCGTGCCGGTCAGGTCGAGCCAGCCCGACTGCGCGCGGTACGGGTCGAGGTTCACGACCGTGATGACGACGTTGCTGCCGTCGGGCGTGTGCTTCGCGTAGGCCAGCAGCTGCGGGTTGTCGCAGGCCACGAACTCGAGGCCGTCATTGCGCTGCAGCGCCGGGTTGTCGCGCCGGATGCGGTTCATGCGCGCGATCAGCGGCGCCAGGCTGTCGGGGCGTTGCAGATCCCAGTGGCGCAGCTGGTACTTCTCGGAGTCGAGGTACTCCTCGCTGCCCGGGCTGCGGGGCACGTGCTCCATCAGCTCGTAGGCCGGGCCGTAGATGCCGTAGCTGGCCGACAACGTCGCTGCGAGCACCAGCCGCAGCGCGAACACCGCGCGTTCGCCGCCGTGCAGGTGCTCGGGCAGGATGTCGGGCGTGTTCGGCCAGACGTTGGGCCGGAAGTAGGCCGCGCCCGGGCCGTGCGCCAGCTCGGTGAAGTAGTCCTGCAGCTCCTGGCGCGAGTTGCGCCAGGTGAAGTAGGTGTACGACTGCGTGAAGCCGGCCTTGGCGAGCCGGTGCATCACCTTCGGCCGCGTGAACGCCTCGGCCAGGAACAGCACCTGCGGGTGGCGCTGGCGGATCGATGAGATCACCCACTCCCAGAACGCGAAGGCCTTGGTGTGCGGGTTGTCGACGCGGAAGATCGTCACGCCCTGCGCGATCCAGTGCTCGAACACGCTCTCGAGCTCGGCCCACAGCGCGCGCCAGTCGGCGGTCTCGAAGTCGAACGGATAGATGTCCTGGTACTTCTTCGGCGGGTTCTCGGCGTACTGCACGCTGCCGTCGGGGCGCCAGCGAAACCATTGCGGGTGCGCCTTCACGTAGGGGTGGTCGGGCGCGCACTGGAACGCGATGTCCATCGCGACCTCCAGGCCCAGCGCACGGGCGCGCGCGACCAGGCGCCGGAAGTCGGCGAGGCTGCCGAGCTCGGGCAGGATGTCCTTGTGGCCGCCCTCGGCGGCGCCGATCGCCCACGGGCTGCCGACATCCCCGGTTTCGGCCGCGAGCGCATTGTTGCGGCCCTTGCGCTGCAGCCGGCCGATCGGATGGATCGGCGGGAAGTACAGCACGTCGAAGCCGAGTTCGGCGACATACGGCAGGCGCGCTTCGACATCGGCGAACGTGCCGTGCCGGCCCGGCTCGCTCGAGGCCGAGCGCGGGAACAGCTCGTACCAGCTGCTGAAGCGGGCCCGTTCGCGGTCGGCCACCAGCGGCAGCTCGCCGGGCCAGGCGGCCGCGAGCGTGCGGTCGGGGTAACGGTCGGCGAGTTCGGCCAGCGTGTCGTCGAGCGCCAGCGCCTTCAGCGCCTGCGCCTCGCCGGGCGGCTCGCCGTCGGCGTGCGCGCGCAGCTTCTGCGCCCAGGCCTGCAGCGCGTGCCGGTCGGCGCCGGCGGCGCGCTGCGCATGCGCGTCGATCAGCGCGGCGCCGACCAGCGCCGCGATGCGGATGTCCTCGACCTCGACGCGGCGCTTCAGCTCGTTGCGCCAGGAGCGGAAATGGTCGACCCAGGCGAGCACGCCGTAGCGGTAGCGGCCCGGCACGGGCGGCGTGAAGTCGGCGCGCCAGACGTCGTTCGGGCAGGCCTGCATCTCGATCTCGGTGCTGTCGGTCGCGCCCTCGGCGCGCCAGCGCAGCATCACGCGCAGCGCGTCGTGGCCGTCGGTGAAGCAATGCGCCTCGACCGTGAAGGGCTCGCCGGCAACGCACTTGACGGCGAAGCGGCCGCCGTCGACGATCGGCAACAGCGCATCGACGACCGCGCGCACGCGGCCGTCGGGCGGGAGCGGCGCGGTGGCGTCAGCCATGCGCTTCGTGCCGCAGCACCACGGTGGCCAGCGGCGGCAGGGTCAGGTGCAATGAATGCAGCCGGCCATGCGCCGGCAACGGCGCGGTTTCGACGCCGCCGAGGTTGCCCCAGCCGGCGCCGCCGTAGTCACGCGCATCGCTGTTCAGGATCTCGCGCCAGCGCCCGGCGACCGGCACGCCGCACAGGTAGTTCTCGCGCGGCACTGGCGTCAGGTTGCAGACCACGAGCAGCGGTGCGCCGCTGCCCTGGGGGCGGCGCAGGAACGCGAGCACGCTGTGCTGGGCGTCGTCGGCAGTGATCCATTCGAAGCCATCGGGCGTGAAATCGCGCTCATGCAAGGCCGGCTCGGCGCGGTAGACGCGGTTGAGCTCCTGCACCAGCAGTTGTACGCCGCGGTGCTCGGGCCGCTCGACGAGCGACCACTCGAGTTCGCCGTCATGCGTCCATTCGCGGCCCTGCGCGAACTCGCCACCCATGAACAGCAGCTTCTTGCCGGGGTGGGTCCAGAACAGGCCGTACAGCGCGCGCAGGTTCGCGAACTGCTGCCAGGCATCGCCGGGCATCTTGCCGAGCAGCGAACGCTTGCCGTACACGACCTCGTCGTGCGACAGCGGCAGCATGAAGTCTTCGCTGAACGCATAGACCAGCGAGAAGGTCAGCCGGCCGTGGTGGTACTTGCGATGCACCGGGTCTTCTGCGAAGTAGGCGAGCGTGTCGTGCATCCAGCCCATGTTCCACTTCATCGCGAAGCCCAGGCCGCCGTCGGCGACCGGCCGCGAGACCTTCGGCCAGGCGGTCGATTCTTCGGCGATCGTCAGCGTGTCGGGGTGCTCGCGCCGCACTGCTTCATTGAGCGCATGCAGGAACGCGATCGCGTCGAGGTTCTCCTTGCCGCCGTGCGGGTTCGGAATCCATTCGCCGGGGCGGCGACCGTAGTCGAGGTACAGCATCGACGCGACCGCGTCGACGCGCAGACCGTCGAGGTGGTAGACGCCGAGCCAGTACAGCGCTGACGAGATCAGGAAGCTGCGCACCTCGCCGCGGCCGTAGTTGAAGATGCTCGAGTTCCACTCGGGGTGGAAACCCTGGCGCGGATCGGCGTGCTCGTACAGGTGGGTGCCGTCGAAATGCTGCAGGCCGTGCGCGTCGGTCGGGAAGTGCGACGGCACCCAGTCGAGGATCACCCCGATGCCCCGGCCATGCAGGTGGTCGACGAAATGCATGAAATCCTGCGGCGTGCCGTAGCGCGCGCTGGGCGCGAAGTAGCCGGTGGTCTGGTAGCCCCAGGAGCCGTAGAACGGGTGCTCGGTGATCGGCATCAGCTCGACATGCGTGAAGCCCATGCCGGCCACGTAATCGGCGAGCAGCGGCGCGAGCTCGCGCCAGCCGAGCATCCGGCCGTCGGCCCGCCGCCACGAGCCGACATGCACCTCGTAGACCGACAGCGGCGCGTCGGGCGCGTGGCGCGCCGCCCGGGTGCGCATCCAGGCGTCGTCGTGCCAGTCGTATTCGAGCGACCAGACCTTCGAGGCGGTCGCGGGCGGCGTTTCGGCGTGGACCGCGAACGGGTCGGCCTTGTCGACGGCGCTGCCGCCATGGCGCGAACTGACGCGGTACTTGTAGGCCATGCCGCGGCGCGCATCGGCGGCACGGCCGTGCCAGATGCCGCTCATGTCGGCGCTGCACGTCAGCCGGTCACGGCTCGCGTCCCAGCCGTTCCAGTCGCCGATCACCGACACCGCCTGCGCGTTCGGTGCCCAGACCGCGAAGCGTGCGCCCGCGCCGCCGGCATCGAGGTGGCAGCCGAGCCGCTCGTACATACGGGCGTGCGTGCCTTCGGCGAGAAGGTGGGCATCCAACTCGCTGAGCGCGCTGCGCGCGACCTGTTTGACTCGTGACTGCGCCAAGTGCGGCCTCCGGCATGTCGTACCGGCCGAGGGTAGCGTGCCCGGCCGCGCGCTTGCATCGGCAAACGGTGTACCTGTGTAACCGCCGGCCGGGGCGGCGTGCGCCGCGCTGCCCATCAGCCGCCCCGCGAATGGGGGGTTGCGCCGCGTTGACCGCGCGGCTGCAGCGCCATACCCTTTTCGTTTGCCGGGTGGTATTGGCAGCCCCACACGCCGTTGCAGTCCCGCCGTCGCGCCCAGGCCGCAGCGCGATCGCCGGCACCCCCTCCCGATCACGCGGCCCGCTTCAGAGGAGCCCGCACCATGATCCGGATCTCTGCGATCGCAGCCACCCTCGGCATGCTCCTGGCGCCCGCGTCCTGGGCCGACCCGGTGATCACGACCTTCGAGGCCGCAGGCGCCAACGCCGCCGCGATCACGCCGACCCGCGATGCGTTCCGCGCCGCGATCGGTGGCGGCACCACGGCCGGTGCGAACGGCTCGTTCGGCGACCTTCGGCGCGAGATCAACTGGGACGGCGTGCCCGACGCGTTCGCCGACCCGAACCTGCTGCCGGCCGACTTCTTCAACGTCAACTCGCCGCGCGGCGTGGTGTTCGGCACGCCGGGCACCGGCTTCCTCGTGAGCGCCAATGCCGGCACGAGCTTGCCGCCCCTGTTCGGCTTCGCGAACGACTTTCAGACCTTCAGCCCGCAGCGGCTGTTCACCGCGATCAACAGCAACGTCACCGATGTGAGCTTCTTCGTGCCCGGCACCGCGACACCGGCCACCACCAGCGCCTTCGGCCTGATCTTCGTCGACGTCGAGGTCGCCGGCGCGACGCGGCTGCAGTTCTTCGATCAGAACGACACGCTGATCTACACGCACGACGCGCTGGTCGGCGGCAACCAGGGGCTGAGCTTCCTCGGCGCCACCGTCAGCGGCGGCGCGATCGCGCGGGTGCGGATCACTTCGGGCCTGAACACGATCGTTGCCAACGGCGTGCTCGGCAATCCCAACGACGACATCGTCGTGATGGACGACTTCATCTATGCGCAGCCGAACCTGGTCGTCGGCATCCCGGAGCCGGGCACTTACGCGCTGATGGGCGCAGGTCTGCTTGCGCTGGCGTGGATGAAGCTCAGGCGCGGCGCTGCGCCGTCGGAAGCGGCGCACTGACCGCGCCGGCGCACCGCGGCCGGCCGCGATCGGCCGCACGAAGCGTCGCGA
>Ga0207645_10003144_pt1 | contig 12656 bp, 5 predicted proteins | sample KBSM53metaG_FD_184331 | JGI IMG/M metagenome (GOLD analysis project Ga0207645, IMG submission 184331) | Miscanthus rhizosphere microbial communities from Kellogg Biological Station, Michigan, USA - KBS M5-3 metaG (SPAdes) (version 2) | ecosystem: Host-associated > Plants > Roots > Rhizosphere >...
AAGGGCCTGCCCGCCGGCCCCGGCGCGGCGACCGGCAAGGTCGTGTTCTTCGCCGACGAGGCGGAGGCGCTCGCCGCCAAGGGTGAGACGAACCTCATTCTGTGCCGCCACGAGACCAGCCCGGAGGACATCCGCGGCATGAACGCGTCGCTCGGCTTCATGACCGCCTTCGGCGGCATGACCAGCCACGCGGCGCTGGTCGCGCGGCAAATGGGCAAGGTCTGCATCGTCGGCTGCGACGCGCTGTCGTTCGACTACCACGCGCGCACGATGACGGTGACGACCGCGCAGGGCGAGGTCGTCGTGAAGGAAGGCGACTGGATCTCGATCGACGGGTTCGCCGGCGAGGTGATCAACGGCCGCGTCGACACGACGCCGTCCGAGGTCATTCGCGTCCTCATCGAGAAGAACCTGGACGCGAAGGACGCGCCGGTCTACCAGCGCTACGCCAAGCTGATGGGCTGGGCGGACGCGGCGCGCCGGCTGCGCGTGCGCGCCAACGCCGATCAGCCCGATCAGTCCGAGGCGGCCGTCGCGTTCGGCGCCGAGGGCATCGGCCTCTGCCGCACGGAGCACATGTTCTTCGGCGAGGGGAAGATCGGCCCGATGCGCGAGATGATCGTCGCGGAGACCGAGGAGTCGCGGCGCAAGGCGCTGGACAAGCTGCTGCCGCTGCAGCGCGAAGACTTCGCCGGGATCTTCCGGGCGATGAAGGGCCGGCCGGTCACGATCCGGACGCTGGATCCGCCGCTGCACGAGTTCCTGCCCCACGACGAGGCCGGCATCGCCGATCTCGCGCGCGACACGGGCAAGAGCGTGGAGCAGGTGAAGGCGCGTATCGACGACCTCAAGGAGTCAAACCCGATGCTCGGGCATCGCGGCTGCCGCCTCGGCATCACGTATCCCGAGATCACCGAGATGCAGGCGCGCGCCGTGTTCGAGGCGGCGGTCGACGTCGCGAAGGAGGGGATGGACGTGTTCCCCGAGATCATGATCCCGCTCGTCGGGACGAAGAAGGAGCTCGACCTTCAGGCGGCGATCGTTCGCAAGGCGGCCGATGAAGTTTTTGCGGCGCGCGGCAAGAAGGTCGGCTATCTCGTCGGGACGATGATCGAGATCCCGCGCGCAGCATTGACCGCCGATCAGATTGCGCAGACGGCCGAGTTCTTCTCGTTCGGCACCAACGACCTGACGCAGATGACGTTCGGCCTGTCGCGCGACGACGTGCCGCGCGTGCTGGCCGCGTACCAGGCCCAGGACATCTACCAGGTCGATCCGTTCGTCAGCGTCGACCGCCAGGGCGTCGGCGGCCTCATGAAGATCGCCGCCGAGAAGGGCCGCAGCGTGAAGCCCAAGCTCAAGCTCGGCATCTGCGGTGAGCACGGCGGCGACCCGTCGTCCGTCGAGTTCTGCAACGAGATCGGCCTCGACTACGTGTCGTGCTCGCCGTACCGGCTGCCGATCGCGCGGCTGGCGGCGGCGCAGGCGGCGCTGAAGCAGTAGGGCGCATCCCGACGACCCCAAGACAACCCGACGAGCCCTCACCAGGTCGAAACCGAACGGCCATGAACCGCGCCCAGGCGCCCGCCCACGTCCTGCTGCTCGCAGCGTGCGCGTGGGCGTTGCCCGGGTGCGGCCTCAACCAGGCGGGCGTCGATCCGCCGTCGAACACCATCGCGTATCCGGCCAGCGCGGTGATGGACCGGACCGGCGAGTGGCTGCTGGTCACCAATTCGAACGCCGACCTCCGCTTCAACGACGGCTCGCTGATGGCCTTCAGCCTGCGGCGGGCGGCCGCTGATCGGGGCAAGGTGCGCGACGAATGCCCCGCGGTCAGCTACGCGAACCCGCTGTCGGACAAGGCGGTCCTCGACGACGGGAGCACCTTCTGCTGCCGTGACGCCCTCGATCCGAGCATCACGAACTGCGATGAACGGGCTTACATCGGCCCCGAAAACGACAAGGGCAACGGTGACGGCAACGTGCGCATCGGCAGCTTCGCGGCGGGGATGGTGCTGCAGGTGGCGACGTGTCCGACCGTCGACTCCGGCGGCGCCCCGTGCAGCGGCACATGCGACAACTTCCACAGCGTGAACGATCGCCTGCTGATGGGCGTGCGAGGCGACACGTCGCTGACGTTCGTCGACATCGAGTCGACCGACCCCGACCCGCTCATGCCGGACGTGGCTCCGCCACCGCCCCAATTGAAGTGCGTCGGCGACGTGATGATGCCCGACACGTCCGTCGACTTCGCGTCGTGCGACGAGGCCCACCGCGTCATCACGGCCACGTCCGCGCTGGCGTCGGCGACGGAGGACCCGAACCCGCCATTGATCCCGCTGCCCGACGAGCCGTACGCGCTGGCGTACGACGCCGCGCACGGCCTCGTGTACATCGGTCACCTGAGCGGCAACAGCGCGCGCGCGTTCACCGGCGGCTTTTCGCTGTTCGACGTCGCGCCGCTCGCGAAGAACGAGGGTTACCTCGACGCGCCGCGCTTCATCGCCCCGTTCCCCAGCCCGTTCACGCCCAACAGCATCGGCTCGGTGGGAATCACCGCGCTCACCATGACCAGCAACGGGCTGTTCGCGTCGTCGCGCTACGTGCCCCAGGTGGCCGGGCTGGGATCGACAGCGCAGTGCCCGGGCATGTTGCGCGAGATCGCGGGGTACCCGAACGGGAACAATTTCAACCCGCCGCTGGTGGGCAGCGAGACGCGCGGAATTCGCTTCGTGAACGGACGCGCGTTCGTGCTGCAGCGATCGCCGCCGGCGCTGGTCGGATTCCAGGGCGCGACGCCGACCGACGTGCTGGAGACCTGCGGCAGCCCGACCTTCCTCGACAAGTACCCGGACGAGAGTCCTGACCCGCCAGAGACGCGCCTGTTCGTCACCTGCTTCGCCGACGGCGAGATCTATGTCTACGACCCGTCGATACCGCGCCTGGTGAAGACGTTCCTGGTCGGCCGCGGGCCATCCGGGCTGGTGTTCGACAAACCGCGCAAGGTCGCCTACGTCGTTGGCTTCGGCGACAACAACATCTCCGTCATCGACCTGGATCCCGCCAACGAGACCCAGTACCACGTCGTTCAACGCATCGGCTTCCCGAGGGTGACGCCGCGATGATGAGCACGCACCTTCGCCGGCTGCTGCTGGGCCTGGGCCTCGCGCTGGGGACGGCGTGCACGCCCGCGCCGAACATCCTGCCGACGAACGACCTGAATCGTCCGACGGACATCACCTTCATGTGCCTGGGTGCGTACGGGCAGCCCGGGACGGACGCGAACGGCGCGCCGATCGAGGTCGGACCGAACGAGGTCACGGGCCAGCCGATGCGGATCTGCCACCCGCCGGCGGTGAACGGCGATCACCAGGATCAGCCGATCCCGACGGTGCACAACCGCACCTTCGCGTTCGTTCCCAACAGCGCCAGCGGAGACCTGACGGTGATCGACGCCGACAACTGGAAGCTGGTCGACCTGAACAAGTCGACGGCCGGTTTCGGGCGCGTGCCGCTGGGCTCGCTGCCCGAGCAGATCTCCTCGAGCACGGACGGCTGCCGCCTGGTGAGCGCGAACCGTGGCTCGTGCGATTTCACGCTGGTCGATCCGTCGACGCTGCTCGCGCCCACGCTCGCGGCGCAATACAACAGCCCGACCGTCACCGTGGCGGAGCCGCCCGGGCACGGCCTGCAGGACGTCCGCCCGCTTCGCGGGGACGGCACCTTCCTCCGGGCGGCGCCGTACGAGGCCGTGTTCCTGCCGCGCAACATCGCGGGCCTGAGCGGAGACGCCAACCGGTGCTCCCAGACCACGTCCTGGCCCGCGCTGGTCACGTTCCCGTCGTGCGACCTGATCGCGCTCATCGATTTCCCGACGGGCAAGATCATCGCGTCGAAGAAGGTGGTGAAGACGAACGACGTCATTGAGCTGGTGGATGCCGGGACGTCCCCCGTCTGTCCCGTCGAGTGCAAGGACGATAGCGCGCCGCCGGACGGCGGCATGGCCACCGACGACGCCGGCACCGGCAACGACGCGGGCGCGACCGACGACGCCGGTATGCCCGCGCCGACCCCGACGCCCGCGGCACCGGGAACATATGGCCCGACGGGGATCGCGATCTTCCCGAACGGCACGCACGGCTACGTGTCGCTCGCCAAGGCCTCGGCGATCGCTTCGTTCGCTCTCACGTCGTCGACCATCACGCCGATGTCGTCCGTCGCGCTCCAGGACGCGACGGGGAGCAACCGGATCCGCCTCGGCATCGACCCGTGGGCCATCCAGCCGGGCAACGCCGGCGAGGAGTTCGTCGGCAAGTTCATCAGCGACCCGACCAGGAGCCAGGCGTACCTCTACGTCATCGCGCGCGACGGCTCGTTGCGGATCGTCGACGTCCTGTCTCCGGGGATGGAGCAGGAGTGCGAGACGAACTTCGATCCGCTCAATCCGGATGTGCAAGCGTCGCCGTTGTACACGCCCGCCAACCGCTGCATCCCGTACGATCCGAGCAAGCGGCGCCCGTACTCGACCGACGCCACCACGGGACTGCGCTTTCCGAACGTCCCGATCGACGTGGCGGCGGCGGACATGACGGGCGACACGAAGGAGGACACCGTCAACGGCGGCTACGCCTGGGTGCTGACGTCGTCGGGACTCATCTATCTCGTGAACATCAACCCGGCGGCGAGGTCGATCAAGGCCGTCGTCCACCAGGGCCAGGAACAGCTGTTTGCACCGACGGCTCCCAGCAATCCATTCCCGCTGTCCGAGGACCCTTACACCTACAAGAACGCATCCGATTCATCGAACGTCGTCGCCGAGCCGACGCCGTTCCCGAATCGCCCGCGCGACCGCAACGTCATGAGCTACGCGGTGTCGCTGGATCCCGCGCTGGGCCCGACGCGGCTGGATCTGCCGCCGCTCAACTTGCCGACCGGTCCGCGCATCGAATCGATCTGGACGCAGGGGACCGAGGACAACGCGACGGCGCTGGACGTGCGGCCGCAAAAAACGTACGTCTTTTTCCCGGATCGCGGCGCGGCGATCGCGCAGGGCTGGGACGTCACCTGGGAGGGAACGATCACCGGGCCGCGCTATTCGGGAATGCTGGACGGCTCGGTGCTGAATGACAACGGCGGCGGGTTCTGCTCGGTGGGCGTTCTCCGGGGCGACCTCGTCACGCTGCGCGGCTGCACGACGACGGCGGACTGCCCGCTGGGCCTCGTGTGCGATCGCGATCCGTCGCTGGACAAGGTGGGCGGCGGACTGAGCGTCACGGGCCTCTGCATCAGCGCGAACCTGCAGGCGTCGCTGGATTCGCAATGCGCGCCTTTCAAGAGCAGCGTCCGCCGCTACGAGATCGTCGAGGCGACGGAGAACAAGCTGACCCTGAAGCCGCACCTGGACGAGGTCGTCCGCTCCAGCGTCTCGCCGTGCCAGATTCCCGCGGGCACGGCTGGAACGACGGGTGCGGCCGGCGCGACGGGGACCGGTGGCATGGGCGGCACGGGTGGCGCCGCCGGTATGGCAGGTACGGACGGCATGGGCACGGGCGGGACCGGCGGCGCGGCCGGTATGGCCGGTACCGACGGGATGGGCGGGGGCGCTGGAACAGTCGGCATGGGTGGAACCGGAGGCGCTGGTGGCGCCGGTGGAACGGCCGGCACGGGCGGCACCGGGGGCGTTGACCACAAGGACGATTGCCACGACCCCGCCGACCCCACCACGAACGCGTTCGCCTGCGTGGCCTACAAAGGGAACCCCAACGACCCGCGTTGCTTGATGACCTGCGCGAGCAACCAGGATTGTCGCAGCGGTCGCGTTTGCATGCAGATGTGCAAGCCGGGCAAGAATCCCGATCTGTCGGGCTGTCCGGCGGGAGCCGTCGATTGCACATCCGATGGTATGTGCGTCACTGCCCAGGACGCGTGCCACCCGAGCAAGTCATGCAACCCGGGCGAGCTGTGCAACCCCGACGGGAAGTGCGTGTTCAATAGCTACTGCGCAGACGGTCCGCCGCTGACGCAAAACGGCTGCTTCCCGCAACTCACGTCTTACACCGTGAACGTGAACGCCGGCTTCCTGGTCACCGGCTCGCAGGCGGGCTCGTTCTCGGCGGGGAAGACCGACGGCGATGGACATTGCCAGCCATTCGAGTCCGGCAGCGGACCTGGCCAGCGCGATCCGCGCCTCGTATCGCGCATCCCGCTGCGGCCATATCCGGGCCAAACCACGTCGATCGAGTGCGGGCCGCCGGAAGTCGTTTTCACGTACCCGAAGTACCAGACGGCGAACCCGTTCGACGGGGTGGGCCCGACGCCGGCGGGCAAGTCGGTCAATCGCAGCGGCGACGGTTTCTACATCGACCATTTCGCTCCGTCGCTCGAGCCGCTGGAAAAGGAAGTCCCCGGCAAGCTGGACAACGTGTCCGTTGAGTTCACGACCACCAGCATGGGCATGACCACGATGACCACCCTGGTCGCGCGCCCCGAGGCGCCGCAGCTGGCGGAGTGGATGAGGACGTGGACAGCGGACAAGAACGTGCCCAACGCTTGCCTCTACATGGGCGGTCCGATCGAAAGCGAGACCCCGGACATCTCACCCGACCCGAGGACGCGTCCGGGCCGGCCGCAGCACGTGCGCGCGCGCTACCGCAACACGCAGGTCGCGTTCTTGCTCGCCAACATCGAACGCGGGCCGGCCGCCGGCACGAACATCCACTTCGATGTTCACGGCGGCTTCCGGCAGCAGACGGTCGTCATGCTGTCGACCGTAGAGGTGTCCGCGCCCGCGCGCATCGTGCTCGGGCCGTTCGATTCGAACCGCATCGACACCATCACGGGCAAGGCGGCGCCGTTCTTCTTCGTGGTCGACCAGCGGCGGCTCGGGCGGGGGACGGGGGGCGGTCCGACCCGCGGCCAGATCGTGCGCGTCAACCCGTACGGGCTCTCGACGTCGAACGGGTTCCTGCCCGTCTACGAGGACTTCCACAGCAGCAACGGCCTGTTCCCGATCCAATAGCGCGTGGTTAAGTCCCTGAAACGCCGGTAACTTGACGCATCACTGGTATGCGTAGAAACTACATGTAGGTGATCCACGTGCAAGCTCCGCCCAGTGCCCGCGAGACCGTGCGTGATCTGCTCGCGCAGGCGCTGGCCGCGCTGGCCAGCGACGGGACCATCCCGGCCGTGCCCGCCAGCGTCCCGATCGAGCGCGCGAAGCGCCCCGAGCACGGTGACTTCGCCTCGAACGTCGCGCTGGCGATCGCCAAGGGCGCCGGCAAGACGCCGCGCGCGGTGGCCGAGGCGCTCATCGCCCGCCTGCCCACAGGCGGCGATTCGGCGCTGGCGGAGGTCAGCATTGCCGGCCCCGGATTCATCAACCTGCGGCTCGCGCCTGCGTTCTGGCAACGCATGCTGGGCGCCATCCTGGCGGCGGGGCCCGACTGGGGCCGCGGCGCGGCGCGGCCGACGCCCAAGATCGTCCTCGAGTACCTGTCGGCGAACCCGACCGGACCGATCACGGTCGCGCATGGCCGGCACTGCGCCGTTGGCGACTCGCTGACGCGCCTCCTGCGCTTCGCCGGCTACCCGGTGACGCCCGAGTACTACATCAACGACGCCGGCAACCAGGTGCAGATGCTCGCGCTGTCCGTCTGGACGCGCTACATGGAGGCGGCGCGCGCCGCCGATCCGGCCGTCCCCGAGGTGGCGTTTCCCGAGAACGGCTACAAGGGCGAATACATCCGCGGCTTCGGGCAGGATCTGTTCGCGCGCGACGGCGCGCGCTGGGTGGGCGCGGCGCCGCCCGCCGACATCGAGCCGATCAAGCAGTACGGGATCGAGCGCGCGCTCGGGATGATCCGGGCGACGCTGGAGCGCTTCGAGGTCGACTTCGAGGTCTGGCAAAGCGAACGGGCGCTGCACGACGCCGGCGACGTCGGCGAGACGCTGCGCGCGCTGGACGGCAAGGGCTACATCGACCGGCGCGACGACGCCGTCTGGCTGAAGACGACGGCGCTGTGGGGCGACGACAAAGACCGCGTCGTGGTGAAGTCCGACAAGCAGCCGACCTACCTGCTGGCCGACATCGCCTACCACCGCAAGAAGATCGCGCGCGGCTTCGACGAGCTGTGCGACATCTGGGGCTCCGACCACCACGGCCACATCGCGCGCATGCAGGCCGCGCTGAAGGCGTTCGGCTTCGACCCCGCCGTGCTGCGGGTCATCCTGATCCAGAACGTCAGCCTGCTGCGGGACGGCGTCGAGGTGAAGATGGGGAAGCGGGCAGGGGAGTTCGTCACCCTCGACGACGTCATGGAGGAGGTGGGGCGCGACGCGACCCGCTACTTCTACCTGATGCGCCGCCACGACACGCCGCTGGAGTTCGACCTGGAGGTCGCGAAGCGGCAGTCGATGGACAACCCCGTCTACTACGTCCAGTACGGCCACGCGCGCTGCGCCGCCATCAAGCGCCGGGCAGCCTCGCTGGAGGCGCCGCGGCCGCCGCTGGACAACGAGCTGGCCGCCGAGCTGGTCCTGCCCGAGGAGATCGCGATCCTGCGCCGGCTGGCCGACTTCCCGGACTTCGTCGCCGACGCCGCTGCGGCCCGCGAGCCCCACCGGGTGACCACCTACCTGACCGACCTGGCGGGCGAGTTCCAGAGCTACTACACGCGCCTGCAGAAGGTGCACGGCGACACCATCCTGCCCCAGGAGCGCCACCGGACGGGCGACTGGCGGGCGACCTGGAACTGGCGCAAGACGGCGGCCCGGCTGTACTGGGTCGACGCCATCGCCCAGGTGACGCGGAACGCGCTGGCGCTGCTGGGCGTGTCGGCGCCCGACGCCATGGCGCGCGCGACCGATTCAGCTGCCGAGGAACCTCAGTGAGGAAAGAGGACGATTCATGACGGTGCGATACACTGCAATCGAAGGCATGGAAGAAGCCGCCCTGCGGGACGTCGACCGAAACGCCGAGCGGTGGCGCGACAAGATCGAAGTGCGCCTGGACAACCGCCAGGTGTTCTTCCTCTTCTTCGGCAGCGCCGTCGTCGCCTGCATGCTGTTCGTGCTGGGCGTGATGGTGGGCAAGCGTATCGAATCACGCGGGCAGGCGGCTTCGCCCGACCTGCAAGATCCGCTGGGCGCGCTCGATCGCGCGCACGCCCCGGCCGCCGTCGCCGTGCCGCCGATGCCGCCGCTGACGTTTCCGAACACGCTGATCGCGTCGAGCCCGAAGCCGGCGAAGCCCGCCAAGCTGGCGCTGGCGGCGACTGCGCCGGCACCCACACCGGCGCCGAAGCCGGCGCCCGTCGCCGCGCCCGCCGCGCCGAAGCTGGCGCCCGTCGCGGCTCCTCCCAAGCCGATCGCGCCCGTTGCGGCGCCGCAGCCGCCCAAGGCGATGGCGCCCGCGCCCGCGCCGCAGAAGCAGCCGGCGGCGACAGCGCCGGCCGCCGATCCCGCGAAGGCGAAGGGCAAGTTCACCCTTCACCTCAGCACGTTCACGAGCGCCCAGGAAGCGAAGGCGTACGCCGAGCAATATCCGGGTGCGTTCGTCGTGGCGGGCGACGTCCCCGGGCGCGGCATGTCCTACCGCGTCCGCTACGGCAACTTCCCGAGCTACAAGGACGCGACGTCCGCCAAGGACAGCTTCGAGAAGCAGCACGGCACGATCGCCCTCGTCGCCGCGCGCTAGAACGCGCTGACCGTCGCCGCCTGAACGAAGCCCGCGGTGACGGCGTCTTGCGCGGCCGCCGACAGCGTCGCGTTCGTCTGCCCGAGCTCGATCAGGCGGGCCTTCACGGCCGCCGTCGCCGGGCCGCTCAGGCGCCCCTCCTCGAACAGGTCGAGCGCCAGCGGCCAGGCGCCGGTGTGATAGCGGGTCAGGCTGGGCACGGTCCAGCTCGCGACGGGAAAGCGCGAGTTCGGCGTGCCGGTGCGGTTGATGTAGATGGTGACGACAGGCGCGGTCTGCGGCAGCACCGGCGCCACGCGCCCCGCCAGATCGACGATCGCGGGCCGCCAGGTCGCGTCGACGGGAACGGCGTCCGCCGCCGCGACCAGCGCATCGGCGGTCAGTTGCTTGCTGGTGAAGCGGTGGTACAGAGAATAGGCGACGGCGTCCGCCTCGCTGTCGTCGCCCATCAGGATCTCCTTCGTGTCGGGCGGAACGTCCAGCCGCAGGCGCAGCAGCGCCGTCAGCTTGTAGCCGACCTGTTCCTCCAGGGCCGGTACGATCGCGCCCAGATCCACGTCGGTCACCTTGGCGGCGATGATGTCCTTGAACGGCTTCAGGACCACGCCGTCCTGCGCGATCAGATCGACGCGCATCTTTTCTTCCAGCGGCATCTTGAAGAAGTTCGGGCTGCCCGAGAGGAACGTCAGCGGGATCTCCTCGGCTGACGTCGCGCCCCGGCGCATGCCGCGATAAAGGGCCTGCATCGCCGGCAGCGTGGAGCGCTCGCTGCCGCGCTGGATGAGCAGCGCCAGCTTGTCGGTCGTCGACATGAAGTGCGTGTCGAGATAGGTCAGGTCGACGTCGGAGCGCACGACCACGCCCGGCGCCTGCGGCGACAGCAGCATGGCGGACGCCGTTCCGGCGAGGCGTCCGCGCACCGCGAACCCGAGCGGGTGCGTCCCCGGCGCCAGCGCCGCCGCCGTGATGTCCAGCGCCTGATCGATGTAGCCCTCGCCGTCGGTCGTCACGACACCCAGATTGATGCCGCCGCTGGAGACCATGACCGGCTCGTTCGGCAGCTCTTCCTGCGATATCTGCGCGAACGGCGTGGTGGTCGCGGGATTGAACCCGTCGACGACGCGAATGATCCGCCCGCGAATCGGGAGGCGCGCCGTCGTGCCCATGGTGTTGCTCATGTCGGCGTAGTTCGGGCCGAACCCGGTCGGGGCGCCGGGCTGGCGGCGCCGGAACGCCTCGAAGCGCGCCGCGACCTGGGGCGCGATCGCGGAGTCGGTGACCATGCCGCCGAAGCCCGTCAGGCTCTTCAGGCGATCGGCGATCGCGTCGGTGTCGTCGTCCAGCGCCTGAACGCGGCCTCCCAGCGAAACGGCGGCGTCGACGTCGAACAGCCCCAGCGCCTTGGTCTTGACGGTGTCGACGGCGGCCCCGCAGCCGGCCGTCAGCGACGACGCGCTGATCGAATACGAGAGGAAGCCGACGCCGAACGAGAACGACGTGTTGCCGCCCGTGATGGCGGACGTGATGGCATTGCAATCGATCACCGAGGCCGCCGTCTGCGTCAGCGACGGCCCGCCGGCGGCGTCCTGGATGACGTTGTCGACGACCCAGACGATCATCTTGCCCAGGCGCAGCGCGAACTCGTGCTGGTCGATCACCAGGACGTCGGCGCCCGACTGCGTGCCTTCCCACTCGGCTCCCACCGTGACCAGCGGGATGGTCCGTTCCAGCAGCTCGCCGACGGGGAGGGTGACGTTGCGCCCCTGGAAGCTGAACTTCAGCGTCCGGATCTCCTCCGATCCTTGGACCGATCCGGCGGTGAAACCGGGATGAACGTCGATCGTGGACGTCACCTGCGTGCTGGCGAGGACCGCCGTCAGCTTCATGAACAGATCGCTGCCGGGCTTCAGCGCGGCGGGCGTCGCGGCGTCGACCAGCGACTTGATCTTGCCGCCGACCAGCGTCCGCAGGACGGACTTTGCCTGACCCTCGAGCGCCGACGGAACGCCGGCGCGGGTGACGATCTGGTCGATGAGCAGGTCCGCCACCACGTCACCCAGCGTGCGCTGCGCGGTGATCGGTCCCGACAGATCCCACACGCCGTTCGAATCGTAGATGCCCGCCCACTGCAGCGGACCCGGCGTGCCGCCGTCGCTGCCGTCGGCCGTGTTGCCGTCGCGCGGCGGATTTCCGTCCGTCGTCGGATTGCCGTCGGTGTTCGGGTTCCCGTCCGTCGCCGGAGGGGCGTCGGTGGTCGGATTCCCGTCGGTGGTCGGGTTGCCATCGGTCTTCGGGCTCCCGTCCATCGTCGGCATGTCGGTGCCCGCGTCGGCGTGGGGCCCGCCGATCCCTGCGGCGGATTTGCCCCCACACGCGCCGGCCAGCGCCGCCAGCCCGATCGCCAGGTAAGTCAGTCTGCGAATCAAGGTCGCCTCCAAGAGCGTTTGGTCCCGGCAGTCAAGCAACCCGTACGCCACGCTCTTCGCCAGATTATCTCGGTGGGCGGCTGTCAGAACCTGAACGATTTCCGTCAGCTGGTGATGATTGTCATGCGTCGATGCCAGCGCACCTGCGTAGCGCCTTGCGCTACGACTTTCGGTTAAAGGCGATTTGCGCTCAAGGGTGCGGCCGGGCAGCCCGATTGAATGCAGTTGAGGATGACAGTCACGGGGCGGCGTTACGGGCCCACGCGATCCGGACTGATGTTCGGACCGCTGCTGCTGGCCGGCGTGGGGCTCGCGTGCGCCAGTGATCCGCCGCCCGCGCCGGTGACGGTCGCGAAGCCGGCCACGCCGTCGCAGCCCGCGCGGCTCGCCTGGATGCCGCTGGATTCTTTCGAGGTCCCCGTCGTCGCGCGCGCCGTCAACGATGAGATGAGCCGCGTCAAGCTCGCCGGGGCGAGCGCCGGCACCAAGGCCGCGGTCAGCATGGAGGTCGCGCAGCTGGCGATCGAATGCATCGA
>Ga0207645_10003148_pt1 | contig 12642 bp, 9 predicted proteins | sample KBSM53metaG_FD_184331 | JGI IMG/M metagenome (GOLD analysis project Ga0207645, IMG submission 184331) | Miscanthus rhizosphere microbial communities from Kellogg Biological Station, Michigan, USA - KBS M5-3 metaG (SPAdes) (version 2) | ecosystem: Host-associated > Plants > Roots > Rhizosphere >...
GCGTAAACGAGCATTATCAGACCGCCGCTGAAGATTGCCCACTCCACCCCGATCCATTTGGCAACTGAGCCGGCGATGAATGATCCAATCGGCGCGAAGCCAACGTAGACGAAAACGTAGGTGGCCATTACTCTCCCGCGCAGCTCGTCCGGCACGACCGATTGCAGGATTCCGTTGGCCAGCGCCCCGTTGATCAGCATCGACAGCCCGAGAAAAAGCAGAACTATTGCGGCGAGGTGGACTGAGCGCATCAGCGAGAACAGCATTGTCAGTCCGGCAAAGGCATAGGCCGTCGAATTGAACAGCCGTCCGCGCTTGATTCTCGCGCCGAGCCCGGCAAGGGAGAGCGCGCCGGTGAGCGCGCCGATGCCGACGAAGGTGAGCAGCAACCCATAGCCACTGGCGCCGGTGTGCAGGACGTCGCGCGCCACGACGGGCATCATCGACAGATACTGAAAGCCGAATATCGAGAATACGGCGATCACTCCCATCAGCCCCGACACCGAGCGCGAGCTGCGTATGTAACGGAATCCCTGTTTGAGCTGCTCGGAAGGGGACAGGAGTTGCCGCACCGGAGCCCACGCCGGCAATCGAATGCGCGACAGACTGGCGAGAACCGCGAAATAGCTGATCGCGTTGATGCCGAAACACCACGCCAGGCCGTAACGGGCAAGAATGATTGCGGCGATTGATGGACCCACGATGCGCGCCAGGTTGAAGCCACCCGAGTTGAGCGCGATCGCGTCGACCAGATCTTCGCGAGACACCAGCTCCACGATCATCGATTGACGCGCGGGGATCTCGAACGCCGATATCACCCCGGCTATGGTAGTGAGGATCAGCAGCGACGTGATGGTGATGTGGCCGGTCCAGGTGAACCACCACAGCGCAGCCGCTTCCAGCAGCAACAGCGTCTGGCAGATGATGACGATCCTGAGCTTGTGGTGCCGGTCGGCAAGTACTCCCCCATAGAGGGAGAGCAGGAGCACCGGAAAGCTGCCGGCTGCGCTGACAACGCCGACCAGAAAAGCGCTATTGGTGAGCTCGAGGGCGAGCCAGCCCTGCCCCACCGTCTGCATCCAGGTCCCGATGAGCGAGACGGTCTGGCCGGTCCAGAAAAGACGGAAGTTGCGGTGGACCTGCAGCGCCCTGAACGGGTTGACTGGCTTGCGAAGAGCGCGCGAAGGGGTGGGATGAGCCATTTCCGCAGGGGAATTATACACAGCGCGCGCCCCGGCTGTATGTTAGAGATGTGCGCTTCCATACCTACTCGAAGTTCAGCCCGGAAGCGGCTGATGCCGTCGATCTGCAGGCGCTCCTCGACAAGCTGGCGGACTTTCTGCTGCAGTCCGGATTTGCGGGCGGGCAGAGCTTCAATCCCTACTTCGACGATTTCGATTCCGAGCCCGACCGCTCGCTCGAAGCACTGCGCCAGGCGATTCTCGACGCGCTGATCGAGAGCGGTCAGTTCACGCCGGATCTTCTCGAAGCATTGCGCGGCGACGGGACCAAGGAATCACAGCAGAAGCTGAGTGAGCTGCTCGACCAGCTCGTGCAGAAGCTCGCCGCCGAAGGTTACCTCAATCTGCAAGCGCCGCCACAAATGCCGGCTGGGCATCAGCCGGTCACCGGCAAAGGAAGTCTCGCGCAGGCTGCATCCAAGAGCGTGCAGTTCAATCTCACTGACAAAGGCATCGACTTCCTCGGCTACAAGAGTCTGCGCCACATCCTGAGCTCACTGGGCAAGTCGAGCTTCGGCTCGCACGACACTCCGCATCTCGCCACCGGCATCGAAGCCGATGGCTACAGCAAGCAGTACGAGTTCGGCGATGTGCTCAACATGGATGTGAACGAGACGCTGAAGAACTCGCTGCTGCGCACCGGGTCGCTCGAAGTGCCGATGGACATCGACTATGGCGACCTGATGGTGCGCCAGGCCGAGTATCGGTCCTCGTGCGCGACGGTGCTAATGCTCGACACGTCGCACTCGATGATCCTCTACGGCGAAGATCGGTTCACTCCGGCGAAGAAAGTGGCACTGGCGCTGACTCATCTCATCCGTACTCAGTTCCCGGGCGACACGTTGCAGGTGGTGCTTTTCCATGACTCCGCCGAGGAGATCCCGCTTTCGACGCTGCCGCAGGCCCAGGTTGGCCCCTATCACACCAACACCGCCGAGGGCCTCAAGCTCGCGCGGCGGCTGCTGATGGCCCAGAAGAAAGACATGCGGCAGATAGTGATGATCACCGACGGCAAGCCCAGCGCGATGACGATGCCCAACGGCCAGATCTACAAAAACTCGATGGGCCTCGACAGCACGGTGATAGCGACGACGCTGAGGGAAGTTGCAAATTGTCGGCGCGCCGGGATCCTGATCAACACGTTCATGCTGGCGCGCGATCGCGCGCTGGTCGAGTTCGTGAAGCGTGTGTCGGAGATCAGCAAGGGCAAGGCATACTTCACGAACACGATGACGCTGGGACAGTTCATCCTCATGGATTTTCTGAAAAAGAAAACACAGAAGATTTCCTGACACCCTCCTCTCCTAAAATCGATCGAATGCGAATCACCAGAGTTGTACAGGCTCTCGCGATCCTGCTTTCTTTTGCCTGCGCGTCGGTCCCGCGCGGACCAGCAGCATCGGGCTACGACGTACTTATTACCAACGCCCGAGTCGTCGATGGCACCGGCAATCCCTGGTATCGCGGCAGCGTTGCGACGATTGGCGATCGAATAGCCTACGTCGGTCCATCGCTGCCCGGGCAGACAGCGAAACGCGTTATCGATGCGCAGGAGCAGGTGGTCGCGCCCGGCTTCATCGACATGCTCGGACATTCGGAGTTTACGCTTTTGCGTGGGCCCCACGCCGTGTCGAAGATCACGCAGGGAATCACCAGCGAGATCACCGGCGAAGTCTCGTCAGCGTGGCCGAACGTCGCCCTTGGGCACCAGCCAAACCCGCGTTACCCGTGGCGCTCGCTCGGACAGTACTTCGATTTCCTGGAGAAGAACGGCACGGCGATCAATCTCGGGACCTACGTCGGGACGAGCTCGGTGCGTGAAGCAGTGATGGGAGACGCGACCGGGCATCCGACCGACTCCCAAATGCGTCAGATGGGAGCGCTGATCGATTCCGCGATGCGGGACGGCGCGCTTGGCGTAGGCACCGGTCTCATCTATCTGCCAAGCGCGTTCTTCTCGACCGACGAGCTGATCGCGCTGACGAAGTACGCAACTCCGTACAAGGGCGGATACGCAGCGCACATTCGCAACGAAGGCAGCGGACTGCTCGACGCCATTCGGGAGACAATCCGTATCGCGGCCGCTGCCGGCACCTGGGCCGAGATCAGGCACATCAAGTCACGATCCCTCCAGCAGATGCAGCAGGCAGTGCTGCTGATCGATTCCGCGCGCAAGGCAGGGATCGACATTACCGCCGACCAGTACCCCTACATCGCGAGCGGAACAAGCCTGCAGGCGATGCTCAATACCTGGGTGCAGGAAGGGGGCGACGACTCGCTGATTAAACGACTGCACGATCCTGCAATCCGCGCGCGTCTGAAACAGGAGCTGGCTGCGGATAGCGCCCAGGGAATCCGGACCGCTGCGCGCACCATGGTGAACGAAGTCGGCGCCGATTCACTCAAACAGTATCAGGGCAAGTTCCTCACTGACATCGGCAGGATGCGCGGTGTCGACGCGTATGACGCCGCGTTCGACTTGCTCATCGCGGATAGCGCGCGCACGAGCGCCATCTACTTCTCATTCAACGAAGATGCGCTGCGCCACGCGATGCAACAGCCGTGGGTATCCGTGGGACAGGACGCGGGGGCGGTGAGTCCGGATTCAACCGGCAAATGGCGTGAGCGCGGACATCCACGCGGCTTTGGTACTTTCCCGCGCATCCTGGGACGCTATGTCCGTCAGGATTCGATAATCACGCTCGAGTTTGCGGTCAGGAAGATGACTTCGCTGGCTGCGCAACGCGTCGGCATCAACGATCGCGGTCTCCTCAAGCCCGGGATGTACGCTGATATCACGGTATTCGATCCCAATACGATCATCGACAACTCGACGTTCGAGAATCCATCTCAGGTCGCGACGGGTGTGCGCTACGTCTTCGTCAACGGAGTCGCCGTGGTAGACGGCGGTCAAACTACGAATGCGTTGCCGGGTCGAGCGCTTCGCGGTCCAGGCTACGCTGGAATGCGCCGCTGAGGATTTTCCTCACAACGAGTGGGAAAAACTCTGCTCAAATCGAAGGGGGCTGGAGGGTAACGTACTGTGCCTCATTCAGTTGTGAGTTCCAGTATTGGCTACTACCCCAAACCCAATCCATTCGTGGTTCCTGGGTCCGAAGGCGGAAAATGATCTGCTCCTGAAGGAGCTGATCGACTTTGCGTTCGAAGCGCATGTTGATTGGCGGCGCAGTTATCATCCCGAAGACGCGTCGCCGATTTCAGCGAGCACACAAAGAAGCGTCGCCGCTATCAGTCAGCGAGCCGACCTGAGAAGAGAGTTCAACGCTCTGCTTCAGCGGCTGCGCGAGAGCGTTCCGTACTTCCATCCCCGCTACAACGCGGAGATGGTCTCGGACACGGCAGTTGCCGCGCAAGCCGCGTATTTCGCGGCGATGCTGCACAACCCGAACAACGCCTGCTCCGACGTCGCACCGGTCACGGCCGCTCTCGAAATGGAGGTCGGACAGCAGCTGGCGACGATGATCGGGTACGACACAGCCCGTTCGTGGGGCCACCTCACAGCCGGCGGCACGATCGCAAACCTCGAGTCGGTCTGGATCGCGCGGAACCTGTTGTACCATCCCGTGGCAGCAATGCTGGCAACTCGGGCGCTCGGTGTCGACATCTCGGTAGAGCTGCCGGACAACTCCACGGCGCCGCTCAGCAGCCTCGACTCATGGCAGCTGTTGAACATCCGTCCCGCCGCTTCGCTCGAGCTCTGGGAGAAACTCTGGCAGTCGGCATCCGGGCCTGTGGTAGAAAGCGCGCTCAGAGCTTATTCGCTGCAGTCCTTCGGGTATCAGGACTACGGCCGGCATTTGTTCAGAGAGTTTGGGGACCAGGTTCGCACCGCTGTAGTAATGGCTCCGGGGACAATCCATTGCTCATGGAAGAGGGTTGTCTCTTCACTCGGCATCGGCACAAATCAGCTGGTCATGATTCCGGTCACGGCGGAATGCCGCCTGGATCCAGACGCACTGTGGCAGCAGATCGTGACGCTGCGCGGGAAACGAATTCCGATCATGGCATGCATCACCACCTGCGGTACTTCGGGACAGGGCGCGATCTACGACCTGCGGAGGGTCGTCGAGGTCAGGGCGCGCGCCGAATCGGAGCTGGGTGTCAGTTTCCACATCCATTCGGACGCGACCTACGGAGGATACGCTGCATCGCTCACACGCGCCCCGGATGGTACCCGCCAATCACCGCCGACAGTGCGCGAGCAATGCGGGTTGGGACTTTGGCCGTCCGACGACTGGATAACATCGGTGTTCGCTCTGGCGAGCGCAGACTCGGTGAGCATCGATCCGCACAAGCTCGGATACGTTCCCTATCCTGCCGGCGCGCTCCTTCTCAAGGACAGGCGCGCGCGTGAGCTGGCGTCGACGAGGCCACCTTATTACAGGGACGGAGAACCCATCGAAGGCGAGCACCCTTTGACTGCCGACCCCATTCTCGAAGGTTCCAAGCCAGGCGCGGCCGCGGCAGCCGTCTGGATGAGCCATCGGACGATACCGTTACACAGTGCCGGTAACGGACGACTGGTCAGCTCCACAATGAGGGCCGCCCGCAAACTGCACGCGCTACTTGGCAGTTCGGACTTCGAGCCATTCAAGGTGGTTCGGTTTCCGGAGCCTGACCTCAACATCGTCTGCTTCCTCATACATCATCGCTCGCTCCTGAACCTGACGGCGCTGAATCAGCTGAACGAACACATCTACCGCGAGCTCAGCCCGTCTCCCGGGATGTCCGCACCGTACATGATCTCGCGGATCAGACTTACGTCGCCGAACTATGACGGGGCGATCGATCCGCTTCTAGCCTCGCTTGGAGAGGAAGGTCGGGCGTACAAGCGGCACATCGCGGAAGGACTGACGGTGCTGCGGGTCACGTTGATGAATCCGTTCTCGGAAGACGCAGAAGGCGAGCATCTGGCGGGGCTCATCGAGGCTGTCCGAACCGCGGCCATGAATTTCGTTCCTTAGCGGCTCAGTGGCGCTCGCCCTCCACCAGCAGTCCGATTTTGATCGCAAAGTCGAAATAGTCCCGTCGATTGGTGAGCCCGAGCTTTTCGTTGATGCGCTGTCTGTAGCTGTCAACCGTCTTTGAGCTGATGAAAAGCTTCTCGGCGATCTCGGGAGCGCTGTAGCCGCGGGCGACGAAGCGGAGCACGTTCTGCTCGCGGTCGGTGAGCTTGCCGAATTTTTCGCGCTCCTCCGAATTCTCCGCGGTGCGCCGAATCCGCTGGGCGAGCGCGCGCGCCGCCGCCGGCTGCGTATACACGTCTCCGTGTCCCACGGCGCGCACAGCGTCGATCAGCTCACGGTCCTCGGCGCTTTTCACCAGATAGCCGCTGGCGCCCGCTTCGAGCAGCTGGACGACGTAGGAGTCCGCGGCGTGCATGGTGAGAATGAGGATTTTCGCCCGCGTCCGTTTCTGGACGAGAGCACGCGTCGCGTCAGCGCCATCCATCTCGCCCATCGATAGATCCATCACGATTACGTCGGGATCCAGACGCTCCGCCAGCGAGAGCGCTTCCTTGCCGGTGCGCCCCTCACCGATCACCTCGATGTCGCTCGCGGCGCTCAGCACAGCCTTGACTCCGGCCCTTACTACCGCGTGGTCGTCGATTAGAACGACCCTGATGACGCTGTCTCTCAGCGCGCCTCCCGGAGTGCGCCAGACATGCTGGGTTCTACCTGATCAGAAACTATTCGTGAAGGCCGCGCCAACGGCAAGGGAAAACCTTGCCCGAACGCCCTGGAAGAAAGTCCAATACGGTTGGCACGCTCTCCGGAGCTACGCTTCTAGCACAAGCGCTCCGCAGACATGACCAAGACCATCTCGCACAAGCTTCTGGCTGAGGTCCTCGAGATTGCAGCCGACGGAATCATCTGCATGGATGCCTCTCAGCGCATCACCTACTTCAACCAGGGTGCGCAGCAGATCTTCGGATGGACCGCTGACGAAATAGTTGGCCAGCATATGGCGGCGCTCATTCCCGAGCGCTTCCGGCAGCTTCACGGGCGGGAACTTGCCGACTTCGCCCGCTCCGGCTTCAGCGCGCGCCGTGTCCCCGAGCGAAGAGAAATCTCCGGGTTGCGGAAGAATGGCGAAGAATTCCCGGCCGAGGCGGCAATCTCCCAGCTTCATGAGGCCGGCAACGTCACGTTTGCGCTGTTGTTGCGCGATGTAACCGTTCGCAAGCGTTACGAGCAGCGCCACCAGTTCCTCGCCGCCGCGGGTGAGAAGCTCGCCTCCGCTTTTGGGTCATCGGAGACTTTGCTCGAGGTGGCGCGACTGGCAGTTCCCGCGATCGCCGAAGGCTGTATCGTAGAAAACCGGGTCGGCGAGGGTTTTAGGGCAGGCGCAGTATCACACTCCGACGCGACGGTCGAGACGACGCTGGAGGAAATCTGTTCCATTGGTGTGCGCGTTCCGGCGGCGGCGCACCCACTGACGCAAATCCTCCAGACAAATTCGCCTGTGCTGTTGCAGTCCAATGCCCGCGAAACGCTGCTCGAGGCCAGTCGGACCTCAGCGTACTCCAATGGAATTCGGGCCATGAATCCGGAGACGGCGCTTTTCCTCCCGCTGGTTGCCCGTGAGCAGCTGATAGGCGCGCTCACGCTCTTCGGACATACCAGATTCGACGATCACGACGTCGAATTCGCCCAGGATCTGGCGAGACTGGCTGCACTGGCACTCGACAACGCCCGCCTTCACGATGCTGTCCGAGCGAGTCTCCGAGCGCGAGATGAAATGGTTGGCGTCGTCTCACACGATCTGCGTAATCCGGTGGCAGCGGTAAAGCGCCTGAGTCGGACCCTGCTGAAAACAGCTGTGCAAGGAGAGCTGAGAGACTCGATCACATTGATCTCACAAGCGGCCGAGCAAATGGACGCGCTCATCAGAGACCTGATGGATCTCGATCGGCTCGATGCCGGGACACTGCTCGTAACGCCGGCCCTCTGTGATGTGCAGACCCTGCTGACCGAGTCACTGCAGACTTTACGTCCGCTCGTCGAGGCAGCGCGCGTTACGCTCGACCTTGAAGTCGACGACGGTCTGCCGCAGGTCATGACCGATCCGTATCGGGTACGGCAGATTCTCTCCAACCTCGTGGGCAACGCGATGAAGTTCTCGGATGAAGGCGCGAGAGTAGCGGTCGTTGCCCACCAGGCTGGCCACGACATCGCAATCTCCGTAGCCGACGCGGGAAGAGGGATATCGAGCGATCAACTGCCGAATGTGTTCGACAGATACTGGCAGTCGTCGCGCACGGACCGCGACGGAGCGGGCCTTGGCCTCGCGATCGCCAAGGGTCTGGTTGAAGCACTTGGCGGGAGGATTTCGATGGATAGCGAGCCCGGTCGAGGCACAACGGTGACGTTCACACTGCCGACAGTTGAAGCGCTCGCCGGAGTGAGCAGCTAGAGTCTTAGCCGGCGGTTTTCAGCATCAAACCGGCCCCTGCCCACTCGTGCCGAAGTCGGTTAATGGCAGAGTCTTTGCCCCTCCATCCGCCGCCGCAGCACGCGGCCATAAGACGGAGGATCAAACAATGAGGGCAAACAATTGGCTGCGAATCATCGCGGCTGCAGCAATCGTCGTAGCGTCAGCTCCCGCCGCGCACGCTCAGGGGAAGGGTAAAGGCCAGGGCAACGGCAAGGGGCAGCAGAAGCAGGAGCATGTCGCGGCAAAGCCAGCAAAGTCGAACAAGACCGGACAGGAACCGGTTCAGACGGTGCAGCAACACGGAAAATCTGACAACAAGGGTCAGGCTCGAGCGATGGCGACTCACGAGACCCGCGAAATCGACCAGCGCGTTTCTGTCGCGAAGGGGAAGGGACCGGATAAGCTCCCCGCATCATCCAATGCATCACCACGCGCGGTGTACGCCGCGTCCAATGCGCCGCGGGGTCATGCCTACGGTCGATACGCGCGGGACCTGACTGTTCGTGACATCAAGCCTTCGATGCAGCGCTATGTGGTCAGCACTCGACCAGCGGAGCTCGTAACCGGTGGCGCGCTTGCGTACGCCCTTGCACGCGGAATTCCCGAGAACGCGCTCGTTATCGCCCCGAGCTCTAGGGACGTCTGGATTCGTAACCGCGCCGGCGCTCCTCTGCTCATGCTCGATGACGACCGCGCCCGGAACCTTGGTGTTTGGCAGGCCTCGCCGGTTGTCGAGCCGGTTCGGGAAGGCGCTCCAAGCTTCTGCCGGTCAGGCGAAGGCCATCCTGTCTGGGGACGCCAGTGGTGCCTGCAGAAGGGATTTGGATTGGGCGACCAATCGGACTATCAGTGGGCGGCCGCGCGCGACATTGGCGATGTCGTGTTCACCAGGCCTGTGGCCGGCACGTTGACACGCGATGTCCTCTACAACGTCCTCGGTCAGGTCGCGTTCGATCGTCTAGCCCTGCACGCACTCACGCTTGGCTACGCCGAGCCACTGACGGGCGTGTGGCGCACCGAGCCAGGCAACCCCGGTCTATTGGTTGTGAACTCCGGGCGATATCCGGTTGCCGAGCTGGTGGATCAGAACGGCGATCAGCGAGCGGATCTGATGCTCGTTGCTCTCAAGCCCTGGTAAGGAACACTACCAAAAAAGAACGAGGTGCGGGGTTGGGGTAGTTGCGTTGCCCGCACCGCGTTCTTCCTTTCGCTCACGATCAAACTAGGAAGCGTAGGACCTGGTTTTGTCGGGCAGTGATGCACGACCGGACATCTCCGTCACCCGGATGCAAAAGAGCTGATCGCGGAAGAGAACTGCGGCTGCTTCGTCTCCGCTCGGCGCGAACAACCCGCGGAGGGTCGACATCAGTCGCGTCCAACCCCCGCTCGCATTTTCAGGTTTCCTGGACTCGACCAGCTCCAATCGCCCCTGAATGACTACACTCCGCCACTCGAACGCATTATTGCGCTCATCAACCTCGAACGCCACCGGCACATTTCTCGGGAGATACGCCGCGGCAGCGGTACGGCCGTAGATCCAGCCATTCACATAGACGTAGTTGATAGGGAGCATCTGAACACGGCCGCCGAGTGTGAAGGCAATTCTTCCACAGCAGTTACGAACAAGCAGTGCCTCGGTTTGTGTGGGTCCCATCAACCTGAAAAGCGGAAGATTCTGCGGGGATGGCGGGAGCGGAAACAGCGCTGCAGTGCCTGACATATTGATGGCCTCGTCGTGAGTACCTGAACGCATCCAGAATACGATTTTGAGGATGGGCATTATGTCCGCGTTCGCCTCAACCTTCGTAGTGAGCAGACTGAGTTTTTCGGGCGGAATCCCGATGATTTTTTAGGAAAACCCTTACAGCGGGACACCCTGACGCGCTCATATTGGGACGGTTCGCATTCCCGAGGCCTGCTTGGCTGAATCGCCGAATCAGCTTTATTCCTTGTTTCTTGGCCCCCAAGGCGACAACGAGCAGCTCCTCAGAGAGCTGATCGAGTCCGCGCTACAATCGCACCTCGAGTGGCGCCGCGCGTACCATCCCGAAGACCCGTCTCCCATTCCGGCCTTGGAGCAGAAAGGTTGGGCCGGCAACAACTTGCTGGCACTCGAGCAGGAATTCGCAGGCTTACTCGCGCAGCTCCGCGGGAGCGTCCCGTTTTTTCATCGTCGCTACAACGGTCATATGCTCTCCGAGCAGACCATACCGTCGCAGGCTGCCTACTTCGCGGCGATGCTCTACAACGCGAACAACGTTTCGGCTGAGGTCGCGCCTGTCACGACTCGTCTCGAAGGAGAAGTAGCGAACCAGCTCGCGGAAATGATCGGCTATGATCCGTCGAGTTGCTGGGGACATCTGACTTCGGGTGGCACCATCGCCAACTTCGAAGCCCTCTGGATCGCCCGCAATGTTCTCTATCACCCGGTGGCCGCGCGGCTCGCGACTGCTGCGTTGGGTGTCGACATCTCCGTCCTGCTGCCAGACGGCACCCTGGCGTCTCTGAGCAGCCTGGATCTCTGGCAGCTGCTGAACATTCGACCGAGCTCGTCACTCGATCTCTGGGAAAAACTCTGGCTCGCAGCGCCTGGCCCACTCATCGAGCGCACGCTCAAGTCGTACTCGCTGGCGACGCTCGGCTACCAGGATTACAGCCGCCAGTTGGCGGCCGAGTTTGGAGATGAATTGCCGGCAGCCGCCGTGCTCGCCGCGGGAACCAGTCATTACTCATGGGCAAAGATCGTCGCGGCGCTGGGAGTGGGATCGAACCAGCTCCGGTTCGTCCCGGTCAACCGCGAGTGCAGGATGGATCCTGATGCGCTCTGGCGCGAGATCGAATCACTGACAAGGCAGCGCATCCCGATCATGGCCTGCGTCAGCGCGTGCGGAACGACGGAGGAGGGTGCTGTGGATGATCTCCACAGCCTGCTTGAAATCAGGGCGCGCGCCGAGTGGGAGCTGGGGGTGACGTTTCACATTCACTCCGATGCGTGCTACGGTGGTTATGCCGCGGCACTGACACGGGCGCCTGACGGATCGGCGACGAGAACACGAGCGAGGTCGTGGTCGGGCCGAACGAGCCCAGGAAGCCGACCGTGGCCTCGAGCGTCTCCATGTCGGGCACCGCGACCCGGACGATCCAGCAGTCCTCACCGGTCACGTGGATCGCGTCGAGCACCTCGGGACGCTCGCCGATCGACCCACGGAGCATGCCCTTGTCGTCCCGGGCCCGGATGAAGGCGGGCACCCAGGCCGTGCTGCTCGCCCTCGGCGTGATCGTGGGCTTCGCGGTGGCCGGGCGGACGCTGCTCGACTACCTGCACGTCCAGCTGCCCGCGCTGCGCGGCGCCGGCGGTCTGCTGCTGGTGCTGGTCGCGTTGCAGCTGCTCACCGGCAAAACCGACGAGCCGGCCGAGCAGGGCGGCACCAGCAACGTCGCGCTCGTGCCGATCGGCACGCCGCTGCTGGCCGGGCCGGGCGCGATCGTGGCGACCATGCTTTTCGTGCGGCGGGCCCACGGCCTCGACGAGTACCTCGTGATCGGCATCGGCATCCTGCTCGTGATGCTCACGGTCTGGCTGGTCCTGCGCTTCTCCGGGGTGATCGTCAAGCTGCTCCGGCCGGCCGGCATCGAGGTGCTCACCCGCATCGCCGGCCTGCTGCTGGCGGCCATCGCGGTGCAGCTCATCGCGGACGCGGTGGCGGCCTTCGTGGAGCTCTACGCCGCCGCGGCCTGATTCCTGTCACACGGTGCTGGCAGGATTACCAGCGTGCCCAGGATTTCCTCCCGATCGGCCGCGGTGCCCGAGCAGTTGGGCTTCGCCGGCATGCCCGAGCGACTCTTCGTCTGCACGCCGAGCAAGCTCGGGTCGTTCATCGACTGTCCCCGGCGCTACCGCTACGCGTATGTGGACCGCCCGACCCCACCGAAGGGACCACCC
>Ga0207645_10003149_pt1 | contig 12636 bp, 11 predicted proteins | sample KBSM53metaG_FD_184331 | JGI IMG/M metagenome (GOLD analysis project Ga0207645, IMG submission 184331) | Miscanthus rhizosphere microbial communities from Kellogg Biological Station, Michigan, USA - KBS M5-3 metaG (SPAdes) (version 2) | ecosystem: Host-associated > Plants > Roots > Rhizosphere >...
GGTAATCGACATCCAGGCGATCCGCGAACTGGCGATCGCCGCGTCGATCGGCGTCGGCGTGCTGATCTTCACCAACCTGATCCTGCTGCCGATCCTGCTGAGCTACACCGGCGTCAGCGCGGCCGCAGCGCAGCGTAGCCTGCGCGCCGAGGCGGCCGAAAAGAAGCAGCCGCTGTGGCGGTGGCTGGATGGCTTCACGCAGCGACGCTGGGCGACCGTTGCGGTGGCGGCAGCTGCCGTGCTTGCGGCAGGCGGATTGGCCGTCTCGCGGCACCTGGCCATCGGCGATCTCGATCCCGGCGCGCCCGAGTTGCGGGCCGACAGCCGCTACAACCGCGATGTCGCGTTCATCAACACCGCCTACGGCGCGTCGAGCGACGTGCTGGCGGTGATGGTGAAGACCCCCGATGGCCAATGCTCGCAATACGCGACGCTGAACAAGATCGATGCCCTCGAGTGGCAGCTGCGCCAGCTCGACGGTGTCGAGACCACGAACTCGCTGGCGCTGTTGAACCGGCGCGTGCTCACCGGGCTGAACGAAGGCAACCCCAAGTGGTACGAGTTCCTGCCCAACCAGGACATGCTCAACACGATCACCGCGGGCGCGCCGCGCGGTCTCTACAACGACCCCTGCTCGCTGCTGACGCTGTACGTCTATCTGCGTGACCACAAGGCCGAGACGCTGACACGCGTCGTCGATCGCGTCGAGTCGTTCGCGAAGGCGAATGACACCGCCGATGTGAAGATCCTGCTCGCGGCCGGCAGTGCCGGCATCGAGGCAGCGACCAACATCGTGGTCAAGCAGGCCTGGCGCACGATGCTGCTGCTGGTCTACGGCGCTGTGGTGCTGCTGAGCTTCATCACCTTCCGTTCCTGGCGCGCAGTGCTGGTGGCGGTGCTGCCGCTGATGCTGACCTCGGTGCTGGCCGAGGCGCTGATGGTCAGCCTGGGCATGGGCGTGAAGGTCGCGACGCTGCCGGTGATCGCGCTCGGCGTGGGCATCGGCGTCGACTATGCGCTGTACATCCTGTCGATCACGCTGGCGCAGTTGCGCGAAGGCAAGAGCCTGTCGGAGAGCTACTACCGCGCACTGCTGTTCACCGGCAAGGTCGTGATGCTGACCGGTGTGACGCTCGCGATCGGCGTGATCACGTGGGTCGCGAGCCCGATCAAGTTCCAGGCCGACATGGGTCTGCTGCTGGCGTTCATGTTCCTGTGGAACATGCTCGGCGCCATGATCCTGTTGCCGGCACTGGCTCATTTTTTGTTGGGGCCGAAGCGCCGTCCATCGATCGCAAGGGCTCTGCCGTCGCGATCGATCCTCGGCCGGCGCGACTCCGAGGAGATGCTGCAATGACCTACCTCCGCAACACCTGGACCGTCGCTGCGTGGGCGAGCGAACTGGCGCCGGGCCACCTGCTCGCGCGCACGCTGCTCGACGAGCCGCTGGTGTTCTACCGCGACGCGACCCATGCGCCGCGCGCACTCGCGGACCGCTGCCCGCACCGCTTCGCGCCGCTGTCCATGGGGCAGCTGTGCGACAGCGGTGCCTCGCTGCAGTGTGCCTATCACGGCCTGCGCTTCGATGGCAGCGGCGCCTGCGTGCACAACCCGCAGGGCGACGGGAAGATCCCGCAGGCGGCGAAGGTCAGGAGCTATCCGGTCGTCGAGCGCTGGAGCGCGCTGTGGATATGGATGGGCGACCCAGCACGGGCCGATGCTGCACTGATCCCGGAGTTTCCCTTCAACGATCCGGCGCACTGGGCCGTGGGCACCGGCTCGATGGTGGTCGACGCGCCCTACGAGCTCGAGATCGACAACATCCTCGATCTCTCGCACATCGAATTCATGCACCCGCTGTTTGCGAGCGATGCGGTGCGCCGCGGCAAGGTCGAGTGCGAACAGAACGGCGCAACCGTCTGGTGCAAGCGCTTCATGCCGGACGACGCGCAGGTGCCCGAGTTTCTGCGCCAGGCGTTCCAGGTGCCGGAGGGCCCGATCGACCGCTGGCTGCACGTGCGCTGGAACGCGCCGGCGACGATGGCCTTGTGGGCTGGCGGCGTCGCGGCCGGGCAGCCCGTCGATGGAGCCATCGTCGCGCAGCAGGCCCATTGCTTCACGCCGGAGAGTGCGGGCCGCACGCACTACTTCTACTCGATCGCCTTCCCGCGCGCGATGGGGCCGATGGCCGAGGAGCTCGCGCTGCAGAACGTGGCGGCGCTGCGCGGGCCGTTCGAGCATGAGGACAAGCCGGTGGTCGAGGCGGTTGGCCGAAACATGGGCGGCAAGGACCTGTTCGCACTGAAGCCGGTGCTGCTGCCGGGCGATGCCGCGGCGGTGCGTGCGCGCCGTCTGTTGCAGGCCCTGATCGACAAGGAGGCGGCCGAATGAGCACGCGACGCGTGCGCGTTGCGCGCAAGACGCTCGAAGCGCAGGACATCTGCAGTTTCGAACTGGCCGCAGCCGACGGTGGCATGCTGCCGCAGTTCACCGCCGGCTCGCACATCGACGTGCATCTCGACGGCGGCGTGGTGCGGCAGTACTCGCTGTGCAACCACCCGCGCGAGGTCGATCGCTACCTGATCGCCGTGCTGCGCGAACCGACGTCGCGCGGCGGATCGCGCGCGATGCACGTGCTGCAGGCGGGGGACGAACTCGACATTTCCGAACCCCGCAACCACTTCACGCTCGCACCCGATGCGCGCCGCCACCTGCTGCTGGCCGGCGGTATCGGGATCACGCCGATCCTGTGCATGGCCGAGCACCTTGCGAGCGAGGGCGCAGCCTTCGAACTGCACTACTGCACACGCACGGCTGACCGGACGGCCTGGGTCGAACGTATTCACGCGTCGGCGTTCGCACATCGGGTACAGATCCATCACGACGACGGCCCCACCGCGCAGAAGGTCGACATCGCTGCCGTCATCGCAAGCCAGCCCCCCGGAACGCATCTGTACGTGTGCGGGCCGTCGGGCTTCATGGAGGCCGTGCTCTCGGCCGGGCGAGCGGCGGGCTGGGCCGAATCGACGCTGCATCGGGAGTATTTCGCGGGTGTCGCCGCTAAAAGCGATGACGATGGCGCGTTCGAGGTGCAGATCGCGTCGTCCGGCGCGGTGATCCGGGTGGCACCCGACCAGACGGTGGTGGCCGCGCTCGCCGCCGCCGGCGTGCACGTGCCGGTGTCGTGTGAGCAGGGCGTCTGCGGCACTTGCCTGACGCGCGTGATCGATGGCGCCCCGGATCACCGAGACCTGTTCCTGACCGAAGAGGAGCGCGCACGCGGCGACCAGTTCACGCCCTGTTGTTCGCGCGCGCTGTCGCAACGCCTGGTGCTGGAACTGTGAACCTAACCCTGATGGAGCGATATGAATGCCACGTCCACACATGCCACGCGCACCACGCGGAGCGTCTGGCGCAGCCCCTTGTCGGATTGGGGCGATCGCCTGTGCTGTGCTGTGCTCGCGGCTGCCGCTCTGGGTGCTGCCGCCTCGTTCGGGTGGTATGTCTGGCAGATGCCGTCGATGCCCTGAGCTGAACTGACCCACCTGGACCAAGACCGCCATGTTTCGATACTTCCCCACCAACTACGTCTGGAACCTCTCGGTCGACCTCGCGATCGAGATGGGTGCGCGCATCGGCGAGATCGAAGAGATGTGCGCGCCATTGCAGGATGCGGCGAAGGCCCCCGACGCCGCGGGTACGCACGCTTTCCGCGAAACGTGGGTGCGCATGGCCGACAAGCTGTGCGCGCTCGCCGACGAAGACAAGGCCCGCGGCCGCTTGTTGTCCGCGGGCGAGAAGATCGGTCGCGCGGCCAGCTATCTGATCACCGCGGAGCGGCTGCAGGCGCACGACGCGCCGGGTCGGCTCGCGCTGTACAAGCGCGAACTCGAGCTGTTCGCCGAAGGCGTGACGCTTGCAGGCGAGCGCTGCGAGCGCGTCGAGATCCCATATGAAGGTGGCCACCTCGCCGCTCTTTATGTGCGCGCAGAAGGCGTGCAGGGCAGGGCGCCGATCCTCGTGCAGCTCAATGGTCTCGATTCGACCAAGGAAATGAAGTACCGCGTCGGCCTGCCGGCCTGGCTGGCCCGGCGCGGCGTGTCCTCGCTGGTGGTCGACCAACCCGGCACCGGCGAGGCGCTGCGCCTGCATGGCATGACGGCGCGATTCGATACCGAGCACTGGGCCAGCCGCATCGTCGACTGGCTGGAAACGCGCGACGACGTCGACGCGAAGCGCATCGGCTGCGAAGGCGTCTCGTTGGGCGGTTACTACTGCCCCCGTGCGGTCGCGATGGAGCCGCGCTTCGCCGCCGGCGTCTGCTGGGGGGCCAACCATGACTGGCGCGACGTGCAGAAGAAGCGGTTGCAGAAGGAAGGCGACCTGCCGGTGCCGCACTACTGGGCCCACGTCTGCTGGGTCTGGGGCGCGAAGGACATCGCCGACTTCATGCGCATCGCCGAGGACGTCCACCTGGACGGGGTCGTCGAGAAGATCCGCGTTCCTTTCCTGGTCACGCACGGCGAGAAGGACTCGCAGATCCCGCTGAAGTGGGCGCAGCGCACCTACGACCAGCTCGTCAACAGCCCGAGACGCGAACTCAAGGTCTTCACCGATCGCGAAGGCGGCGTACAGCACGCGAGCTTCGACAACAGCATCAACGCCGGCCACTACATCGCCGACTGGGTGGCCGAGGCCCTTGGCGGCCGCACCGCGGCGGCATCGATCCGCTGAACCCTCAACCAGGAGCAGGAAACCTCATGAACATCATTGGACTGGACGCGCTGACCTTCGCCGTCGACGACGTCGCCGGCAGCGCGCAATACCTGCGCGACTACGGCCTGGCGGACGCCGGCGGCGGCCGCTTCGAGGCGATGGACGGTACCGCCGTCGTGATCGTCGACGAGAAAGACCCGTCCCTGCCCGCGCCGCCGGCACCCGGCTGCCGTCTGCGCCTCACCGTGATGGGCGTCGCGAGCCGCGCCGACCTCGACGCCATTGCCGCCGAGCTGCGGCGCGACCGTGAAGTGCGCGAGCGGCCCGACGGCTCGATCGAATCAGTCGACGACGAGGGCTTTGCGATCGCATTCCAGGTCAGCGTGCGCCGCCCGTTCGAGAAGGCCGGTGAGATCGCCAACGCGCCCGGCTCGTCGTTCCAGCGCACGGCCAACCAGCTCGGCGTCGACGCCGATGCGCCGCAAATCAAGCCGCGCGCGCTGTCGCACGTTGTCTACTTCGTCGCCGACGTCGCCAAGGCCGAAGCCTTCTACGTGAAGCGGCTCGGCTTCCGTTGCACCGACCGCTTCACCGGCGCCGGGCCTTTCCTGCAGCCGGCGGGCTCGCTGGAGCACCACACGCACTTCTTCATCAGTGCGCCGGCGTTCATGACGGGCTGCGAGCACTTCACGTTCCATTTCGCCGGGCCCGGCGAATTGATGCAGAACGGCTGGCGCTTCGTCGCCAAGGGCTACCAGGCGTTCTGGGGGCCGGGAAGGCACTTGTTCGGCTCAAACTGGTTCTGGTACTTCAACAGCCCGTTCGCCTGCCACATGGAGATGGACGCCGACATGGATCTGCACGACGCCACCTGGACGCCGCGCGAGCTGCCGTTGGGCGCCGACACCTCGCAGGCCTTCCTGCTCGGCTACCGAAAGAAGTGGTCGCCCGGCCCGAGTACATCGGAGAACGGCGACTATGCCTGAGGCTGCTCGCCGCACGGCACCACGGCGGTTGTGCCACATCGACGACGTGCCCGACCGCGGCGCGCGCGGCTTCGATCTCGAAGGGCTCGGGCAGGACAGCGTGTTCGCGGTGCGCCGCGGCGCCGTCGTGCATCTATGGCGCGACCGCTGCCCGCACGCCGGCACGCCGATGGCCTGGCGCAAGGACGCCTACCTGAACGCCGCGGGCGACCGCATCGTCTGTGCGGCGCACGGTGCGCAGTTCGAGGTCGACACCGGGCTGTGCGTGCTCGGCCCGTGCCTCGGCGAGCGCTTGCAGGCGCTGCCAATGATCGTCGATGCCGCGGGCGAGCTCTTGCTCTGCGAGCGCTGATCAACCAGGAGGACCGGACCATGGAAACGAATGAATCGAGCGCGGCCGAGCTTCAGCTCGTGCCTACCGACGGCCAGACCGACGTGGTCGACGTGCTCGCGATGGAGTGGATGCAGCTGGCGCCGGACGTGCGCTGCAAGGTGCTGTACCGAGACGATCGCACGGGACTGTCGTGTGCGCTGTTCAACTTCGCCCCGGGCGCGAAGACGCCGCGCCACGTCCACACCGGCCTCGAATGCACCTACGTCATCGAGGGCAGCCTCGAGGACCACGACAGCGTGATCAGCGCCGGCAACTTCGCGGTGCGCCGCGCCGGCAGCGTGCATCAGGCCCGCGCGCCGGAAGGCTCGTTGCACATCGCGTTCTTTACCGGCCCGGTGAAAGACCTGGGCCGCACAGTAACCGCGTTTTCGGCGGGCACCTGATCTCAACCGCGGAATCGACGTTCGCCGATCGCACTCAAGCAACTGTCTTGAAAGTCAATCCAGATGAAGCGCCGCGTTGAACGGTTTGCGAGTACGGGCCATCGCGTTGAGGATGGTCAGCAGCTTGCGTGCGCAGGCCGTGAGGGCGAGCTTCTTGGGCTTGCCCGCGGCGAGCAACCGCTGGTAGAAGGCCTTGATGACCGGGTTGTGGCGCGAGGCCACGAGGGCGGCCATGAACAACACCTTGCGCACGCTGGGTCGGCCGCCGAAGATGGTTCGCTTGCCGCGCATCGTGCCCGAGTCACGATTGATCGGCGCCACCCCCACCAGGGCGCTCACCTCGCGGCCGTTCAACTCCCCCAGCTCGGGCACCTCCGCCAGCAGCGTGCTGATGGTGGCCTTACCCACGCCCTTGACCTGATTGAGCAGGGCGGCCAGTTCGGCATGGTGCTCGCCAATGAAGGCCTGCATGTCCTTGTCCAGGCGGGCCAGCTCACGATCCAGGGCCTTGAGGATGATGTTCAGGCTGCGCCGCATGCGCCGGTCGGGGCCGCTGGCACGCTGCTGCTCGGCGATGCGCATGGCCAGCAGCTGACGTCGCCGCGTGACCAGCGCCTGCAGCATGCGCTGGCCCTCGTCGGGCAGCGGCTTGATCAGCTTGCGCAAGTCATCGCGCTGCAACAGCGTCTGGCCCATGTGCGCGAGCACGCGAGCGTCGATGCGATCGGTCTTGGCGAGAAAGCCCATCGAGCGCGCGAAGTCGCGCGCCTGGCGCGGGTTGATGATCACCACCGCATAGCCCGCGAGCTGCAGCGCGGTGGCCACGTCGAGCTCGAGTCCGCCGGTGGCCTCCAGCACGATCAGGCCGATCTCGCTGCCCTTGGCGCGCAGCGCGGCCAAGTGCGCGAGCAAGGCCGCGTGCCCGGCCTCATCGTTGGCCGGCGCGAGCGTCACATCGCGGTCGCTGAAACCGACCTCCAGCGTGGCCTTGGACACATCCACACCGACGGTCAGCGGCGTCTCGTTCGTTCGGTTCGGCAGGCTCATCATCGCCCCTCCTTTTACGTGCGAAGTGGGTTCTTCCTACAACTGTTCGGGCTGAGGACAAGCGGCAAAGGGCGTGCGCCACATGCTTGGTTGCGGGCTTGCAGACGAATCTGCCGGCCCCTGGAGACAACGGGCTGCACGCCCCCGCCAAACCAACAACGAGGCCGCAGCCAGGCTGTGGACTTGTGGACGATGCGCTTGCGCGCACCGGCAGCCGCCATGGACAACTCTACCGAGTTGCCCACCGCGTCTGCCTTCGCCCACAACCCCACAGCCTTCGACGACCACGTTCATTTCCCCGTGAACTGAAAGATAAAAGGAGACATTTTCATGGCTACAGCGGCACGCCGCATCCTCATCATCGGCGGCGGCTTTTCAGGCATGTCGGCCGCCATCGAGTTTGCCAAGCTCGGCGCAGAGGTCGACCTCGTCGAGATCGACGCGGGTTGGCGCAACTACGGCGCCGGCATCAGCCTCGGCGGCGCGACCCTGCGCGCATTCAAGCAACTCGGCATCCTCGAGGCGTTCCTCGAGCACGGCGCGGCACACGATGGCGTCTCGCTGCGACTGCCGCATGGCCCGCAGATGGCCGAACTGCCGACGCCGCGCATCGCGGGCCCAGACATCCCCGGCGGCGGCGCGATCATGCGGCCGATGCTCGGCCGGTTGCTGGCCAATGCGACACGCGCCGCCGGCACCGCGGTGCGCCTGGGCTGCACCTTCACGTCCATCGAGCAGGATGCCGAGGGCGTCGAGGTGAGCTTCACCGACGGACAGCGCCGTCGCTACGACCTCGTCATCGGCGCCGATGGCCTGTATTCGAAGCTGCGCGAGACCCTGTTCCCCGACGCGCCCAAACCGCGCTATACCGGCCAGGCCTGCTGGCGCGCCGTGGTGCCGCGCCCGCCGGAGATCGGCACGGTCACGATGTGGCTCGGCCCGAACGTCAAGCCGGGCGTCAATCCGGTGTCGAAGACCGAGATGTACCTCTTCGTCCTCGAGCCGCGACCGGTCAACGAGCACGTCGATCCGGCGACCTTCGTCGATCAGGTGCGCGCGCTGCTCGCCGACTTTCCCGCCCCCGAACTGCAGGCCATCCGCAACGGACTGGGCCCGCAGTCGCAGGTGGTGTTCCGCCCACTAGAGGGCCTGTTGATGCCGCGACCTTGGTTCAAGGGTCGCGTCGTGCTGATCGGTGATGCCGTGCATGCCACCACGCCGCACCTGGCGTCGGGCGCGTGCATCGGCATCGAGGATGCACTCGTGCTGGCCGAAGAAGTCGGGCGGCACGGTCGCGTCGAAGACGCGCTCGCGGCCTTCGAGGCACGGCGCTGGGAGCGCTGCCGAATGGTCGTCGAGAACTCGGGCCGCCTCGGCGAGATCGAGATCGCCGGCGGCGACAAGGAAGAGCACGGCCGCATCATGCGCGAGTCGCTGATGGCACTGGCGCAGCCGATCTGAAGCCACAGCCCCTGTGGCGCGGGAGGAGACCATGATCAAGACCGATTCGACCCGCGGCCACGTGGGGCTGATGGTGGCGCATTGCGCCGGCATGCTGGACACCGTGGCGCTGCCCGTCTGGGTGGGCACGCTGGTGGCGAGCTACCGCTTCGAACCGCAGCAGGCGGGGCTGCTGGTCGCGCTCTTTCTCGCCGGCGTCGTGGCGGCCAGCGTGCTGCTCGCGCCGCGCTTCAACCGCCTCTCGGGCCGCACCGTGGCGACGACGTGTTTCCTCGCGTGCGCGCTCGGCTTCGGCGCGGCGTCAATGACGACCGACTTCGTGATGCTCGCGCTCGTGCACGTGCTGTGCGGCGCGGCAAACGGCGCGGCGCTGAGCGTCACGCACGGCACGATCGCGCTGAGCGCACGCCCGCACCGGCTGTTCGCGATCGTCAACACGGCGCTCGGCGTTGCTGCCATCTTCTACCTCGGCATCACGCCGCAGATCGTCGCGAAGGCAGGCGGACCGGCGCTGTTCGTCGTGTTCGGCGCCGTGATGGCGCTGGCGGCGCTGATCAGCCTGCTTGCATTCCCGTCCGCCGACGCTGCGACGGCGACTGCTCCTGTCGCCGGCGCGCAGACGGCGCAGGCGCCGCCCGGCTTCGGGCGCGCGGTGTGGTTCGGCATTGCCGGCGTCGCGCTGATGACGGTCACGCAGGCCATGATCTTCAGCTTCCTCGAGCGCGTCGGCAACGAGCGCGGCTTTGGTGCCGCGGCGGTCGCTGGCGTGCTGATCGCGCTGGGCTTCGTCAACCTGCTGCCGGCCCCGCTGGCAGCGCTGCTGGAGCGGCGCCTGCCGGCGCGCAGCGTGCTGCTGTGCGCGCCGGTCGTGCAAGCGGTGCTGGCGATGACGGTGATGAACAGCACCGACTACCTCGCCTACGGCGTGGCCGGGTCGGTCATCGTCGCGGTCGTGATCTTTTCGCACACCTTCGCGTTCGGCCTGCTCGCGCGGCTCGAGCCCACCGGCCGCGCGCTGTCGGCGACGCCGGCCATGCTGATGACGGGCGCGGCGATCGGGCCGGTGCTCGGCGGCACGCTGATCAAGTTCTTCGGCTACGGCAGCCTCGGCATCGCCGCGATCGTGCTGTGCAGCGGCGCGGTGCTGTGCTACTCGCGCCTGCCGCGCCAGAACGCCGTCGCGCCGACGCCGGCACCGACACCAGCCTGAACTCTTCCTTCATCCGGATCCCCACATCATGAAAACTCAACGCCGTTTCGTCGACCTGTCGATCTACCTCGAGAACGACGTGCTCTCGGACCCGCCGCCGCTCGCGCCGAAGATCACGTACCAGAAGCACGCTGACACGCTGCCCGAGTTCATCGCGATGCTGCCCGGCACCAAGCCCGAGGACTATCCAGACGGCGAGGCTGCGGCCGCCGAGTGGGTGACGCTGACCACGCACAACGGCACGCACCTCGACGCGCCGTACCACTTCCATTCGACACAGGACGCCAAGCTCGGCGGCAGTCGCCCTTCGATCACGATCGACCAGGTGCCGCTGGAGTGGTGCTTCCAGCCCGGCGTGAAACTGGACTTCCGCCATTTTCCCGACGGCTACGTCGCGACCGCGGCCGATGTCGAGGCAGAGCTGCGACGGGTCGGCCACGAACTGCAGCCGCTGGACATCGTCGTCGTCAACACGCGCGCCGGGTCGCGTTACGGGCAGACCGATTACGTCTCCACCGGCTGCGGCATGGGATACGAGGCCACGATGTACCTCTTGGAGCGCGGCGTGCGGCTCACCGGCACCGATGCGTGGAGCTGGGATGCGCCGTTCTCATACACCGCGAAGAAGGTCGCGGAGACCGGCAACAAGGGCCTGATCTGGGAAGGTCACAAGGCCGGGCGCGACATCGGCTACTGCCACCTCGAGAAGCTGCACAACCTCGAGGCGCTGCCCCCTCACGGCTTCACGATCAGCTGCTTCCCCCACAAGATCCGCGGCGCCAGCGCCGGCTGGACGCGCGCCGTTGCCATCTTCGAACACTGAGCATCGAAGTCGCGCGGCCATCTTGCGGTGCCTTGTGCCTGCGCGCGGTTCGATCCCTCTCCAACATCCTTGAGGAGCGCCATGTCTTTTCCCCCTATTCATCGCATCGTCACCGGCCACGACGCTGAGGGCAAGGCGATCGTTGCCAGCAACGGGCCGTTGCCGACCGTCGTTGAGATCCAGGCAATCCCCGGCACGGTCTTCCACGAGGTCTGGGAGACTCGCACCACCCCCGCTGCGCTCGACAATGCAGCCGATCCGACCACCGGGCCGCTGAAGCTGCCGCCGCCGGCGCAGGGCACCCGGATCCGCTTCGTCGATATCCCGCCCGACACCGCAGACTTCCTCGCCCACGGCGCCGCGCGCATGCAGGAGGCGTTCACCCAGGCGGGTGACGCCGCGGCATCAACGGTCAAGCGCAGTTCGCCGCACCCGCTGATGCACCGCACCGAGTCGATCGACTACGGTGTCGTGATCGACGGCGAGATGACACTGGTGCTCGACGACTCGGAGGTCCTGCTCAAGCCCGGCAGCGTCGTGATCCAGCGCGGCACCAACCACGCCTGGGCAAACCGATCGGGCCGGCCCTGCCGGATGCTCTTTGTACTGATCGATGGGGCTTACGACCCGTCCATCGCTGAAGCGCTGGCCAAGCGTTGAAGCGGCGGCAGAGAAGGAGCTTCGTCGATGAAATTTTCCACGCTGAAGAACGGCACGCCGGACGGCCGCCTCGTGCTCGTCTCCGCCGACGGCCGGCTTGCCGCCGATGTCGACCTGATTGCGCCGAACCTGATCACGGCGCTGCAGCAGTGGTCGGGCGTCGAACCGCTGCTGCGCGAGCGAGCCGTCGCGCTCGACGCCGGCCGGCTGGCCGGGGCGTTCGCGTTCGACCCTGGCGCCTGTGCCGCACCGTTGCCGCGCAGCCCGCAGTGGCTGGACGGCTCGGCCTTCCTCAACCATGGCCGGCTGATGGAGCGTGCCTTCAACACGCCGCCGATTCCCGACTTCGACAGCGTGCCGGTGATGTACCAGGGCGCGAGCGACGACTTCCTCGGCCCGACCGATGACGTGCCGATGCCCGACGAGGCCCACGGCATCGACTTCGAGGGTGAGTTCGCGGTGGTCTGCGGGCCGGTGCCAATGGGCGTGACGCCGGATGCGGCGCTGCAGTGCATTCGCCTGGTCGTGCAGGTCAATGATTGGAGCCTGCGCGCGCTGGGCCCGCACGAGATGAAGACAGGCTTTGGTTTTCTGCAGGCCAAGCCCTCGACCTCGTTCGCGCCGATCGCGGTGACACCGGACGAGCTCGGCACCGCGTGGAACGGTGGCCGTGTGTGCATGCCGCTGCACGTGCAGTGGAACGGCGAGCGCTTCGGCGAGCCCAACGGCGGCGAGATGAACTTCCACTTCGGCCAACTTGTCGCACACGCGGCGCGCACGCGCAGACTCACCGCGGGCACGATCGTTGGCTCGGGCACCGTTTCCAACGTCGCTCGCACGGCCGGTTCGGCTTGCATCGCCGAGCGGCGCGTGATCGAGAAGATCGACCTGGGCGAGATCCGAACCAACTTCATGAAGTACGGCGACCGCGTGCGCATGCAGGCGCGCTTTGCCGA